>Ga0233425_10001809_pt1 | contig 45294 bp, 43 predicted proteins | sample Watercolumn_Towu_2_FD_181712 | JGI IMG/M metagenome (GOLD analysis project Ga0233425, IMG submission 181712) | Freshwater microbial communities from Lake Towuti, South Sulawesi, Indonesia - Watercolumn_Towuti2014_140_MG | ecosystem: Environmental > Aquatic > Freshwater > Lake | place...
GGCGACAAGCGCGACGCGGCGGTCGATCTCCTGTTCTCGCAGCAGAAGAACTGGGCCTTCGCCGATAAGCCGCTCGATGGTCTTGCGAATGTCCTGAAACAGACTGGCCTGGGGCAGGAAAAGTTCGAGGCGGTCCTAAAGGACCAAGCGCTCTATGATAATGTGAACAAGGTGCGCAATCGCGCCGCTGAAAAATTTGGCGTCAACTCCACGCCGACGTTCTTTGTCAACGGCGACAAATACACTGGCGAAATGACCGTCGCCGACATCGATCAGATCATCGCATCGAAATCCACGGCGAAGTGACGACCGATTCGTTGAGCGATCTAAAATACGCTTCGCCGCTCCAGCGCCGCCGCAAGCGTGCCCTCGTCAAGATAGTCGAGTTCGCCGCCAACAGGCACGCCATGGGCGAGCCGCGTCACCTTGACGCCTGACGGCGACAGCACATCGGCGATGTAATGCGCGGTCGTCTGTCCGTCGACAGTGGCGTTGACCGCGAGCACGACTTCGCGAGTCTCCTCGGCGCGCACGCGCGCGACCAGGCTCGCAATGGCGAGATCGTCAGGCCCGACGCCGTCGAGAGGCGACAACACGCCTCCGAGAACATGATAGCGCGCATTGAGCAGCCCTGCCCGCTCCAGCGCCCAGAGATCGGCGACCGTCTCGACCACGACGAGGATCGACGCATCACGGCGCGCGTCGCGACAGATCGTGCACGGATCGCTCGTATCGATATTGCCGCAGACGGAACAGACGACGATGCGCTCCTCTGCAATGCGCATCGCCTCGGCGAGCGGCGCGAGCAGTTCTTCGCGTTTGCGGATGAGATGCAGCGCCGCGCGCCGCGCGGAACGCGGACCGAGCCCCGGCAACTTCGCCAGGAGCTGCACGAGTTTTTCGATTTCGGGACCGGCGACTTTTTCAGCCATAATCGGATCAATCGCCTCATGAGGTTTTCGCGTCATGCCCGCGCTTGTCGCGGGCATCCACGCCGGAAATGTCATCAACAAACATCAACTTTGCGCAGGGTCACGACGTGGATGGCCGGCTCAAGGCCGGCCATGACGCGGAAACCAATGACAGGCTACGCAGTTCAAAAGGGCAGCTTGAGGCCCGGCGGCAGCGGCAGACCCCCGGTCAGCGCCTTCATCTTCTCGGCCATCGCCTCCTCGGCTTTGGCGCGCGCCTGCATATGGGCCGTGAGGATCAAGTCTTCGAGAATTTCCTTCTCTTCCGGCTTCAGCAGGCTCGGATCGATGGAGACGCTCTTCATCGAGCCCTTGGCGGTCAGCGTAACCTTCACCATGCCGCCTCCCGCTTCGCCTTCGACGACGGTCTGTTCGAGCTCCAACTGCGCTTCGGCCATCTTGGCCTGCATCTGCTGCGCCTGCTTCATCAGACCCATGAAGTCCATCATTGCGCTTCTCCGTCGTCTTCCTCGATTGGCGACGCATCATCATAGAGCGTTTCAGCGGATGCTGCGCCTTCATCCCTGCCCCGCACGGCGACAATCTGCGCGCCGGGAAAACGTGCGAGCACGCTCGCCACGAGCGGATCGGATTCGAGCGAGGAGCGGCGCTTGCGTTCCTCCGCTTCGCGCTGCTCCTTGAGAGTCGGCGCGCCGCCCGCGGCGACGATCGAAACCATCCAGCGCTCGCCGGTCCAAGCCTGAAGTTTCTGCATCAAGGTCGAAGCCAAATCGCGCGCGCCGCCGGGCGCGAGTTCGAATTCGATCAGTCCGGGCTCAAATCGAACCAGCCGCACTTCGGATTCAAGCGCGATCTTGAGGCGCATGTCCCGCTTTTGCGCCGCGAGCGCCACAAGCGCGTCGAAGCTTTCGATGACAGTTCTTGGAGCCGGCGCCGGAGACGGCTGGGAAATTGCGGAGCGTGGCGCCGCCGCAAGTTGCGGGCCGCCGCGCGCCGGCGCTGCGCCGGCTCCGACGGGTCCCGCGCTTCGCGCGGAGGACGCCTCCGTCTCCGATCTCGACGCGCTCTCGCCAAAACCCAGGCGTCGTAACGCCTCCGCGGGCGTCGGCATGTCGGCGGCATAAGCGAGCCTAACGAGCGCCATGTCGGCCGCCGCCAGCGGTCGCTGCGAGCCGCGCAATTCCTCGACGCCTTTCATCAAAATTAGCCAGGCGCGGGTAAGCGCCGGCACGGAAAGGCGCGTCGCGGCGTCTTCGCCACGGCGTTTTTCTTCAGGCGTCAGCGCCGCCGATTGCGCGGTTTCCGGCGCAAGCTTCAAGCGCGTCGCAAGATGGGTGAATTCGGCGAGTTCGAGCAGCACCTGCGCCGGATCGGCGCCGCCATTATACTGATCTTCAAGAATGCCGATCGCCTTGGCGACATCGCCCGACATCACCGCTTCGAACAGATCGATGACGCGCGCCTTGTCGGCGACGCCGAGCATCAGCCGGAGATCCTCGGCGGCGATCGCGCCGCCTGCCGAATGCGCCGCGCCATAGGCGATCGCCTGGTCGAGCAAGGACAGCGCATCGCGCGCAGAGCCTTCCGCAGCGCGGGCGATCATGGCGAGCGCTTCCAGCGCGATGGCGACGCCCTCTGCCTTGCAGACGCCAAGCAGGTGCTCGGCGAGCAGACCGGCGTCAATGCGGCGCAGATCGAAGCGCTGGCACCGCGAGCGCACCGTCACCGGCACCTTGTCGATTTCCGTCGTAGCGAAAATGAATTTTACATGCTCCGGCGGCTCCTCGAGCGTCTTTAGGAGACCGTTGAAGGCGGCCTTTGAGAGCATATGCACTTCGTCAATGATGTAGACCTTGGTGCGCGCCATCACCGGGCGGTAACGGGCGTTGTCGATGATCTCGCGGATGTCGTCGATGCCCGTATGCGAAGCGGCGTCCATTTCCAGCACATCGACATGGCGCGAGTCGATGATCGCCTGACAGTGAACGCCGAGCTCCTCCATGTGGATCGTCGGCTGATTGACCGCGGGTCGGCCGTCTCGCGCCGGCAGTTCATAATTGAATGCGCGCGCGAGAATGCGGGCGGTCGTCGTCTTCCCGACGCCGCGAACGCCAGTCAGCAGATAGGCCTGATGAATTCGGTTGAGATCGAAGGCGTTTTCGAGCGTGCGCACCATCGGCTCCTGGCCGATCAGGTCCGCGAAGGTCTTCGGTCGATATTTGCGCGCCAGCACGCGATAGGCGCTTGGCGCGGCCCCCGCGCCGGAATCGTCAAAGAAGAGCTGGTCGCTCATGGAGGCTCAAAGTTTTCGCCCATCGAAATGGGTCGATTTCAGCGCGCGCGGATCAATGCCTTCGAGACAATTGACGTTGACCGCGACGATCGGCGTCCCATCGCGATCCTCGCCATAGGCGAAAGGCTCAATCCCGCACGTCTTGCAGAATTGATGCCTGATCTTCTTCGTATTGAAGAGATATTCGCTCAAAGCCTCTGCGCCCTGCCGTAACGTGAACTTCGTCGCTGGCGTAAAGCTCAGCACAGAGCCGAGGCGCTGGCAGCGCGAACAATTGCAGGTGATCGCATGGTCGAGGTCGAGGGAAGCCTCGAAAGCGACGGCCTGGCATTGGCAGGAGCCGTGATAAAGCGCCTCGCTCAATTCGCTCTCCTCGTCCGCGGCCAGCCGACAGGAAGGCGGCGCCTCGCCGCTTGGCCGGCGTCCCTCGGGGCGAAGGTGGGAGGCTGAACGAAGACCCGCCCAAGCTCGTTAGGGCTGCTTCCTTCCGGACCTGACCCGGTTGGCGAGTGAAGCGTCCACCGCCAACCTCCCGGCTCTTATGTGGCAGACGAGAACAGAGGATGCAAGACGGGCCTTTTGGGATCATAGCGCCCAGCCGGGCCGCGGTGTAGAAAGCATTGCTTAAATATCTACCATACGACTTTAAGCAAAGACTGCGTTATTAAGAGAATTAAACTGCATGACTGCCCTTGCCGTTCACCCTCATCGGCAAATGGGGGTGTCGCGGGCGCGGCGCACTTGCTAAAGAGAGCGCAAATTTCGAGGAATTTGCGCTTGAACGCCGTCACCGCCACTTCCGCCGAACGCGAAGCCACAAGCCTTGCGGCTATCCTTGCGCATTTCGCCCGCGAGGGTTTCGCGCGTTGCGAGCCGCGCCTCCTGCAGCCGGCGCACGTCTTTCTCGATCGCTCCGGAGAGGATTTCCGCGGCAGGCTCTATTTGACGAGCGATGGCTCAGGCGCCGAATTTTGCTTGCGTCCGGAATATACGATCCCCGTTTGCCTCGATTATCTCGCCTCCGCTCAGGCGGGCGAGCCGGCAGCATTTGCTTATGGAGGCTCGATTTTCCGCGCGCCTGAACATGGCGCGACCGGAGAGGGCGAGTTTCTTCAGGCGGGGCTCGAGAGCTTCGGCCGTCAGGACCGCGAAGCGGCGGACGCCGAAATTCTCGCTGCCACGCTCGAAGCCGCGGCCGCCACGGGCGCAACGGCGCTCAATGTTCGCATCGGCGACGCGGGGCTCGTCGCCGCCTTTCTCGAAAGGCTCGAGATTCCCCCAGTCTGGCGCCGGCGTCTCGCGGCCGGCCATGCGCGCGGCCAAAGGATCGCCGATATCTTTGCGCCGCCCGAGCGCAATGGCGGATCGGAACAGTCAGGCGTCTTAGCGGCGTTGACCAAAGTCGACCCGGCGGATGCACGCCGTCTGGTTGAGGATTTGTTGTCGATCGCCGGCATCACTGCGGTCGGCGGGCGCAGCGCGGCGGAAATCGCCGAACGTTTTCTCGATCAGGCGACGCTCGCCGAAGGCGCCGGCGTTTCGACAGAGACCCGCGCGCTGGCGGAGACTTTTTTCGCCATTGAAGGCGCGCCCGAGGCCGCTTCCACTGCCATGCGCCGGCTGGCCGCGGAAGCGCAGCTTGATCTCTCCGCCGCTTTGGACGCCTTCGACGCGCGCGCGCGCGCCATCGCCGCGCGCGGCCTCGCCGTCAATGAAATACGCTTCTCCGCAAGTTTTGCGCGTCATCTCGACTATTACACCGGCTTTGTTTTCGAGGCCCGTCACGGCAACGATTGCGAACCGGTGATCGGCGGCGGCCGCTACGATCGACTGCTCAAGACGCTCGGCGCAACGTCCGACATACCGGCCGTCGGCGCCGCCATCTGGATCGATCGTCTTTCGCCCGGCGCAGGAGACGCATGATGTCGCCCGTGCAGAAACTCATCGTCGCCTCCCCATCGAAAGGCCGTCTGCAGGAAAACGCCGCCGCCTTCTTCGCGCGCGCGGGCCTGGAGCTGACGCAAGGACGCGGCGCGCGGGACTATCGCGGCGCCGTCGCCGGAGTCGAGGGCGCGGAAGTCGCTTATCTCTCCGCTTCCGAGATCACGCGTCGGCTTGCCTTAGGCGAGGCGCATCTCGGCGTCACCGGCGAAGATTTGGTGCGTGAGGAGATCGCCGACGCCGAGAAGACGGTTGAGCTTCTCGCGCCGCTTGGATTTGGCGCCGCCAATGTCGTCGTCGCGGTGCCGCAGGCCTGGATCGACGTGCGCTTCATGAGCGATCTCGCTGACGTCGCCGACGGATTTCGCGGGCGCCACGGCCGCGGGCTGCGCGTCGCGACGAAATACGTGAATACAACGAGGCGCTTCTTCGCCGCTCACGGCGTATCCGACTATCGCATCGTCGAAAGCTCCGGCGCGACTGAAGGCGCTCCCGCCGCAGGCTCGGCCGATCTCATTGTCGACATCACGACGACAGGCGCGACGCTCGCGGCGAACGCTCTGAAGGTCATCGAGGACGGCGTTATCCTGCGTTCGCAGGCCAATCTCGTCGCCTCGCTGACCGCGCCTTGGAGCGATACGGCGCGCGAAGCGGCGCGCATCATTCTTTCGCGCATCGCTGCTGAAGAGGAAGCGCGCACCACGCGCGACGTGCGCGCAAGCCTGCCCGCGCTGAACCAGAATCTTCTGCGTGAGGCTGAGGCCAACTTCGGCGCGGCGCTGCGCAAAAAGGACGATGACTCAGCAACCTTTTCCTGCCCGGCGAAAACGGTCGCGGCGCTCGCGGACTGGCTGATCGCACAAGGCGCCAAAAGCGTCACCAGCGCCCGGCTCGACTATGTCTTTCACGCGGAGAACGCCTTGTGGAGCAAGCTCGCGGCGCGGCTTGGCTGATTGCAGCCTGATTCAAGCCCCCATCAATGCGCCGACATGCGCCGCGACGCTGCGCGCAAGATCTTCAGGCCGATAGCCGCCTTCGAGCAGCGAGACGATGCGTCCCTTGCATCGGCGCGCGGCGATCTCCATCACCCGCAGCGTGACGTCCCTGAAATCCTCTGCGACGAGGCGCAGTCCGCCGAGCGGATCGTGCAGATGGGCGTCGAAACCCGCGCAAAGAACGATGAGATCGGGCGAAAAAGCGTCGAGACGGGGCAGAATGCGCGACGCGAGCGCATCACGGAATTGCCCGCCGCCGTCGCCCTTCACGAGCGGCGCGTTGACGATCGTGTCATGCACGCCGGTTTCGCTCACCGCGCCAGTGCCGGGATAGAGCGGCATCTGATGCGTCGACGCGTAGAGCACGTTCGGCTCGCTCCAGAAAATCTCCTGCACGCCATTGCCGTGATGCACGTCGAAATCGACGATGGCGACGCGCGACGCGCCATGAGCCGCGCGCGCATGCAAGGCAACGATGGCGGCGTTGTTGAAAAAACAAAAGCCCATCGACGTATCGCGCGTCGCATGATGGCCGGGCGGCCGCAGGGCGACGAAAGCGTTCTTGGCGTCGCCCCGCATGACCGCATCGACGGCGGCGATTGCGCCGCCCGCCGCGCGCAAGGCCGCTTCATGCGTGGCTTTGTTCATGACGACATCCGGACCAATGAGCGCGTATCCTCCCGAGGGCGTCGACTTTGCGAGACTGGCAAGATGCTCGACACTGTGCGCGCGCAGCAGCGCCTCTTGTGACGCTATGGGCGCTTCAACGCGTATGAGATTCGCGAAGCGCGGGTCATCTAACGCGCTCAGGATAGCGCGGAGACGCTCTGGTCGCTCGACATGCGTCGGCCCCATGTCATGCGCCATCGCAACCGGGTGCGTGACGAGCAGGGTCAAAGACGTCGCAGCTCGCGCGCGCAAGCAAGCGAGGCTTGCGCCCGCGCCGGCGATTGCGGCCCGGCGCGTTAGGGCGTCAAAGCGTCCCGGCATCCCGCGTCTCATCCTTGGCTTCAGACACACAGCATAGGATCGGTCGAGGCGCGCGTCAGCTTTTCGGATTGGACAGCAAGAAACGCATTGCGCGCTTCGCCATGAAAGTTGGATGATGCGCGAAAGAAAGGCCAACGATGCAGTCAGTTTCGCTTGATCTTGACGAGGCGCGCTGGGCGGCGGTCATCGCACGCGATGCGCGCTACGACGGCGATTTCTACTATTGCGTCGAAACGACCGGCGTTTATTGCCGCCCCTCCTGCCCGTCCCGGCCGGCGAAGCGCGCAAACGTGCGCTTCTGCGCCACGGCGGCGGAAGCTGAGGCTCAAGGTTTTCGTCCCTGCCGTCGCTGTCGACCCGATGCGCCGTCGCAGCAGGAGCGGGACGCTGAAACAATCGCCCGCGCTTGCCGAATGATCGAAGCGGCGGACGCGCCGCCAACGCTCGCGCAACTGGCGCGCGGAGTCGGGCTCAGCCCCTATCATTTCCACCGACTGTTTTCGCGCATCGCGGGCGTCACGCCCAAAGCCTATGCTCAGGCGCGTCGACGCGCGCGCCTGCGCGACGAACTCAAGGAGAGCCGCACGGTGACCGAGGCGATCTATGGATCAGGCTATAATTCGAGCGCGCGCTTCTACGCGGCAGCCAGCGAAACATTGGGCATGACGCCAAGCGCCTATCGCGCGGGGGCTCCGCGCGAAACGATCCGCTTCGCCATCGGCCGATCGTCTCTTGGAGCGGTGCTCGTCGCGGCGAGCGCGAAGGGCGTCTGCGCCATTTCGCTTAGCGACGACCCCGAAGAGCTGCTACGCGATCTGCAAGATCGATTTCCGCGCGCGACGCTTATCGGCGGCGATGAGACGTTCGAACTTTATGTCGCCGCGGCAGTGGGCATGGTGGAGCGGCCGCAATCACGTTTCGATCTGCCGCTCGATATGCGCGGCACAGCCTTTCAGCAGCGCGTCTGGGCCGCGCTGCGCGAAATTCCGGCGGGGAAGACGGCAAGCTATGCGGAGATCGCGCGCCGCATCGGCGCGCCAAAGGCGACGCGCGCAGTCGCCCGCGCCTGCGCCGCCAATCCGGTTTCGGTCGCGGTGCCCTGTCATCGCGTCGTGCGCAGCGACGGCGCGCTTTCCGGCTACTATTGGGGGGTCGAGCGCAAGCGAGAGCTGCTCGAACGGGAACGCAAGCCGTGAAAGGGCGACGCTCTACCCGCCGCGTAGCGCCGCATGTTCCTCGTTGATCGCGTCGTGCAACTCTTTCCATAGAGGATTGATGCGCACGTCAGGCCCCCAATTGTAGAGCGCCTTGGCGACCTCCGCGATTGTCTCGTTGATGGGTTCGCTTTCGCCCTCCTCCAATTCAAGAGAAAAGAGCGTCGGCGACGCGTCGCCTTTCCAGGTGTCCCAATGTTCGTTTGAATAGTTGGAGACGCCGCGTTGCGTCGCGAGCAGTTCCGGCGCGTATTTGGCGAAGCGTCGATGCAGGGGACCGTTCGCCGGCTCGGCGCGATAGGCGTCGCGCAGCGCGAAATAGCGCACATGCTGCAGCTCATGCGCGAGGCAGCAGCCAAGACGCGCATCGGTCATTTGCGGGTCGTAATAGATTTCGATGCGGCCGTCCTGGAAAGACTGACCTTCCGAGGTGAAGCTTTGGCCGAGATAGTCAAAGGTTTTTGTCTGTGGGCTGAGCGTCACCTTGCTGACGTCATAGCCGAACTCGCGCACGAGCGCCGCGAGCGTTTGCCGCTTCTTTAAAAATTCCGGAGAGGTCTGAACGTCGACAACCCTTGCCTTTGGCGGAACGTTTGGTGGCTGCGCGCGCGGAGAGAAGCCGAGCCAGCGGCGCACAAAAGACAGCGCGCCAAATTCTCGCCGCTCATGTCGAGGACGCGCTTCCGAACGGCTCCTCATGCGTGATCACCCAATCGAACTCCGGATGCGCAGCGGCGACATGCTCCCACCATCGCCGCCCGTCTTGCAAGCGGGGGGAGAGATCGTTGACCCTCAGTCGCCCGAAGGCGCCGGGCCGCTCCTTCACCCCGGCGATGACCGCCTCGACCATGGCGCGCCCCAAACCGCGCTGCAGAGAGTTGATCTGTTCGAATACGAGCGTCGGCGGCTCGTATCCGCCGGCGAGCAGGAGCGCGATTCCTGACGCCTCAGCTCCCTCGGGCGTCGTGATGAACTTCGGGGAAGTCGAGGCTTTGATTTCAAAAAAGCTGCGCCCGTATTGTCTCGAATCGACGCACAGTCGAAGCGCTGCCAGATTGCGGGAAATCGCCTCGGCGATCGCCAGCATGGCTGGATCGGCTTGTTGAACCGCCGCCTTCTTTCGCGAGGACCGCCAAGCTTTCCAAAACGCCATACAGCCTCCCAATCGGGCGGTGGAATCGGGGCTGGCCCGCCGTGCCCTTCCCGCCTTTCCATGCGATAAAGGGCCATGGCGACACCGATTCGCAACGCTTTCGACCCAGGCTTCGGCGTCTATGTTCACTGGCCGTTCTGCCTGTCGAAATGCCCCTATTGCGACTTCAATAGCCATGTCCGGCGCGGCGACGTCGACGAAGACCGCTTTGTCGAGGCCTTCAACGCGGAGCTTGCGCACCGCGCCGCCCTGACTCCCGGACGCGAAGTCCGTTCGATCTTTTTTGGCGGCGGCACGCCCTCGCTGATGTCGCCTTCGACGGCCGAAGCGATCCTATCCCAGATTTCGAGCCATTGGACTCTCGCCAAAGACTGCGAGATTACGCTGGAAGCCAATCCGACGAGCGTCGAGGCCTCGCGCTTCAGGGGCTTCAAAGCCGCCGGCGTCAACCGCGTATCTCTCGGCGTGCAGGCCTTAAACGACATCGACCTTCGGGCGCTGGGGCGTCAGCATTCCGTCGCAGAAGCGCTGATGGCGCTCGACGTCGCCAATTCTGTCTTTGAGCGCACATCCTTCGATCTGATCTACGGCCGTTCCGGCCAGACGCCCGCCGCCTGGCGAAAGGAGCTGGAGCTGGCGCTCGCCCGCGCTCCTGAACATGTCTCGCTCTATCAGCTGACGATCGAGCCCGAGACGATGTTCGAGCGCATGGTCAACGCCGGCAAGATGACGCTGCCGGACGCCGGCGTTCAGCGCGCGCTCTGGGACGTCACTCAGGAAGTCACCGCTCGCGCCGGTCTGCCGGCTTACGAAGTCTCCAATCACGCGCGGCCAGGCGCCGAGTGCCGGCACAATCTGGTCTATTGGCGCTACGGCGAATATGTCGGCGTCGGCCCCGGCGCTCATGGGCGGATCGTGACGCCTCGCGGACGACGCGCCCAGGCCGCAGAGCGGCATCCCGAGATGTGGCTGACCTGCGTCGAGACCGAAGGCCACGGACTTGTCGAAGACGAACCGCTTTCCTCCGAGCAGGAAGGCGACGAATTCCTGCTGATGGGGCTTCGGCTGCGCGAAGGCGTCGATCCGCAGCGTTACTTCCTGCTGACCGGCAAGCGCCTGTCGCAATCGCGCATCAGCGAGCTCATTGGCGACGGGCTCGTTGAATTTACTCGCGAGAATAGGCTGCGCGTGAGTTCGGAGGGCTTTCCGGTGCTCGATGCGGTGGTCGCCGATCTCGCCGCGTAAGGGTCATCCCGCGGCTGCAGTGTCCAGCGGCGCTGAAAAACGCCACCCGGTCGAGAGACCGCGGCTGCTCTCCTTCGCCAAGCTTAAACATAATGTTCTGAGTAAGCTCGCCGAGTCGGCGGCGCCGTCATAAATCTATAGACAGGGACACATCTGCCGACGACAAAGCAGAATTATGCCGGAGGCGAATTCAGGCCTTGAGAAGAGCGGCGCATCGATGCGCCCTACGGAAGATGCGCACACGGTCGTCCTAGAGGTCGTGCGCGATCTTGTCATTGAGTTGCATCCTGATTTCGTCGATTCCCGACTCGTCCAGCTCGACAGCGACCTTGATCGCGATCTGGCGCTCGACAGCCTGTCGCGCGCCGAACTGCTGCTGCGGCTCAATCGCAAATTCAAGGTGCAGCTTCCCGAAAGACTCATTGGAGAGGCCAACCGTCCCCGCGACCTCGTCAACGCGATTCTCGCCGCCGCCGGCGCGGCGGTCGCCGCCGCGTCGCCTCGTCCCCTGTCGCTTACGACGCTCGAGGCCGTGGACGAGCCGATCGAGGCCAAGACGCTGATCGATGCGCTCGCTCAGCACGCCGAGCGTCACGGCGACCGCGAACATGTATTGCTTTGGCGCGCGGAAGTTCCTCCGGAACCGCTAACGTATGGCGAACTCTATCACGCCGCGCGGGCCGCAGCGGGCGGACTCCTCGAACGCGGCGTTGGGTTCGGAGATCGCGTGGCGATCATGCTGCCGACGAGCCACGATTTTTTCGTCGCGTTTTTTGCGGTTTTGTTTTGCGGCGCTATTCCCGTGCCGATTTATCCGCCTTTCCGCTTAGCGCAGATCGAGGACCATTTGCGCCGCCAGGCCGGCATATTGTCGAACGCTGAGGCAATCGCGCTCATCACCAACGCCGAGATCAGAGTCGTAGGAAAATTGCTCTACGGGCTCGTCAGCGCGCTTCAACACATCGTCACGATCCCCGACCTGAGCTCGGCAACGCCCTTGTCCACGCCACTGCCGGCGTCGCCGGACGCCACGGCCCTCATTCAATACACTTCAGGCAGCACCGGCGATCCCAAGGGGGTCGTGCTGTCGCACGCCAATCTTCTCGCCAACATTCGCGCCATGGGCGCCGTGTTGAAGGCTTCGTCAGCGGACAGAGTCGTGAGCTGGCTGCCGCTTTATCACGACATGGGGCTGATCGGCTGCTGGCTCGGCAGTCTCTACTACGGAGCGTCGGCGCTGATCATGTCGCCGCTGTCCTTTCTCGCCGATCCGGCGCGTTGGCTCTGGGCGATCGACACGCACAAGGCGACGATTTCGGCGGCGCCCAATTTCGCTTACGAACTGTGCCTGAAGGCGATCGACGATGCGAGAATTCGCGGGCTCGATCTGTCATCGCTGCGGGCGATCATGAATGGCGCGGAGCCGGTCAGCCCGACATCCCTCGCGCGCTTTGCTCAACGATTTGCGCCTTATGGCTTTCGGCCCGAGATGATGACCCCGGTGTACGGACTGGCGGAAAATGCCGTCGGGCTCGCCTTCCCGCCGCTCGGCAGAGGACCGCTTATCGATCGCGTGGATCGCAAGGCGCTCGATCGCGACGGCATTGCGCGAGTTGCGGAAGCAGGCGTCGAGGGCGTCATGTCATTAGTGGCCTGCGGACGGCCTCTTCCTCATCACGAAATCCGCGTCGTCGATGACGCCAGTCGCGAATTGCCGGAGCGACAGGAAGGGCGCATCCAGTTTCGCGGGCCGTCGGCGACGCGAGGATATTTTCAGAATCCGGACAAGACTGTCGCGCTCTTTGATGGCGAATGGCTCGAGACGGGAGACCGCGGCTACATCGCGGGCGGCGATGTCTTCATCACCGGCCGCATCAAGGATCTGATCAAGCGCGCCGGCCGCAACATCTATCCGCAGGAGCTGGAAGAGGCTGTCGGTTCGCTCGAAGGGACGAGAAAGGGCTGCGTCGCCGCTTTTCCCGCGATTGATGCGCGCGCCGGCACGGAAAGGCTGATTGTCCTCGCCGAAACGCGCCTGATCGACGATGCGCGCCGCGAGTCCCTGCGCAAGATGATTATAGAGGCGTCTCAAGCTCTGCTCGATCTTGCGCCGGATGAAGTCGTCCTCGTTCCGCCGCATACCGTCCCGAAGACGTCGAGCGGCAAGATAAGACGCTCAGCCGCTCGCGCCATGTTCGAATCCGGCCGGCTGCGAATGAAAAGCGAGAGCCCGCAATGGCAGCTTATACGCGTCGCTCTGTCCGGCCTCGCGCCTCGGCTGCGTCGACTCTCATCCAATTTCGCGATTTCGGCCTTCAATGCCTACACATGGAGCGTGCTGGTTTTGATCGGCGTTTTCGTATGGCCATGCGTGCTGTTGACGCCGAGGCGAATATGGCGTCACCGCCTTGTCAGCGCAGCCGCGCGATTGTTTTTCCGCTTGATCGGCTGTCCAGTCACAGTCACGCGCGACGCGCCGGTCCCGCAAGAAAACGCGATCCTCATCGCCAACCATTCGAGCTATCTGGACAGCGCCGTGCTGGTCGCGGTCTGTCCTGGCGAGCTTTCATTCATTGCGAAGGAAGGGCTTGCGCATCAGTGCGTCGCTGGTCCCTTCCTGCGACGATTGGGGGCGATCTTCGTGCGCCGGACTGACCCGGCAGGCGGCGTGGCCGACGCACGGGCCGCTGTGACGTCAGCGCGCGCCGGCGTGCGGCTGGTCTGGTATCCGGAAGGAACCTTCTCGCGAATGCCGGGACTGTTGGGGTTCCATATCGGCGCCTTCTCGACCGCCGCGCAGTTGGGGCTCCCGGTCGTGCCGATCATCATATGCGGCACGCGCTCGATCTTGCGTAGCAATTCGTGGCTGTTCAGGCGCGGCCCGATCGCCGTTCACATCGGCGCGCCAATCGAGCCCAAGGGCGACGACTTTCAGGCGGCGGTCGCATTGCGCGACGCCACGCGCCGACGGATATTGGAGCGTTGCGGCGAACCCGACCTTGGCCACGAACGCGTAATGGTGGCAGGGTGACACTCCTCTGAGCCCTTTCTGCCGCGTCCGGACACAGGGATTCGAATTGGGATGCCTGTCCACAATGCCGAAATCGCCGAGATGTTCGACCAGACGGCGGAGCTCCTCGAGATCAAGGGCGACAATCCGTTCCGCACGAGAGCCTATCGCCGCGCCGCACGCGTGCTCGAGGGCTTGCCGAAGAGCGCGGCGGCAATGCTCAGCGCGGGCGAAGACCTCGCCGAGCTTCCCGGCATCGGCCATGATCTGGCGGGCAAAATCGCCTCGATCGTCGAGACGGGCAAATTCGACGTGCTTCAATCGCTCAAGCGCGAGCTTCCGGGCGATCTCGGCGAAATCGTGGCGATCCCCGGTCTTGGCCCGAAACGCGTCAAAGTTTTGATCGACGAACTCGGCGTCCGATCGATCGAGGACGTCCGCCGCGCCGTCAAATTGGGCCGTTTGAACGAGCTTCGCGGATTCGGCCCCAAGCTCCAACAGAATATCGCGGCGGCGCTCGCCAAGCCCGTTGCAGTGAAACGCTTCAAACTGCCGTTCGCCGAAGCTGAAGCGACGGCTCTGATCGACTGGCTCCGCGCCGGCCTCGATGGCGGACAAGTCGTCGTGGCGGGAAGCTTTCGGCGCCGGCGCGACACCGTTGGCGACCTGGACGTTCTCGCAACGAGCGCGAATGCGGCCGCCGTTGGCGATAGGCTGGCGCAATATGAAAATGTTGTGCAGGTGGTCGCCCATGGTCCGACCCGAAGGACCGTCGTCCTGCGCTCAGGGCTTCAGGTCGACCTGCGCGTCGTAAAGGACGAAAGCTACGGCGCTGCGCTGCTCTATTTCACCGGCTCCAAGTCCCATAACATCGCCTTGCGCAATATCGCCGTCGATCGCGGCTGGAAGCTCAACGAATACGGCCTCTTCAGCAAGACAAGGTCCATCGCCGGCGCGACTGAAGCGGAAATCTATAAGAAGCTCGGACTTCAATTCGTGCCGCCGGAACTGCGCGAGGATCGCGGCGAGATCGCCCTCGCGCAAAAAAATGCGCTGCCCAAACTCGTGCAATTGTCGGACATTCGCGGCGACCTCCATGTTCATTCGAATTGGAGCGATGGCGATGCGCCGATCGCCGAGATGGCGCAAGCGGCGCAAGCGCGCGGCTATGAATATATGGCGCTAACCGATCACAGCCGGCGGGTGACTGTCGCTCATGGGTTAGATCGCGCGCGTTTGCTGCGTCAGATCCACGAGGTCGATCGCCTGAACGCTAAATTGCACGGGTTCACCGTGCTGAAGGGCGTTGAAGTCGATATTCTCGCAGACGGAAGCCTCGACTTGCCGGATGATGTCTTGTCACTGCTCGATCTTGTCGTCGCCGCCGTTCACTACAAATTCGATCTTCCGCGCGAAAAGCAGACCGAACGTATCCTCCGCGCGCTCGACAATCGGCATGTGTCGATCCTGGCGCATCCAACGGGTCGCCTCATCGAAGAGCGGCCGCCTTATGAACTCGACATGGAGCGCGTCATGATTGCGGCAAAGGCGCGCCGTTGTTCTTTGGAGATCAATGCGGAGCCCGATCGCCTAGACCTCACCGACCTCGCCGCGAAGGCGGCGAAAGAGATCGGCGTGGGCACCGCGATCTCGACCGACGCACATTCCACAGCCGCTCTCGCCTGCATGCGTTTTGGCGTAGATCAGGCGCGCCGCGGCTGGCTGGAGCCTGACGACGTCATCAACACGCGTTCGCTGGCGGAGCTGAAAAAATTGCTCAGACGATAGCCGCGCTAGTGCGCTCACCCCACTTGCCCGCGATGGCGCAGGAAGTGATCTGCGAGCACGCAAGCCATCATCGCTTCGCCCACCGGAACCGCGCGAATGCCGACGCAGGGATCGTGACGGCCTTTCGTGACGATGTCGGTCTCTTTGCCGAAGCGATCGATCGTGCGGCGCGGCATGAGAATCGAAGACGTCGGTTTCACCGCAAAGCGAACGACGATTGACTGGCCTGTCGAAATGCCGCCGAGCACGCCGCCGGCGTTATTTGATAAAAACTGCGGTCCGTTTGGCCCGGCGCGCATCTCGTCGGCGTTCTCTTCGCCGCTAAGCTCGGCGGCGGCGAAACCCGCGCCGATTTCGACGCCCTTCACCGCATTGATCGACATCATCGCCGCAGCGAGATCGGCGTCGAGCTTGCCATAAACCGGCGCGCCCCAGCCGGCCGGAACGCCTTCAGCGACGATTTCGATCGCTGCGCCGATGGAGGAGCCTTTTTTGCGCACGTCATCAAGATAATCCGCCCATAATTCCGCTGCGCGCGCATCAGGGCAGAAAAGCGCATTGCGCTCGACCTCCGCCCAATCGAAATTCGCGCGATCGATCTTGTGCGGACCAACCTGCACCAGCGCGCCGCGAATCGTCACGCCGGCGATCACCTTGCGCGCGACGGCCCCGGCGGCGACCCGCGCGGCGGTTTCGCGCGCCGATGAGCGCCCGCCGCCGCGATAGTCCCGCACGCCATATTTCGCGTCATAGACATAATCGGCGTGGCCCGGCCGATATTTGTCGGCGATCTCTCCATAGTCCTTGGACCGCTGGTCGGTATTTTCGATCACGAGCGCAATTGGCGTTCCCGTCGTTACCTGTTGACCGTCGTTGTCAGCAAAAACGCCGGAAAGAATCTTCACCTCATCCGCTTCCCGCCGCTGCGTGGTGAAGCGAGACTGTCCAGGCTTGCGCTTGTCGAGATACCCCTGGATGTCCTTTGCTTCGAGGCGAATTTTTGGCGGACATCCATCAACGATCGCGCCGAGCGCCGGCCCATGGCTTTCGCCGAAGGTGGTCACGCGGAAAAGATGGCCAAAACTATTGTGGGACATGCGGTCTTCTAGGCCTCGCTCCGGCGCCGGTCAAACGGCCGATTTCCGCGTCCGCGCCATGACGCGGCGCGCGCGCGCCGTTAAGATAGGCGCATGACCCTCACCTGTAAGCCCGTCGGCCCCGGGAGCCACATTTTCCTCGTCGACGGCTCCTCCTTTGTCTTTCGCGCCTATTTCCAGTCGATCCGACAAGACGCGAAATACAATTATCGCTCCGACCGGCTGCCGACCGGCGCCGTACGGCTTTTCTGCACGAAGCTGTTGCAGTTCGTGCGCGAGGGCGCCGCCGGCGTGAAGCCCACGCATCTCGCCATCATCTTTGACAAAAGCGAACATTCGTTCCGCAAGGATATTTATCCGGACTACAAGGCGCATCGCTCCGAACCGCCCGAAGATCTTATTCCGCAATTTCCGCTGATGCGCGCCGCGGTGCGCGCTTTCGGCCTCACCCCGATCGAACAGGACGTCTACGAGGCCGACGATCTCATCGCCACCTATGCGACGCAGGCGCAGGCCAAGGGCGCCGACGTGCTGATTGTCTCGGCCGACAAGGATTTGATGCAGCTCGTCGGGCCCGGCGTGAGAATGTACGATCCCGCCTCCGGCACGGCGGGCGCGAAAGGCGCGCGCGAAGAACGCCTCATCGCCGAAGCCGAGGTCGTCGATTATTTCGGCGTCGCGCCGGAGAAGGTCGTTGACGTGCAAGCGCTCGCGGGCGATTCAACAGACAATGTGCCTGGCGCGAAAGGCATCGGCGTCAAAACGGCCGCTCAGCTCATCAACGAATATGGCGATCTCGAAACGCTGCTCGCCAAAGCGTCCGGCATCAAGCAGCCGAAGCGGCGGGAGGCGCTGACTGAGCCGGATGCGGTCGCGCGCATTCTTATTTCGAAGAAGCTCTGCGAACTCGTGCGCGACGCGCCTCTCGAAACCCCGCTCGAAGACCTTGGCCTCCATCAGCCGGACGCTGCAAAACTCATCGCCTTTCTGCAGGCGATGGAATTCACGACGATCACCCGCCGCGTCGCCGAAATGTATGGGGTCCATGCGCAGGATATCGCGCCCGATCCCGATTTTGTCGGCGCCGCCGGCTGGCGCGCGCGCAACGGCGAATTTTCAGAAATCGCGCCGCCTCCTTCTGAAGCGCCCAAACGAGTCGAGAAACAGACGAGCGACGCCTTCACGCCCGCGAGCCTTGTCGTCGCGCGACTGGCCGAAGCGAAGGCAACGAAGATCGATCGCTCCACTTATGAGACGGTCGTCTCGGTCGAGCGTCTGGATCAATGGATCACGGAAGCCGCCGGCGAAGGACTCGTCGCGATCAATGTCGAAACGACATTGCCCGATCCAATGCGTTGCGAACTTATCGGCGTCTCTTTGGCGACGGCGCCGGGACACGCCTGTTACGTTCCGCTGCAGCATCGCTCTGGCGAGTCGGCCGACCTTTTCGCCGCCGCCGATTTGGTCGAGGGGCAGATTCCGCTCGACGCCACTCTCGCGCGATTGAAGCCGCTATTTGAGAACCCGTCGATCCTGAAAATCGCACATAATATGAAGCATGATTTGCTCGTCCTCTCTCGCTACGGGATCGACGTCGCGCCGATCGACGACGCCATGCTCATGTCCTACGCGCTGGATTCGGGACGTAGCGATCACGGTTTTGAAGAGCTGGCGCGCAAATATTGCGACCACGAGGCTCTGACTTTCGCCGCCGTCGCCGGTTCGGGGCGCAATTTCGTGGGCTTCGCCCGCGCCACGCTGACAGCGGCGACGGAATATGCGGCGGAACAGGCGGATGTCGCCTTGCGCCTTTGGCGCGTGCTGAAGCCTCGGCTCTCGGCCGAGCGCATGACGGCCGTCTACGAGACGCTGGAACGGCCAATGGTCGCGACGCTCGCGCGCATGGAGCGAAGGGGCGTCGCCGTCGATCGCACGATTTTGTCGCGTCTCTCCGGAGAATTTGCGCAAGACATGGCGCGCCTCGAAGCGGAAATATTCGATCTTGCCGGCGAGAGTTTCAACCTCGGCTCGCCAAAGCAATTGGGCGACATATTGTTCGGCAAGATGGGGCTGCCCGGCGCAAAGAAGACGGCGACGGGCGCCTGGTCGACTTCTGCAAGCGTTCTCGAAGACCTGGCCGGCGCCGGCAATGATTTCGCGCGCCGCATTCTCGACTGGCGACAAGTCTCCAAACTCAAGAGCACCTACGCCGACGCGCTGCCCGGCTATATCAATCCCGAGACTTGTCGCGTGCACACGAGCTATGCGCTCGCCGCGACGACGACGGGAAGGCTCTCTTCATCAGAGCCGAACCTGCAGAACATTCCGGTGCGCAACGAGGTGGGCCGCAAGATCCGCAGGGCGTTCATCTCGGCGCCTGGCCGTGTCTTGATCTCGGCGGATTATTCGCAGATTGAATTGCGGCTACTCGCCCATATCGCCGACATTCCTCAACTCAGACGCGCCTTCGCCGAAAATCTCGACATTCACGCAATGACGGCGAGCGAAATGTTCAATGTGCCGATCAAGGACATGCCGGCCGAAACGCGCCGCCGCGCCAAGGCGATCAACTTCGGCATCATCTATGGCATTTCCGCCTTCGGACTCGCCAATCAGCTAGGCATCCCGCGTGAAGAGGCGAGCGCCTATATCAAGCGCTATTTCGAACGTTTTCCCGGCATTCGCGACTATATGGACGCGACGCGCAAGACCGTGCGCGAGAAGGGCGAAGTCTCGACGATTTTTGGTCGCGTCTATCACTTTCCAGGCATCGCCTCGGCAAATCCGTCGGACCGCGCCTTCTACGAACGCGCCGCGATCAATGCGCCGATCCAGGGCGCGGCCGCAGACATCATCCGGCGCGCCATGATACGGATGGATGACGCGCTTGCGCGCGCCGGACTTTCGGCGCAGATGCTTTTGCAAGTGCACGACGAGCTCGTGTTCGAAGCGCCGACGAATGAAGCCGAGGCGACGATTGAAGTGGCGCGCCGCGTGATGGAGCAGGCGCCTGCTCCCGCCGTCCATCTCGCCGTGCCGCTGAAAGTCGATGCGCGCGCCGCCGCCAACTGGGACGAAGCGCATTAGAGCGCGCTGCGAAAAAGTGGAATCCGGTTTTTCGCGTAAAGCGCGCTCTAAACTTTTGAAATCGACCACGTTATCTGCGTTTGCGCGATTCCGCCCAAATGCAGCGTGATCTAATGGACTCACAGCCCCGGATCGTCTCCGCCCTGCATTTCTTCCGTCGCGAGACCAAAGTTCAATCGCGACCAAAACCGCTCGTGGAAATAATAGAGCGCGAACATCGCGATCATTTCGACGCCAGTGATTTCGGCGGCAAGCTCGGCGCTTTGGACGAAGGCGTAAACGATCGGGAAGGTGGAAACGCCTGCCGGCAAGAGCCAGGACATCGCTTTCGCCAGACTGCGCGTCGGAGTCGGCCTAAATGACTCACGCACAAGCGGCAGGCCTTCCATAGAGGCGTAGCTAAGCTCCGTCAGCGGCGGCGCCGCGCGGCCAGCCGATGCAGCGACCGCTTTGACCATTCCAACCGCCACAGTTTCATTGGTGACGCGGTCGATGAGGATGAAGCCGCCAGTTTCACGATTCTCGACATAGGGGTCGCAGGCGATCACGGTCTCGAGCGACAGGCGCGCGTCGCCGATCTCGTTGAAGTCGAGAGTCGAACCCTCCGAGAGCGGTTGCGGCAGGCCTGTTTCAATGTCGATGCGCGCATCGACCCCCGTCACGGCGGCTGGCGCAGTCTTCGTCCCGAGCTTCAACAGATAGCTCTTGCCGATGACAAGAGGTTCGCGCACGAGCCATAAGAGCTTCGCTTCGAGACGATCTCCAGTTTTCGCGGGCGAGACCGGCGAACACAAAAGATCGCCGCGCGAAATGTCGATTTCTTCAGCGAGAGTCAGCGTCACCGACTGACCGGACAGGGCGCTTTCGAGATCGCCGTCAAAAGTGACGATCCTGGCGACGCGCGTATCGCGCCCAGAGGGCAGAATGCGCACGATATCGCCCGGCTGAATATTGCCCCCGCTGATGAAGCCCGAGAAGCCCCGGAAGTCGAGATTGGGACGATTCACCCATTGCACGGGCATGCGGAAGGGCGCGATCCGCATCACGTCTTCAACGGCGACGCCTTCGAGATATGAGAGCAGCGGCGGACCGTGGTGCCAAAGCATATTGGCGCTGGCGTGGACGAGATTGTCCCCATCCGTCGCGACAAGCGGCGCAACATAGATGGACGCGAAGCGAAGATTGTCGGCGAATGCGTGAAAATCCGATTCGATCTTGCGGAAAACCTCTTCGCTGTAGCCGACGAGGTCCATCTTGTTGACGGCGACGACGACATGGCGGACGCCAAACATCGAGGTGATGACGCTGTGTCGGCGCGTCTGCGGCAGGATTCCCTTGCGCGCGTCCACGAGCAGAATGGCGAGATCGGCGGTCGAGGCGCCGACCGCCATGTTGCGAGTGTATTGCTCGTGGCCAGGCGTATCGGCGACGATGAACTTGCGCCTGTCGGTCGCGAAATAGCGATAGGCGACATCGATGGTGATGCCCTGCTCCCGCTCGGCCGCAAGACCATCGACGAGCAAGGCAAAGTCGAGCGCTTCGCCCTGAGTGCCGTGCTTCCTTGAATCGCTTTCCAGCGCCGCGATAATGTCGTCGGGCGCAAGATCGGCGTCGTACAACAGACGTCCGATCAGCGTCGATTTGCCATCGTCGACCGAGCCGCAGGTGATGAACCGCAAAAGCGGCTTCTCGCCGACCAGTCGCGCAGGCGCGCGCGACGGCGAAACGGTGGCGACGGCGCCGTGCATATTAGAAATATCCTTCCTGCTTCTTTTGCTCCATTGAGCTGGAGCCGTCGTGGTCGATGAGCCGCCCTTGGCGCTCCGAAGAGCGGCTCTCGCGCATTTCCGCAATGATCTCGTCGAGATTGGCCGCATCGCTCTCGATGCCGCCCGTCAAGGGGTAGCAGCCGAGCGTGCGAAAGCGCACCATTTTATGTTCGATGGATTCGCCAGGCGCGAGCTCCATGCGATCGTCATCGACCATGATGAGCGTGCCGCCGCGACGCACGACCGGCCTTTCTTTGGCGAAATAGAGGGGAACGACCGGAATGTTCTCGCGCGCGATGTAATCCCAGATGTCCGCCTCGGTCCAATTGGACATTGGAAAAACGCGCAGGCTCTCGCCCGGCGCCTTTCGCGTATTGTAGAGCCGCCAGAATTCGGGGCGCTGATTCTTGGGGTCCCAGCGGTGCTGCGCCGTGCGAAAGGACAGCACGCGCTCCTTGGCGCGCGACTTCTCCTCGTCGCGCCGCGCGCCGCCGAAAGCGGCGTCAAATTTATATTTGTCCAGCGCCTGCTTCAGAGCCTCGGTCTTCATGATCTCGGTGTGGAGCTTCGAGCCATGAACGAAGGGGCTGATGTTCATCTCAATCCCTTTAGGATTGATATATTCGATCAGTTCGAGGCCAAGCTCCTTCACGCGACGATCGCGAAATTCGATCATCTCGCGAAATTTCCATGTCGTATTGACATGGAGCAGCGGAAACGGCGGCTTCGACGGGTAGAAGGCCTTCATGGCGATGTGCAGCATCGCCGCCGAGTCCTTCCCGATGGAATAGAGCATCACCGGCCGTTCGCATTCGGCGACGGTCTCGCGCATGATATGGATGCTCTCGGCTTCGAGTCGATCGAGATGGCCGAGCGGACGCACAGCGAGCGCCGTCATTGGTCCGCCTCTTGCGGCGCCCCGCGACGCAATACGCCGTCTTCGCCGACGTGAAGGCCGCATTCCTTCTTGTTGTCCTCTTCCCACCACCATCGGCCGGCGCGCTCGCTTTCGCCGGGAAGGACAGCGCGCGTGCACGGCGCGCAGCCGATCGACAGAAAGCCCTTGGCGTGGAGATCGTTGATCGGCACGGAAAACTCCTCGACCGCCGCGACGACGGCGTCGCGCGTGTAATCCGCGAGCGGATTGAGCTTGAGCAGCCTATGCGTCTCATCAAAGGCAATAAGCGACGCGTCAGCGCGCGCCTGCGACTGGTCCGCCCGAAGCCCCGTCACCCAGCCCGAAACGCCGGCAAGCAGCCGCGACAGCGGTTCGACCTTGCGCACATGACAGCAGGCCTTGCGCGCGTTGACGGAGTTATAGAAGCCGTTGATCCCCTGCTCTTCGATCAGAGCTTCGAGCGCTGCAGCCTGCGGATAGACCGCGCGAATGCGCCGCGCATAGCGCGCCTCGGTGCGCTCCCACAACTCGTAGGTTTCGGGAAAAAGCCTCCCGGTATCTATCGTTACGACGTCAATATCGAGTCCCTGCGTGAATATCGAATGCGCAATGAGTTGATCCTCAATGCCAAAACTCGTGGTGAACACGATTCGGCCGGGAATAAACTCACGCAGGAGCAGCAAACGATGGTCGAGATCGAGCGGCGCCAATCGCGGCGCCAGCGTTTCGGCGATCGAAGGATTCATGAGCGCACCGCCCTCCGGCGGGCTTCGAGAATCGAGCCGCGGCCGGCATAGCCGCGCTGATAGCTCATCGCATAGGCGTTAAACGCAGCGCGCCACTGTTCTTCGTCCTGGCGCTCGGCGAGATCGTCCGGAATTTCGATCGCATCGAAGCCGCAGCCGACCGCATGGGAATATTGATCGGCGACGAGCCGGCCGCTCGCGCGCAGTTCGCCTTTAAATCCCGCCCGCCGCAGCAGGCGCGCCAGAGAGAAGCCACGACCGTCGGAAAAGGCCGGGAAAGAGATCGAGATAAGCTGAAGTCGCGGCAGCGCTTCAATGAGCGCCGAGGGTTCGGTCGTATTCGGAACGATCACGCCGAGCGCCGACTCCGGCGCAAGAACCTCGAGCGCATGTTGAAGCCGCGGCAACGAGACGATGACCTTTCCGGTCTTCGGCAACGCTTCCTCGTCGGCGAGACGACGCCATGGATCCTCAACGAAGCGGCCGTCAGATATCAGCGCCATCTTCGCCCTCCCGACGCAAAACGTCCTTGAAACGAGAATGGCCGAGCCGGCGCCAGGTGTCGATGAATGCTTCGCCTTCTTGGCGTTCGGCGAGATAGAAATCGACGAGATGTTCGATAACGTCCGGCGCCTGCTCCGCGGTGACTCCGGGTCCCAGAATTTCGCCGATCGACGCGGAAAAGGTCGGATCGCCGCCGAGCGTGATCTGATAGGATTCCTGGCCCTTCTTCTCCAGACCGAGGATGCCAATCGCGCCAACGTGGTGATGCCCGCAGGCGTTGATGCAGCCTGAGATCTTGATGCCGAGCTTTCCGATGCGCCGCTGACGGGACATGTCCGAAAAGCGCTTCGAGATCGCCTGCGCAATAGGAATCGAGCGCGCAGTCGCGAGCGCGCAGTAATCCAGGCCGGGGCATGAGATGATGTCGGAGACGAGGCCGGCGTTCGCCGTCGCGAGTCCGGCGGCGTCGAGCATACGCCAAAGCGCAAAGAGATCGTCCTGCTTCACATGCGGCAGGATGATGTTCTGCTCATGGCTGACGCGCAATTCGCCGAAACCGAAGCGCTCGCTCGCGTCGGCCAGCACGCGCATCTGTTCGGACGTCGCGTCGCCCGGGACGCCGCCGATAGGCTTTAATGAAACGGTGACGATAGCGTAGCCGGGGATCTTGTGCGCGCTGACGTTGACGTCGACGAAATTGGCGAAGGCCGGCGTCTCCAATTTCGCAGCGCCCATCGCGGAAGACGCCGCCGGCAAAGTTTCATAGGGCGGCGGCGCGAAGAAGGCGGCGATGCGCTCAAACTCCGCGGGGTCATGCGAGAAAACCGAGCGGTCCATCGCCGCAAATTCGGCTTCGACCGCGGCGCGGATTTCCTCGATTCCCTTCTCATGAACGAGAATTTTGATGCGCGCCTTAAATTTGTTGTCGCGCCTGCCGAAGCGGTTATAGACGCGCATGATCGCCTCAAGAAAGGCGAGCAAATCTTCGCGCGGCACGAAATCGCCGACGACCTTGCCAATGAAGGGCGAACGGCCGAGACCGCCGCCGACAACAACCTGATAACCGATCTGACTCTTATCGTTCTTGACGATGCGCAAGCCGACGTCATGCACCATGATGGCGGCGCGGTCGTGCTCGGCGCCCGTCACCGCAATCTTAAACTTGCGCGGCAAGAACGAGAACTCCGGATGCAGGCTCGACCACTGACGGAGAAACTCCGCTGTCGGGCGCGGATCTTCGATTTCATCCGGCGCGACGCCGGCGAAATGATCGGCCGTCACATTACGGATGCAGTTGCCGGACGTCTGAATGGCGTGCATCTCGACGTCGGCGAGAGCTTCCATAATGTCCGGCGTATCGACGAGCTTCGGCCAGTTGTATTGCAGGTTCTGGCGCGTGGTGAAATGGCCGTAGCCCTTGTCCCATTGGTCGGCGATATCGGCGAGCCGACGCATCTGACGCGCCGTCAGCGTGCCGTAAGGAATAGCGACGCGCAGCATATAGGCGTGAAGCTGGAGATAAAGCCCATTCATCAACCGGAACGGCCGGAACTCCTCCTCTGTCAGCGCGCCGGAAAGTCGCCGGCGCACCTGTTCGCGAAACTCCGCCACGCGTTCGCGCACGAAGGCCGCGTCATATTCATCATAGCGATAGGTGGTCATCGGCGCATTGGGCCGCTGCGCCATGCGCAAATCGACAGCCGTCATGGCGCGCCTCCGCTCGCCGCCGCCTGCTTGCCGAGATCGAGCCGAACGCTCGGCCCCCTAACGCGCATCCTTTCGCGATAATGCAATGGGGTCGGCGCGCCGTCCTTCCCGATCTCGACATCGGCGAGATAGACGTCCACCACGCGATTGGCCGAAATGTCGCGCTTGCCCAAGGCTTCGAGCGCCGCCGCCTCTTCAGCATTCTGCGCCACGCGCGCGCGGCGATGGTCGCGCTCCCAGCCTAATGGCCCGAGAAACACCACTTCGCCGTCCGTCAAATTGGAGGCGATGAGGATCTGCGGATGTTTGAAGGCGGCCATCACGTCTCCTGCGCGAGCTTCAGTCGAAGGCCGCTCATCTCGTCAGACCAGATGATCTGGCAAGAGAGACGCGAATTTTCATAAAGCATCGGCAATTCATCAAGCTTTTCGATTTCCTCTTCGCCCGGCGGCGGCACGCGGCCGACCGATTCCGCATCGAGGATGATGTGGCATTCCGCACATGCAACCGCGCCGCCGCAGGTGTTCTCCATCCCGACGCCATGGTCGCGCAAAATTTCCATCAGCCGCCAGCCTTCGACGGCTTCGAGTTCATGGACCACGCCGTCGCGATCCTCGACGTGAAGAGTCGGCGGAGTTTGCTGCGACGACTCGGCGGGCCGCTGCGCCACGATGTTATCAATATTGCTCATATTCTTGACGGCCGACTGGTCCGCGTCGGCGGGCCGCTGCGGACGTTCTGTATTTCGAACGCATAAACCTCTAAACCGCACGAATGTCAATTCACGAAGGAATTGCGGAGCATGAGAATTAATAACATTATGACACTGTTATTTGATGACCGTCACAATTGCAGCGCGATCCGCAGTTAGCTGAATCAGACCATGACAAGCGCCGAAAACCATGATTGTTAAACGCACTTGTCCTCATAAGCAGCGGCGCCATCGCAGATCCGATAGGAGCACCCATGGTCAAGAAGCCGGTCAAAGTCACCAGGGCAGCGCCAGCCAAACGGGAGCGTGAAAGTCGGCCCCGGACGGCCGAGGCTCCGGTCGTAGCCTCGAACGGCGCCATTCGTCCGGCGGTGATCGTCGTCGGCGCCGACAAGGGCGGCGTCGGCAAGACCACGATCGCCAGAGCGATCCTCGATTTTCTTTCGCTCAACGACATCCATGCGCGCGCTTTCGATACTGAGACGCCGCGCGGGACGCTTCATCGCTTTCACCCCGACGAAACGATGATCGTCGATCTGACCGAGCCGGCGGACCAGATGAAGATCATCGACACGCTGAATTCGTCGCAGGCCAAAGTCAGCGTCATCGACGTGCGCGCCGGCGGATTGAGCCCGGCGCTTCAGGCTCTCGACGAGATCGGTTTCTTCGACGCGGTGAAAAGCGGCGAGTTCCGATTCATCCTGCTGCATGTCATCGGCTCTTCCATCTCTTCGCTCGAGGAAATCGCCGAGATTGCGCCCTATGTCGCGGACGCCAACTACTTCATGGTCAAGAATCACGTCAACGACACGACCTTCTTCGAGTGGGATCCTCAAACGCACGCCAAATATTTCGAGGACGTCGTCACCTCGGGCGAAATCACCATCCCCAAGCTCAGCGAACTCGCGTACGAGCAGGTCGAACTCTGCGGCGCGCCTTTTTCAACATTCGTCGCCAATCAGGATGCGCAGGGCCAGCCGGCTGAGCATTCCTTCGTGCTGCGCGGTTATGTCCGGACTTGGCTGGCGCGCGTCGCCGACGAGTTCGAAAGAGTCGGCCTTCTCGAACTTCTCGGCGAAAAGAGGCGATAAGGAGCCGCGGCGACGGCGCACATCGTCTATGCGAAGACATCATGACGCGCCGCACGCTCGTTTTCTTCGTTTGCTCGCCGCATTCGCGAACGGGCGTGACGACCGCGGCGCGTCTGCTGACCGATTATTATCTGTCGCGCAATGTCCGCGTGGAGGGCTTCGACACCGATTCCCGCGAGCCGCTTTACGCGCTGTTCTTTCCGGAAATAACCCGCGTCGTCAACCTTGACGAGGTCAAGGGACAGATTTCGCTCTTCGACCGCCTGCTCGTCGCCGACGAAAGGCCAAAGATTGTCGACGTCTGGCATCGCTCCTATGAGCGCCTGTTTGCGACCATCGCCGAAATTGGCTTTCTTGAAGAAGCGCGCAAGCTCGGCGTGGAGCCGGTCGTGCTCTTTCAGACAGACGCTACGGAGAGCGCGGCGAACAGCGCGCTCGTCCTTAAGACCACATGGCCTGATCTCACGATGAGCGTCATTCACAATCGCGGCGCTTCGCCGCTTGGCCGGAACTCGCTGACGATCCTTGCGCGCTATCCGGCGAGCGGCAAATTCGTGATCCCGCGCCTCGAGGCGCCAATCGCGCAAGCGCTTGACGACGTCGATCTGTCGCTATCCCGCCTCATAAAGGAGCCGCCTTCTGGAATGTCCGTCGTGGTTCGCGCGGCGCTCAAAGCGTGGCTCCTACCGATTTTCACGCAGTTTCAGAGCTTCGAACTGCGGCTCGAGCTGCAGTCGAGCGAATGTCTTCGTTAACGGCCGCGCCATGGAATATCGCAAACTCGGAAACAGCGACCTCTCCGTCTCGGCGATCTGCCTCGGTTCAATGACCTGGGGACAGCAGAACAGCGAGGCCGAGGGCCATGCGCAATTGGACTATGCGCTCGATTGCGGCGTCAATTTCGTCGACACGGCGGAAATTTATTCCATCCCGCCGCGCCAAGAGACTCAAGGGTCAACCGAACGCATCATCGGAAGTTGGCTTTCAGCGCGCAAGAACCGCGACAAGGTTATCATCGCCACCAAGGTCGCCGGGCGCGGCGACGCCAACTGGCTGCGTCCCGGCCGCGCCGGAACTGTCCTCGACGCGAAGAATATCGACTATGCGATCGAGGGCTCGCTCAAGCGGCTGCAAACCGATTATATCGACCTTTATCAATTGCATTGGCCGGACCGCTCCGTGCCGCTCTGGGGCGCAGGCGGCACGACCTATCGGCGACGGACGAGGCGACACGAAATTCCAATTGAAGAGACGCTGGAAGCGCTCGCGCGGCTGGTCAAAGATGGCAAGGTCCGTCACATCGGCCTTTCCAATGAAACGCCCTGGGGCGTGGCGCGTTTCCTACGCGCCGCCGAACTCGGGCACGGGCCGCGCGTCGTTTCGATTCAAAACGCCTACAACCTCGTCAATCGCACCTTCGAGACCGGGCTCGCCGAATTCACTGAGCGCGAGCGCGTAGGATTGCTCGCCTATTCGCCGCTCGCGCAAGGCTACCTCACCGGCAAATATCAGGGCGGCGCGCGGCCGCCCGGCGCGCGCACGACTCTGTTCGAAGGCGCGCAGCGTTACGAGAAGCCGGAAGTCGAACAGGCCATCGCCGCCTATTTGGCGCTTGCTCAGGACCTCGGCGTCGATCCGGCGCAGCTTGCGATTGCTTTTGTAACGTCGCGGCCATTCGTGACTTCGAACATCATCGGCGCGACGACGATGGAGCAACTCAAGACCGATCTGGCTTCGATGGAGCTCGCGATCACGCCCGAAATCGAGCGGCGTGTCGACGCGATCCATGCGCTTCACAGCAACCCCGCGCCATGACCGGTGGGAGCCTTACGCCTGACGGTCAGGCGTGTCCCGCGTTCGTCGACAGCCGTTCCGGATCGACGCCGATCGAGCGCAAGGCGCGCGCATATTTGGTCTCGAGCTCGCGGTCGAACAGAAGTGCGGGGTCGGCGGGGCAATTCAGCCAGCCGTTACGCTGAATCTCTTCTTCGAGCTGACCCGCGTCCCAGCCCGCATAGCCGAGCGCCAGCAGCGCCCGGTCGGGGCCGCGCCCCGCGGCGATGGCGCGCAAAATGTCGATGGTCGCCGTCAGCGAGACGCCGTCGTCGATCGGCAAGGTCGAATTATCGAGGAAGAAATCCGGCGAGTGCAGCACGAAGCCGCGGTCGGTCTGCACCGGTCCGCCCGACAGCACCTGAATGTCTTCGGCGCGGCTCGGCAGGGTGATGCGCTCTTGAGGAGCGATCACCTGAAGCTGCACCAGAAGATCCGGAAAATTGCGAATGCGGGCAGGTTGGTTTACCACGATGCCCATCGCGCCTTCTTCGGAATGGGCGCAGAGATAAATCACTGACCGTGCGAAGCGCTGATCCAACATGCTCGGCATGGCGATCAGCAATTGGCCGTCGAGAAAGCGGCGCTCAGCCGGACGACCGCTGCGGCGATCGTTCACCTTCGCCGCGAAATCTTGCTTCTTGCCGGCTGGCCTCATAGGGTCATGCTACGCTCGCCGCGCCCTCAGGACAAGCGGCGCAAACAACGTAACTGACTGCCTTCACTAAAGGACGGGCCGCCGCAGACCATGACGCGCTCAAAACTCTTTCTCGTCGCGGCGCTAGCCGTAACGGTCGCGCAGGGCTATCCCATGAAGTCGGCCGCCGAGAGCGCAGCGTTCGCCTCTACCATCGTTAAAGGCTCGGCGTCGCGCGCCCGTCTCCTGTCCGCCGGCCCTCTGCAGGGAGGCGCCTACCACGCAGCGGTCGAGATCACACTCGATCCAGAAACAATCACATACTGGCGCCAACCAGGCGAGGCTGGTTCGGCGCCCACGTTCGACTTTTCGAGATCGGTAAACGTCGCGGGGGTCGAACCGTCCTTTCCGGCGCCAAAACACATCGACGAGGCCGGAACCGTCGTCGTCGGCTATGACTCGCGCGTCCTCCTGCCATTGAAGGTGACGCCGCGAGACCCGAACGCGCCGGTGACGCTCAATCTCGTGCTGGACTACGCCTCATGCGGCAAGGTTTGTCTGCCCGCGCGCGCAGAACTGTCGCTGGAGCTGCCGCGCGCCGGCGCTTCGCCGCACGCGGCGGCGATCGCAGAAGCGGAACGGCTTGTGCCGCAAAAGCTCTCCGTCGACGAAGCGAAAAAGCGCTTTGCGCTTTCGCGCAACGGCGCGGATGGTTCGTGGCGGCTGCGGTATCTCGGACCTGGCAAGGCGAAGGACCTCTTTGCGGAAGCGAAGGAGCCGCTCTTCATCGAGAGCGCGCGCGCCGGAGAGGGTTTCGAGCTTAAGCTTTTTTCTGGCGACGCTCCGGCTAAAGCCGCCGACGCGACGCTCACGATCGTCACCGACGGCGGCGCTTTCGAGGCCCCGGCGCGGCTGGAGTAACGCTCGCTTACTCCACTTCAGCGTCGACGGGCGCTTGCGCCGCAGCCTCGTGGTCGAGCTTGGGCGTGCGCTTGAACGTCGACTTTCGTCCGCGCAGAGTCTGAAGAATTTTCGCGCCATTGGCGAAAGCGAGATAGATCATCAGCGGCGGAATCGATGCGACCGTCTTCACATAATCGACGAGGGTCCCGCGCTTTAACGCCAGATATGGCGGAAGCGTCATGCCGAGCGCCACCAGCACCGTCATGATCCCGATGATCTCCAACATGTCCGTATAGGGCGCGAGAGACCCGTGCAGGATCGCGCCAAGAACAAGCGCGATGAATCCAATGGCGGCCGTGGGGAAGAAGATCTGATGGGCGATAAGGGAGATCGCCATCACGCGGCGCGTCAGGCTCCACGGCGAGCGCCAGATCGGCAAAATGGTCTTTTGCGCGACCTGGACGAATCCGTTCGACCAGCGCCTTTGCTGACGTCGGAAATCGCGGATTCCCTCAGGCACCTGACCCGGAATCGGCGGCTCCGAGACAAACAGCCCATGCCATCCACGGAGCGCCGCGCGCACGGTGAGATCAAGATCCTCGCACAGCGAGTAATCTGACCAGCCGCCAGCGTCATCGATCGTCGCCCGCCGCCAGATGCCGCCTGTGCCGTTGAACTGAAAGAGCCAGCCGGCGTGCGCGCGCGAGCGCTGCTCAACGAGATAATGGCCGTCTTGCACCAGACCCTGCGCGCGCGTCAGCCAGTTCTTCTCGAAATTCTGGAACTCGCAGCGCGACTGAACGAACCCGACGCGATCGTCGGTGAGAAAGAGCGGGACCGTTCGCTTGAGCCAATTAGGCGGCGGACGGAAATCGGCGTCGAGCATCGCCACAAAGGGTTCGTCCGTGATCGTGAGGCCGTGCGCGCAGGCGCCGGCCTTAAATCCCGAGCGGTCGGAGCGCCGCACATGGTCGATCACGGCGCCGCCGGCGCGAAGCTCCGCCGCCACCGCGTCGGCGCGGGCGCTCGTCTCGTCTGTCGAATCATCGAGAAGCTGAATGCGCAGCTTGTCCTTGGGCCAGTCGAGGAGCGCGACGCAGCGCAATGATTGCTCGGTGACGAGCGGCTCATTGAACACGGGGATCTGCAGCAGGACCCGCGGCAGGTCCGAATCAGGCGTCGCGGGCGCTTCCGGGTCGCGCATGCCGCGAAGCAGGTCGTAACAGAAACGGCCGATGACGATGAGATAGCCGATCCCGATCGCACTCAGAATCGAAGCGCAGACAATCGTGATCGCGTCAAAGATGAATTGAAAAAGCCCCAGCACCAAACGGCCTATCCTTCTTCATGCGGAACCGGCGAGGGTTTCGCCCCGGCGCGCGCGTTCACGCTGTTCCTCGCCCAGACCACTCGATCGGTGACCCAGGCGTTCAACCAGACCGCCAGCATCGTCGCCTCGCGAACCACAAACACCGCGGGCGCAGCCCAAGATAATTGCCATCCTTTGGCCATGGAAAGCAATGTCTCGAGCGCAAACCACAGCAGAAGCGTCGCCGATGCGGCGACGATGGGGGCGAGGCCGACGAGCGGCGCCGCGAGGGCCGAGGCGATAACCGCCGGAACTGCTTGGCATATCGGCTCGGCTATGAAGGAGATGAGTTCGTCGTTGCGGCGGATGACGCTCCAGCGCAATTGCCGGTGATAAACATCCTGGAACGCGCGAGCGCCAAGCTCTTGCCGGACGGGTCTGTGCGAAAAAACCGGCCGTTTGCCGACGCGCCGCATCGCCTTCGCCAAGGCGTTGTCTTCGCCGACCGTGTGAGAAATCGCGTCGAAGCCGCCCGCGCGCAGGAAGTCCGACCGCCTAAACAGCATGATTTTGCCGACGCCGTGCCCCTGCCCCAGCGCCGAGGCGAGAAACAGCATGCGGGCGTGCGGACCATTGATGATCGCCGCCTCGACGTGAGCGCAAAAATTTTCGAGCCGCGCGCAATAGGGAATGGCGCAGACGAGCCCGACTTCGTCCGTCAACTGCCGTATGTGCTGAGCCAATGCGTCCGGCTCGAGCAGCACATTCGCGTCCTTCATGAAGATCACGTCATGCGTCGCATCCATGAAGGGCGCGTAAAGATTATCGACCTTCGGACTGACGGCGAATTTCGCCGTCGAAAGAAGGATGCGCGAAGGCACGGTCGGATGACGCGCGAGAATGGCGCGCATGCGCTGGACGGCCGGCGCGTCAAGGTCGGTTGACGACACCGTCACGTCGAAATCGCGATAGTGCTGCGTGAGCGCGGACTCTTGCGTGCGATCGAATTGATCTTCGAGCAGCTTGACTGGAAGAATCACTGAGGCTGGCGGCTGGTCTCGACGGGTGGCCCGCCGCGCCGCGAGGTAGGGTTGCGCGATGGTCGCCGCGACAGAGAGGACAAGCAAAACGACGGCGATGATCCAGTAGACGCCCGCGACCCAGGCGAGGAGAGTCAAAGCCGTCACGAGATCTCTCGTTCCGGCGTCTCCGGCACGTCCACATGAAAGCGCCGCATGACGCCATCCACGACGGCGGGCGGCAATAGGGCGAAGAAACGCATCGCCGCATACATGAACAGCGGAAAGGCGATCACCGGACGGCGCCGCTCCAGCCCGCGCTTGATGATCAGCGCGGCGCGCTCGTCCGACATGGCGCCGGGCTGCCAGGATTTGGTGCGCGCGGACATCGGCGTCTTGACGAAGCCCGGCACGATCAGACTCACCGAAACGCCGTGCGGCGCCAGCGCGCCGCGCAGCGAGTCCGCCCACATGTGCGTGGCGGCCTTGGCGGCGCAATAGGAGGGGGAGTACGGAAGGCTGCGCACCCCAGCCATTGAGCCCACGATGGCGATCCTACCGCTCTTGCGCGCGCACATCGGCGGGATCGCAGGCTCGACCGTGTTGAAGACTCCCTCGACGTTGATCTTGAGCATCGCCCGGACCGCCTCGGGCGTTTCGAGGAGCTGACCGCGCGACAGGCCCGTCGCGACGCCGGCGTTCGCGACCAGAATGTCGATCGGGCGTTTTTCATTCGCGGACTGCACGATTCGCGCCATGGTCTCGCGATCGCGCACGTCCGCGACGTAAGTCTCGGCCTCTTCTGCGCCAGCCGCGAGACACGCATGCGCCGCGGCCTCGAGTCGCTCGGCGTCGCGACCGAGCAAGACGAGGCTCGCGCCTTCGCGGCCATAGGCGAGCGCCAGCGCGCGCCCAATGCCGCTCGAGGCGCCGGTGATGAAGATGCGAACGGCGCTCTTAGCCATACGCCCGCCCACGGCGCAGCCGAAAGTTCATGTGGCCGTCCTCGGCCGCAGCGTCGCTTCGCCGATGATGCCTGGCGCCCGCGCCGCGCCATAGGCCATTAAACGGACGAAAATCTCATCCTCCGTCGCCCGCAGCACGCGCCCTGAGAGCTTGACGGTTTCTCCCCGCAGGATCGGCTGCACGAACTTCCCTGCAAGCGACGATATGACGAGGTCGGCGCGCCAGGCTCTCAGCATCGGCTCAAATGCGGCAAGGAGCTTCATGCCGTGCACCGGCGGCGCGGGAAAACCGATTGCCGCCGCAACGGCGTCGTCGAGATGCAGCGGATTAGCGTCCCCCGAAACTTCGGCGTAGCGCGCGAGCGAAGGCGCGTCGAACGGACCGATGACGGTCTCGGGAATTGTGTCGCCAACTTTGATGGCGCCGCTCATGACGCGCTCCCCAATCCAGCGCGCGGCACGAGCCGCATCATTGTTTCGATTCGCGCGCAAGGCTCACCGCCAAGCGTCGAGATCGTCGCAAGCATCGTCAAACGCGGCGGCGCGTCCTCGCGACTCATGGTGACGCTCAAATCATAGCTCTCGCCCGCGACCAGAGGCGCATTATAGGAGAAGCTCTGCGACTCATGCACGGGCACGACGTCGAGTTCGGCGCAAAGGTCGCGCACAACCGAAAAAAGCGAGGGCTCGGCAAGCCAAATCGCAGGATAGGCCAGCGGAACGCTCGCGCCGTCGCCGCCCGTCTCGCGCGCAAAAGCCGCGGCGCGCGCCGGGTCGACGCGCAGCCGGAAAGGCCCGAGCGCGAGCGGCGGCTCAAGCGGCATGACGCACGATCAACACGGCGTTGATCCCCCCGAAAGCGAAAGAGTTCGACATTGCGGCGTCGATCTTATGTTTGCGCGCGACGTTCGGAACGACGTCGAGCGGGCACTTAGGATCGCGCTCCAGGAAATTGATGGTCGGCGGCGCGATTTGTTCGCGAAGCGCGTGGATGGTGATGACGAGCTCCAGGCCGCCGCTCGCGCCGAGCGCGTGGCCGTGGATGGGCTTTGTCGACGACACCGGCACGACCCGCCCGTAGTCGCCAAACACACGCAGAATCGCTTCGGCTTCAGTGATGTCATTGGCGTGAGTCGCGGTGCCATGTGCGTTTACGTAGTGAATCTCCTGCGCCTCCATTTCCGCATCTTCGAGCGCCAAGGCCATCGAGTTCGACGCGCCTTCGAGGTCCGGCCGAACCGGATCCTTGGCGTCGCTCGTCGTGCCGTAGCCAGCGAGTTCGCACAGCGGCTCGTGGCCGCGCGCGCGCGCCGACTCCTCCGTTTCGAGAATAAAGACCGCGGCGCCTTCGCCAAGCGACATGCCGTTGCGGCCTTTCGAGAAAGGGCGGCACAGATTAGGGGTCAACACGCGAAGGCCTTCCCAAGCGCGGATCGTCGCATTGATGACGCACGCCTCGGCGCCGCCGACGATCGCCTTGTCCACGAGCCCTTGTCTGATCATCTGCATGCCAAGTCCGATCGACTGCGTCGCCGAGGAACAGGCGCTGCCGATCGCGAATGTCGGACCGAGGCAGGAATAGCGCATGCCGAGCGTCGCGGGCGCAGCGCTCGGGATGAGCTTGGGGACGCTCAACATCTCCGGCCGCGTTCCCTCGACATAGTAGCGATAGATGCCATCCTCGATCGTCGTCATGCCGCCGATGCCGGACCCGATGATCACGGCGGTCTTGGGCCCTGAGACGTCTTTGCGTTCGAAGCCCGCCTGGGCCATCGCTTCGTCTGCGGCGACAATGCTGAACTGCGTGAAGGGATCGCAGAAAGGTATTAGGTGCGGTTCGATGTAATCGGCGGGATTAAAGTTGGGCACCTGCGCCGCGATTTTAATGCGGCCGTCATAGGGACGTTCGGTCTTGAGCGGACGAATCTGGCCGACGCCGTCGCGCGCGGCTTCCCACAGCTTTTGCGCGCCGACGCCCGAGGCGCAGACCGCGCCCATGCCGGAAATAACGACGCGGCGCCCTTGGGGGCGCGCTCGCGAGAACGCCATTTACTGCTTCTCGCGTTCTTTCTGAATATGGTCTGCGATCGCTTCGATCAGGCTCTTGACGTCTTTCGCTTCCTGCAACGACCCGTCCATCGGGATGTAAACGTTGAATTTCTCCTCAAGCGCCGTGAGAATCATAACGATGTCCACCGATTTGAGGTCGAGGCTCTCGATCGACGCGTCGAGAGTGATCTTGCTTTTGTCGACCATGCCTTCGGACGCAATCACCTCAATGATCTCGTCGACGAGCTGGCTCTTTTCCTGCACATTGTCTGTCACGAGTCCCTCCGTTTCAGGGTTCTTCGCCGCCTCAACGACAACTGACGCGCACGCGGCGCATTGACGCGGCGGCGGCGATCCGACGCCTCTCATTCGGGCCGCATGGCCGGACCGCCCGCTCATATTCCGGCTATTCCGCCCTAGCGCTCTGTTAATCCGCCCTTAAGCGCAATCGGCACTGGTTAAGGCGTTTGGCCTCGAAAATAAAGCCCGTCCCGCTATCGGCGGATTTGCAGTGGCCCGGCGGAGCGCTTCATGCGAAAAGGCCGCCCGAAACGAGGGAGGGCGACGGCCAAAATGACGGGACAGGAGACGGCGCTGGCGGGTGTTTTTCCACAGGCCACGGAAGCGCAATGGCGCGTCCTTGTCGAGCGGGCGCTTAAAGGCGCGTCCTTTGAAGCGCTTGTCTCCAAGACCTATGACGGTCTTTCCGTTGAGCCGCTCTACGCCCGCGCCGCGGGTTCCCCCTTCCCCGCGCTGCGAAAAAACCCGGGCCGCTGGGCCATTCTCGCGCGCGTCGACGTCGTGGACGCCGACGCCGCCAATCGTTTGGCGCTGCAGGATCTCGACGGCGGCGCGGACGGACTGCATCTCGTCTTCGCCGGCTCGATCGGCGCCTATGCCGGAGGTCTCGTCCGCGACGATCCCGACGCAATCGCCCATGCGCTCGCCAATGTTCGTCTCGACTACGGCATTCCGGTAACGCTCGACTATTCGCCTCGCGCGCCGGGCGCCGCCAAGGCGCTCATGCGTTTCATCGACCGTCAGCATATCGAGCCGTCGATCACCCGAGTTTCAATGGGCTTCGATCCGCTTGGCACGCAGGCGCGGCACGGATACGCGGCGGAGCCCTGGGCGCAAGCCTCCAAGAGCTTCGCGCGGGACGTGAAGGCCGCCGCCGATGCGGGCTTTGTCTATGCGACCGCGGTCGCGGACGCCCGCGTCGTGCATTCGGCGGGCGGGACCGAGTCGCAGGAGCTCGCTTTCGCGCTTTCGTCAGCGCTCGCCTATCTGCGCGCGCTGGCGGACGCCGGAGTCGACCTCGATGCGGCGCGCGGCCTGATCGCCTTCCGATTCTGCGCCGATGCCGACGAATTGCTGGGCGTCGCCAAGTTCCGAGCGGCCCGGCGCCTTTGGGCGCGCGTTGAAGAAGCCTGCGGCCTGGCTCCCAAGCCGGCGCTGGTCTTCGCCGAAACCGCCTGGCGGATGATGTCGCGGCGTGACCCGTGGAACAATATTTTGCGCGGGACGCTCGCCGTCTTCTCCGCGGCGGTCGGCGGCGCCGACGCCGTCTCCGTCCTTCCTTTCACCCAGGCGCTAGGCGCCCCGGACGAATTTGCGCGGCGGCTGGCCCGCGACACACAGCTCGTTCTGCAGGACGAAGCCCATATCGACGCCGTCGACGATCCGACGAGCGGCGCCGGCGGCTTCGAGGCGCTCACCGACGAGCTATGCCAACAAGCGTGGACGCTTTTCCAGCAGATCGAAGCCGAAGACGGCCTTCCCAAGGCGCTGGAGATAGGAGTCTTCCAGGCGCGGGTCGCGGAGGCGGCGGAGCTGCGCGCCAAGAATGTCGCGCGCTCCAGGGATAAGCTCATTGGCGCAAACCAGTTTCCAGATATTCACGAGGGCGCGCTCGACGTTCTCGCGCCTTACGACGCCGCGGCCGAGCGCGTTGAGCCGCCGGCTGGCGCGCTGAAGAGCGCTCCGCTCACGCCGCACCGTCTTGCCGAGCCCTTCGAGCGGCTGCGCGAAGAATCGGACGCCGTTCTCGCCGAATCGGGCCGCCGCCCGAGGATTTTCCTCGCAAATCTAGGTTCAGTCGCCGCCTTCACGGCGCGCGCGAATTTCGCCAAGAATTTTTTCGAGGCCGGGGGCGTCGAAGCGGTATTCGGACCCGAAACCGAATCGACGATCGAGATGGTCAATGCCTACCGGGGGTCTGGCGCCAAACTCGCTTGCATCTGTTCGTCCGACAGGGTCTATGGAGAGGCTGCGGAGACGGCGGCGCTGGCGCTCAGGGGCGCCGGCGCGAGGCTTTATCTCGCCGGCCGACCTGGCGAACTCGAGGAGCGCCTGCGCCACGCGGGCGTGACTGAATTCATATACGCAGGCTGCGACATGCAGGGCGCGCTGCAGCGTGCGCTTTCGGAGGCCAAATGAGAATTCTAGCGTTGGCGCTCGCGGCCTGCGTGGCGGCCGGGGGCGCGTCGGCCAAGGAGCCGCGACGTCCAAAGGCGAAGCCGGAGAACGAACAGTCGCTGAGCGGCCCGGTCGGCGATCCTAACGGCAGATGGAACATCGAAGCCGCAACGACGGTCGGCGAGTGCCCGCTCTTCATTCCGCCGTCTTTCGACATCGTCGACAATAAGATCGCAGCCGCGCCTGGTCCAGCTGTCTCGTCCTGGGGCTATGTCGACGAAGAAGGAACGGTTGTCGCGCGCTTCACCGGCGAAGGGGAGCGCGTCGTGCGCTTCCACGGAACGTTGCGGGGCGGCAAGGGCTCCGGCGCTTGGTCATCGTCGACCGACCTTTGCGGCGGAACCTGGCGGGCGTCGCGCAGCGACGCCGGGGCGCAATAGAATGCGCCGCCGCTACCGCCGACGCTCCTCGAAGTAGCTGTCGTCGTCCGATAACAACCCATCGGCAGGCATCGGACGCGCCGCCTGGACGACCGTAGGGGCGCCCGAATTAACGCCGGCCGAGCCCACGCCAAGTCCGTCGCGCTGATAGATGTCGTCGCGGAACTGCGTGACGCCGTCAGGGGTCGCCCACGCCGTGACATAGACCCAGTAAACCGGCACGGCCGGCGCGATCTTGACGTCCACGCGCTCGCCGGAGGCGATGACCTGGTCGATATGATCGCGGTCCCAGCCCGGCGTCTCCTTTAGGAGCCAGGCGACATAGTCGCGCACGTTCTGGAGCCGGATACAGCCGGACGAGACAAAGCGGAAATCGTCGCCGAAAACGCCCTTGGCGGGCGTGTCGTGCATATAGACGCCGTAAGGATTGGCGATGTCGATGCGGACGACGCCGAGCGAGTTGAAGTCGCCGCCGATGTCCTGCCGGAAGCGGAAGTTCAGCGCGTCGAGCGAGCGCCAGTTGATCTGCTCGGGCTGAAGCTCCTGATTGTCCTTGTTGTAGACGCGGATGTGATTGGCGCTGAGATAGTTTGGATCGGCCTGCATCTTGGGAATCAGATCCTTGCGGATCACCGACGCCGGCACGGTCCAAAACGGATTGAAATTGACCTGGATGGCCTTGGTCTGCATCACCGGCGACTGGCGGTCGATCTTGCCGACGCCTGCCATGTGATGGGTCATGACTTCGCCGTTCTCGACCGTCTCCACCGAAGCGGCTGGGATATTGGCGGTGACGTAGCGGGCACCGAGGTCACGCGAGAAGCTGCGCAGACGCACGAGATTGGTTTCGAGCTGCCTGAGCCTGGTCTCAGCCGGCACATTCAAAGCCTGAACGGTCTGCTGATTGACGACGCCGGTCGCGATGATGCCGTGACGCCCCTGGAAGCGGCGCACCGCCGCCTCGACATAGGAGTCGAACACCGGGCTCGCGCCTGTTTCCGGCCCGATGTCGCCGGAGACGATCAGCCTGCGGCGCAGAGCCGAGACGGCCGGGCTGTTCGAGCCGAGCCGCAACTGCTGACCTGAGGGCACTTGCGTCCAGCCGCCATTGGCGACGATCTCACGAAAATGCTCGATCGCCGCCTCAGTGGCGGCCACCGTCTGAGTCGAGAGTATGGGGGTCGTCGAACGGGAGACGGTCAGGCGGGCGTCGGCGTCGTAGCGCTGCGCCCACTCGGCCTGTCCGTCCTGATCCCAGGCGGCGGAGGCGGGCGTGAGAGCGACAGCGCCAAAAACGAGCGCAACGCCGCGGACAAACTGCAAAAATGCGGATTCTCGCACCGATCGCTCCAATCGCATCGCCGGGAGGCGCCCCGGCGGTCAAGCCGAAAGACGGCGCCGCCTAGAGGACCACGCCGGCTCTTTTGATCGAGTTGTGCATCTTCGGCGTTAACAAGGCGCGAATAGTCCGGCGATTTTGTGGCCTGCGAAGCTACAGGACGACGCGCAGCCGATCCTGGCGTTAGCCCACCCGGACCCATCCGCTCATGCCCAGACGCTCTTGGGGCAGGAAGCGCGACTTATATTCCATTTTGCGCGAACCTTCGACCCAATAGCCAAGGTACACATGCGGCAGGCCGAAACCGCGGGCGCGCTCCGCATGGTCCAGAATCATAAAAGCCCCGAGCGAGCGGTGCTCGAGCTCAGGCTCGTAGAAGGAGTAGACCATCGACAGCCCGTCCGAGAGCCGGTCCGTCAGGCAGCAGGCGATCAGCGGACCGTTCTCGCCGTTCGCTTGCGCGAGACGGTACTCAATGAGCCGCGTGTCGACGTGGCTGTCTTCGATCATCATCTGATAATCAACCATGCTCATATCGGCCATGCCGCCGTCGGAATGGCGCGCGCCGACATAGCGGCGAAACAGAGCGTATTGCTCCTGCGTCGCCCGCGCTGGGCGCGTTTCGGCGATAAGATCGGCGTTGCGCCGGCTGATGCGGCGCAAGCCGCGCGAGGGCGCAAATTCTTCGATCTTCACCCGCACCGAGACGCAGGCTCGGCACTGCTCGCACGCCGGGCGATAGGCGATGGTCTGCGAGCGACGGAAGCCCGATTGCGTCAGCGTGTCATTGAGCGCCGGCGCGCGCAGCCCGATCAGATGGGTGAAGACCTTCCGCTCCTCGCGTCCCGGCAAATAGGGGCACGGCGCTGGAGAGGTCAGGTAGAATTGCGGCGCGTCGCGCGGCTCTTTCGTCACGCTCGATCATTCCCGATTCAAAAATTAATTTAGAGCGCCCGAGCGGCGCGCGCCAAGATCAGATTTGCGGCGGGAAAGTTGCAATTTTTAAGACGAGCGCCGCAAAACGATCACATCCGCAAGGATGTCGTGGAGGCAACGCTTGTCGCTCGTAAAGAGCGACACGAGCAGCAGCGGAGGAAACAGCCAGGTCACATAGAACAGCACGGCGTGGACGGCCGCCTGCAGAAACGGAACCGGATCTCCGTCCATGGTGCGCATCTCCAGGTCCATGAACGCCATGCCGGGCGTCGCCATTCGCGAGCCCGAGACTGTCAGACCATTGTAGAAAAAGGCGACGATCGGAAACAGCGGCGGCAGAATAAACGCCGACAATCCGGCGCTCAGGATGAAGAGCGCGATAAACAGCGCCGCCGACATGCCCGAAACGAGGATCAAGTCCAGCGAGACCGCGATGATGCGGCGCGTGCGCACGCCCTCCAACGCCTGCCGCGGAATATATGGCGCGGCGCGCGCGCCGACCGGGTCAATCGGCGGCTCGCGGCTGGAAAAGGGATCGCGCTCGGTCATGGACTTGCGGCCTTTCAGTTGGCCCGCCAAAGATCGGCGGCCTTAAGGCCGGTTTCAAGTGCGCCGCTCGGGTTGCGGAATTCGGGGATTAGTCCTTGCCCCGCCTTGACGAGCGCGGCCGGTTTGTCGCAAGGCTCCCGCCACCGGCGCGCGCCCCTGCCCGCCCGGAGCAGCCTCGGGAAATGCACATGGCCAGCAACGCCGTCGACGGCGGACATCTGCGCGCCTTCATCGAGCGGATCGAGAAGCTCGAAGAGGAAAAGCGCGCGATCGGCGACGACATCAAGGATGTCTACGCGGAAGCTAAGGGCACGGGATTCGACCCCAAGGTGATGCGCAGGATCGTGTCGCTCCGACGTCAGGACAAGCACAAGCGACAAGAGGAGGAGGAAATCCTCGACCTCTATCTTTCTGCACTCGGCATGCAATAAGTCTCGGCCCGAGAGACCTGGCCGCTTGGCCGGCAGGCGTTGAGCGGGGCTAAGTCGAGGCGCTCTATGGATTTTGGCGCGCAGGATGAAGTCGTGCGCTTTCTCGCGTCGCTCGACGGCGGCGCGCAGCGTATCGTCACGACCCACATCTCTGTCGTCGCGCTCTGCGGAACGCGCGCCTATAAGCTGAAAAAAGCGGTGCGCTTTCCCTATCTCGACTTTTCGACGCCGGCGCGCCGATTGGAGATGTGCGAGCGCGAAGCGGCGCTCAACAAGCGTTTCGCGCCCGAACTTTATCTCGGCGCGCATCGCGTGACCCGCGAGACGGATGGGCGGCTGGCGCTCGATGGCGCGGGCGAAACGATCGACGCCGTGGTCGTCATGCGGCGTTTCGCGGACGAAGAACTCTTCGAGCAGATGGCGAAGGACGGCCGCCTGACGCGAGAAATGATCGAGACCCTGGCGCGTCGAATCGCCAAAACTCATGATGACGCGACGCCGGACTATGGACACGGCGGCGCGGCGGCGATGCGCCGAACTCTGAGCGAAATAGCCTTGAGCCTGCGCAACGCTTGCGCGGCAAGCGCAGAGCGCATCGACGAGCTTGTCGCGCGGCTCAGCCAAGCGCTCGATGCGCAGAGCGCGCTTCTCGACTCGCGCAAGACGCAGGGTAAGGTGCGCCGCTGCCACGGCGATTTGACGCTGCGCAACATCTGTCTGTTCGAAGGCGCGCCAACGCTCTTCGACTGCCTCGAATTCGACGACGAGATCGCAACGATCGACGTGCTCTACGACGTCGGCTTCCTGCTGATGGATCTCTGGCGGGTGGGCGCTTACGCCTTCTCAAATATCGCCTTCAACCGCTATCTCGACGCACGCGACGAAACCGATGGCCTCCCGCTCCTCCCCTTCTTCATGTCGCTGCGCGCGGCGATACGCGCGCATGTCGAAGCGTCGCAACAAAACGCTGAACGCGCGCGCCTCTATTTCGATCTTGCGATGACGCTGCTCGCGCCGGCCAAAAGCGCCGTCATTGCGATTGGCGGTCTCAGCGGATCAGGAAAATCTAGCGTCGCCGCGGCGCTCGCGCCATGCATCGGGTGTCCGCCGGGCGCGCGCGTGATCAACAGCGATCGCATCCGTAAGCGACTCTTTGGAGTCGCGCCAACCGCGCGTCTTCCGCAAGAGGCTTACGCCAGCACAGTTTCGGCAAGAGTCTATGGCGAAATGTTCGACGCCGCAGCGCGGACGGCCGCGCTCGGCTGGCCCGTCATCGTCGACGCCGTCTTCGACCGCTCCGAGGATCGCGAAGCGATAAGGGCCGCGGCCGAGCGTGTGCGAGCGCCGTTCCTCGGCGTCTGGCTCGATCTCGATCTCGACCGCCGCGCAGCGCGCGTCGACGCGCGCATCAACGACGTGTCCGACGCCACGCGCGACGTGCTCCAAGCGCAAATGCAGAAAGCGACCGGCGAGATCGAATGGCTCAAAATCGACGCCTCGAAAGATGCGGCGAAAGTCGCCGCTGAGATTGCGACGACTTTTGAGTCATCGTCGCAAGAGGCGGTCAACCACGTCATTCCCGACGCGCGCTAGGCGCGATCGGGAATCCAGGGCAAAACCATCCGTGAGGTTGCTCCTGGATTCCCGGTCAGGCCTTCGGCCTGCCGGGAATGACACGGGTAGTGTGAGCCGTCATTGCGAGCCAAAGGCGAAGCAATCCAGAATCGCGAAGGAGCCTGGATTGCTTCGTCGCTGACGCGCCTCGCAATGACGGCCACATGTCGAGGCTTCATGCAACGGCGGGCTAAGGAATCAGCACCGCCGCGCCTTGCAACCGGCCTTCGCGCAGATCGGCCAGCGCCTCATTCGCCTGCGCCAGAGGATAGCGCGCCGTATGCATCCTTAGCGACAGCGTCGGCGCAAGCGCCAGAAATTCGCGCGCATCTTCGCGCGTGAGATTCGCCACAGACAGAAGCCGCCGCTCTTCCCAAAGCAGCGCGTAGGGGAAACTCGGAATGTCGCTCATGTGAATGCCGCCGCAGACGACGGCGCCGCCCTTTTTCGTCGCGGCGAGCGCGCGCGGGACAAGCGCGCCGATAGGCGCGAAGATCAGCGCGGCGTCGAGCAGCTCCGGCGAGGGCGCGTCCGAGTCTTGAGCAGACGCGGCGCCAAGCGATAGCGCAAAATCGGCCGCGGCCTGATCGCCCGGCCGCACGAAGGCGTGAACGCGCTTGCCCCGAGCGATTACGACCTGGGCGATGATATGCGCGGCGGCGCCAAAGCCGTAGACGCCGATTGCCTTCGCCGGGCCGGCCATCTTCAACGTGCGCCAGCCGATGAGGCCGGCGCACAGCAACGGCGCGAGCGTCGTCGGATCGCCGGCCTCAGGCAGCGGAAAGCAGTAAGAGGCGTCGGCGATCGCACGGGTCGCGTAGCCGCCGTCGCGGGTGTAGCCGGTAAAGAGCGGATCGTCGCACAAGTTTTCGCGCGCGCTCATGCAGTAGGGGCAATGTCCGCAGGTGTGGCCGAGCCAGGGAACGCCGACCCGTTGTCCAAGCAGGAAGCCGGTCGCGCCGAGGCCGACCGCGTCGACGCGCCCGACGATTTCATGGCCGGGAATGATCGGAAGCTTCGGCTGCGTAAGTTCGCCGTCGACGACATGAAGATCGGTGCGGCAAACGCCGCAAGCTTCGACCTTGAGCCGCACTTCGCCGGCCCCGGGCGTCGGGAGCGGTCGCTCCTCCATGATCAGCGTCGTATTCGGCCGCCGCAGGACCATGGCCTTCATCATCTCCGTCATCGCAGCGACTTCCTGTAAAAAAAACGCGAATGTCCGGGAGGAAGGCCGTCGATCTCTCCCGCGCGCGTAAATCCGAGATTTTCGTAAAAGGCGGCCGCCCGCGGATCGAATGTGTCGACATAGACCCCGACGCAGCCGCGCTCCTTGGCGAGGCGCTCTGCCTCCGCCATCAGTCGGCGTCCGAGGCCGCGCCCGCGCTCGGACTTTTCCACCCAGAGATGGCGAACGTAGAGCCAGCGCCAATGCGAGACGCCGTTTAGTCCGGCGATGAGCTTCCCTAGCGCATCACGCGCCAGTAGGGAGAGAGGTCTCTCGTTGCGCGCGCCGAACTCGGCCGCAATTTCTTCGCCGAGTTTTGCCGCAAGCTCCACCGATTCCGCGGGCTCAGTTGAAAAGGCGATCTTCCAAACGTCTTTGTTTTTGATCATGATCGCGCCGTGAGACGGGTCTTCGTGCTGCTATTGTGGGGGTGTGTCGCCTGCGCCGCAACGGCG
>Ga0233425_10001810_pt1 | contig 45281 bp, 58 predicted proteins | sample Watercolumn_Towu_2_FD_181712 | JGI IMG/M metagenome (GOLD analysis project Ga0233425, IMG submission 181712) | Freshwater microbial communities from Lake Towuti, South Sulawesi, Indonesia - Watercolumn_Towuti2014_140_MG | ecosystem: Environmental > Aquatic > Freshwater > Lake | place...
GGAAACTTTAAATATACTTAAGTATACCAAGATAAACGGTGAGAACTATGGATACAACAATAAAAATTCATAAAGATACAAAACAAGAATTAGACACCTTTAGAGAATATAGAAACGAAAGTTACGATGAAGTCATTCGAAAAGTGGTATTCATCGCAAAAACCTGTAAAACTGAACCTGAACTCAGCAAAGAGACCGTTGAAGCTATTGAAAAAGCCCGAGAAAGGATAAAAAGAGGCAAGTTTCTAACTGAAACAGAAGCACGAAAGAGACTGGGATTATAAATGTACGAACTCATTTTCGATGATGAGGCTATTGAATTTTTGAACAAACTCCCGAAAGAAGTGAAAAGACGAATCTGGGATAAATTGACTTCTACAAAAGAAAATCCGTTTCACTTCTTTGAAAGATTAACTGGAAGAACTGATTACAAGCTTCGTGTTGGTGATTACAGAGTTGTAGCTGATTTGGATCGAGGAAACAACACGATCAAAGTGACGATAATCGGACATAGAAAGAACATATACAAAAACATTGATTAGCGACCTCTAAAGTCTTAGTAGCACAAAAACTCGCTATCGCGATTCGCTCGGCTCACTTCCGAGTAAGACTTATATATCTCCTTCTTTTCTTCTTTTTATGTTACACGAAGGAGAAGTTGCACCGGACTTTACGGTTAAAGACACGAACGGAAAGACGGTTCGTTTATCTGATTTTAGAGGGAAGACGGTTGTCTTATATTTTTATCCCAAAGACATGACGCCTGGATGCACGGTAGAAGCGTGCCAGTTTAGCGAGAATATTTCTCAGTTTACGAAGAGAAAGGCAGTTGTCCTGGGTGTTAGCCTAGATGATGAGAAGAAACATCAGAAATTTACGGAGAAGTATGGATTGACGTTTCCTCTGCTTGCTGATACCGACAAAACTGTTTCAACCGCGTATGAAGTGTATGGCAAGAAGAAGTTCATGGGCATGAGTTATATGGGAATTGAACGAACAACGTTTATTATTGATGGAAAAGGAAAGATTGTGAAGATCTTTAGAAAAGTGAAAGCAGATGGACACAGCAAGGAAGTTCTTCAGGTTTTAGATACTTTTTAACTTACTCTAGCAAAAGAAGCGCTGCCATCACGGCAATACCCAACGCAATACCTATGGTTTGTATCCATAACTTCTTGGGAGTTTCTTCGTGGTGCAATTCTGGCAATAAGTTAGCTAAGGCAATATACAAGAAACCTGCAAAGGTGAAGGGGATTAAGAGCGAGGAAATGGTTCCTATTTTGGATTCTATTAACAAGGTAAGTACTCCCCCCATCACGGCTGCGAGAGCGGAAAGGAAATTGTAGAAGAGCGCTTTTGTTTTACTTAATCCGCCGCTGATTAAGACTGCGAAATCACCTAGTTCTTGAGCTCCTTCGTGAATAATGACTGCCAACGTTGTGGTGATTCCTAAGGGCACACTGATGAGATAACTTCCTGCAATTAATGCGCCGTCGATAAAGTTGTGGATACCGTCTCCCATCAAGTTCAACCAGACGTACGGCTTGACGTTGTGCTTTTTGTGCTGACCAAGAAGATGGCGATGTCTCCAGCGAAGGAATTTATCGATAACGAAAAAGGTGAACATGCCCAACACGGCAACGGCACCGAAAAAGACCGGATCGGCTCCCTCTTCTATCGCTTCTGGCAAGATATGAAGGAAAGGATCTGCTAATAATGCACCAATAGCAAAACTAACTAAGAAGAGCAGGATGCGGTGCAATAAATTCTTTTGCAGAGATAAAATAAGTATTCCGATAAAGGAAAGGAAACTTACGATGAATACACTAATAAGCGTATATGCCCATACCGACTCCATTGATTTATTTTTAGATTTTGGGTTTAAATATCTTTCCGATAGTTATTCTCAATAAGAACTTAGTAGTATTGCATTCCCACATAGAGAGCAGACAATGCTACGGGGAGATTTTTGATTCTTTCCAATGCTTCACGCACAACTGGTCTGTGTCGATCAAAACGTGGACAGGTAATATCATCTTCAAACGTTCTTGCAACGGGATCGTACATCATGTAACCCAAACGATTGACGCCAGCTACAATATGTAGTCCTCGCTTTTTTGTTCTTCCGTCTGTTGAGAGACCTGCATCATGGGAATGAAAAAAGAGTCCGTGGTTGGCAACTAAGAGTTGTAATGTTTTTATCGCTTCATGTGTCATTGCTTTCACCTTGCGGGAAGATGGGGGATTTTTGACGGTTTTTAAAGGTTGTGGATATATATGTTAGAGAAGAGAACTAGAAAAAGAAAGAAAAAAGGCAAGATTATCGTTTCTTGCCGGATGGACCACACATGGCTTGGCAGTCATGACACTTGGACATGCCTATCTTACCTATACCGAGCACGATGAACAGGACTGTCCACCAGCTAAGACCCCAGAAGGTCCACATGTTTAAGTCCTTTAACAGGAATAATACACCTACGATCAGCAACATCCAGCCGCCGCAGGACATACATTTTTTACACTCCATCATGTAGGAATCACCTCACGTTGTTGGTGGTGAAAGAGGTATATAATGCTTTCCACGCCCCTGCGTAATGATAAAAGAAGGTTTATATAGGACTCTGACGTGATCTTCTTCATTCTTCATTTAACGAAAAAGGGGTGAATGAATGGCAGCAGATCCTACTTTATTGGAGTTTTACGGTACGGAATGTGTTCATTGCAATGAAATGAAACCTTTGGTACAACAATTAGAACGAGAGATCGGGAAAGAGCTTACTAAATTAGAAATATGGCATAACCAAACGAACTTAAAGAAGTTTCAAGAACTGGATAAAGGACGATGCGGCGGAGTTCCGTTCTTTTTGAATACAGCTAGTGGGAAATTTATTTGTGGATCGGCTTCGTATGATGCGCTAAAGAAATGGGCTTGGGGGAAGTGAATAATGTTGTTTGATGAGTATGATCCTCGTGACGGCAAACAAGTCCAGGTTTTGAATAAAGATGGATTGATTATTAATTCTCAATTAGAACCTAAATTGTCTGATGATGATTTGTTGAAGTTATATGATGCGATGATTACCGTCCGTGTGATGGATACCAGGGCATTGAGCTTGCAACGATCGGGAAGAATGGGGACGTTTGCTCAAGTGACTGGACAAGAAGCGCAAGTTGGCGTCGGGTTGATGATGAAGAAGAGCGATTGGATGTTTCCTTCGTTTAGGGAGACAGGTGTGTTTGTCGTGAGAGGAACACCTCTGCATTTATTTTTCTTGACGTTCATGGGAAGCGAAGAAGGAAATAGAATGCCTGAGGATCTGCATAATTTTCCGATTTCTGTACCGGTTGCGACACAGACGTTACATGCGGTTGGTGCAGGATGGGCTGCGAAGATCAAGAAAGAAAAGATTGCTACGGTTACTTTTTTAGGCGATGGCGGAACTTCTGAAGGAGATTTTCATGAAGCAATGAATTTTGCAGGCGTGATGAAAGCGCCTACTGTTTTTGTGTGTCAAAACAATCAATATGCTATTTCCGTTCCGAGAAGCAAACAGACTGCTTCGAAGACGATTGCTGAAAAAGCGTTTGCGTATGGATTTCCCGGGATTCAAGTCGATGGGAATGATGTGTTAGCTGTTTGTGTAGCGATGAAGGCTGCCTTGGAGCGAGCGTATAAAGGAGAAGGACCGACGTTGTTGGAACTGGTGACGTATCGGTTGTGTCCGCATACGACGTCTGACGATCCTACGCTGTATCGCAGTGATGATGAAGTGAAGGAATGGGAAAAGAAAGACCCCGTCAAGAGATTTGCTGCGTATTTGAAAAAGAAACGCGTGTTGACGGATGCACAAGAAGAGCTGATTCAAAAGAAAGCAGAAGAAAAAGTGAATGAGGCTGTGCAGAAGGCAGAAGACGTTCGAGCTGCGATGGAGATAGAAGATATTTTCCGCTATACGTTCAAGACGATGCCTCCTCATTTGAAGGAACAGTTAGATTCGTTACGTCAAACACAATCCTTACGAGGTAAACCAAATGCCTGAAATGAACATGGTGGATGCGATTAATTTAGCCTTGCATCAAGAGATGGAGAAAAATAAGGATATTGTCGTGTTAGGAGAAGATGTAGGACGAGAAGGCGGGGTGTTTAGAGTTACTGCAGGCTTGCAAAAGAAATATGGAGAAGAAAGAGTTATTGATACTCCCTTATCGGAAGCAGGCATTGTGGGGAGTGCTATTGGGATGGCTGTGTATGGGTTGAGGCCAGTTGCGGAGATTCAGTTTGATGGATTTGTTCATCCTGCGTTTGATCAATTAATTTCTCACGCATCTCGTTTACGGACAAGAACACGGGGACGATTTACGTGTCCTTTGGTAGTGAGATTTCCGTATGGCGGTGGTATTCGTGCGTTGGAACATCATTCGGACAGCTTTGAAGCGTTGTATGTGCATACACCAGGATTGAAAGTGGTTATTCCTTCTACTCCTTATGATGCCAAAGGATTGCTGATTTCCGCTTTGAGAGATCCTGATCCTGTTATTTTTATGGAACCTAAAAGGATATATCGTGCTATTAAACAAGAAGTTCCGACTGATGAATATACTGTTCCTCTCGGCAAGGCAGATATCCGACGATCGGGAAGTGATGTGACACTCATTTGTTATGGTGCTTTGGTGAGAGAAGCTGAGAAGGCTGCTGACGCGCTAGCAAGCGAGAGAATATCGTGTGAGATCTTAGATTTACGAACGGTTTCTCCGATGGATCGAGATGCTATCCTTACGTCGGTGAAGAAGACAGGGAGATGTGTTGTTGTTCATGAAGCTCCCCGCACTGCTGGCTTGGGTGCTGAGATTTCTGCGTTGATTATGGAGAAAGTGTTGTTAGATTTGAAGGCACCTGTTGAACGGGTGACAGGGTTTGATACGGTGATGCCCTTGTATCGATTAGAAGCAGAATATTTACCGGATAGTTTTAGAATTATTCAGGGCGTGAAGAAGGTGATGAGCTTTTGAGTTATAATTTTACTTTTCCGGACGTTGGTGAAGGGATTACCGAAGGAGAATTATTACAGTGGTTAGTGAAAGCAGGAGATACTGTTAAAGAAGACCAGATTGTTGCAAAGATGGAGACGGATAAGGCTGTTGTTGAGATTCCTTCTCCGAAGAGTGGAACGGTGTTATCGTTGAACGTTGCTGAAGGGGCAACTGTGAAGGTGGGAGAAGTGATGATGGTGATTGGAGAGAAAGGTGAACAGATAACGGCTCCTCCGCCTAAAAAAGCAGGTTCTGTCTCTGTGGTTGGCTTCTTGGAAGAAGCTGAACAAGTGCTGACAGGAAAGAAAGAGATCTTCGAAGAGAAGGTCGTAGAAGACGTGAAGGCATTGCCTCGTGTGAGAAAATTAGCTGCCCAATTGAAGGTTGATCTGACGGCTGTCTCAGCTACGGGCAAAGACGGACAGATTACTGAAGAGGATGTGCAGAACGCTGCAAAAACAAAACCGGTTTCAGCTCCGAAAGTCGTGAAGAAGTATGACTTGTATGGTTATGTAGAGCATCTTCCTTTGAAAGGAATGAGGAAAACCATTGCAAAAAACATGGTTGAATCTGTTCGTGAAACTGCTTCCGTTACCCATACGGAGGAAGTTGACATCAGCGAGTTAGTTAAGATCCGAGAAAAAGAAAAAGTGAAGGCTGCCAAAGAAGGGGTGAAGCTCACGTATTTACCTTTCGTTATTAAAGCGTTGATTGCGGGATTGAAGAAACATCCTTACCTGAATTCTTCGATTGATACGAATGAAGAAGGAAGTCAGGAAATTATCTTGAAGAAATATTACAATATTGGCGTTGGTGTTGATACACCCGATGGATTGTTGGTGTTTGTCATCAAAGGAGCAGATCAGAAGAGCATGCTCCAACTTGGGAAAGAGATCGAGGATCTTGCTGAAAAGGCGAGACAACGAACAATCGACATTGGCGATTTGAAAGGCGGGACGTTTACCATTACGAATTATGGATCTGTTGGAGGGTTATTTGGGACACCAATTATTAATCCGGGCGAATGTGCTATTTTAGGAATTGGGAGGATCGTGGAAAAACCATTAGTTGTTCATGGAGAAATACAAATTCGAAACGTGTTGCCCTTATCGGTTACGTTTGACCATCGCATTGTGGATGGGGCTGAGGTGGCACGATTTGTGAATACCTTGATGGAACATCTGGAAGATCCCGATTTATTGCTGGTAGAATAATTTTATATAGTTCTATAGGCCTTCTTTTTTCATGGTTTGGCGCGTTGTTGATTTGGAAGCTGATATTTATACGATGCACGCTGCTGAGGATTATTTTCTGGAACGGGTGGGGAAGGGATATACTCCAACTGTTATTCTTTCTCGATTGATACGGCCTGCTGTCTCGATTGGAAAGGGGCAGAATTTACGAAAAGATGTCAATTTGGAAGAAGCTGCTCGCTTGCGTGTTGATGTTGCCCGAAGAGAAACTGGCGGTCGCAGTGTGTATCTGGATAGACATCATTATCTAGTTAGCATTATTGATCGTCATGCTACGGGTTCACGGGATCCTGGAAAAACTTATGCTGATCAATGCGGACAGGTTCTTCGTGTTCTTTCCGAACTTACTGGTGTTCGTTTTGAATTGCGATATGTTAACGATTTAGTTACTTCACAAGGCAAGAAGGTTGGCGGTGCCGCACAGAAAAACACTGCTTCTGCTTCTTTAGTTCATTGTTACTTGCGATTGGCTACTGATTTTGACACGATGTTACGATTAATTAAGATTGATGATGTTCCTTTAGTAGAGTATCAATCTGAATTTGAAGCGTTTGCGAGTTCTTTAGAAGATGAAACGCGAATGACGATTGAGACATTTTTCCCTCAATTTAGAGCTGCATTTCTCTCTTCTCTTGGTGAAGTTGCCCCTACTTCGCTTACCCAATCTGAACGAAGAAGCATCGACGAGATTGTTCGGAGACAGTATAAAAGTAGTGAGTATATTCTTGGAACAGGCAAGGAACCTTCCCGAGGAAACTGTGATTTAATTGCCGGAACGGGAGACTCTGCTATCTTAAAAATTCCTGCTTTGGTTGAAAGGGTAACGTTTAAATAAGTCGCCGGAGGTCGATATTTTACGGGCCGGTGGTCTAGTGGTTATGACATCACCCTTACAAGGTGGAGGTCGGAGGTTCAACTCCTCCTCGGCCCATTCTTTTATCTTAACGCCTCGTTCTTCATCCCAAAAGAAGAATGGAGAACCTCATAACCCTTCTTTATGGTGTTTTACTTTTTAAAGACATCGCTCTTCCTGAAGTTTTATAAAGACATTTTTTTGTTCTTGATAGAATATATTGCACCGGTAGTTTAGCCTGGTAGAATGGTGCCTTGCCAAGGCATCGACCCGAGTTCAAATCTCGGCCGGTGCACTCTTACTCTTTAGTGTAGTAATCTTCTTAAATGTCGTGATGTTTCTTTTGTTATGGCTGATCTCGATAGACTTGACCGTACGCTCTATCTCCTCAGCAAGAAAATCCGTTTTGGTGTACTGACTCCCTTGAACGTTGATGAAGAAAAAAATAAGGTATTACGAGACAAAACCTATGATCCTACTTTCCACTATCGAAAACCAGACGTTGATTTCTTTCTCCTGAAAAAGAATCTTCTTGATCTGGCTTTTGATGAGAGCATGTTGGGGAGACTGCTTCATCAGAAACGGAATGATATGGTCAAAACAGTCACGATGTTGGGATATATCGGCCAGGAAAAATTCTCTTCTCATGTCTTGAATGTTTATGGCAGGCCGAGCAAGGATTTAGTGGGGAAGGCAAAGCAGTTTCTCAAGACACCCATGGAAAAAAAGATAGAAGGCTATACGGGCATCAGCACGGTCAAGAAGTTTCTTGATGCCTTTCTCTATCAAGGACTGCGTTGGAAGGTCAAAGAGAAAGAGATGGTTGCCGGGGCTGCTTTTGATGTGGGGCAGAGAACGTTATTTATCAATAAACAACGACGATTCAGTAAAGAAGAGATTCAACGATTGATTGTGCATGAGATCGGAACGCATATCACGCGGGCAGAGAATGGGAAAAAACACAAACATAAGTTGTTTTTGATGGGCTTTCCCAATTATTTGGTGACTGAGGAAGGATTGGCTGTCTATAATGAGGAACGGGCAGGATTATTGCATAATGATCTACTCAAGACGTATGCCGGACGCGTTGTTGCTGTTGATTTGGCGTTACAAAGTTCTTTTAGTTCTGTGTATACGACGCTACGAGAATATTTTTCTGATGAAGATGCCTTTAGATTGACGATGCGTGTGAAAAGAGGGTTGAAAGATACTTCTAAGCCAGGTGGATTTACCAAAGACTATTTTTATTTAGAAGGATATTACCGCGTGAAGGAATTTGTGAAGAAGGGTGGATCTCTAGACTCCCTTTACACGGGAAAGATCGGCATTGAACACATACCGTTTTTGAGATATTTAGAGTGAGCGACCGTTGGAAACAAGCTTTGCACATAGACCGGAAACAAGATTTAAACGAGAAACTAATGATTGAGCTTGTTCTCCATTTCCAGGATCAAAGATCACCCGATATTGACAAGCCACAGGATCATCATCCTTTAACCGTTCTCTGGGGATTCCTACCTCAGCAAGAATTCTTACCAAGTTTTCTTCGTAGAGGCGAGTGGTCCTACTAAGAGCTGGACTGTAGTAAATTTGCACTTGAGACATTTTCTGAGATAACTTCTTCTCTAGGAGGCGTTTTTACTTTAAAAATCTTTTTATTTTTTGTCGAGCATGACGGTCTCGCCACGAGCTGGTCCGATGGACACACCGACGACAAGACATCCCGTCGCTCTTTCATGGTCTTCAATAAAACGAAGAAGACCATCAGGTAATTGTTTTCTTCCACCAACATATTCCATTCGTACTCCCCTGAGGGCACCGTCCACTTCCAAGGGATTGGCAAGGCCTACTTGGTTGTCCCAGAGATGCCACTGATACGTTTCCGAGTGGTAGATGGGTTCCTCAATGTCAGCAAGATCAGTTGGAACGACAATTCCTGATTCACCATTTTTATAGCGATATGCTACACCTACGCGCAACTCCCTGTCCTGGACAACATCTGCTCGGGTAAGGAATATCCCATCACAGTCATTGAGTTGCACTGCTCTTCTGCTTAACACCCAGTCAGGATAACCTACTCTTCTTTTTCTGCCTGTCGTTGCTCCCACTTCGCCTGCGAGTTCAGCAATATCTTGGAAAGAATCTGTTGCGAGAGTCGGGAGAATTCCGTTTCCCACTCGTGTCGGATATACTTTTTCCACGCCGTAGACCTTGAATGCTCTTCTGGGCAATCCCAAGCTTCCAAAGGCATAAGGGGCCAACAGATGAGACGAGGTTACTTCAGGTATAGATCCCATATCCACATCCAACATCGTTCCCTGCGCTCCTTCGATGATGATGTGGCGCCCCTCGTTCAGATAAGCCTCTCTTAATACGTCTTCCAACACCACTTCATAGTCCTTTAATTCCCTTCTTAGCGGTTCGTGAAAAGCGACGAGTTGATTTAGATAGTCCGTTAGCGACCCCGTTACTATTTCTTTTTTTCGCAGTTCATCTTCCTTACTGTAAAGAACTTCTAATAATCTATCTGAGAAGGAAGGCGAAACGTAGTCGTGAAAAGTTATTCTGGTTACCCTTCTTGCGGTATCCTGATAAAAAGGACCTATTCCTGATTTGGTGGTGCCGATGCTTCCTTCTTTGCTTTCATTCCAACTATCCAATTCTCGATAATAGGAAAATAAGATGCCTGTACGGCCAGAAATCAATATTCTTCCGTTATATTCCAAATTGTTTCGCGCAGCATGAATTTCTTCCAAGAATTTTTCAGGATCAAAGGCGACCGAAGGGCCGATGGCGATGTCGGAATTACTTGCCAAGCCGCTTGGGGCTGCGTGCACAACAAATTTCTGCAATTTCCCGTCTCTTCTCGTGTATAAAGAATGTCCTGCGTTGGGACCACCTTGAAATCGCACGACAACCGCTCTCCTTTCTGGAAACATGGAGCGAGCGCGTACTGCTTGTTCATCAACAATCTTTCCTTTTCCTTCGTCCCCCCATCCCAGACCGACAATACATTCCAAGAGTTGTGTCATTTGCCGGCAAATTCCGGTTTTTTTATTTTAAAAGGATTCTGCGGACTGAATGTATGTCTTCTGGCATACGTTTTGAGATCATTATAGTAATAGAGAAATCCTTAAGAAGGATTTTTCAGAACGAGAGAGGATGGAACAATCTCACCTTGAAGCAATTATGGCAGGAGTGACTAGTCATCCTAAGATTCCCCAAGGAATGGATGCTCGAGGACTCGTTGGTTCTCTCGGTGGGTATGCTACTCGGTTTCCTCCTACTTTTGCTAACGTATTACCTCTGGATTGTGAAGCACACTTAGGGTGTTTTGATTCTGAAGATGCGATTTATGATCTTTCATTCCGCTATGTCTTAGACCATCGTCAAGCTAGGGTTCAATCTCCTTTGGTTTCACTGCCTTGGACTGTTGTTGATGAGGCGATTAGTGCGCTTAATGTCTATTCCTCTGCAAGCGTTCTTCGGGCTATTCGTTCCTCTCCTAACTTGGTCCGTGCTCTTCAGTCTCAGTCTCATCCTTACTCTGTTTTAGGAAAGTTACAAAAGCGGCAATTTGGTTTTGGGGTGGGCGTGACGTATTCCTTTACCTGTCCTCTCTTGCTGGTTCCTGATAGAGAGCTTGATTCTCCTTTTGATCACTTAGAAAGAGAACATACGAGATTCTACAGGATAAAAGACGGTTTGTTCTCCCTTTCTGAACGAATTTCTCGAGAAGACTACGTGAAGGTTACCGACGACAAGAGTGTTAAGCAAGTGATTTAAACCTTGATTTCTTACTTAGACCATGCGCTTTAAAGACGCTTTTGTGGAGAAGTATTCCCGATTAACTGATTTTAATGCGTATAAGAAATCTGTTGAGACCTTTGCTCGTAAGTCTGTTCGCGTGAATACGTTGAAAACAACTGCGAAAGAACTGTTACCTCGCTTAGAAAAACAAGGATGGAATGCTTCTCCCGTGCCGTGGTGCAGGGATGGTTATTACCTTGACCATGTAGATCAACGACGGGATATTGGGAATTTAGAAGAACATCAGCAAGGATTGTTCTTTGTTCAGAAAAGTGTGTCGATGATCCCTAGTCTTGCTTTAGATCCTTTACCTGGAGAAAAAGTGCTTGATGCGTGTGCTGCACCTGGAGGAAAAACGACTCATCTTGCTGCGCTCATGAAGAATACGGGAATCATTGTTGCCAATGAGAATGATGCGTATCGGATTAACGGATTGATTGCTAACCTGGAGCGATGTGGCGTGATGAACACGGTGGTGACGAAGATGAGCGTTCTTTCGTTGATGGAAGGTGGATTTGACAGGATCTTGTTTGATGCACCTTGTAGCGGAAGTGGATTGATTAAGGGAGAAACACAACGATCGCGTGATATCCTCAAGGTGTGGAATCCGAAGTATATCAAAGGAATGGGAAAAGTTCAGAAAAGAATGATTGTTCATCTGTTCTCGTTGTTAAAGAAAGGCGGAACGATGGTGTATGCGACGTGCAGTTTGGAACCAGAGGAGAACGAAGAGGTTGTTGATCATCTCTTAGAGATAGGTGGACGATTAGAACCGATTGATTTGGCTGTTAAGGCTAGTAACAAGAAATATTTACGTATTTGGCCGCAAGATAATGACACGGAAGGTTTCTTTGTTGCGAAGATCAGGAAGTAAGTCGTTCTAATCGCGTTGGTTGTTTGACGGCTCCATTTCTTATTAATTCTTCAGCTCTTTTTCTTGTAATAAATTCAAAACCCTCTACCTGTACGGTATCTTCTAAACTTCTTCCAGCAGCTTGTTTCCAGGTCCGGTGTGCAATGGCAAAACCTTGACACTCGCCAGGATGATAAATTTCTCCGGTAGCAGGTTCATATGCACACCTTTCTCCTTCAATCTTACCATAACATTGCGGATTCATACAATAGAGAACAGTCTCTCCCTCCTTTTTGCCCCAGGTAAAAGGATTGTACCAGACCATACTCATTCGGCTTCGATCTGCCTTATAAAACTATTTCGATTATTATTTCTCATAGAAATACACACGCAATACTTTGGTGACCGGTTTGTTGGCAATGAAGACGCTGTCGGTGTACACGGATTTGTCAACAGGAAAACCAAAATCAACACAGCTGATGGCGCTGTTGCAGACTTCACAGGCTGCTTGATATCCAGCAGGGGTTTTTGCTGCAACAAAGCTTTCCACGGACGATAAACAACCGCCTTGGCATTTTCCCTGGTATGCTGCGCTGCCGATCGTGATACAATCGCGATAATTCTTGTTCAAGGAAATTTCATCGAGAATAGCCTGCTGGGCAGTTTCAATTTCTGCAGGCACTTCTCCTGTGGGAATTTCTCGTTCTGGAAGAATGATCAGGATGAAGGCGAGCAATGCCACGACAGCAATGACTGCCTCTAACGTCTTCACTACTCCTTTTTTGTTGCGAATTACCATGCTTTGAAAGTTATCGTTATAGGTGTGCGGATATTATGACTATCACTCTTCCAATAGGGTTTTTCTTTGACGTATACATTGCCTGTTGGAGAGGACGAGCTTGCTATGGTGGGGTTTCCATTGATCAGTATAGCAAACTCCTTGTCTGAGGGAAAGTTCCACTCATTTTTGAGTGTTTCGTATCCTTTGGTGGTCAGTTGAGTTACTGCTGCATCGCTGACACCTTTCGTTGAGAGGGTTGCTCCTATGGATGCATCACAAATATTTCCTGTTGGGGAAACACATCGGATGTCCAGCAGAGGAAGATTAGGCGTATGAATATCTATAGGCACGACAATTAACGTGAGTTGTTCATTAGTGCAGGTTGTTACGGAACATTCAATGACCCAAGGATTATTACCGCTGATGGTTAACTTTGAAGAAGGTGTTGGAGTCAATATTCCCTGATAGGATTTAGAATGATTGATGAAGACGCGGGATGGTTGCGTTACTCCTGCTTCGGTATAGGTTTTCATTAATTTTGTTACGACGACAGGCGTTTCTTTGACCGTCCATTCCGTTGCGGTGTAGAATCCTTCCTCAATGATGCTCATGAGACTTTCTTTTTCTTCTTTCGGTTCAAGTTGAGGACGAATAAAGATGATAATAAACATAACTGCGATGAGGAATGTTCCTAGACTAATAACCCAATCAACGTAACTTAGTCCTTTTGTGTTCATTAGATAGACCCCTTGATGACGGTTATTAATAAAGCTGATGTTACCATAAGGATAAGCGAGTGCAATAATCCCTGCTTGATGCTTCCATCTGAAAACTTGCCAATCATGATGCCTGCGAAGAAGCCTTGAATCATAATCAGAGAGAAGAAGGTTGCGTCCAGATTGAAAGCACTTCCCGCTCCCAACAAATTAGAACCAGCGAGACCTGCCTGCAGGTTTGATGACAAGCCAATCAGTTTGGGGAATAACCAGAGCTGCATTGACAGCATAATAACAATAAAGATGTAAAAGACGATGTATCCCTGGACGATCTGAGAGTATGCACTGGATTTTCTTTCTTCTTTTATTTTCTTGACATTGACGACGGAATCCACGACGGCTGTTAAAATATCGGAGATATCTCCTCCAGATTGTTCTGCTTCCACGATGATCGATATTGATCGTTTGATAATGGTGTTGCTGGTGTCTGCTGCGAAGATCTGCAACGCACGCCTCGTAGGAATGCCGGATTCAATTTGATTGGCTAACTTCCTGACAAAGGGATTCAACACCAGATAATCCTTCTTGGCAACATGAACGATGGATTTTGGAATGGATATTCCTGATTTGACTGACTCAGTCAAGCTTCTCATGAATTCCAAGAATTGCAGCTCTATTTCCCTCTGTCTCCTGTTTTCATGCAGCAACGAGAACCAGAAGGGAGCACCTGCTGCCGCGAATGCTAAGACAATACCTACCATGAACCATCGCGTTTCCATAAAGAGCATAATGTCTACTGTCAAGAGCGCTATTCCTGCTCCTAAACCAAGAATATGAAGGGGCTTGATGTCCATGTTAGATCTCCGGCTGCATCATGTTCAAGAAGAGAACAAATGCTATGTTGAGTAGAGGAATAACGACATAGGTGCCGATGACGGCAAGCATGCTGACGCTGAATCCGCCGATCGTTCCGCCGAGAAGGTTGATGATAGCAAGCGTTACCATAAACAACAAGGGCGCAGCGATAAGGATTCCGGTGTAAATATCTGAGTAGGTGGATAAGACTTCGACGTATTTCTTTCTTTCTAAACTGTAGGTGTGCATGGCATCATCAGCCATACTTTGGAGATAGGACTTCATGGAACCTCCTGATTCCATCGTTGCGATCATACCGGTGAGAAGATCACGGAAACGTGGAGAAGGAGTTGTTGCTGCCACCATTTTCAAGGCGGTGGAGATGTTGTATCCAAATAGATTGACATAATTCAATATTTTTTTAATTTCTCCTTCAAGACCTCTGTATTCCCCTGAACTGGCAATCAATTTGAACATGGATAGTGGTTTTGCTCCGGATCCTGCGACAGCCGCCATATGGATGATGACGAAGGGAAGATCGTCTTTCATCAGGCGATTTCTATTATTGGCAACCAAGGAGGGATAAAGGAGAAATATTCCCATAGTGATGAGAGCACCTGCACCCGCTACGAAGATGGAGGAGAGAAGAGTAAACATCAGAGGCATGCTCATGGTCACTGTTATTCCTGCCGTCAGAAGGAAGGAGAGCATTCCTATTCCCACGCCCGTTAAGATCATCATGCTCAGATAGGTTTTGGATAAGACGCGAAGATTGGAGGAACGAATGGCACGAGAGACGTCATTGAACAACTTGGGGTGGCTTCGTATCAAGCCTGCACTCATTCCACCGAAGATCACGTTTGCGAGCTTTCCGTAGAGAGACTGCTGATAGAGCGTGTATTCCACCTCTTCGAAGCTGCCTTTCTTTTCTTTTTCAGAATGGAGAATGCGTTTTAAGGTTTGTTCGCTTGCCCCTATTTCCTTCAGATATTTCTTTCTAGTACTTGCGCTGACGTACAATCCTTTCTTTCCCTTTTTTTGCACAATCGTCGGAGTGGCTGGCAACTCTTGTTGTTGGGGCTCTTCGCATTCCGCCATGATGCGCTGGTTGGCGCGATCCATTCTTCCGAAGAGCTCAAGAAGATATTTGTTGTAATATTCTAGGTGTTCTTGTTTTGGACGCCCTCGAAGAATGACTTCTTGTTCTGCAGGCGTGTGGGCTTGACTCAGCAAAGAGAGAAACTGGTCCCGATATTGCTTTTGCGCTTTAATTTCTCCCACCAGTTCGATAATTTCCTGGACGTCCTGTTCGATGGATCTAGACATTTTGGCGTTCCTGATCGATATATTTCTGAATGGTTTGCGTTAATTTGAAGATGTATTGCTGGATCTGCTTGTATTTTTTTGAAGAGGGATCTGTCTCTTGCTCCAAAAGCTTTGCAGCATCTGCAATGGATTGCGCTTGTTGTTGGATAGCTTCCAGACTCATGTTATATCCTGATGTTAAAGCGTTTCATCACTTGTTGAGGCGTTTTATAGTAAGCGTGGATGACGTCTTGTACTTCCTTGTAGGAAACAATGTTTTGACGGTAGAGTTCCATTAATAATTGAGTGCGGATTGCGAATTCTCTTTTAAGATAGTCCATGGTTAATCCATATCTCTTTACTAACTTTTCGAAAAGATAACTTTCTGTTTTGAAGAAGAAACTATCTGATGCTGGGTCCCACATGAAGGGGGTATTGGTTTTGAGTTCAGACATATTGTCTCCTACTTTGATGATTTCCACGACTTCTCGCAGACGGCGGACGGGCTCACCCTTGATTTTTGCCTGGGTGATAACACAGACGACATCGATCGTTTCCACTAAAGAAGGCGGCAATCCTATTGGGGGTGTTTCCAGGCGTCGAATCATTGTTGGTACGTCTTCTGCGTGCATGGTACAAGCAGAGGGATGGCCAGATGCTGCGCCTTGGAATAAGACGAAGGCTTCCTGACCTCGAATTTCTCCCACGATGACATAATCGGGACGTTGACGGAAACTTTCTTTTAATAGAGTGAAGAGATCGACTTCTCCGAATTTTCCTTCTACACCAATACCTGTAGCTTCTCTGGATACGGATGGGAGCCAGTTTTCATGCAAGAGAGATAATTCTCTCGTGTCTTCGATCGAGACGATACGTGCTGTTGGTGGAATAAAGAATGCTAAACTATTCAGCAATGAAGTTTTTCCTGAACCTGTTCCTCCGATGATGACGAAGTTTGATTCGTATTCAATTAAGAGCCAGAGATAGGCAAGAATTTCCGGACTTAAGGTTTTGAATTGCATCATCTTGATCGGGCTCCATGGTTCAGAGACAAACTTTCTGACTGTGAAGGTTGGTCCTCTCGATGAGATTTCTTGTGAGTAGGTAGCGTTGACACGTGATCCATCGGGTAAGCGCCCATCTAAAATAGGATTTGCGTACGAAACATATTTTCCACACTTCTGCGCTAACTTTTCTACAAAACTTGATAACCGTTCGTTTTCCTGGAACTGAATGTTGGTTTTGATGTTGCGATATTTTCTATGTACGATGTAGATTGGAGTGTTGGCGCCGTTGCATTCGATATCTTCAATGAAATAATCGCGCATGAGAGGTTCAATATTATTTAATCCCACAAAATTGCGGTAGATGTAATACATAAATTTCAGGAAGATTTCTTCGGTGACCTTGATACCGAGTTCTGCCAATAAAACTTTGACGTTCTTTTCTAAATACGCAATGATCGTGGTGGTGTCATTGACGTTGACAAAACTGATGTTGAGTAACTCGAAAATACCATTTTCGATGGTCGTAAGAAGAGCTTGTTCTTGTTCATTGAGTGGAGGTTCTTCTACCTGATAAATGAGTTCGTTGTTTCCTCGATCCCAATAGATATGAGCGTAGGCATATGGTTCGATCAAGGGATAACGAATGTTAATTCGAGTAGATTCCGTTAGAGAGGGTAAACTGGGGATTTCCGGGTTGGGATTGATGCGGAAGAGGATTTCTGGCTCTGGGGGAGCTGGTAATGCATTCTGAGTATTATTCTCCACCATTGGTCACCTCTTTAAATGATGCTAGAACAACAGAGAAACGGGAATATAAAGGTTATGTTACTAGTTATGGCTTTACTATTGTATTCTTACGGTAATGGCCGGAACATTTGATCCGTCTGGAGCGATGGAGAAGGTCCCATTATGGAGAACAAGACCGCTGTACTGCCCCATGAAGGGACTTTGATAGGGTGAATCAAGAACAAGATCGAGAAGATTTTCATACTCAAGCGAGATCGTCATGAGGTATTCATCCACGACGGGCGTGGACTTTAATTCTAAGTGCAATACGCCTTCCTTTAGAGGAATATCCGGTTCCATCAATGGAGCAGAGGTTTTGAGTTGCCAGGTGATCGTGTCGTCTGTTCCTCTGACGTCAAGCTGACCTTTTTTGATGATTAATGATGAAAGTTCTCGTTGGGAGCCAGGACCTTCTTTTGCCACGGTCTTGATACTTTCGTCGATGGACAGAAGAAGATTTTTTGTTTCCGCGACTGTGTTGCGATCTTTTATTTTTTCGATTAAGGGAAGACTTGCTGCAAGAATTAAAGCAATAACGATGATACCGAGTGCCATGTATAGGACTGCAGATATCCAGATATCACCCTTTTTCATGTAGTAAAAAGGTTTGAGAAGTTATTTAAATACTTGCTCTTCAGTATTTTCTGTGAAACGCGTTATTCTTGTTCATCGATGGGATGGATCTCCGGATGCTGATTGGTATCCTTGGTTGAAAGAAGAACTGGAAGAACAAGGGGTAGGGGTTGTTATTCCTGAGATGCCTGATCCAGAACGCCCAGAGATTACGTCGTGGGTTTCTTTTTTACAGAAACAGAAGTTCAAAATCGATAAAGATACATACTTTATAGGCCATAGTGTTGGATGCCAAACCATCTTGCGTTATCTAGCGGCCCTGCCTGCTGCTCACATTGGCGGTTGCTTATTTGTTGGCGGATGGTTCACTCTGAACTTGGAAACGAATGAAGAAAGAGAGATTGCCGGACCTTGGATGACAACGCCTCTTGATTTTGATAAGGTGAAAAAGATGGGGCCTATTGTTGCCTTGTTTTCTGATGATGATCCTTTTGTTCCTTTAGAAAATAAGAAGACTTTTGAACAAAAATTAGGAGCACGTACGATTGTTGAACATCAGCAAGGACATTTCAACGACTCGACGGCACCTGCTGTTTTGCGTGAACTTCAAAAGTTACTTAAGGGCAAGCGCTGAGATATTGCTTGATATTGTTTGGACAATCAATGACGCCGTTGTCACCCTGAAGAGAAACCATGGCTTCCACTTTGCTGACGCCTGCAGTAGGGGCAGTGTAATGAGTGTTGCCAAATGCAGGAATACCGTCACCGCTGATAGGAATGAGATCGTCACCAGCATATAATCTTAGCGTTACATTTGCGATATCCACGTTGGCATTGTTTTGAATCGTTATTCTATCTCCTGCACAATCCACTCCTGAGATTTCGAAATTCAAGTCAGAACATTGCAAGAATTGTTCTGTTTTGTCGCCCACGTTTTTTTGGGTGTTTTTCACATAATCCAATCCCCAGGTCATGACGACAGCTGCAAGCGCAACAGAAAATCCAATCAATAAGACGGTAGCAATTAATGGCGAAATTCCTTTCTTCGTGTTCATAATTCCAACTCCTTTTTCTGATCACTACATGGCCTGTTAATACCCTGACCGATGGTGGCAATAACGGATACTTCTTCGACATCACCTACACCAGGAATACCTGCATAGGGGAAGGATCGTGAATCTCCGCTCTTAATAGGCTGTTCATATAATTGTGATTCGGTATTGTCGTCTCCTTTGACAACCATGACGATGCCTGAAATGTCTGCACCTTGGTTCTCTACGGTGACTGACGTAGCTGTTGTTTCTGCAATGTCAATATCGACACCGGTGCAACTCAACTGTGCCATGGCAATGCCGCCTTGTTTATTTTGGAGATCTTCTTGTACTCCTTTTCCCCAGAGCGTTACCACCGCGACGGTTACAACTACAATACCTACGAGAATGACGGTGGTTACTAAAGGAGATACACCTTTTCGTCCTCTTTTCAGGTTTAACATGTCAATACCACTTTTTTATCGATACATCCCAAGAAGCCGTTTCCTGATGAAACGACAGGAATAATCTCTACTTTTGAGGGAATGGCTATATTTAAAACTTTTGACCCTTGTTGCGGGAGAAGGTCAACTTGTTCTTCTTGCGTGCCAAATTGATGGCGGAGACTTACTTTTTGAATGGTATGATAGCCTGCATTCGATATGTTAACATCGGTGCAAGGTGGGGAGACGACGTATGCTTTCAATGCCACGTCAGCACATTTGAGATCTCCTTCGACGTCATTGATGATAAAATCAGTTGTTTGTTGTGCGTGTTGTTTTGACCAGGTCATGACCATGAATGCTAAGGCAACGGATAAGCCTACTAACAACACCCAACTGATAACGACGCTGATACCTTGTTTTTCCATATCCTTTTCAACTCCCGTTTTTATATAAACTTACCTTTGGTGTAGACGCGACGAGTATTTGCAGTTTTTTCTTTCGAAATAATGATTAGATCAGGATTCTTTGGAGCGGTTTCCGTGTTGAGAGCAATAGAAGATCCTGTATCTGGTTCCGTGATCGTCATCTTGAGGTGTTGATCGTAATCAGACGGAAGAGGAACTCCTTTCAAACACGATTGGAACGTGCCTAGATCGACGTCGGGAATAGCAATATCTAATCCCGCCAAGGAAAAGGACGTATCCACATCAGTCAAACAACCAGGAAGAAGAGTTGTGGAAGAACCGGTTGTTACCTTGAGCGTGTCTTCTCCATAATTACCTATATACAATTTGTTCTGATGTACAAAGGTGTAAATCATTCCTACGTCTTGATTCTTGGTCTTTGTATATGATGTAAACAAAACGGTGAAATTGAGGAATGCATCGAAGATCGGCTGGTTAGAGATGATAAGGCTGTTGAGGAAGTGCGTGCTTTCGCGATCGAAATTAACTGCGATCTCCTCCATGTTGGACGTTTCTGTTGTTTTTTTGATGATGTTGGATGGCATTAACAAGGTATAGAGAACGCCCATCAGAATCAAGGCAGCCATAATATATAATTGACCTCTCTTATTCATATCGTACGGGGAGAGAAGATTCTTTATTAAGATTGTGTTAACCCGTGTAGTTCTGGATGTTTTTTTCCCGCTTGGTTTCCTGCTTCCATCCCTGGTGGAGGTGTTGCGTGATTGCCCGAATGATAGGTTTGGCTGCTTTCCAGGAGGTTATACCTGTTTTGATGTACTCTGCATCATTTTGCTCAGATGTTTCCACATCAAGAGAAAGAGAATATCTTTCTAGAGACATCAGTTCTTTTAGGAGTTTTTGGCATTGTTCTTTTTCTTCCCGTGTTAAGAAGGAAGCTTCTTTCATGTTGACTAAAGAAGAAGGATTGGGTTGGAGTAATGCTTGCAACATATTACAGACCCATCCGATCTTGTCATTGATCCTTCTTCTGATGAAAGAGAGGGGACGGGCAATTTCACAGACCTCACGAATGTAGAGCAGTTCGAATTCCTGATCCAATTCTTCGTACGAAGGGAGTTTGTACTTCTGTGCAAGCGGAGGATACTGGGATTTAATCTGTTCCATGGTCACTTCTTGAGTTTCTTGATGCTAATCAGAATCAATAAGACAAGTTCAATGAAAATAACAACAACTCGCAACAACTTGCTCATGTCTGAGAAATAACGGGTGGTTGCATACGCAACAAGAAGAATACCACTAAACATTAATCCCGTGCCGACTACTTCAAAAGATAAGAATAATCCGACGATGACAAAGAGAACACCGATCGGTGCGACGATGAAGAAAATGTTTCTGTTGTACTTGTTGTTTTCTTCGGTGTAATATTTGTTACAATAGTTACATTCTTTGTAGGTGGATTGACATCCATATTCATCGTAATTGAATTCTGGTTGGCCTCCATCTTGGTAACAAGCATCGATGGTTTCACGTTCTTCTACAGGGGGAACATAACTACAGATGTGGCCTGCTGGGATAGGCTTCATGGCATAGGGTTGCATATATTGACCCTTTCCACAAAAATCCTCGTATTTTGGTGCTTCATAGAGCGCATCTACTAAGAGACCGACAAATAGTGCACCCAAGATGGCCAATGCAATCGTCATGGCCACTTCTTTTGCTTTCATAGGGTGAATGCTAAGAAGAGATTCTTTTAAAGGTTGCGGTTATATTAATTAAAAAAGCCACTGGGGCGATTTGAACGCCCGACCTCTGCATTACCAATGCAGTGCTCCACCGACTGAGCTACAGTGGCGATAAAACTACCCTTCCTATCATCTTTTTAAAAGTTCGTATCGTTCCAAAAAGAGATAGGTTTATATATCGATATATAATTGATACATAAGTGATTATGTATGACTAAAAGTTCGACTATTTTACTTGAAAAGAGTGTGATCGAGGAATTAAAGAGGGCAAAAGATTATCCCAGACAAACTTACAATGAGTTACTGCGAAAAATGACAAAAATCTTCATACGCACTAGGAAAAAGAACCAATATGATGAATTTTTGCATAAAATACAACAAACCAAAATGAAAGAGCTGTGGGATAATAAGGAAGATGAGGCATGGGAACGTGCATAAGTTCGGAGATATCGTTCTCGCGCAAATCCAATTTGTAGACACTTTAGATATCAAAACAAGGCCTGCACTCGTTTTATTTGAAGAATATGGGAATGTGGTGGTTGCTGGAATAACGAGTAATCTTGATATGAAGGGTATTCCCCTAACACCTAAAGATGGAGCTATAAAAGATAGTATCATTAAACTCAACTACATTTTTACCATCTCCGCTGAGATGATCATTAAAAAACTTTTTTCTCTTCCTGCTGAAAAAAAGAAGCGAGTTGTGGATGAATTTATTAAAAAATTATCTTGACTATGGGGAAGTTAATTTGCCGTCTTTTTTGTAGAGGAGGTACTGCACTCGCCAGGTTTTTATAACTTTCCAATTGGGTTTTAATGGTTGGTTGGTATAGGGTAGAATTGCCCTATATTTTTGAATAAACTTCTCTTTATAACGGTTCCATACTTCATCGTGCTTGCCGTGCGAGTAGTGTTTCAACAGAATATCCGTGGTTACTATCACCTTGTATTTTTGAGCAACCCGGATGCAGAAATCCGCGTCATAGAAGTGAAAACCATCAAATACCGTGTCGTCGAAGGGAGACTCCTTTACTATTTCTTTACGTGTGGCGATGAACATGCCGTCGAGCGTCACGACTTCAATGTCCCCCAGTTCTTCTGAAAATATATCGAGCTGATCCATACCGAGGTGATTTGACGGATGAATGACTCTTCCTTTCAAGAATGGGACGCCTGGAGATGCCCATGCACCGTTCTCCGGGAAATAGGTGGAACCTGCAACACCTACTGCACCAATGGATTTGTTTGATAAAAGATCGATGACCTTCTTTCCCCATTGTTTTTTCTTGAATTCTATGTCTTCATGAAGGAAACAGAGAATGTCGTGTTGTGCTTGCTGCGCACCTTCGTTGTATACTTTCGTCAATGGTATTTTTCCCTCTGCGTTTTTTGTGACTATAAGTTCATAGGGAACACCGATGGTTTCTTTGATATTAGATATACATCTCTGCAGGTCTGATTCACTTTTACTGGAGATGATAATCGAAATCATATCCTAAATGAGGCCAAAATCTATTTAAACGCTTTGCCTGGCGATTTCCTTATGAAGAAGGACTACAAGAAGATTATTTTGGATTTGAATGAGACGAAAGACCAGCGCATTCAGGCAGCCTTCAAACTAGAGAACATTGCGGATGATGCTTCGATTACGGCCATGGGGAAGGCCTTGTTGAGTGATCCTTCGCCTATCGTGAGGCATGAGTGCGCATTCTCCTTAGGAGAGACTGCTTCTCCAAAAGAGGCTGGACCGTACTTGATGAAAGCAATCGAACAGGATGAAAGCATTTTTGTGGTGCATGAAGCGCTGATGGCGTTAGGGACATTAGGAGATAGTTCTTTTATTTCCTTTGTGAAAAAATTCTTATATGATTCCAGGAAAGATGTTGCTGAGTCTGCAGAGATTGCGTTGCAACGATTGACGACGGATTATGCAGAATGATTAATTATAATCTGATGAGTTTTACTCTTCCTTCTAAATTCAGTACTGGTTCTTCACTTCTACTTTTTAGAATTAGTGTTCTGTTTTCTTGGTGGACATGTCTTGCGAAAAGAATTCCCTCTTCACCAATAGAAATGGCAGAGGTTATTTGGCCCTGTGGTGCTCGTGCAACGATGTGGGATTCGAAACCTTCATCATCCTCTCCGACCGTGCTGGGCATGATTGCCGTTTCTCTTCCATGTGCAGGACTTAACATACGGAAATCATAGACCTGTCCATTATGGGCAAAAAATCCGTGACTGGTAGGTATGCGAACAACTTTTTTGACTTCTCCCGTAGATAAAGATCGGATAGTTATTCTTTCACCTGGCCAATTACCATGGTGAATATAGACTTCGTCGCCGTGTATGAAATGTTCTCCTGGTTTGCATCCTGAACCATCAAAAGGATGAATTCTTTCGAAAACTACATCTCCTGTTTCTCCATCCACGAGATGGCCTGCTTTTGCAGCTTTGTCTCTTCTTCCTATGTTTTCTCCGGTAACTCCGTAACGATTATCTCCATGAGGAATAAGACATAATCTCCCGTTCACTATTTCAGCATCTACGAGGAATCTATTGTCTAGTTGACGTGCAGGTATTGGGGATTCCCAATGATCCGCATACCCTCCTTTTTTGGTTTCAAAGAGACCTGCGTTGCTTACATCGTAAAGTTCCCCCTTATGAATAAGCAGTCTTTTTATTCTTACGGCTGTGGCGTGAGGTTCCCGTAACCATGGCATGACTCGAGGCCCATATCGTGCAACTCGTTCACGCGTCGTCAAATCGATTTCTTCAATAGACCCAGAACTTAGACCGAGGTACAGGGTGTTTCCATCACGAAGATAGGCAGTTGGAACTTCAGCTGGCAAGTATTTTTGATCATCAGGAAGACGATGTCCTCTTAGGGCTTTCCATATTGGTACCATTGCAACCGCCGTTGGATTCCAACGTGAAACTACACATTCTTGATCGTAGTTTTTATGTTGTTCAAAAAATATATTTTCTAAGGTTGACATTTTTGTTTCCGTTGTTTAAATTTCTTCAAAAGCAAAATCCCAGGGATAGATGGGTTGTCTTTGATCATCTTTATTTATTACTATCCCACCCATCACTACTTGTTCAAAGACTTCTGTGCCTTGGAAAAAGATTTGTTCTGCTCCGTTTCCTGCCCATGTTTTTTTATTTGCTTCGTCAATAAAAGTTACTAATTCTTCAACCATTTTCGTTGTTCCATACGTTCGCGCTTCTTTTTTCTCTTTTTAAGTTTACTGGAAAATCTTCATAGTAATAGAAGTCCTTAAGATTAATGCTGAAGAGGAGAAATTTTCATAAAGTTTAAATAAGCGTTATCTTTTTTACCAAAATCTATGAGATTTGCTTATCTCGTTTATCCAGAAGCCATAGAAAAAATTGAGAGATCGGGTTTAGTTGAAAGAGGTGATGCTTGTTTAGGTAGTGATGATTATCCTACCACGTCTTATATTGTTGATGAGAGAGAGGTTGTTGCTTGTGTGGAAGACATGCAAAACAGAGGTTACTTCAAAAAACTCCCTGCAGAACAAGCTGCCTCTTTTAGAGATGGTTTAGAAAGAGTTTATAGAAACATCAAAAAATCTCCTTGGAAAGTTACCCGTGCTACGGGCGTTAATGAAGAGCCTGCTGAATTAAGCGACGTACTCCTTTTAGCAGGATGGCTTCCTTCATTTTTTCTTTCTCCAAATGAACTTTGGGATTATAGGTGCTTTGGTTTTTCTTCCCTTAGTGCTTTTACTGGTGCATTAAGCGCTTATATGGTAAATAGAGAAAAAGAAAAATTTGAGAAAAGAGGGTTACGATGGACAGCTCAACGTGACGGCAGAACCTTAGTCAGTGAAATTACCGGCAATGATCATTCCGATTTTGAACTTTTACAAACAGATGTTACCCCTTATCCTACTCTAGATCCTCTTGGGCACGAGGTTTCTTATAGGCCTGAATGTCGAAAAGACATGAAAGGGTTGTTTAGCCATCATTCTGTTGAGGGTAATTTTCTTGCCATTCTTCTTAAGTATGCTGAACAAGAAAGGATATCTTCACCTCTACTCCAAGAACGGGCACGACCCTTGATTGATTATGTGCGCAGTCTAGGTCAATCTATAGGCTTTACTACAGAACACCTTACGGGTACAGGCCTAAACCCCAGGATTCTTTTTGCAGGATATGATGCTCCACTAACGAATGTAGATGAGAACTTACGATCAGAAGGCAGAAGGAATTGGTGTTTTTTAAGTAGTTCTGACAACCCTTATCTGGTTCACGTAGGGCGACAAAGAGATCTTGTATTTTTACAGAACGTCGGAGAAGAAAGAACTGTTGCGGCGTCCTTTCAACCAGCAGAATTGGATGATCTTCTTCGAGGTTGGATGTTTCAAGCAGCAAAGGGTCTCGGAAGAACATCAGCACGTGAATTGGTTGCCGCACTTACCTATAAATTTTCAGGACGATATGAGCAAGACTTAGAACAATTTAGACGACTTCCTACATAAAAGATACTATTGACTCTAGTACGCGACCGTCTTCTTCGTCAGTAGAAATAACGAGAAATGGGGTTTAGAGAGTTATACTAAAGGTTCCTTGCACGAGGTGTTCTAATCCTTTCACCGATGAAACGAAGACTTCACCTACACAATAATTATAGAATTTAGCAATAGTAACATAAGCAAGATCGGGAATAAGATCTTTTACTTCTGCTTGATGGAATAAACTCGTTGTTTTTCTGAAACCTTTTGTTCTTCTTAAATCTTTCTTCAAAAGAAATAAGAGTGCGGGGGACAGGGTTTGAACCTGCGTAGGCACTAAGCCACAGGATTTCTCCTCACCTGATCTTAAGTGTGGCAAATCTGAGTGTAGCAAAGCTGTACACTGTACCAGCTTTCCTGCCCATTTGACCAGGCTCTGGCACCCCCGCGTACAATGGAAAATCTTTTTAGATTCCTTATAAACCTTGTTGTAAATATCTTTTCTTGATTTATCGCATAACCGAGATATTTATATAGTGTGTAGCCTTAAAAGAGATTATGAAGAAAGTGGTGATTGAATTAAAAAACGTCTGGAAAACCTATGAAATGGGCAGCACGATGGTGCATGCCTTGCAGGGTGTTTCTTTACAGATTTTTCAAGGTGAGTTTGTTGCTGTTGTCGGGCCTTCTGGATCAGGGAAAAGCACGATGATGAATTTGATTGGGTGTTTGGATTTACCGAGCAAAGGACAAATCTATTTGGATGGACATGACATCAGCAGGTTATCGGAATCCAATTTAGCGACGATCCGCGGCAAAAAGATAGGGTTTGTGTTTCAGCAGTTTAATCTGATTCCTACGTTGAGTGCACTTGACAATGTGGCGCTGCCGATGATGTTTCAGGGAACAGTCAAGTCTACTCGAGACACCAAGGCAATGAATTTGCTGACTCATTTTGGATTGAAAGAACGTGCGTATCATAAACCCACGGAATTATCTGGAGGACAATCACAACGAGTTGCCATCTCTCGTGCACTCGCGAATGATCCTGAGGTTGTGTTAGCAGATGAACCTACAGGTAATTTAGATTCCAAAACTGGTGCAGAAGTGATGGAAACATTAAAGCATATTCACTTAAAACAGGGCAAGACGGTTGTTTTGGTGACGCATGACCTGAATTTAGTGCATCATGCTGAACGCGTAATCTATTTAAAGGATGGAGCGATTGAAAAAATCAAAAAAAGGTGATACTGTGAAGAAATTCTTGTTGTTATTATTTGTCCTTGCTTGCGTGAGTATGAGTGTCTACGCCCAGGGCGGAGCATTACATATCGGCATGGTTGCCCAAGATCCTGATCCTGTACGGGCTGGCGATGTGGTTGAAGTTCGTTTCAAGGTAGAGAATATCTGGGACGAAACCAAGTATAATCTTGAGGTTGAGCTGGTTCCTGAGTTTCCTTTTAGCCTCTATGGGGATTCCATTATCAAAAATTTAGGGCGTATTGATGGACGAGAGATTGTGTATTTTGATTACAAATTAAAGGTTGATCCTCAAGCTGCAGACGGCGATCATGAACTAACTCTTCGCGTGCATGACGGCGATGAAGGCATTTGGGAATTGAAAGACATGTTCTTTATCGATATTCAACAGGAAAGCGTCAACATCAAACCGTATATCGTTTCAAGCGATTTAATTACGACCGGAAAGAGCGGCACGTTCACTCTGGAAATAGCGAACACTGGCGGTGTTGATGTGGAAGCATTGGAATTAGAGTTATTGCCTTCCAAAGATTACAAGCTCTTATCGACCAGCAATTATGTCTACATTGGCGATGTGGAATCTGATGACACGGAATCGGAAGACTTCAACATTTACGTCAATAAAGGCACGACGGAAGTCCATATTCCTGTCAACCTCAAATATAAGTACGAAGACCATCTCTATGATACCAACGCTGATTTAGTCCTTCATTTATTGACCCAGAAGGAAGCCAAACAGGTTGGATTGGTGCAAGGCTCTTCGGCACCCTCAATCATTGTTGTTATTATTGTTGGTGCAGTTGCGATCTATCTTATCAGGCGTTATCGTCGAAAAAGATGATCAGAGATTATGTACATCTTTCCTTTGTGTCATTGAAAAATAGAGGACTACGTAGCTGGCTCACCATCATTGGCGTGTTCATTGGCATTGCTGCTGTTATTACTTTAATTAGTTTAGGCCAGGGATTACGCAGCGTAGTGGCTTCTCAATTTAATTTCTTAAGCACAGACATTTTGAGTGTGCAAGCCAGTGGAACAGGGCAGGGACCTCCAGGGGAGGGCGTGGTGAATCCTTTATTGGAGGATTATATCGATGATATTGAGGGTTTGAACGGCGTTGATCTTGCTATTGGGCGTATCATTGAGGATGCGGCGATGGAGTATAATGGATATGTTGATTTTACTTTTGCGGGGAGCATGCCTGATGGGGAAAGACGGCGAGAGATTGAGAGGATTGCCCAATTAGAACTTGATCAGGGGCGGATGCTGGAAGACCATGATACCAACCGCGTGGTGCTGGGAAGCAATTATGGAACCGACGATGAATTCGGACGAGCAGTTCGTTTGCGTGATGACGTCATTATTCAAAACGAGCATTTTGAGGTCGTTGGTTTATTGAAGAAGAAGGGAAGCTTCATTGTGGACAACATTATTTTGATGAATGAGCCGGTGATGAAGGATCTGTTTGAGGCAAATAACACGTACGACATTATCCTAGCGAAAGTCGCGCCCGGACGCGAGATGAACCGCGTGAAAGAGCGCATTGAGAATTTCCTGCGGGACGAGAGGGATGTTGATGAAGGGAAAGAAGATTTCAGCGTTGAATCTCCCGAACAAGAAATCAAAAGTTTAGACGCAACCTTGTTTGCCATTCAGATTTTTATTTATGTGATTGCGGGAATTTCGTTGTTAGTTGGTGGCATTGGGATTGCCAATACGATGTTCACGTCTGTGGTGGAAAGAACACGGCAGATCGGGATTATGAAATCCATTGGGGCGCGACGAAGCACGATCTTCTTGTTGTTCTTGATTGAATCCGGATTATTAGGGGCTGTTGGAGGATTGTTGGGCATCTTATTTGGCGTTGGCATTGCTAAACTTATCTCTGTGTTGGGAACTGTTCTTCTTGATACGGATTTATTGAAAGCGAGCGTGCCTTTAAGTCTGGCTCTGGTGGCGTTCTTGTTTTCTTTCGTGATTGGATCTGTATCGGGTATTTTACCGGCTTTACGCGCTTCGCGATTGCCACCGGTGGAGGCGTTGAGGAAGGTCGCATGATCACGTGGGCATTATTGTGGTATTCCTTGCAACATGTGTGGAAGAGGCGAACGAGAAGTTTGTTGACTGTTGTTTCCGTGTTCATTGGTATTGCTGCTATTACCACGTTGATTAGCTTCGGCTATGGTATTTCTTCTTACGTGAGCGACATGTCCCAGAAGATGGGCAATGATAAATTGATTATCCAACCACGTGGTTTTGGATTTGGGCCACCATCTACGGAAAGCAATGTGAAACTTGATGAAGATGATTTGGATGCTGTGCGAGGAGTTAACGGCGTGAAAGAAGCTACTGGCATCTATGTGATGAGTGCACAAGTCGAACATGATGAACAAAAGAAATATGTGAATGTGTTTGGCTCTGATTTTGATAATTATCATGAATTGATTGATGAAGTGTACACTTTGAAGGTTGTTGAAGGAAAGGAACTCAGAGGGAATGAAGTCAATCAGGCTGTGCTTGCCTATAACTATTTAGTGGACAAGAAGATTTTCGAGAAAGCGTTGGAAGTTGGAGATAGCATCACGGTCAACGGTCAAGACATAAAAATAGCGGGATTCTATGAAGCCTTTGGCAATCCCCAAGATGATTCTGTGGTGTACATGAATGCGAATGCGATGGAAAAGTTGTTTGGACTGAAAAATTATTATTTTATGCTGGTGCGAGCTGAACCTGGAGAGAATCCCACTACTCTGGCTGAGGAGATTGCGGATGAGTTGCGAGATCACCGTCATCAATCCACTGCACAACAAGATTTCTTTGTCCAGACGTTTGAACAAGTGATTGCTACGTTTAGCACGGTGCTGAATGCCATCACGGGAGTTGTTATTTTATTAGGATTCATTTCGGTGGTGGTTGCTGCGGTGAATATCACCAATACGATGTATGCCACTATTCTGGAACGAACGAAAGAGATTGGGGTTTTCAAGGCTATTGGTGCACGAAATGGGCCTATTAGGGTTATCTTCATGCTCGAATCAGGGTTGTTGAGTTTGGTTGGTGGGGTATTGGGAGTGATAGCGGGTTATTTCATTTCTCAATTAGCAGGCAGCGTCATTTCTGCAGCAGGATTCAGCATCTTTACACCTGTGTTTTCCTGGTGGTTAGTGGTGGGAAGCATTTCTTTTGCGTTTGGGATTGGTGTGCTGGCTGGCTTCTTGCCTGCGTATCGGGCTTCGCGATTGCCTCCAGTGAAAGCATTACGTTATGAATAGAAACCTTTAAGTTTCACTTCTTTTTCTTTTCTCTATGGGCTCGCCAGAAGTTACTGCTTTTCATCGCGATGATTTTTGGAAATGGTTAATGAAGAACCATGATAAAGAAAAGAAAGTAAGCGTTATTCTCTACAAAAGGCATACGGGAAAGCCTGCACCCACCCACCGCGAGTTGATGGAGGAAGCGATTTGTTTTGGATGGATTGACACCACGATTAAACGACTGAATAAAGATACCTACATCCGAAGATTTGCACGACGCAACGACAAGAGTAAGTGGAGCGACAATACATTGTCGTATGCGAAAGAATTGATTAAGAATGGAAAGATGACGGAGCATGGACTGCATTTTTACCGTGCTGGATTACAACGACCGACACACGATGCAGGCATACCTAAAAATCCTGACATGCCTGATGAATTGAAAAAATGTTGAACAAAAATAAGAAAGCGAAAGTTAATTTCGAGAAGTTCTCACCTTCTGCCAAACGAACTGTGTATCGATGGATTCTTCATGGCAAACAAGCCGAGACGAGAGAGAAACGAGTTAATTTTGTGATCAAGGCTGCTTTAGAGGGTAAAAAAAGAATTATGTGATTTTTATGATGGAAAAGAGACTGTTCATTAAGTTTAATAAGGATTATATCTTCTTTTAAAAATGCGCGAAACATTCGTTAGGGCAAGGAATGCGTTACTCCGAACGCTCTACACGAGTCTTCTCAAGAAGGTTCTTTTTTTGATGGATCCGGAACAGGTCCATGATGACTCCATAACCGTTGGAAAATTTCTGGGAAAATGTGAGTTTACCAAACACCTGATTTCTTCGATGTTTAACTATCGCCATCCTTCTTTATGCCAAACTATTGCAGGAATTACCTTCCCCAATCCCCTTGGCCTTGCTGCAGGATTTGACAAGAATGCCCTACTTACCGACATTCTTCCTTCTGTTGGATTCGGCCATATGGAAGTGGGATCCATTACGGGAGAGCCCTGTTCCGGCAATCCGAAACCGCGCTTATGGAGATTGCCTCAATCACGAGGACTCGTGGTTCATTTCGGCCTCAAAAACGATGGATGCATTGTTATTGCGAAACGGCTTCGCCATAAAACATTTTCCATCCCTCTCGGTGTGAGCATTGCAAAAACAAATTCTGAAAAAACAGTTCCAACGCAAGCAGGCATCGACGATTACATCAAGGCATATACGCATTTAAAAGATATTGGAGATTATATTACGATCAACATTAGCTGCCCCAATGCCTTTGGTGGCGAACCATTTACCGAGAAACACAAATTAGATAGATTGTTGAAAGCAATCAGAAAAATCCCTTCTTCAAAACCACATTTCCTCAAAATGTCACCAGACCTCACCCATCAACAACTTGATGATATTATACGCCTTGCAAAAAAATATGACCTTACTGGATTTATCTCAAGCAATCTTACCAAGAAACGAAACTTCTCAACCCTCCTTGATGAGAACATTCCTCCAAAGGGAGGCATAAGCGGCAAGGTTATGAACGAGCTTTCCAATCGTCAAATAGAGTACCTTTATCACCGCACTAAGGGAAAGAAGATTATTATTGGTTGCGGAGGCATTTTTACTGCAGAGGACGCTTACGAGAAAATACAACTGGGAGCATCTCTTTTGCAGATGATTACCGGCATGATCTTTGAAGGGCCGCAGGTCATCAGCCAGATTAATCAGGGGCTGGTAAGACTTCTTAAGAAAGATGGGTTCAGTACTATCTCAGACGCGGTTGGCGTAAGATCAAGGAACAGATAGGAATTAAGCCACCGAAGAGATTTGAACTCTCGACCCCGGGTTTACGAAACCCGTGCTCTACCGACTGAGCTACGGTGGCATCGCTATAGGGGCTAAAGATCTCTATTTTAAACTTTCTGACAATGTTTTAAGAACTCTTCTCTGCTCATTTCAATTTCTTTGATAATTTTTCTTAAGAGCCCTCTTCCCAGATCTCTTCCAGGATGAACTGGCACCACTACGGCTCGGCCATCGGCGTGTTTAAAATATTTATGGCTTCCTCGCTGACGTACCTCCTGAAAGCCCATTTTCTGAAGAATAGTAATCAATTCCTTCGCAGACAAGACTGGAAGTTTCATACTGCAACTTGAACCTGTTGAATTCCTACAAACTCTTCTTCCGGAACTTCGCGTTCTACTTCAAGACAGAGTTCAATTGCTTCCTTCATATTCTTTAGAAGTTCGTCTATAGTTTTTCCCTGGGTATGGCAACCACGAAGTGCTGGAACGGTGCCTATAAAAAATCCGTCTTCATCTTTTTCTATAAAAACCGTAAAATTGTGAAGTTGTTTTTTCATATATTTACTTAGCATATGAGACTATTTAAAAATATCGAAAATCTGAGTTGTTAAGTTAAAGTCACCCCATTACTGAGTTTTAGAAAGCTTTTTATTACAAGATAATTTTATTAAATAGGGGTGTTAAGTTGACTAAACAAGGTACTTGGGAGGAAGCAGTTAACCTTTTCCTGAAAGATTGGGAAAAAAAGAAAGAGGTTATAGGTGCGCTTGTTTGTGGCAGTTATATAACTGGGAATCCAAGCGAACATTCTGATATCGATTTGCATATTATCTTAGCAAATAAAACCAAATGGCGGGAAAGAGGTAATAAATTTGTTAATGGATTTCTTATAGAATACTTTGCCAATCCGCCTAAACAAATAAAGAAGTATTTTGATGAAGATTTTGGCGATAATTCTTATCAAGCACCAATAATGTTTATTACTGGTAAAGTATTATTTGACAAAGAAGGAGAAATAGCTAAATTAAAGCATATCGCACAAAAAATAAAGAACAAAAAATTTCCTAAGCTCAGTAAAGTACCATTTGAACTCAAGAAATACTCTCTATGGGATAATTTAGATAATCTGCACGACAATTATAAGAAAAATAGAGACGATTTCTATTATATTTATTACAATTATCTAAGACAAATATATGAAACTTATGCTAGGTACAAAAGAGTTTCAGTTATTAATGTAGACAAAACCTATTCTATTTTTACAGATGCCGCAACCTTGAAAAAATATCTGGAAAAAGATTTCCCTGATAAGAAATTTGTAAATTTATTCCTTAAATCATTGAAAATTGGTTCAAGGGAGTCCATGTTAAAAAACTTTGAAGAATTGTTAGCATATATTTTTGATTCTATGAATGGATTTAATGTTGATGGGTGGAAGATAAAATCTCCTGTAGATAAATAGCTATCATACTAAAGCCAATTTAATCAAATCTAACCATCTATCTTCTCCCTAGTTCTAAACCTTCCCCAGTAATTCTTCCGGGGCGTACTTTTGCTGACATGCAGGGCAAATTGCCTTTAGTTTACCTTTCTTTTTAATGTAGGTTCCCTTGATCTTCTCGAGAAAGGTGGATTCTATTTTCAGGCTGCAGATCTCGCATTTCATGCGTTTATGCATTCCTCAAGCTTTTTAAAGGTTTATTGTTGAGAAAACGCTCATGGAACTCATTGGGGGGCAGGCTGTTGTGGAAGGGGTTATGATGATTAGTCCGAAGAAGGTTGCCATCTCTGTCCGCAATGAGAAAGGCAAGATCGTTTCCAAGGTTGAGGAACGGGAATCCCTCTTTCGCACTCTTCGCAAGGTGTTTTTTGTTCGTGGGATCTTTGCACTGGTGGAGATGCTGCGTTTAGGCGTGAAAGCGCTTTCATGGAGCAGCAATCAGCAATTGAAGAAAGAAGAACAGATATCGAGTGGTGGTATGGCCATCACGATGCTGATTTCGTTTGCTTTAGGAATAGGATTGTTTGTCGCCTTGCCGTTGTGGGTTGCAGGATTGATTACTGAACATTCTTTCTGGTTTAATCTGTTGGAGGGCATATTACGCATGCTCATTTTCCTTGCCTATGTGCTGATCATTGCGCAGATGAATGACGTGAAAAGATTGTTTGAATATCATGGGGCAGAACATATGGCAGTTCATTGTTATGAGGCAAAGAAGCCCTTAGAAGTAGAACACGTTCGACGATTTAGCACGATTCATCCACGATGCGGAACTGCTTTCATTTTTTTGGTTTTTTTAGTTTCGTTGATTATCTTTTCTTTTATTTGGAGCGAGCATTGGTGGCTTCGTTTCGGCTTACGACTTGCGTTGATACCTCTTGTAGCAGGCATTGCATATGAATTACTGCGTTTGGGATCGAAATATCATGATCGATTATGGTTTAGGTGGCTCTTATTACCCGGATTATGGTTCCAGAAGATTACCACTCAAGAACCTGATCGGAAACAAATTGAAGTGGCTCTTACTTCTCTAAAGAAAGTTTTGTGATAACATTCTCATAATATCTTGATTGCATGACCTAAATCTTTAAATAGCTCCTCATAGTAGCATTAGCTACCTATTGTAGATGAGGGGTGATGACCATACTATATATTGTGTTTTATCAAAACGAGGTGAACAGGTGATTTGCCCTTATTGTAGCGAAGGGGAGACCCGCGTCATTGATTCTAGGGAGCATGACCGCTCTCCTCAAGTACGACGAAGACGAGAATGCCCCGAGTGCGATAAACGATTTACCACCTACGAACGTTATCAGATGGAGCTCGTGGTGGTGAAGAGAGATAAATCCAGAGAAGATTTCGATCGAGAGAAACTCAAGACAGGATTAGTGCGGGCGTGCAACAAACGACCAGTAAGTCCCGACATTTTGGATGGAGTAGTCAATAAAATAGAGAATAAACTTCGCGCTAAGCATACCGAAGTCAGCACCCAGATGATTGGGAACATGGTGATGCAGGAACTCAAGAGGATTGACAAAGTCGCTTATATTCGATTTGCATCGGTCTATCGAGACTTTGATGACATTAAATCATTTGAACAGGAGGTTAAACTCCTCACCAATTAAGAAAAGGGGGAACAACAAGAATGACAACAGTTACACGAGTGGCCTTACCACTTCCAGCGATGAATTTGACGGAAAATCAGTTGAAAGTCATCAAAGATAAATACTTGCGCGATGCTCCTTCTCCAGAAGCGTGGCTGGAAGGAGTGGCTTCGAACATTGCGTTGGGGGAATTGCTCCACTTAGGAAAGGAAGAGGAGATTTTTGCTGGGGTGGATGTGTTGATTCAGCAAACTGATGTTGGGCAGGGAGAGCATTCCCGCATGTTTTTATTGCATCATAACAAATCCCGTTCTGATGAACGACGAAAGAACTTCGAGATTTTCCTGAAGAATCTTCAGAAGCTTGCTGAAGAAGATCCTGAATGCAAGGCAATTCACCAGCAAGTGAAAGATCGCTTTTACAAATTAATGGCTAGCTTTGACTTCTTGCCTAATTCTCCTACGCTGATGAATGCTGGACGGCCATTGCAGCAGCTTTCTGCCTGTTATGTGCTGCCTATTGAAGACAGCGTCGAAGGGTGGATGGATGCCGTGAAGAATGCTGCCATTATCCATAAATCCGGGGGAGGAACTGGTTTTTCGTCCTGTCGTGTTCGCTCGAAAGGTTCTGAGGTGCGCAGCACCAAAGGCGTTGCTTCAGGCGCATTGTCTCCGTTTATGTTGATTGATGCGATGACTCAACAGGTTAAACAAGGCGGAACACGACGTGGGGCCAATATGGGTATTTTGCCTTACAATCATCCTGACATTCTTGATTTTATTGAAATCAAAAGGACGCCTGGCGTGTTAGAAAATTTCAACATTTCTGTTGCGATCACGGAAGACTTCATGAAGGCGGTTGAGAAGAATGAGAATTATGATTTGATTGATCCTCATACGAAAAAGAGCGTTGGACAGTTGAATGCCAGTGAGATGTGGGAAAAGCTAGTGAAGTCCGCGTGGGAAACGGGAGATCCTGGCTTGATCATGATTGATCGCATCAACAATACCGATTCGAATCCCACCCCCCATATCGGATTAATTGAATCGACGAATCCTTGCGGGGAACAACCACTGTTACCCTATGAGCCATGTAACCTGGGATCCATTAATCTTTCGAATTTCGTGTTGGGAGATGGAAGCGATATGGATTGGAAACGCTTGAGAGAATGCGTGCATACGTGCGTACGATTCTTAGATAATGTGATTGATGTGAATAATTATCCCTTGTCGGAGATTGAATTGTTATCAAAAAGTAATCGACGCATTGGGTTGGGAGTGATGGGATGGGCAGAAGCGCTAGTGTTGTTGAAACTGCCTTACAACTCCAAGAAAGGATTTACCAAAGCAGAACAAACAATGAAGTTCATCAATGATGAAGCATTACGTGCGTCTGAAGAGCTGGCGCGTGTGCGAGGAACATTCCCGAATTGGAAGAACAGCATCTTTGATCCCGATGGAGCCCACTTCAGAGGCGTGGCTGCACGTCCAAGACATTGTGCACGCACGACGATTGCTCCTACGGGAACGATAGGCATTACTGCTGGCTTGCAAGGAGCAGGCATAGAGCCTTTCTTTGCAGTCGTGTATACTCGTTATAATGCGAAAGCCCTTGATGCGGTGAAGAAAGGGGAAAAACCACGAGATGCTGATGTCTTCTATGAGATTAATCCTTTATTTGAGAAAATTGCACAACAACATAGTTACTTCGGCATGAAACCTGAAGAGTTATGGACGAAGGTGGAACAGAATCATAAATCTTTGGTAGGTATTTCTGAGATTCCCGGGGAGATTCAAGAGTTATTCCTCACGTCTCATGATTTGATACCTGAAGATCATGTGCACATGCAGGCTGCGTTCCAGAAACATACGAACAATGCTGTTTCGAAGACGATCAACTTCAAGAACGAAGCCACGATTGCAGAAGTGAATCACGCGTACAAACTAGCTTTTAGTTTGGGGTGCAAGGGCATTACTATTTATCGTGATGGATCGAAACAAACCCAAGTGTTAAATTTGACAGCGAAGCAAGAAACACCTAAGAAGGTCGAAGCGCCTGTTGAGATCGTTCCGGAAGAGATGATGGAAAAGATTCTTCTTACGACGGCACCACAACGTCCGATGAGCAAATATGAGATCATGCAGTCTGGCTCGTGTCCGGATTGCAAAGGACAGATCAAAGTCGGAGAAGGATGCTATACCTGCATGAGTTGTGGATTTTCTGCCTGCAGCGTCTAGGTATCTTTAAATAGCACCTCTTCCTTCTTTTTAACTTGGGGGAACTATGTATACTATCAAGAAAAGAGACGGAAGTATGGCGGCTTTTGACCAGAGTAAAATCACTCAGGCCATCTTTAAAGCAGCCCAATCTGTGGGTAGACAAGATCTTGTTTTTGCACAACTCTTATCTGATAAGGTTATTCAACAATTACGAAAAAGCTATCGGGAAGATCATCAATTGACCGTAGAAGAAATTCAAGACGAGGTAGAGAAGGTATTGATTCAGGAAGGACAGGTAAAGATAGCGAAGAATTATATCTTATATCGACATGACCGCATGAAATTACGCGAAGAGAAGGCTTCTTTGATTGGACGCATTGGCGGGAAGACCTTATCGTTGAATGCTTTGAAGGTGTTGAAAGAACGCTATTTACTTCGCGACAAAGAAGGAAATTTGATTGAGACTCCTGAAGAAATGTTTCGACGAGTGGCGATGAGTGTTGCCAAAGCCGAACCACCGGGACGGCAGAAAGAGATGGCAGATCAATTTTATCAGATGCTTGTTCATTTGGATTTTTTACCTAATTCACCTTGTTTGATGAATGCGGGAACACCCTTACAACAACTTGCTGCTTGTTTTGTGTTGCCGATTAAGGATAGCATCGACGATATCTATCAGACGTTACGACATGCCATGATTATTCAGAAGACGGCTGGCGGGACTGGATTTAATTTTTCTCATGTGCGACCTCGCAACAGCCTTGTCCAGTCGACAAAAGGACATGCTTCCGGACCAGTCAGTTTCTTGCACGTTTATAATGCTGCTACCGAAGCAATTAAGCATGGTGGAAAGAAAAGGGGAGCAAACATGGGCGTTCTGCGCGTTGATCATCCGGACATCTTGGAGTTTATTCATTGTAAGGATAAGAGCAATGCGCTTCGCAATTTCAATGTGTCTGTCATGGTGACTGATCAGTTCATGAAAGCTGCTAAGAAGAACGCGGATTATCCTATGGTTGATCCGACGAGCGGTCAAGAATTAGGAAAACAGAGCGCGCGTTACGTGTTTGATTCCATGGTGACCAGTGCCTGGCAGAACGGTGATCCCGGCATTCTTTTCTTAGACCGCATCAACAAAGACAATCCGACGCCTGGAGAGGGTAGACTGGAAGCAACAAATCCCTGTGCCGAACTGCCTTTACTAGATTATGAGGCGTGCACGCTTGGTTCCCTTAACATGGGAAATTTTGTGGAGAACAAAAAGGTAGATTGGAAACGATTGCAACAGACGATTTGGTTGGCTGTGAGGTTTTTGGATAATGTGATTGATGTGAATAATTATCCCTTGTCGGAAATCAAAGAACAAGTGATGAAGAACAGAAAGATCGGCTTGGGTATGATGGGTTTTGCTGACATGCTTGCTAAGCTCAGGATTCCTTACAATTCCAAAGAAGGCGTGAAGATGGCTGAAGAATTAGGACGTTTCTTGAGAAAAGAAGCTGATGCTGCTTCGATGAAGTTGGCAGAAGAACGAGGTGTCTTTCCGAATTGGGAACAGAGCATCTACAACAAGAAGAGCGAACACTTCAGAGGACAGCACCTAGAGTTGCGGAATGCAACCCGCTTAAGCATTGCCCCTACGGGGAGTTTAAGCATGATCGCGGATTGCTCTGCAGGCATTGAGCCTTTATTTGCCTTGAGTTATATGAAGAAAGTGCTTGGCGGGAAGGAATTCTTTTATGTTGACCAGAATTTCAAGGATGCGTTGGATGAAAAAGGATTGAAGAGCGAAGAGATTGTTGAACACATCATGAATAAGGGTAGCATCCAGGATCTGGAAGATATACCTTCAACCATACGAAAGGTGTTCGTTACTGCCCACGATATTAGCCCAGAATGGCACGTCAAGATACAAGCGGCTTTCCAGAACTATGTGGATAATGCCATTTCGAAGACGGTTAACTTCCCCAACAGCGCCACGATCAGAGACGTGGAAGAAGTGTACATGATGGCGTGGAAGATGGGGTGCAAAGGCATTACTTTATATCGAGATAATAGCAAATCAGAACAGGTTATTCATTTAACCGCACATTAAGAGGGATACCTTGGAACAAGGATTAGTACAAGTTTATACCGGAACAGGAAAGGGCAAAACGACTGCTTCTCTAGGGTTAGCTTTACGTGCTGTCGGACATAATTTAAAAGTAGTGATGATTCAGTTTATGAAAAGTGGTGATACGGGAGAGTTGTTTGCTATTGAACGCTATGTTCCCCATATCAGCATCGTTCAGTGCGGGAAAGAAGCGCTAGATGAGAAACAACTGAAGATATTTGGATTTGAAGGCGTGGAAGAGAAAAGAAGAGAGAATAAATTAACAGAAGATGAAGTGTATGTGTTTTTACCTGATGAAGAGGAGCGGGAAGCGTGTCGACGAGGCGTTGAGTTAGCTAAGAAACTAGTGATGAGTGGGACGGTTGATGTTGTTATTCTCGATGAGATCAACTGCGTGATGGATAAGAAGTTGGTTGATGTGAATGAGATTGTGGAGTTGATCAAGAATAAACCACGACATGTAGAACTTATTTTGACGGGACGAGGAGCACCGGAACAGATCTTGGACGTTGCCGATTATGTGTCTGAGATCAGGCGAGTGAAACATCCGTATGACAAAGGGATATTGGCTAGAAAGGGGATTGAGTTCTAATGAAAGAAAGAGCGACTTGAATTTGATGACGTTCCTTTTTAATCATTCAATGAAATATTCTGGTTTTGATAACTCTATGATATTTTTCTTGAGAAATTCTAACAATGCGGCTTCGTTCTTGAATCCAATGAGTTCGTCCACGATCTTTCCTTCGTTGAAAAAAATGATGTGGGGAATGGTCATGACACCTACTTTACTGAAGACTTCTTCGTTTCCTTTCATTTCGATCGTAAAAAAATCGATGTATTCCTTGTCTTTGTATTGTTTGCTTACCTTTTCCCAGACCGGTTTCAAACGTTGACAAGGTTGACAATCTTTGCCAGAGAAATCCACCACGACCATCTTTTTGTTGTTGAGAACTTTTTTATCGAAGTCGTTCCTCGTAATTTCGTGCATGAAGATTAACTTGATTTTCCCTTTTTAAGATTTCTGTAGGTGGAATGATGATGTTATAAGGCCTCAACGAAGGCTTTTAAAAGGTTGTTCTCCACGTGGTTTTATGGCCTCTCCCAAGGATATTGGAAAGAAGAACGTTTTGAGAGATAAAGAACAAGCTGATCCGAAGGGATTACCTGAGGTACACGGCTATGATTTTAATCAGGGAGTAGACTGGGAAAAGCTTATCGATCAATCTGCTGTGACTGGTTTTCAAGCTACCCACTTAGCAAAGGCTATTGAGTTAATCAAACAAATGCGAAAAGAGAAGTGCACGATCTTTTTAGGGTATACCTCCAATATGGTGAGTTCTGGGTTACGAGATATTTTCCGTTATTTGGTGGAACATAAGTTTGTTGATGCGATTGTGACAACTGCAGGTGGAGTTGAAGAAGATATTATCAAATGTTTGAAGCCTTTTTTGATTGGAGAGTTTGCTTCTGATGGCGCTGATTTACGCAAGAAAGGAATTAATCGTGCAGGCAATGTTTTCATTCCGAATTCACGTTATTGTACATTTGAAGAGTTTTTAGTCCCTGTCTTGAAAGAACTTGATGCGGAACAGAAAAAAACTGGAAAGATTCTTTCTTCACGGCAATTTATCCATCGATTAGGAAAAGAGATTAATGATCCTTCTTCGATTGCGTATTGGGCGCACAAGAATAATATTCCTCTTTATTGTCCTTCGTTGAGTGATGGATCTATTGGTGACATGGTGTATTTCTTTTCATATGAACATCCTGACTTCAGAATGGATTGGGTACAGGATATCCGAGAGTTAAATGACCTTGCTATTACGTCGAAGAAGACGGGATTGATTATTTTGGGTGGCGGCGTGGTGAAACATCACATTTTGAATGCCAATATGATGAGAAACGGCGCTGATTATGCGGTATATGTTAATACTGGACAAGAGTTTGACGGCAGTGATTCTGGTGCACGACCCGATGAGGCTGTTTCCTGGGGCAAGATCTTGCCTTCTGCTGCTTCGGTGAAAGTCTTTGGGGATGCGACGATTATTTTTCCGTTGATTGTTGCTAAAACCTTTGCGAAAGAGAAATAACTCTTTTTTCATATAAATCTTTATTAATCCTTGTTAGAGGTTTTCTATGGGGGAATTATGCCGCGCATTATTGCCGTTGTTGGATTAACAGGATCTGGTAAGAGTGAGGTTAGTGCTACGCTTCAAGATAGGGGATTCTCAAAAATTAGATTTGGGGATGCCACCATGGAAGTTTTGCAACAAAAGGGACTTCCCGTTACTGAAGAGAACGAACGTCATGTTCGTGAAGAACTTCGAAGACAATTAGGCATGGCAGCATATGCAACACTCAACCTTGGTAAAATTCGTTCTGCTGTGAATTCTGGAAAAGATGTTGTGATTGATGGACTTTATAGTTGGGAAGAATATAAAGTACTTAAGCAAGAATTTCCTGAACTTCAGGTATTAAGCATATATGCATCACCTCAAACACGTTATCAACGACTGGCTACCCGAAGTGAGCGGCCTCTTACGACGGAGCAGGCACGAAGCAGAGACTTCAGTGAAATTGAGAACATACAAAAAGCAGGCCCTATCAGTATGGCTGACTATACTCTTGTTAATGAAGGTAATGTTGATGATTTGAAGAAACAAGTCAAAAAGATCTTGGGAGTGTATGAACGCCACAATTGGGATGAATACTTTATGAACATTACCCGTGAAGTTGGGACGAGGGGAACTTGCGATCGAGGAAGGAGCGGAGCGATTATTGTCAAGAACAAACGTATTCTTACTACGGGATACGTTGGTAGCCCAGTTGGATTGCCTCATTGTGATGATGTTGGGCACCTTATGCATGAAGTACAACAAGAAAACGGAACAAAAAGCCAACATTGCGTTAGAACTACTCATGCTGAACAGAATGCTTTGATTCAAGCGGCTCGCTTTGGCATTTCTTTAGAAGGAGCGACTATCTATTGCAAGATGGAACCTTGTCACGTGTGCGCGAAGATGATTGTTAATGCAGGCATTACTCGTGTTGTTGCTGAAAAGAGGTATCAAGCCGCACGACTAACGAGAGAGATGTTTAAAGAAGCCGGAATACAATTAGACGTTATTCACGACGAAGAAGAGGAATACGCCAATAAATAATCCTCCCTTATTTTAATTGTAGGTTTTTTGCTGCTTCAATAAAACCATAGAATAAGGGTGATGGATCTTCTAGGCGAGATTTAAATTCGGGGTGTGCTTGCGTTGCCACAAAGAAAGGATGGTTGAGTTCTATAAATTCCATCAGTTTTGTTCCGTCAGCGCGTTGATGATATCCAGAAAAGATCAACCCTTCTTTTTCTAACTTTTCAATAAACTGTGGATTTTGCTCGTAGCGATGACGATGGCGCTCAGTTACGCGATCATCATTCACACGATTTTTTTTGAGATAAAGTTCATGCACCTTTGTATTTTTTTTGACTATGGCTGTGTATGAACCAAGACGCAATGTTCCGCTGATAGTGGATACGTTTTTCTGTTCTGGGAGCATATCAATAACTGGGTAAGGTGTTTTTGGGTTAACTTCCGTGGTGTGCGCATCTTTGAGCTTGCACACATTTCTTGCAAATTCTACGACAGCAAGTTGCATGCCGTAGCACAATCCTAAGAATGGAATATTATTTTCACGCGCATATTTAATGGCAGCAATTTTCCCTTCTACGCCTGTTGATCCGAAGCCACCAGGAACAATAATGCCTGCATAGTTCTTGAGGTCTTCTATTTCTTCAGGATGTTGTTCAAATCGTCGTGCATCAATCCAAGCGATGTTCACGCCTGCCCCAAGATGGGCTGCAGCATGGTTTACCGCTTCATTTACCGAGATGTAGGCATCATTTAATTGATAATCGCCACTGCTGATGTATTTACCTACCAAGGCAATGTTCAGACGGCGTTGCGGTTTGGCTAGAACATTGACCAAGCTTTCCCATTTCGTCCAGTCTGGTTGTTTTTTTGGTTGCATTTTAAATTTCTTCAAGATTTTTTCTCCTAAATGTTCTTTTTCTAAGTTGAGAGGAATGGAATAGATGGTGTTTTTTACGTCTGGAGCGGAGATGACGTGGTCGGCGTCCATGTTCGCATAGGTCTCTATTTTTCTCTTGCGGATGTCATCTAATGGGCGTTTAGCTCTGCACAAAATGAAGTCCGGAAAGATGCCGTGTTCGGTCAACAATTTAATCGCCATTTGTGTCGGTTTCGTTTTCATTTCTTCAACGTGATCTGGAATGGGAAGGTAGGTTACTAAGATATGGAGAATGTTCTCCTTTCCCACCTCGCGTTCAAGACCCTTTGCCGCGAAGAGAAAGGGCATGTTTTCATAGTCACCTACGGTTCCTCCGATTTCAATTAAAGCAATATCACATCCTTCTGCTGCTTCTTTGATGCGTCTTTTGATCTCTTCCGGAACGTGGGGGATAAACTGGACGGTTTTTCCCAAATACTCCCCTTTCATTTCTTGGTCAATGATTGTCTTGTAGACGAGACCAGAGGTCATGCAGTTCTTCTTTGGGAGGTCTTTATTGAGGAAACGTTCGTAATTACCGAGATCTTGGTCTATTTCTCCGCCATCGTCGGTGACCCATACTTCACCATGTTCGGTTGGACGTAGTGTTGAGGCTGAAACATTCAGGTAAGGATCAATCTTGATGGCTGTGACGTTGAATCCGTATTCCTGAAGAATTTTACCGATAGAGGCAGTGGAGGTTCCTTTTCCTACGCCAGAAATAACACCGCCAGTGACAAAGATGTATCTTGTAGGGTGCATTATGTACAGAGTAAGGATGTCGTATTAATAGTTTTGTTTTCTTGAAGATATATCTTACATTTCCTCGACTGCCACATATTCAGCATGATAAGTGCAAAGATATAAAAAAGAGTGGGAAAGTTATCTCTGCCATGAAGAACCTCCTATGGTACCTGCTTGCTGGAACAAGGGGAGGAGAGACCCGATGTAGAATTATAGAGTTTTTACAACACCATCCCAGCAATGCTCATAGCCTCTCCTCGGCCTTGCATTTAGACTATAAGACGGTAAGACACCATCTTGCTGTTCTTGAAAAGAATAACGTGATCATACAGGTCAACAAAGGAAACTATGGGGCTGTTTATTTTTTGAGTGAACCTTTGAAAGAACATCTTGGTATTTTTCATGAGATTTGGGTGCGATTTGGGAAAAAGTAGATAAAGGACTTATTTTTCTTGTAATTATGGAATCGCTTATCATGAATCTTACCACTCTCTTAACAGGAGTATCAACACTCCTCCTTCTCGGTCTTATTTCGGTTTACCTTAGAAATCTGAGAAGGATACCTTCATTTTTTACCTCAGGTCTTCTCATCTTTGCACTCCTCTTCTTTATCCAGAATGTTGTTTCTCTGTTTTATTTTATAACGATGAGAAACTATTATGTTCCTGAAGTGGAGATCCACGTATTTATTTTGACTTTGTTACAGACTATTGGTTTTGGGACTTTATTAAAAATAACATGGGAGTGATGCTAAAAATGAACATGAACACCTACCT
>Ga0233425_10001811_pt1 | contig 45268 bp, 34 predicted proteins | sample Watercolumn_Towu_2_FD_181712 | JGI IMG/M metagenome (GOLD analysis project Ga0233425, IMG submission 181712) | Freshwater microbial communities from Lake Towuti, South Sulawesi, Indonesia - Watercolumn_Towuti2014_140_MG | ecosystem: Environmental > Aquatic > Freshwater > Lake | place...
GTGGAGGTTGATCACGAACCCGACGCCGTTGGTCCAGGTGTGGGGCGTGAACTCGAGCCCCTTCTCGAGGCATGCCCGCATGATCATCCGCGACGTGGACAGGCCGCCGCAGAAGGTCGCGTCGGGCTGGTAGATGTCGAACGAGCCCTTCTCGAGGAACACCTTGGCCTCCTGCCAGCCGATGTTCAGCTCGCAGCCCGCGATCCTGGTCCGCGTGCGCCGCCGGAGCTCGGCCAGCTCGTCGTACGCGTGCATGTCGAGCGGCTCCTCGAGCCACGCCACGTCGAGGTCCTCGCAGGCGCGCGCGAACTCGGTCGCGCGCTCCAGGTCCCACAGCGGCGCGTCGTCGATCAGCGTCACTCGCCAGCCCTGGTTGGCGTCGACTCCGATGATGAGGTCGCTGCCCACGTGTCTGCGCGCGGCCTCGACGATGGCCAGGTCGTCGCGGATGTCGAAGTCGTGGACCCTGAGCTTGGTCGCGCCGAAGCCCATCTCGCGGATCTCGTCGAGGTAGTCGAGCCGTTCCGCCACGGGCTTGATCGATCCGGACGAGGCGTAGACCCGGGCGCGGGTCACCGGCCCGTCCAGGTCCGGGTTGAGGAGCCGGTAGACGGGCTTGCCCTCGATCTTGCCCTTGATGTCCCAGCACGCGGCCTCGATCCAGAAGTTGTACCAGCCGAGGAACGACGCCTCCCGCAGGAGCTGGCGGACGTGGTCGATGTCGGTCGGGTCGAGCCCGATGAGGTAGGGGCCGAGCAAGCTGCCGAGGCCCTGCCGCTCGTCGGAGAAAGCGTTGCCCGCGGCCCAGCCCGTCACGCCGTCGTCGGTGACCAGCCTGAGCAACGTGAGCTTGCTGTCGGTCTGCGGGTAACCCGGGATCCACGACGGGTAGAACGGCTTCCTCGCCGGGATGGACACGTGGAAGAGCTCGATCCTCGTAATCTGGGTCATTGGTCTTCCCTCCCGTCGACGGTGCTACCCGATTTTCGAGCCGAGGTCACCTGGCGTCGCACCGCGGTCCTCGAGGTCCAGGACGTGGAGCGCGTCGAGGATCATCAGCGTATTGAGCTCCTCTCGGCCCCTGGGCGCATGCTGGGCCTCGATGTTGACGTACGGGAGCCCGTGCGAGGAGCAGAACACGGAGAGCGAGCCGTCGTCCGGGGGATCGGGTGCCTGCAAGACCACGTTCCAGCCCATCTCCGCCAGCCGCGAGCGCTCCTCCTCGCGCGTGACCAGGAAGAAGTCGTCCGGGGCCTGGTCCGGGCTCGCGTGGACCTTCGCGGCCCAGCGGGCGAGCTCGCCGCCGGGCTCGAAGCAGTGGACCGTGAAGGTGCCGTCGTTCGTGTTGTTGTGGAGCGCCACCACGGGTCCGCCGCGGTCAAGGCCGAGAGCCGCGGCGAGCGCCTCCCCGAATCGGCACACGGCCTCGACCACCTCGGCCTCGGGCGCTCGGCCGTTGCCCGCGACGAGATCCGCCTCGACGCCCGCGCGGGTGAAGCACCGGTTGGGGTCCAGGGTCCAGGGCTCGCCGCCGACCGTGAAGGCCAGCCTGCGGCCGTTCCGGTGGATCAGGCTGCGGACCTCGATGTCGCGCCGGGGCAGCAGGCCGAGGGCCGCGCGCAACGACGTGCGCTCGTTCGAATGGAGGTGGACCATGCGCCAGCGCGGACGCTCCGAGCGCCACGTCGAGAGCTCGACGCGCCCGTCCCCGAGCGGCAGCCACGTCGTGTCGTGCGGTGGGATCACGTGGGCGAACATGCCACGATCCCAATGAGGAGGCCAACTCCGGTGATTCGGGCGAACTACCTGAGGACCTGCTGCCCGAGCTGCTGCGACGCGATCGGTCCGCCGCCCTGGCCGCTGACCACGACGTACAGCAGCCTCGAGCCGTCACTGAACACGGCCCCCTGGTTCTGCTGCCTGAGGGCCTGCTCCATGGCCTCGATCCCCATCGGGAAGCTGTACTGATAGAGCATGACCGTCGCCGCCGTGCTCCCGCGCAACGCCGTGACGATGGTCGTGTTGACGACACCCGAGTTCTGGACCTGCGGCTGCTGGAGCAGCGAGAACCCTTGCTCCTGGACCCGCGAGACGATCAGGTCAGAGTGCAGCGCGGCCAGGTTCCCGTAGATCGCCGGCGTCGTCGGTCCGGTGCCCCCGGTGTTGGAGTTCCCCGTCCCGTAACCGCCGAAGTTTCCCGTCGTGGTGGCGTTCCCCGTCGCCACGCTGCCCTCCTCATCGTCGTCCATGAGGAACGCGACCCCGACGATGACGAGGACGGCGAAGACGACGAGCGTGCCCAGTATCCCGGCGAGGACCAGCAGGAAGGTCGTGTTCTTTTTCGGCGCGCCGGGCGGGACGATCTGCCCCGTCACGATGGGCCGCGGCGTGATCTGTGACTGGCCGATCGAGCCCGAGATCGGCGCCGGCGTGTGGGGAGTCAGGCCGCCGGACCACTGCCCGCTCCCCGCCCAGAGCCCGCCCGCGGGGGTGCGGGCCGCGTCCGAGCCCATCTGCGCGCCGGCGCGCTTGAGGTCGTCGAGCATCTCCGCGGCCGTCTGGTACCTGGCGTTCGGGTCCTTGTGGGTTGCCTTCAGGATGATCGCACCGAGCGGCGACATCAGGATGGGCTGCGGCAGCGGCGTCGGCGCCGGCGAGAGGTGGGCCGCGCAGATCGCCAGGCCGGTCCCGGCGTAGACCACCGAGCCCGACAGCATCTCTGCCATGACGAGGCCGAGCGAGTAAATGTCGGACCGCGGGCCGATGCTCTCGCCCTTGACCTGCTCCGGCGACATGTAGCTCGGCGTGCCGATGATCTGGCCCGCCATGGTGAGGTTCTTGCCGCCCGACTCCTCGGTGGCGTCGAGCGCCTTGGCGATGCCGAAGTCGAGCACCTTCACGAAGTCCGGCTCGCCCGAGAACGTCGAAAGGTAGATGTTGGCGGGCTTGATGTCACGGTGGACGATGCCGAGCGAGTGCGCCTCCATCAGCGCCTTGAGCGACTGCGAGATGATGCGGACCACCCGGTCCTGGGACATCGGCCCCTCGGTCTTGAGGGCCTCGTCGAGCGGCTTGCCCCGGAGCAGCTCCCACGCGATGAACGGCGTGCCGTCGTCCGTGTGCCCGAAGTCGTACATCCGCACGGTGTTCGGGTGCTCGAGACGCTGGGCGACGCGGGCCTCGCGCAGGAACCGTTCGAGGCCGCCCTGCATGGCCAGGAGCTGCGGGAGCACGACCTTGATCGCCACCTCGCGGTTGATGTTGAGCTGCGTCGCGCGGTAGACGGCGCCGAAGCCGCCCTCGCCGAGGAGCTCCTCGAGGCGGAAACGGCCCTCGAGGATATGCCCCGGTGCGAAGCTGAAGCCGTGCCCGCTCTCGCGCATGTGATGTCCTCTCAGATCTCCCGTCGCTCAGTGTAGCGTACTCGAACGCGATTGGTATCTTCCCAACTTTTTTCGAGGGTCTTGTCGTTGGGAGGGGTAAAACCTGCGATTTGAACGTATACTCCACTGGGTTTGCTCAGGCATGTATGAGACTCCTCACCACGGGCCGCTGAGGTCGCGGGAGGAGAGAAAGGACCGGATCACATGAACTCGAGAACGAGGTGGGGGCTGATCGTCGCGGTGCTCGTGGCGCTGTCGGGTCTGGCGAGCCAGGGCTGCGTACCGCCGGCCCGGGTTCGTGTCAGCGCGCCGGTGCAGGTGGTGGCGACCCCCCAGTACACACCCCTCTATTACGAAGGGTACGTGGTGTACTACGACAATGGCGGCCTCCCGATGTACTACGTGAACGGGACCCGCTACTACGTGCCGAACACCTACCACCAGTATCACGTGTACGTGAACCACTACAACACGTACCGCCCGTACTATCACACCTGGTACAACCAGTACGGCCCGCGGTACTACCACTACCGGAGCCCGAGCTACCGGCCCGCGCCCGCGCCCGCTCCGACGCCGGTGTACCGGCACACGCCCGCGCCCGCGCCGACCTATCATCCTGCGCCCGCGCCGCATCCGACCTACGTCCCGGCGCCCGCGCCCCGCCGGCATCCGGCGCCGGCGCCGCGTCCCGCGCCCCGGCCCGGGAACGCTCCGCCCCCGCCTCCCACGCCGATCCATTGAAGCCTCCGGCCGTCATCGAGCGCGGCGACTTCCAGACGCCTCTGGACCTGTGTACCGAGATCTGCGACCTGATCGCTCGGTCCGGTGTTCCCCGGCCGAACCTCGTGCTCGAGCCCTGCTGCGGCACGGGGAGCTTCGTCCTGGCCGCGGCCTGCGCGTTCCCCGACGCGCGGATCATCGGTGTCGATATCGACGGAGATCACCTCGCCACGGCCCTCGGGCGCGTGAGGGAAGCGGGCCTGGAGACTCGCGTGCGACTCGTCGAGGCCGATCTCTTCGAAGCCGACTGGCGCGCGACGCTCGGACCGGTCCGGGGTCGCGTGCTCGTCGTGGGCAACCCGCCCTGGGTGACGAGCGACCGGATGCGGCGCATCGGGGGCCGCAACCTGCCCGCGCGGGCGAACTTCAAGGGCCTCGGCGGGCTGGACGCGATCACGGGCAAGGGGAACTTCGACGTCTCCGAGTGGGTCCTGCTCGATCTGCTCGACCGGCTCCAGGGTGTGCCCGCCACGGTCGCGATGCTCTGCAAGACGGCTGTCGCTCGGCGGGTCGTGGAGCGTGCCGCGGCGACCGAGGCGTGCTTCTCATGCCGTGGCACCTGGGCGATCGACGCCCGGGCGCGCTTCGGCGCGGCGGTCGCGGCCTGTGTATTCGTCTTCGACTCCGATTCCGCGGGCTCGGACGCCGACTGCCGGGTGTTCACGTCCCTCGACGCGCGCGCCCCGGACCACGTATTCGGCTCACGCGACGGCGTCCTGGTCGCCGACATGGACGCGTACGAGCGCTGGCGCGGCCTCGCGGCCGAGGACCGGCTGCGCTGGCGATCGGGGATCAAGCACGACTGCGCGCGCGTCTTCGAGCTCGTGAAGGCATCAGACGGCTGGCGCAACGGGCTCGGCGAGATCGTGGACGTCGAGGACGAGCTCCTCCATCCGCTGATCAAGGGTACGGACCTGGCGCGCGACCGCGTCGGCGAGCCGGAGCGCGCGCTCGTCGTGACCCAGCGCCACCCGGGCGACGACACGAGCGACATCGCGGGCCGAGCGCCGCGGACGTGGGCCTACCTCGACCGCCACCGCGCCCTCCTCGCGGCTCGCCGGAGCTCCATCTACCGCGGCCGGCCCGAGTTCGCGATCTTCGGCGTCGGGCCCTACAGCTTCGCGCCGTGGAAGGTCGCAGTCTCGGGCCTGCACGCCGATCCGGCGTTCCGCGTTGTCGGACAGCGCGAGGGGCGACCGTTCGTGCTGGACGACACGTGCATGTCCCTCGCGTTCGAGCGCGAGGGAGAAGCGAGGGCGGTCCGCGCATTGCTCGAGTCGCACCCCGCTCGCGAGCTCCTGAGGTCCCTGACGTTCCGCGACGCGAAGCGACCCGTCACGCGCGCGGTCCTCGAACGCATCCACCTCGGCCGCCTCGCCGCGCTCGCGCTCGACGGGACGGTCGACATCGGGACGGGCAGCGTCACGAGTGACGACCTCGAGGCCGTCATCGCGCTCGCCGACGTGAGTGGAGCACGAGCAGCACCGACGCCAGTGCCGCGAGCGAGGCCCCGATCCCGAAGGCCAGGCGCGGGCCGATGACGCTCCAGAACACGCCGAAGATCAGGCTCGCGGGCAGGGCCGCGAACCCGACGGCGCCCGCGTGCAGACCGAGCGCGGTCCCGCGGAGCTCTGCCGGTACGAGGTCCGTCACGAGCGCTTTCTCCGCGCCCTCGGTCAGGCCGTAGAACAATCCGTACACGGCCATCAGGGCCCAGAGCTGCCAGCTCTCGTCCACGAAGGCCAGACCGAGGTACACCAGCGCGTAGACCAGCCACCCGGCCACGATCACGACCCTGCGGCCGTGCCGGTCCGAGAGCATGCCGCCGGGGACGCTCCAGACCATCTTCGAGACGTGGAGCAGTATCCACAGCCCGACGATGCCGGACAGCCCGATGTCGAACCGGCTCCGACCATAGAACAGCAGGAACAGGTCCGAGCTGTTGCCCAGGGCGAAGAGCACCACGATGCCCACGAACGAGTAGAACCGTCCGGGGAGCTTCCGCCAGGCTGGGGCCGCGGGGGCCTCGTGCCCCGCGGTCTGGTCCCGGGTCGCTTCGTGTGCCGCGGCGCGGCCAGCGGCGGCGGGCGCCCGCTCCCTCACTCCCAGGACGACGGTGAGCACGGCGCATAGTCCCGGGACCGCGGCGAGCGCGAAGAGCCACCGCAGCGCCGCCATCTCGTCGGGGGAGGGCTGGCCGGCGCTCGCCTGCCAGAACCCGTGCCCGAGCAGCGCGTGGAGCGCGCCGAGCGCCACGAGCGGGCCGATCACCGCGCCGGCGTGGTCCATGGCGCGGTGGAAGCCGAACGCCAGGCCCCGCACGTCCGGCCCGACCGAGTCGCCGATCAGCGCGTCGCGCGGCGAGGTCCGCACGCCCTTGCCGATCCGGTCGCCGAAGCGGACGAGGACCACGTGCCACCCCGCGGTCACGAACGCGAGCATCGGACGCAGCACGCTGGACAGGCCGTACCCGACGAGCACGAGGGCCTTGCGGCGCCCAAGCGCGTCGCTCAACCGCCCCGAGACGATCTTGAGCAAGCTCGACGTGGTCTCGGCGACGCCCTCGATCAGCCCGAGGTACAGCGGAGCCGAGGCCAGTGGGACGAGGCCCGCGACGAACACCGGCAGGAACGGGAAGATCATCTCGCTCGAGAGGTCGGTGAACATGCTCACGAGCCCGACGGCGAGCACGTTCCCGCGCACGACGTCGCGCCATGTCCGGGCGTGGAGGTCCGCGGGGGAGGAACTTTTCTGAAGTTGCATGAAAGTTCCTCCCCCGGACCCCCTCTTCAAAAGACTTTTCACAGGGTTTTCCCGTTCTCGTTCATCGGAGCGATCGTTTCGCCCTCGACGTGGGCCTCGATGATTGCGTCCCACGTCTGGACTGCTTCGACCACGTCCATGCCGGACACGACCTGGCCGAAGAGGGTGTAGCGGCCGTCGAGGTGGGGCTGGGCCGAGTACGTGACGAAGATCTGGCTCCCGCCCGTGTCAGGGCCGGCCAGGGCCATGCCCACGCTGCCGCGCTGGTAGGGTGCATCGGTCACCTCACAGCGTATCGTGTACCCCGGGCCGCCGAACCCGGTGGCGCCCGGGTCTCCGACCTGGGCCACGAAACCCGGGACCACACGGTGGAAGCGGACACCCCGGTAGAACCCGGCGCGGACGAGGCGCACGAGGTTTGCCGCGGTGGCGGGCGCGAGTTCGGGTCGAAGCTCCACGGTGAAGCTGCCCGCCGTGGTCAGGAACACGACCCTGGGGCGGGGCTCGCGCGACAGCCGGTCCATCTCGACGGGGTCGATCAGGTTGGGCGGGTCCGGTGCGATCTCGGCGCCGGGGTCCAGGTCCATGGCCTCGAGCGCGTGCCGGGCCTCGCCACGCACCGTCGGGTTGTGGTGCCCGGCGAGGGCCCGGACGCCGTCGGCCGCATCCGCGACATCGAGCCTGCCGACCAGCTTGAGCAGGCCGACAGCGGTCTCGACATCGCGGTCCGGGTCGACGCTCGCCAGCGCCTTGACGAGCGCTGCGGAAGGCACGGGCGGCGCCGTGACGCCCTCGGTGCTGATCCGGTGTACGACCGGCCCGTCTGGCGTGTGCTCGGTCACGGTGAGCTGCTCGTCCGGCCGTTCCTGGACCTCGAAGAGCGCCACCGCGGTCCAGAGCGCGCTCGCCGCCGACGCCACGACCGCGGGGCTCGGATCTCCGAGCGCGCGCTCGAACAGCGCAAGCCGGCGCTCGTCGGCCAGGGTCTCGGCTGCTTGTACGGCCTCGACGCGGACTCGTTCATCCTCGTCGCGGGCGAGCTTCGCCACGGCATTCAGGGCGCGTTTCTGGATCGATGATCGCCACGCGCGCGCCTCGAGGGCCCGGATCTCCCAGGGCTCGAGCAGCGACGTCCCCTCCGGTCCGCCGGCGCAGGCCAGGACCAGGCCCGGCCGCCCGCGCAAGCGGTCCAGGGCGAGGGCCGCGGCGCACCGCACGTGAGCGAGCGCTCGGAGCCGCTGAGGGTCGGCCGCGTTCCCCGCCGCGAGCTTGACCGCGTCACGGTGGACCGCGGTCAGCGCGGCCTGGCTTCCCGGCTCGTTCCGCGTCTCGATCGCCTGGAGCAGGGCGAGGAGCGGATGCACTTCGGACGAGGTCAGGCGAGCGGGATCCGAGGCGACGCGTGCCCACACGAGACCCAGGGCTCGAGAGACAACGGCCGGAGGCGCGCCCTGGCCGAGCGCGAACGCGGCCGCGGTCCGTACGCGCCAGTCCGGGTCGCGCTCCAGCGCGGCGAGGGCCGACTTCGAGCTCGTCGGCCCCAGGTGCGCCAGGGCACGGCCCGCCATGATCCGGACCTCGGGGTCGGGATCGGCCCGGAGCAGCTTCTCGAGGGTCGCTGTGACCGCGGTCGCGGTGGCGTCGGACGGCCGCGCGCCGCGGGACAGGGCGAAGGCCGCGGCGAGCCGCACGTCGGCGGACGTGTCCTCCAGGCGGGGCACGAGCGACGGGATCGGCCCTTCGGCCGGGGGATCGAGGCGCATGGCCAGGAACCCGAGCGCCCTGGCCGCGGCCGACCTGAGCCGGGGCTCGGGCGACTCGAGCGCCTCGAGCACCACGGCCTCGCTGGCGCTCGAGCCCACCTTGCCCAGCGCGAGCACCGCGGCCCGCCGGTCGGCCGGCGACGGCGCCGTGCCCAGGAAAGCCTGGATCACCTCCTCCGCGTCGCGATGGGCCGCGGCCTCGATGGTACCGATCGCGAACAGGGCGATCTGCCGGACCTCGGGGTCCTCGTCCGTCAGGCGCCCACGCAGGGGCGCGAGGCCCTCAGCCCGCCGCACCCGGGCCAGCGCCAGCAGGGCCCGGCGCCTGACCACGACGTCCGGATCTCTCACAAGCCGCTCGAACACCGGCCGCGCCATGCGACGGGAGTCCTCGAGCCGCGCCAGGGTGAGCAGCGGACCGTCCGCGGCCGTCGAGCCAGCGACCGCGTCGGGGCCGCTCGCGTCGCCGCGGCCAGGTGCCGCGTCGATCCCTCTTCCGGACAGGCTGGACCCGTCCGGCGCCGCGGCATCTCTCGCGTCCCTTCGCGCGGGCGGAGCGTCGCGCAGTGGGCAGCCCGGGATCAGGACGAGCAGGAGCAGGAGCGCCCCGGTCTCCCACGCACGGCGTCCTCGTGGCTCGGCCGTCGTCCTGTTTGAAGCTCCTTGGAACATGCCAGGTATCCTATCATCTCCATCCTGAGGTTCGAGACATGGCGGCTCGGAGATGGGACAGCTTCGCGGCCGATGCCGAGGTCGCCGACGTGGCCTTCGACGCCGCCCGCGACATCCTCGGCCGCGAGCGCATGCACGTCGTGGTCGACATCGCGCGCTCGTTGAGCCGCGAGGAGGTCGAGCATGCCGTCTCCGGGCTCGTCTCGGCCTTCCCGATCCTCGGGTGCCGCTACGCGCGCGGCTGGTGGCGCGATCGGTGGGTGCAGGATCGCGAGACCACGGCAAACGACCTGGTCCGGGTGTTGGACGTCGCGGTCGATCTCGACGACGCCACGGACGAGGCGGTCGGGGAGCAGATCGATCCGTACACGAGCTGGCCGTGGCGTGTCACGTTGCTGCGGCACGAACGAGGATCCCGGCTCGTCGTCGGTGTCCTGCACCAGCTCGCCGACGCCGCCGGGACCCTGGTCCTCGTGAAGGAGCTCTGCGCGCGGATCGCCGGAGAGGGCCGGAGCCGCGATGGTTGTACGACGGACCGTGGGCTCTGGCAGGTCGCTCGCGGCCTGCCAGTGCTCGATCTGCCGCGCCACTCGGTCCGGGCGGCAGTCGACCTGCTGCGCCTCGCCCTGACCGTCCCGCTCCTCCCGAGGATCGAGCCGTCGAACGACGCAGGAGCGGCTGGTTCGGCGAGGTCCAGGCGCTGTGTGACTGTGGAGATCGATGGCCACGGCGGGCTCCGTGAGCGATGTCGGGCCTTCGGGTGTACGGTGAATGACGTCCTGATCGCGGCGATCGCCGTGATGGCCAGCGAGCAGGACGTCACGGGCCAGGTGAGCTGCTTCTTCACCGTGAACCTGCGGCGCCTGCTCCGCGACGACGGGCCGCGCATCGCCAACCTCGTCGGCGTCGGCGGCGTCCTGCTCCCGCGGGACAGCGTGACGAGCCTCGACGAGACCGCGTCACTCGTCGCTACCCGCATGCGGGCGCGCAAGCGCAGCCTCCCCGGGCTGGCGCTCGTCACCTGCTCCGCGTCGTGGACCGGCGCCTTGCCCCACGCGGTGACACGACGTGTCGCCGGTCTCGTGGCGCGCATGGTCCGCTCATTCCTGAGCCGCGGATCGCTCGTCACCAACTTCGGCGTGCTCGATCCCTTCCTTGCGCCCCTCGGCGATGCCGTGACGGGCGCCACGGTGATCGGCCCCCACGTGCAGGGGATCAGCGTCCCGGTGATCTCGGCCACGGGCTTCGGCGGCACGCTCACCATCCAGCTCCACGGGAACGATCTCATATCGCCGGACGCGCTCGAACGGATGTCGAAGCGCCTCGAGTGCCTCCTCACGTTCTCCCCCACCGCCGAAAACGGATAATATCGGCGCGCGTGGACCGGTTCGTCTCCCAGCCCGTGCTCGATGCGCACGCCAGGTTACTCGCCAACGGCGTCCTCGCGGAGGTCGATCAGGACGCGATGGATCAGGTCCGGTACTGGGTGCGATGCGACCTCGCCAACATGGTCGAGGGCTGCTTCCACGTCCAGATCGACCCCCTTCGCCTCGGCGACGCCGAGCAGCGGGTCTGGCTCGACCGCCTCGGCGAGAGCTACCTCCCGCCGCCTCTGGACGAGCTCAAGGTCTACGAACGCAGGTTCTGGATGCTCGAGGGCCGCATGCCGGTCGGGACGATCCTGCTCTACACGTACATCACGGACGAGGCCACGGTCCCGACCTATGCGCTCTACACCTTCCCGGAGCACAGGGGCCACGGGACCGCCACCCGGGTGCTCGCGGCGGTCCAGGAGACGCTGACGTTCCACGGGCTCGGCGGCGTGCGGCTCGATACGTACTGGACGTGGCAGCGGAGCCTGCGTTTCTACCTCGACCGGTGCTGGTGGGTCGTGAGATGGAAGTACAACATCGAGCTGATCACGCACACCGATCTGCCGAGCTACCGTGTCCGGTTCCACGGCGACCACGCGCGCTTCGAGATCGCCCGGCCGGCCGGCTGGGTCCCGCTCCTCGTGGCCTCGCGCATGGGCTCGCGCCTCGCGCTCGACCGGACCGCCGACCTCGAACGGATGAGCGCCTCGCCGCGTGACCGGCTCGTGCGGGACACCTGCCTCCAGACCTTCGCCGTGGTCCTCGCGGTGAACGGCTGGCCCCTGATCCGCTCGGACGAGCGGTGGCTCGACGCCTGGTCGAGCGTGGACGGGGGGGAGCCCGAGGGGCTCGCGTTGAAGATCGAGATCTACGAGGCCCACGCCCGACAGCACGGCTGGATGATCGGGACGCCGCGCATCCCTGGCGTCAGGTATCGAGACCTGAACGAGATCCGGTGAGACCGGCCGGCGTCGCGCCGCCTCCCGTGCAGAAGACACCGTTCCGCAATATGCTCCGGCTCAGAGGAGATCGGGAGGTGAATACGATGATGCGACGGAAGCGCCTCGTGTGGCTCGCGATCGGGCTCGCGCTCGCCGGGTGCGGTAACGGGTCCGGCGACGGCGACGGCGACACCGATGTCGATGCCGACGGTGATAGCGACGGAGACGGAGACACCGATGGAGACGGCGACTCCGACGGAGACGGAAACACCGATGGAGACGGTGACACCGACATCGATGGTGACACCGACGGAGACGGCGACACCGACATCGATGGTGACACCGACGGAGACGCCGACGGTGACGGCGATGGCGACTCGGACGGGTGCGCGGCCCAGGACGCGGCGCCCGAGGGTCCGTGCGCGACCGTGCTCCCCGGGTTCCTCTGGAACGGCGCGCACTGCGTCCCGCTCGGCTCCGGATGCTCGTGCGCCGGAGACGACTGCGATGTCCTGTACGACACGCTGGCCGAGTGTGTCGCGGCAAGGCTCGGTTGCTACGGAGAGGGCTGCGATCCCGCCCTCGTCTCCGACGACGCCTGCGACGACTGCGACACCGAGATATCGCTCGGGCACTTCTGGGACGGGACGGCCTGCTCCGAGCTCCGAGGCTGCGCATGCGCCGGCGAGGGATGCGGTCGCGGCCAGGCCTCGATGGAGGAGTGCGACCTCGTCCACGCGGGCTGCGACGCGGCGCTGTGCGCCGCCACCAGGGGCGAGTGGCACCCGGGCCACTCGTGCGGCCCCTGCGGTCACTTCGTCTGCGGCCTGGAGACCGGCGACGACTGCTGCGGCGCCGGGTGCAACTGCGGACCGGGGCGGGGGTTCGTCGCGGGAACCGGCTGCCGGGACGACCCGGCGTGCACCCCCGAGCAGAGCTGCCGGGCCACGGGCGGCGTCTGGTATCCCGCTGAGAGGTGCATCTGCGGGTTCACGTGTGGCCGGCCCAACGACTGCGAGGCATGCCTCGACTCCTGCGACTGCGGCCCCCACCGGACCTTCAACACGGCCCGCGGCTGTGTCGTTGACGAGCGCTGCGAGCGCGCCGAGCAGGAGGCGATCTGCACCTCGACCGGCGGGACCTGGCACACGGACGGAGGGTGCGGACACTACTCCTGCGGGCGGCCCAACCTCATCGACCCGTGTGTCATGCCCGGGTGCGACTGCGGGCCGGACCGGAACTTCGACGCCTCGGCGGGCTGCGTGTTCGACCTGGCGTGCGTCCTGAACGGGCTCGGCCAGGAATGCCGGGGCCACGGCCGCGGCTCGACTTGCCGTCCGGGGCTCGTGTGCTGCGTCGGATGCGGCGCCCCGCCGGGCTGCATGACCTGCGAGACCCCCTGCTGCCCCGGCTCTCCCGGCTGTGACGCCGACGGCTGCCCACCGCCTCCACCGTGAAGGGGGGAGGAAACCTCGGGGGAAACCCCTTTTTGAAGAAAGTGGAACCGATCAACCAGGCTTTACACTTCGAATCCTCAACGATGGCGATGTCGATGGCGAAATCACAACGGTTGTCGGGAGCAGGAGCGGGAGCGGGAGCGGGAGCGGATTGTAAAGCTCGTTGGCAGGGGTTTGACCGGTCCCAAGAAAGTGGTTTCCCCCGGACCCGGCTGGGCCGGGTGCCATCCTGGGGGCACCTCTGCAACCCCCTACGCTCCCGTTGGTCGCTACCCCCAGGTTCATGAACTGTATTCTCGCTCACGCTCACGCTCACGCTCACGCTCACGAAAAAATATCTGAAGTCTTTTGAGGAGGGGGCTCGGGGGAGGAACTTTTCTTCAAACCCCCCCCCCCCGCGTGTGCCCCCCCCCCTCAGATGAGCCCGCCGCCGATGGCGGGGACGACGATGTACACGTTGCGCACGTCGAGGGTCGTTCCGCCCGGCGTGTCGATGACCTCGATCGTGGCGCGGAAGATCTGGACGTAATACTGCTCGGGGAGGAAGTCGTTCTCGAACGTGACCGAGAAGGTCACGGTCGTCCCGCCGGCGACGCCGTAGAAGGTGGTGGCGTCGAAGTCCGTGGCCCGGGTCGCGCGGACCGGTTGGATGGCCTTGATGAAGCGCGTGGCGTCCACGGCGTCGGACGTGTCGTCGAGCGTGCGTGACGTGACGTCCTGCGTGGTGGCGCCGACCAGGTCGACGATGCCGCTGACCACGACGTCGCTCACCTCGCCGCCCGGAGCGTTGTACACGGTGAGCCGCCCGCCCTCGGCGTGCGAGTCCGTGGCGCGCGCGAGCGCCTCGAGATCGGGCCGGCTCTCGGGTGGGATCGGGATCGGGAACGAGATCTGGACCGCCGCGCCGACGATCTTGACCCCATGATCGACGAGGACGTCGATCGTCTCCTCCCACGACACCGCGTCGGGGACGAGCGTGGGATCGTAGTCGTTCGCGCCGCTGGGCCCGTTGTGAGCCGCCGCGTCAGTGGCGACCACGATGATGGAGTGCGCGTCGGCGCGGAAGCAGGCGGAGCCGAAGAACCCGTCGGGGCCGCAATCGTCGCCGCTGACGGCGCCGTACAGGCCCTCGAGCTGGGACTCAGATGTGTCGGCCCCGTTACCGATGTTGAGCCCGTCGAGCGCGGCCTGGACCGCGGACACGTCGTCCGTCATGCCCTGGCGCAACCTGAAGGTGTAGTCCACGCCCGCGCCGTACGGGTCGACCGGGAAGTCCCTGAAGTCGCCCACGCCCATGCGCACGTCGGCGATGGCCGCGGAGATCGCCGGGACGATCACGGTCGAGAGCGACCGCCGCACGTTGCGGATCGTGGGCATCATGCTGCCCGTCGTGTCGACAAGGAAGAAGATGTCGCCGCGCCCCAGCCGCGCCGTGAAATCGAGCTCCCGGACGTCGGGCGGGTCCTCGTACGGCATGACCACGTAGTAGTCGGTCGCCGGGATGGTCGAAGACGCATCGGTCGGGTCCGTCCCGGCCAGCACCTCCACGCCGTCTCCGACGCCGTCGCCGTCGGTGTCCTCGCGATTCGGGTCGGTCCCGCGTGCGCGCTCGTCGTCGTCCGGCAGCCCGTCGGCGTCGGAGTCGAGCGGTGGCTGTATCACGTCGGTGTCGCCGTCGCTGTCAGTGTCGCTGTCAGTGTCGCTGTCGATGTCCGTGTCGACGTCGCTGTCGGCGTCCGTCCCGGTGTCGCCTCCCCAGTCGTTCGCCGGGCTGCACGACGACATCGCCGCGATGAGGAACGCCAGCGCCTTACCCAGGAACCTCGTGTCCATGGCCGTCTCCGTTGCGATCGAGACTACCACGAGATCTCCATTTCGGGCCTCGTGCGAGCCACGAACCGATGCAGATCATCGATTTCGAGCTCGCACGAGCCTCGGGCCGATGCGGATCATCGATTTCGAGCTCGCACGAGCCTCGAGTCGATGCGGATCACCGTTTTCGAGCTCGCACGAGCCTCGGGCCAATGCGGATCACCGTTTTCGAGCTCGCACGAGCCTCGGGCCAACGAAATCTTCTGTGTTCGGCCACGTACGAGACACATACATCATCAATCCCGACTCCGTCCGGTACGGGTATAATGAACCAGGTCTGACAGGTGTTGCGCGATCGAAATACGGCCGTCGCCCGGTTGCTGATCGGTGGGGCTCTCCTGCTGGCGTGCACCGGGACGTTCTCCGAGGGGAACCCCGATGCCTCGAATGACGCCTGCGAGGGTGTCACGTGCTCGGGCCACGGTGAGTGCGTGTCGAACGGTTCGCTCGCGGCGTGCTTCTGCGACGACGGGTACCACCCCCAGGAGCTCGACTGCGTCGCCGACGAGGCCGACGCGGACGCCGACAGCGACAGCGACTCGGACATCGATGCCGATGCCGATGCCGATACCGACGTGGACGCCGACGTGGACGCCGACGTGGACGCGGACGTGGACGCCGACGTGGACGCCGACGTGGACGCCGACGTGGACGCCGACGTGGACGCCGACGTGGACGCCGACGCTGACGCCGATCCGACGTGCGTCATGAACTCGGGCTGGACCGCGCCCTGCGACCGGGAGACCTGCGACGACGGGAGCATGTGCGCCACCCTGTTCGAGGACACGGTCGGCTACATGTGCTTCTATCCGTGCCGGACCGACGCGGACTGTCCCGACGTGCCGCTGGTCGAGGAGGTGTGCGGGATCACCGACGCCGCGTCGCGGACCTACTGCGGGCTCCTGTGCGCCTCGTCCGCCGAGTGCCCGTGCGGCATGGTGTGCCGCGCATATCCCGAGACTCCCGAGTCCTTCTGCACGTACCGATGAACGAGCTCCTGCATCAAGACGACCTGTTCCATCGAACGTGGTCGTGGACGTGAACGTGGTCGGTGGACGGAGCCCGAAAAGACTCGACCACGACTACGACCACGTCCACGTCCACGTTCACCTCTGGGACGTGAAGCCCGTTGCCTGCTACTGTAACTGGCCGTGAGCTCCGCCGAGGAACGATCGGGACGCGCCGTGGGCGTGAGCCGGGGCCGGGCCGTTGCGCTGGCCATCACGGCCGTGGCGTCGCTCGGCGCGATCGTCGCGCTCGGACCCTTCCGGGAGGACACCCATGACAGCCGGGACCGTTCCGTCGGGCCGGCCGCGCACGACCGGACCGTCCTGTCGATCGTCGTGGCTCCGTGGCTCGAGCCCGACGCGGTCCCGTCCGAGCTCGAGCCGCTGGCCAGGTACTTGGAGGGCGAGGTGGGCGTCACCGTCGAGCTCTCGCGGGCCGAGAGCTACCGGGCGGCGGTCGATGCCGTGGTGGACGGCGAGAGCGTCGTGGCCATGCTCCCTCCGCTCGCCTGGGTCCAGGCGTCGGAGGACCGGCCCTCGGTCAAGCTCCTCGCCCTCCAGTCCTTCGAGTCGTCCTACACACTGGACTCCATCCTCGTCGTGCGGCGAGGCGAGGGCATCGACGAGCCGGAGGACCTGCGAGGTCGACCGGCATGCCTGGTCGATCCCCTGTCCGCGAGCGGCAACCTCCTGGCCAGGAGTTGGGTGCGCAGCCGAGGCATCGATCCGGCCACGCTCCTCGGGCACGTCACGTGGAGCGGGGGCCACCTCCCGGCGCTCAGAGACCTGCTCGAGGAGCGCTGCGACGTGGCGGCCGTGAGCTCCGCCGCGCTCCGGGTCGGGCCGGCGCGGGGGATCGATGTCCGGCGGCTCGACGTCATGGCCACCACGGGGCACGTGCCCGTCGCGGCGTGGGCCGGGTCGCCCCGGCTCGACGAAGGCCTCGCCGACGCGCTGACCGAGGCGCTCGCGTCGTTCGTCCCCCCGGGCACGGACGTCGAGCCCTGGCTCGGCGACACGCTGCGGATCGGACGGTTCCAGACGGGGAGCCGTACGGCCTTCCGGAGCGTGTGGGTGTCGGCGCAGCTCGAGGGAGTCGTCCGGCGGTGATTCGGATCGAGCGCGCGACGCCGATAATTTCTCGAGCCGATCCCCCCTCCTGTAATGTGGCGTCCATGCCAGTCCTCCTGCACAAGAGGTTCGAGGTCCGGAAGGCTCGCCTGACCCCGATCGTGATCGCCAGCGACCTGATGCCACGGCCCGAGGTCCTGGTCGCCACCGAGATGAGCCCGCGCGGGCTCTACATCGCACGCGACTTGCTGCTCCCTCCGGGGGAGCGAGTCCGCGTGTGCTTCCGGCTCGGGACCCCCGAGCTCTGGGAGCTCGACGCCGTCGTGGTCCACAGCATGTGGCAACGGCGGACAGGCGACGTCGGAGCCTCGGGGCTCGGGCTCGAGCTCCTCGATCCGAGTCCGCTCGAGCGGCTCAAGATCCGTGCCCTGCTCCAGAAGATCCCTCCGCCGCTGCCCCACTCTTGCCGGCCGAGGGAACCGGCGGCCGACGCCAGGCGACGCCCCGGGCGCTCGGGAGGCCGCAGGTCGTCCGACCCTGCTCCGTCGCGGACCGGGTGGGGCACCAGGCGGTTGACTGCCGCGCAATGCCTCCCTATCGTCGTCCCTGCGAGGAGGGAAGGTTGAGAGCACTGCAATCGAGATGGTCCGTCATTCCTGTCGTGTGCTGGGTCGCCGCCAGCCTCTCGGGCTGCCGCACGTCCACGCCGGCGGAGCCGTCGGGGCACGACGCCGCGTCCCGGACTGCGAGCGGCGACGCCGCGGCTCCCGATCGCTCGGACGCAAGCCCGGCACAGCCCGCGGGGCCGCCGGGCAAGGCGGTCTTCCCGGAGAGCGAGGTCGACCTCGGCGAGGTGCTCCAGGGCGACCGCGTGTCCCACGTGTTCAAGGTCAGGAATGAAGGTCAGGGGGTCCTTCACATCAAGAACGTCCGCGGATCGTGAGGATGCATGGCCGCGCTGGCGTCTGCGGCCGAAATTCCCCCGGGCGGGGAAGGATCAATCAACACGACGCTGACCACGAGCAGGCGATCCGGACCGGTCACGAAGACCGTGCGGGTCGAGACCGACGACCCCGAACGTGAGGTCGTCACCCTGGTGTTGAAGGCCACGATCGTCGTCGAGGCCGGCCTCGAGCCGGACTACATCAACTTCGAGAAGATCTCGGTCGGAGAGGTCGCGACCAAGGTCGCCGAGCTCGTCACCAACGCGCCGGAGCGGGTGAAGCTCACCAAGGTCGAGGTCCCGGCCGACGCGAAGGGCATCAAGGCCAGGGTCGTCAAGGTCGACGGCCGCGCTGCCGTGGAGGTCAAGGTCCAGCCTCGGGAGGTCGGGACGCTCAGCTCCGCGATCACAGTACACACCACCTCGGAGAAGACGCCGAGCTTCGAGGTGATGGTCCGGGCCCGCGTGTTGGGGAACTGGGAGGTCTCGACGACGCGGATCTTCTTCTCCGAGCCAGATGAGGGTGCTGAGCAGCGCCGGACGATCACGATCACGCCGCGCAACAGCACGCGCTTCAAGCTCCTGAAGGCCGTCGTGACCGAAGGCGATGCCCAGGCGACGCTGTCGAAGACCAAGGAGGCGTACGAGGTCGAGGTCGTGCTCCGATCGGCGGAGAAGAGACGCGGGACAGTCGAGATCCAGACCAACGATCCCGCGGAACGGACCATCTCGGTGACCTACCTCGTCCGGAGCAAGACGCCGAGCCGGATGCCGACGCGGCCGATCCACAGGCCGGGCACGCTGGACGGCGCGAGGCGCATCGACCCCCGCAAGTCGCCGGAATAGAAAAAAAAGACTTCTGTCTCTTCACGCCCAAACGTGCATAATAAAGTAGAGGCGCTGCATGTTCTGGCTCGAGCGTGACCGACGCCAGGCTGACTCCGACGTTCCGGTGCGCGATTCGACCCCCCCGGCGGATCGGCGCCGTAATCCATCGCCGCACGTGGTGGTCAGCGGCCGGCAGCTCCGCGAGGAGATCCTGAGCTACGGTCCAGCGTTCCTCGAGCCCCACCTGTACGACGAGCCCGAAGCATTCCGGGCCCTGGTCACAGTGCTCGCGGCCTACGCGCTCGGGAGCCGGACCGCGGCCCGGCTCGTCCGGGAACGGCAGCAAGCCGACCCGTCGTGGCAACCGCCCTCTCGCCGCGAGGCGATGCAGGTCGTCAGCTCGCTGAACCGCCTCCGTCAGTACCTCCCGTATCTCCTCGGCCAGCGGCTCCAGCAAGCTGCCGCGGCCGCGGCGGCACCGGCCGCTCCGCCGGCCCCGGCTCCCACACCGGCTCCCGTCGCCGTGACACCGCGCGAGCGGGCGTTCACTCCGCGCCAGGCGCTGCAGGTGACGCCCGCCCAGCCTCGTATCTCGAAGCCCGTGGTCAACACGCGCCCTCCGCCCCCCGGAGGCTCGGTCGTCGTCGTCCGGCCCGTGATCTCCCTCAACAAGCGGTGAGGCGCGACCAGGCAGAGAAACCCGCTGCTTTGGTGGACGGAGTGGGCGTGGTGGGCGTGGTGGACTGGGTGGACCGTGTGGAAGATGTCCACCTGGTCCACTGCGTCCACGCTGTCCACATCGGGAGCGGGAGTGGGAGCGGGAGCGGGCCGGCTACCAGTCCTCGGGGACGTCGCCTGGGTTGAAGGGATCGCCGTAGGTGAACATCCAGTTGTCGTACCGCGCGGTCAGGTGGACCATGATGTCGAGCTGGTCCCTGTACAGGAGCATCTGACCCTCGGCGTAGCGACGCTCGTCAGGTGAAAGACCGCCGACGCATGCGTCGATCGCTTCCTCGTCCTCGCGGTCGCAGTAGTCGGTGCGGCCGCGCATCCGGTTGGCGTGGATCAGCATGCGCTGGGCGATGCCCATGCCGTCGGCGCGGTTGATGGCGCAATAGGCCATCCCTGTCTCGGGGTCCTGGAACCGGATGATCGGCTCGTCGGGGTTCACGCCATGCTCGTCGCATGCCTCGGGGTCGTGGACGCCGTCGGCGTTGGTGCAGGGGTCGACCCCGTGGTCGCCGCCGCAGACCCACATGCGGCCCGCGGTGATGAACCGGTTATCGAAGTTGGTGTGGAACCGGCCGAAGCCGAGCACCGCGGCGTAGAGCTGCACCGTGAAGCCGGTGTACGGGTCGATCGGCTCGGCGTCGTCGGGCACGTCCTCCTCGAACACGGGTCGGGCGTCGGGATCGGCGTAGCTGAGCGCGTAGTCGCGGCGGATGAGCTCGCCGAGGGCTTCGCCGTCCGGGCCGACCTCGTCGGATCGCGTGACGAGCGGCCCCACGTCACCGTGGTCTTCGGACATCACACCGCCGATGAGCCGGATGATGTGCTGGGCGAAGTCGTCGTAGTAGCTGATGCGCCACATGCGGATGTCCTCGGCTGTGTCGCGTGCCACGAAGAAGGTCTCGGCCTCGGCCATCGTGATGAGCGCCATGAGCTTGTTGAGGTAGAAGCCGTAGTGGTGCAGGCACTCCCAGAACTGGAGGCCGCACTCCTCGGCGCCGCCGTTGGGGTCCCACCACGTGGTGGTGAAGTAGGCGCCTTCTCCCAGCGGCAGCCCGAGCGTCGAGCCCGTGATCCAGCCCGACTCGGCATACGACTCGCTGCCGTCCGCGTGCGTGCGGATATCGTAGATGTTGATGTCGGGCCGCGTGAGCGTCTGGGCCAGGTGGTTGAAGCCGTCGTGCACGGCCACCGTGTAGACGCCGAAGCCCTCCTCCGGATCGGTCATGAACTCCTCGCACGCCTCGGGCGAGTAGTACATGTGGCAGATCGCGTCGATCAGGTTGTAGTAGTCGTGCATGTACTTGAACCGTTCGTACTGCCGCTCGTAGTAGTACGAGACGAACCTCTCGGGATCGGAGAAGATCGAGCCGCGCCGGAAGTTGTTCGCCAGGTAGTAGAGGTCGTCGCGCTGGATGATGTCCTGCATCCGGTCGTAGGTGTCGTACCCGAAGTCCCACCTGTGGCAGTTCTCGCCGAGGTCGGCGTTGTAGTCGCTGCAGAACAGGTACGGGACGCGGGTGTAGGCCCGGCCCGCCGGATCGAAGGGATCCTCGACCGTCATGTTGTCGTCCCGGTTCAGGGCCGAGGCGGGCAGGATCATGCGGTTGTCTTCGTCGAAGAGGTCCCGTCCCATCCGGTTGTACATCTCGGTGTAGTGCAGCGACGTGGGCCGTGTGCTCGGGAAGTTGAGGGGCGACCCCATGCTCGACCACCACTCGGCCAGGTCGCCCGGCCCGAGGCCGCCCTGGACCTCGCGGTAGACCTCGACGCCGCCGCCGTAGCCGAACATGAGGGCCGCGCGGTCGTAGCGGCCGAGCCGCTCGCCGCTCGCGTAGTTGCCGTTGTAGTCCATGACCGAGGAGTAGCCCAGGTCGTCGAGGCCGTTGTCGATCTCCGAGTCCGTGACGGGATCCTCGAGCCGGCTCCGCGGCCGCCGTGTGAAGTTGTCGGTCCGGACGGCCCACCACTCGGACGGGAAGTTGACCACGTCCTCGCTCCCCGCGAAGTTGTGGTACAGGCCCATGTTGTGGCCGAGCTCGTGGACGATGAGCGACTCCCACGTGCGGAGCCGGATGTACTGGAACGCCTCCTCCTGGCTCATGTCCTGGATATGGCGGGCCATCTGCTCGAGCGGCATGTAGAACATGTCGGCATAGGTGATGTTCCGGCCCCAGTTGTGCTCGTTGAGCCACTGCCGCTGGGCACTGCGCCATGCACGGTACTCGGGGCTGAGCATGGACGCGCGGTCGCGCACCTCGCCCGTGAGCGGAGTGCCGGGCAGGAAGTTACTCGCCATCATGATCTCGTCGTTCATCATGAGGTCCTCGATGGGTGACTGGTGGAGCGAGTGGAGGAACCCGTCGCCCTCGTCGCGGTCAGCGTCGAAGACACCGGTGTCACGGAGCTCGCGCAGCGCTCGGTTCAGGACCTCGTAACCCTGGCCCTGGGGAGGACCGTTCCGGATCGACTGGGGGTTGCGGAGCCACTGCATCCAATCGTTGCCCCTGGCGCGGTACATCTCGCGGATCTCGTCCTGCGACACGGTGCGTTCCCGGGCGGCGTCGAGGCGCGCTCGGCGGGCGCCGAGCCAGTGGGTCAGGTCCTCGCCGTCGACGTAGTCCTCGGGATCGAGGTTGCCGTTGAGCAGGCTCGCCCACTCCCAATACCTGAAGGCCGTCGTGTCGGCCGCGTCGTAGAGCGACACGGTGGACCCGAAGATCCGGCCGCTCAACGGATCGGGCGCGGTCGGAGACTGCCCGAGCGGCGACAGGGGGTTCCACTCGCGCGAGTAGTGGAGCTGGTTGTACCTGATGTCGCCGAAGTGGGTGATGGTGCCGGTCTCGCCGCACTCTGTGGCATCGTCGGATCTCACGGGGTTGTTACAGAAGTAGAACATCTGGCGCACCGGTGTGGAGCAGTGGCCAGCGTACGGGCCATCGGTGGCGCAGGTCGAGCCGCTCCAGTACGCCTCGCACTGGTCGTCGGTCTCGCAGGCCATCTCGAGGCTATCGAGGCGCTGGCGGAGCTCGGCGATCCGCTGCTCGCCGCCCTCTTCCGTCGCGGCCAGCTCCATCTCCGAGAAGATCTGCGCCACGGCCACGACCCGGCGCATGGTCCAGTCGTAGTCGGCCTCGATACGGTCGAATATCCCGGCCTGGATCAGGTCCTCGGGCCAGCCGCCGGTGAGGTAGAAGATGACGGGCTTGGGCGTCCGGTCGCGGTACGCGAGGGTGCAGCGGCCGAGGTTCAGGCACTCGGTGCCCTCCGGGCACTGGCTGTCGCTGTTGCAGGTCTGGCTCCCGTGAAGGGCGATGCCGGGGATGGTGCACTGGCTCAGGAGGCCGTCCTCGCGTTCCTCGCAGACCGAGCCCGGGATATCCGAGCACTCGGCGTCGGTGGTGCAGTCGGTGTCGAAGTGCGTCTCGGTCCAGGGCAGGCTGCACACCGAGGGCTGGTAGGCGAGGTTGTCGTCGCAGCGTGATCCGGGCTCGGTGCAGTCGGCGTTGATGTCGCACTGGCACATGCCGTCGACGCACGCGCCGCCGGTCCCCTGGCAATCGGACGCCTCCTCGCAGGGAGTCGTGCACATGCCGTCGATGCACCGCGCCACGGTGGACATCTCCTCGATGCACGCTTCGTCGCCGGGGGCGCACCACTGCTCGGCGCAGTCGGCCTCGGCCGCGCACTCGAATGCGCACCCCAGGTTGGGCTGGCAGACCTGGTCGGTGTGGCTGCGCTCCCAGATGTTGTGACGCTGGGCGAAGCGCCGGCGGTTGAACTCGCGGTAGCCCTGGCGGTGGCTGTATCGCAGGCGGTCGGTGGTCCAGAAGCCGAAGACGTCGCCGATCGTCCCCTTGTACTCGAGCGGCTCGTAGTCGTCCACATCGTCGGTCGTGCGCACGAACGACGCGCGCACGGTCAGGGTCGTTGTCGCGCAGTCCACGCCCTCTTGTGAGAAGAACCAGCAGGTCGGGAAATCCATCCCGTAGTAGTCGTAGTACGTGGTGTCCGGGTGGACGGTGAGCTGCTGGACCACGTCGAAGTACGAGAGCAGGCCGTCATCGTCGTAGTCGAAGTTCGGCCTGAGCTCCTCCGGGCCGTTCTCCTGCACGTAGAACGGCACGGGGTCGATGTTCAGCTCGCCGTCGGCATAATAGAAGTAGTCGAAGTCGAAGTCCGTGGCGAGGTTCTCGGCCCAGTCGACGCGCATGTACTCCCGGTCGAACCACGGGCGGTCCGACGTGTTCTCGACGATGACGTTGATCTCCTCGCCCGTGGTCGGGTTGTACTCGCGCCGGATGTCGAAGTGGCTCTCGATCCGGAAGGCCGCGACGACGGCGCCGAGGTAGGGTTGCCCGTCCTCGGTGATCGTGGCGCCGACGCTGCCACGGTCCGTCCCTTCGAACTCGTAGTTCGTGTTGTCCGAGTTATCGACCCACTCGTACGCGCGGCGGGCGTACAGGTAGCTCTCCTGGATGTCCCACCTGATGCGTTCCAGGTTCCAGAAGGCGTTGTCACCGATGACCGAGTAGTTGGCAGACGTGTCCATGTCGATCACGGTCTGCTGGTAGTACCACTCGCCATCGAGATCGCTCTTCCGGATGACGTTGGGCTGCACGCGGTTGATCGGCGCGCGCTCCTCGGCGCAGGCCGACAGGAGCAGCAGGGTCGCTGCTGCGGTCAGAAGGTGACGGCTCCGATACATCGCTGGTCCTCCTCGCATTTACCGACGGATGGCTGCGACCACGCGCTCGACGTCGAGCGAGAGGTCGACATAGATCCTCGTATACCTGTTGAAGAACGGCTCTCTGTAGGTCGAATCGGCGGCGAGCTGCGGGTTGTACGTCGAGGCTCCGATCGCCACCGAGAGGTAGTCGGTGATGTCGAGCCCGAGCTCGAAGGTGTACCAGATGAAGGCGACGTGGTTGACCGGGTCCTCGATGTGGTCGACCGACACGGTCTGACCGCCCATGAGCTCCACCTCGGCCTCGGGTACCTCGTAGGTCAGGTAGTTGAGGAAGATCACGCTGACGCTGAACGTCATCGGCCTCCACTGCTCGCTCAGGAACTCGAGGTCGAGCTGGATCCAGTTGGAGAACCCGTGGCTCCTCGCCGGATCGCCGAGCTGCCAGTTGGCCATGCAGCCCGGGTCGTCGCCCGTGCACTCGTACGGGTTGGTGTCCCGCTGCATGGTGGTGTAGCGGTTGAGGTACTTCGTGTAGCGGAACTGGTAGGAGATCGTGAGCCCGTCGAGCACGTCGAAGACGCGGGCGAGCCGCAGGTCGGGGCTCAGGCCCACGTATCGTGACTCGGCCTGGCTCTCGAGGCTGGTCGGGAACAGAGCCCGGAGGCCGAGCCCGATGCCGAGGTCGAGCCTCGGGATGGTGTAGATGGGGTTATAAACAAGATCGAGGTAGAGGTCGCTCACGCGCGTCTCGTGGTAGTTCGACGTGTCGTCGGCGTCGGTGAGCTCGCCCTCGATGTCGAACCGGAGCCGGATGCTCAGCTCGTCCGTGAAGTACCACCGAGGCTGGAGCGACAGGCTCATCGCATAGTAGGGGTTGTACGTCTGCTGGTAGCCGCGATCGAGCTGGGCGACGCTGAAGATGTTCTCGTAGATGAGGACGGTGTTACGGAAGGGAAGCGCGTTGGTGTACTGCTGCTCCGAGCCGACTCGATGCCGTTCCTCCTCGCCTTCCGCCGCGCCTGCGGCCTCCTCGCTCTCCGCTGCTTCTTCCTCCTCCTCGGCGAGCTCGGGAGCCGCGGCCTCGATAGGTGGCGGCGGGAGCGCCTCGGGCTGAGCGGCGGGGGGCGTGCCCTCGGCGGGCGGAGCCGTCGGCGTCTCCTCGGCGGGCGGAGCCGTCGGCGTGCCCTCGGCCGGGGCCGTGGGCTCGGCCGGAGCCGGGGGCTGTGCCTCCGGCGGGGCCTCGCTCGGCCCGGGCTCTCCCGCGAAGGGGTCCTCGATCCCGGGGGGCGGGGCCTCGGTCCCCTCGCCCGGAGGCGCCACCGGCGGGCTCTCGGACTCCTCACCGGAGCTCGACGCTCCCCACGTCCACGCGAACAGCAGTATCGAAAGTGATATGAACCGCCGCATCGGGATGCCCTCTCGGGGTAGATGGTCAGGCGTTGTCCTGTGGGTGATGCCAGACCCGTGCCGCCTTGTCCAGCCCTTTTAAATCAGAGGATCGCCGCGCGCGGCGGATGCACGCACGGCACGGGGTCAGGAGACTGACGCCGGTGCGTGCGCCGGACGCACGCTCAGAGCTGGACCCGGCCCAGCACTTCCCAGAGCGCCTCGGTGTACCTGAGGATCTGCGAGCCCATCCAGCTCCCGATGATCGCGATGGTCAGGAGCACGGCCGCGAGCCGCGGCACGAAGGACAGCGTCTGCTCCTGGATCTGCGTGGCGGCCTGCAGGATGCCGAAGACCAGGCCGACGACGAGGCTCACGCCGAGCACAGGGAGCGAGACGAGCAGCGAGAGATACAGGGCCTCGCGGGCCACGTTGAGGATCGTGACGTCGCTCATCTCGGCGCCCCCAGAATGACACGGTATTGTCGGGACTGTCTTGCCTCATGTGTTGCCGAAGAATTCCTGAAAGTTTTTGTGGAAGGGGGTCCGGGGGAAACCGCTTTCTTCAGAAAGTGGTTTCCCCCGTGAGCTTCTTCGAAAAAGAAACGGCGGGGCACATGACGTGTCCCGCCGTCGTGTTTCAGGTGGCCCCGGCACCCAGCGCAATCTGCTACCGTTGCTCCCTCCCGGGCCTGGCGGGTTTCACAGGTCACCGTTGCCAGGGCCATGAGTCAGACCTCTTCCTACCACGGCTCTCCGCGATCGGCAAGGCGGAGAGAGTGGGAGTCGAACCCACGGTACCTTTCGGTACACACGATTTCCAATCGTGCCCCTTCGGCCACTCGGGCATCTCTCCACGGAGAGAGTGGGATTCGAACCCACGGTACGGCAAGCCGTACACCAGATTTCGAGTCTGGCGCCTTCGACCACTCGGCCATCTCTCCGAGGGCGCAAACTAGCATACGAGGATGGGTGGTTCAAGCAGAGGATCGACTCGCGCGGGTCACTTCTGGTTCGCCAGCTCGAGGCCGTGCCCCTTGGCCTTGTCCTCGGCCTTGAGCAGCAGGGCGACCACGATGGCGAGCACCCCGAACACCACGAAGATCGCCATGGGCAGCGTGTAGTCGTAGTGGACCACCTCGACCTGCTGGACCACGCCGTCCACGGTCTGCTCCGTCGTCTCGCGGCCGGTGATGCAGAAGCTGTCGAGGACCCAACCGATGAGCAGGGGTGTCAGCGTCAGGGCGATGAGGTTCTGGAGCCAGAAGATGAGGGCGTATGCCGTGCCGAGCTGCTTCTCGGGGATCAGCTTCGGGACCGAGGGCCACATGGCCGAGGGCACGAGCGAGAAGCCAACGCCCAGGATGAGCATCGCCGCCACCGCCACGATCCAGTTGTCGAGCGCCGGGATGGTGAACACGACGTGCACCACCAGGATCAGGGCCGAGCCCAGGACCATCATCGAGGCGCCTTTCCCCTTCTTGTCGTAGACGCGGCCGAACACGGGCGTGAGCAGCATGGTCCCGAACGGCAGCATCGCCGGGATCAGGCCAGCGACGTTCTCGTCCATGCCGAACTTCTGGACCATGAGGTCCGTCGCGTACTTCAGGAACGGGAAGACGGCCGAGTAGAAGATCGCGCAGAGGATCGCAATGTACCAGAACCCCTTGCTGCGCAGGATGGCGGCGATGTCGGCGACTCGGAACGCCTCCTCGTCGCCGGCGCCCTTCGCGGCCGCGGGCTCGGATGCGTCGAGCCGCCGGTCCATCACGCAGTAGATGATGAACGCGATCAATCCGACGCCGAGCAGCAGAGCGCCGACCATCACGGGCATCGCAACGGCCCCGAGCCAGGACGCGATCGGCGCGCTGCTGCCCAGGGCCAGCCCGGTGCCTATCCGCGCGATCGCTACCTGGAGGCCCATGGCCAGCGCGAGCTCGTAGCCCTTGAACCACCGCGCGATGATCTTGGAGGCCGTGATCCCGCAGAGCTCGAGACCCACGCCGAACAGCGCGTACCCGATCGCCGCGACGGCGACCTGGGCCCTCGCGCCCAGGAGCATCTGGTCCGGCATCGCGTCGGGCTGCATGGCCCACCAGTTGAGGCCCGCGCCCGCGAGCATCAGGATGGACGCCAGGACCCCCGCGAACCTCGCGCCCATCTTGTCGAGGATGATCCCGCCGATGATCAGCATCCCCAGGAAGACGTTGAACCAGCCGTACGCGCTGGTATAGAGCCCGTACTCCGAGCTGTCCCAGTGGAGCTGCTGCTCGATGAGCGGTTTCAGCGGCGACGCGACGTCGGCCACGAAGTAGCCGCAGAGCATGGTGAAGGACACGACCGCCATCGCGGTCCAACGGGCCGCTGCGGAATCGCGCAAGGACCGGGCGACTGCGTTCATCGAGCTCTCCTTCGGGCTGGCGGTCCGAGTATCGGCCGTCGGAGGGGGACAGGTCAATCGTCACGGGAAGCGGGAGCCTCGGGCGAGGAGGACGGCGGTCTCCGGGCGGCGAAGAACTCGCGGAGCAGATCGACGCACCGGTCGGCGAGCACGCCGGCGGTGATCGCGACCTCGTGGTTCAGCTTCCCGTCGTGGCCGATGGCGTACCGGGAGCGCATGGCGCCCCACTTCGGGTCGTCGGCGCCCCACACGACCCTGGCGACCCTGGCGTTGACGAGCGCGCCCGCGCACATGGCGCAGGGCTCGAGGGTCACATACATCGTCGTGTCGAGCAGGCGCCAGTGCCCCACGACCTCCGCGGCCTTCCGCAAGGCGACGATCTCGGCGTGAGCCGTCGGGTCGCCGGTCGCCTCGCGCTCGTTCCTGGCACGCGCGAGCACCCGGCCAGAGGGATCGACGATGATGCACCCGACCGGCACGTCGCCCGCACACGCCGCCTTGCGTGCCTCGGCCAGCGCCATGGCCATGCCCAGGAGGTCGGCGTCCGACATCTCGAGCTAGAAGTCGACCAGCCAGGCGTTGGCGGCGATCGCGGTCTGCACGTCGCGCTGCTGGTCGTTGTACGACCACCGATCGAACACGAACCCGGGCAGCACCCGGTGGTGCCACACGTCGAACTGAGTACCCGTCGCATCCGGAATGGACTCCGGTGGCAGGATCGGAAGGTCCGTCTCGGTCTGCGTCCCGGGCAGGATCAGGTGCCACCAGGGCATGCCGGCCCTGGTGAGGAGCACGTTGGTGAAGTCGATGTTGCCCGGGCCGTTCGACCACGCGATGTGGTTGCCGGTCACCGTGCCGCCGTAGTCCGGGTCCTCGGGGTGCGGCATGCCGATCCAGTCGTCCACCACGATCTCGGCTTCCCAGTTGGTGACCCCGCGCAGGTACCGGATGCTGAAGGGGTAGACCAGGTCCTCCTCGCCATCGCCGTCGACGTCGGTGAAGCTGAACGCCTGCGACACGACCGTCAGCGTGGCGTCAGACAGCCCGCCCATCCGCGGCATCCACGAGTTGAAGGCGTGGAGCGCCGAGGCGTGGCCTTGCGTGGACACCCGATCGGGCCGCCAGATCACGCCCTCGACTCCGAGGTCGACGTACAGCTCGTTGATGTAGCGGTTCGGCCCAGCATCGAAGCCGGTCTGCTCTGGCGCGCCGTCGAGCGAGACGAAGACCGTCTCGTCGAGCGGCGTGACCATCATGATGTCGATGTCCGTCACGGTTTCGTCGGGCGGGACCAGGACGCCGCGATGGATGCCGAAGGCGTACGGCGTGAACGTGTGGGTCTCGTTGTTGTAGATCCCGGCGAGCGCGTAGACGGCCACGGCCCCGTACCTCGACATGATGCGGTAGGTGAACCCGTTCACGCCGATGTCGTCCTCCGTGACCACGCCGCCGGGGCCGGCGTCGATGGTCCCTGTATCGTACATCTCGCCCCAGAGCGGGTCGTAGAAGATGTCAGGTGCGGTGGTCATGACGAACGTGAGCTTCTCCTCGTACGGCGGGACGGGGGAGGGAACGATCTCCCACTCGTAGGGACCGAACTCGTCCGGACCCTCGAACATGACCTCGCCCTCGATGTACGACGGGACGCCCTCGGGCATCGGGCCGGGGCACATGGGCGGCGGCGGCGGGATGGGCCGGAGCAGCACCGTGATGAAGGTCGCGTCGAACTCGGTGAAGCTCGTCGATTCGTAGAACGTCTCCATCGGAGTCTCGGCCTCGCCGTCGCAGTCGTAGTCCATCGGTGTCGGCTTCGGGCCGTGCGACGCCGTGATGATGACCTGGCGACCGCTGAGGTCCGGGCCCGAGAAGACGATCACGCCGCGGTCGTCGGTGCGGCCCTGGTACTCGGTGCCCCCGTCCACGCCGAGGATGACGAACGAGTCGGCGAGCGGGGACGCGTCGCCGCCATCGAGGACGGTGATCTCGATGTTGGAGTCGATCGGGTCGCCGCCGAGCCCGCCCGACGTCGGGTCGGTGTTCTCGAAGTAGGTGAACGCCTCGGCGAGCCCGATGTCGCCCGCGACGCTCAGGATGTCCACGTCAGCCGGGCCGACCCGGCCGGGCGGCGTGCGCAGGCGGATCTCCGTGGGCCCGGCGATCTCGATGTCCTCCGCCTCGACGTCGTCGAACGTGACCGTCTCCATGCCCGAGAACTCGGTGCCCAGGCAGCCGATCACCACGTAGGTCCCGCCGGCGGTCGATCCCCTGGGAGGCGTGAGGCCGCACGGGTCATAGTAGAAAGCGTCCTCGGCCGTGGCCTCGAGGTCGCCCTGGACCACGCGGACGTCGGCCAGCGTGTCGGGCTCGCCGGGCGGGGTGAGCACCGCGATGCGGTTCTCGTCCTGGACCTCGATCGTGGCCGGGTGGACCGGGTTGTCGCCGAAAAAGACCTCGGTCTCGGCTCCGACGACGAACCCGCGCCCGCGGATCACCACGGGGCTGAACCCGGAGAAGATGCCGTGGTTCGGGATGACGCCAGTGACGGCGTACGGGTCGTCCACCGGCGCCTCGGCGTCCTCCTCCGCGTCGCCGTCCTGGTCGCTGTCGGCGTCACCGTCGCTCGCGACGTCGCCGTCGCCGGTGACGTCGCCGTCCTCCGTCGGACCGGGATCGCTGCAGCCGCACAGCGCGGCCAGGATGGTCACGAGAATCGCTCGCACGACGTGCTCCATGGTCTCCTCGCTCAACCCTGTTTGTTGAAGACTAACAAAAAAAGATTTTCCGCGCGACTCAGAGCGCCCTCCGATAACCGCGGAGGGCGAATGAAAATGGGCAGGAGCCCACGGAATGGAGTAGGGTCGACGGTCACGACGGCAGATGAAGGGCTCGCCGGACAGGACGGAGGGCGCACAGCCCATGATCGCCAGGGCGGCGCGGACCATCGCCGAGTCGATGGGTCTCGCCGACACGATGGTCGATGTGCTGCGAGCACGGGCCTTCCAGCCCTACGCCGAGGGGCTGCGACAGTACCTGACCATCAGGCTCGGGAGCGTGGCCGAGGGATCGGCCGCGCTGGCCGAGCTCCGGTTGATCGTGGCGGGCGAGAGGGCCACGCGCCTCATCGAGCCTCCCGGCGTCCGGGGGCAGCTCTACCGGCGGGCGCGCTCGCTCGTCGAGGCCCGCTGGGAACGCGAGACCGGCGTCGCCGGCGGCGACCGCGAGCGGCTCCCCTGGCGCAAGCCCCCCGCCGGGATGAGCATGAGGTACCGCTCGGCCCTGGCCCAGGTCCGCCTCGCCCTCACCGAGGGCGAGTCCGAGCTCCTCGAGCTGCGGTTCGCGCGCGAGCTGGCGTCGGACGAGGCGGCCTTCGTCCTCGGGACCACGGTCGAGGAGGCCGAGGAGCGCTTCGAGCACGCGTGGACCAAGGTCGCGGACCTGCTCCGGACGCTCTACCCCTCGGAGGAGAAGGACGCCGGGATCCTCCTCGTCGAGGCGTTCGCGCTCGAGCCGCTCCCCGAGGGCGCCGGGAGCGTGCCCGGTCGCGGGCTCGGCGGGCTGCCGCCCGGGACGGTCATCGGCGGGCGCTACGAGATCGACGCGCAGGTCGGCTCGGGCGGCATGGGCGCGGTCTACAGGGCCAAGGACACCGAGGTCCCGGGCCACGTCGTCGCGCTCAAGCTCCTGCACCAGGCCGCGACGTCCGACGCGGCGCGCCAGGCCGCGCTCCGGGAGCTGCACCTGATCGCCTCGGTCTTCCACCCGTCGGTGGTCCAGTTCAAGGACCACGGCTGGCACGAGGGGCGGTTCTGGTTCGTGATGCCCTGGTACGAGGGCGAGACGCTGGAGACGAGGATCAGGCGCGACGCGCTGACCCGCGCCGAGGCCCGCCCGATCTTCCAGCAGCTCTCTCGCGCGCTCGCCACGATGCACTCCGTGGGCATCCGGCACCAGGACATCAAGCCCGACAACATCTTCCTGGCCAGGATCGAGGGCCTCGGGCTGGAGGGGGACCAGCGGTTCCTGCCGGTGCTCATCGACCTCGGGGTCGCCGCCAAGGAGGCCGAGGCCGTCCTCGCGGGGACGCCGATCTACTTCGCGCCCGAGGTCGCGGGGCAGTACGCGAGGGTGGCCGCGGCCCGGTCCGTGACTTCGAAGGCCGACGTGTTCTCGCTCTGCCTCTCGCTGCGCAACGCGCTCGCGCCGGAGTCGCAGGAGGACGTCGCCGCGGGAGCCGTGGAGCGGTTCATCGAGCATCGGGCCGTCCATGCCCCGGCCCCGCCGCGGTCCACGGACCTCGCGTTCCTCAAGGGGCACTTCGAGCGGTGGCTCTCGCTCGATCCCGACGCGCGGCCCACGGCCGAGGCGCTGGCCGAGGAGCTCGCCGTGTTGACGGAGCCGGAGGACCGGCGGACCCGCAGGCTCGCCCTGCTCCGGTGGCTCGGGCCGCTCCTGATCGCCCTCGTCGTGGTGTTCGCGTCGGTGGTGTTCGGGCTGTCGCGGCAGGCCGAGTACCGGAAGGCGGAGGCCGCGCAGGCGCGCGTCGAGGCCCAGCACGCCCGCAACCAGGCCGAGCGCGCCCAGCTCGAGGCCGTCGACGTCCGGGAGGACCTGAGCCAGGCCGAGGAGCAGGTCAGCGAGCTCGAGACGGAGATCGCCAAGACGCTCAGGGCGAGCAAGCTCAGTCACGAACAGCTCACGAACAAGCTGGCCCGAGCGGAGAGCGTGTCGCAGGTCCTCAAGCGTCAGATCGTGCTCCTGCAGCAACAGGCCGCCCTGCTCGGAGAAGAGCGCGACGCGGCGCAGGCCCTCGCCGGCCGCCTCGCGGGCGACCTCGATCGGACCCGCGCGGACCTCGCCGGCGCCCGCGACCAGGTCGCCAGGCTCGACCGGACGGTCGACGAGCTGCGGGAGAGCCTGAGCCGGAGTCAGACCGACCTCCAGGCCGCGCAGGAGCAAGCGTCGCTGCTCACGTCAAGGGTCGGGAGCCTCGAGGGACAGCTCGCGCGGGAGCGCGAGGCCGTCGAGCGGCTCGGCGCCCAGCTCACGGCAGCCGAGGGCGCCCGCGACCAGGCCCAGGCCCAGCTCGCCCTGGCGCGGCGCGAGGTGGAACGGCTGGAAGCGCAGCTCACCGCGGCAGAGAACACTCGCGATCACGCCCAGAGCCAGCTCGTCGCGGCGCGACGCGAGGTCGAGCAGCTCGAGCGGCAGCTCACCCAGTGCCGGAGCGGAGGAGGCGGCGACTCCGGCGCTTCCCAGCCCGACGTGCCGCCGATCAAGATCGCCCCGCGGCCCGCGGCGGCGGAGCCCGAGAAGGCGCCAGAGCCACCTGTCGAGTGAGCAGGTGGACACCGTGGACGATGTGGACGAGGTGGACCCACCCACCCCAGTCCAGGGATGTCCACTCGGTCCACCTGGTTCAATCCGTCCACATGTTTCGGAGAGCGGCGCTCCCTCGGTGCGAGCTCTCGAGCGAACAGACTGGCGAACATGTTATCGTACCAGCATCACGATCGGTCCTGACGACCGGAGGAGGAGCCCCGTGGCGAGACTGAGCCTGTCCCTGATCCTGCTCGTGAGCCTCTCGAGCTGCTCGGAGAGCCGGCGCGTCCGGCGATGCGAGGACGTCGCCGACCCGTGCGACGACGAGGGCGACAGCCGATGCGACGGCCGGGCCGTCGAGCGCTGCGCCGACGTCGCGGGCTGCCTGTCGTGGACCGTCGAGGAGGACTGCGCCGAGTCGGGCGAGGGCTGCTCCGAGGAGGACGGCGAGGCGGTGTGCGTCGCGGGCTGCGGGACCGAGTGCGATCCCCACCTCGCGGAGCGGTGCAACGGCACCCGGATCGAGCAGTGCCAGGAGGACGCGGACGGGTGCTGGATCTGGGACACGACCCTCGACTGCCGGACCTCGGGCGAGGTCTGCGAGGACAGCGAGGGCGACCCCAGGTGCGTGCCCGTCACCTGCGAGGACGAGTGCGAGCCCGAGGGTGGGACCCGCTGCTCCAGAAACGTGGTCCAGGGCTGCGAGCTCGGCTCCGAAGGATGCCTCGAGTGGACCGACCTGATCGACTGCGCGGACGAAGGGCTCGCGTGCGAGTGGAGCGACGACGGCGCGCGGTGTACCGACTCGTGCGGCGATCCCTGCACGGAGCCCGGCGCCTTCCGCTGCGCCGGGAACACGGTGCAGATCTGCTCGGTCGAAGGCGGCTGCGTGGCCTGGAGGGATCTGACCAACTGCGCGGAGACGGGGCTCACCTGCGTCGAGACGCCGTTCGGGGAGGCCGTGTGCACCTGCGAGGACCTGTGCGACGCCGGGACCAGCAGGTGCAGCGGCGACGTGGTCCAGGAGTGCCGCGCTGTGGAGGGGTGCTGGACCTGGGCCGACAGCTTCGACTGCGCCGAGGTGGGACTACCCTGCGTCGAGTCGGCGGGGATCGCGACGTGCAGCACCGGGTCGGGCGACTCGTGCGCCGATGCCCTGGTCGTCGTCGATTTCCCGTTCACCGCCAGCGGCGCCGACTTCACCGCCGACTTCTCGGACGACCAGACATTCTCCGACTCGAGCTGCCAGGAACGTTCCGACGAGCCGGAGGCCGTCTTCGCCGTGTTCGCCACCGCGGGATCGACGATCTTCCTGATGGAGTACAGCGAGATCGACGTGGCGTTCAACATCCAGGCCGCGTGCGACCCCGCGGGGCCCTGCCTGACGAGCATCGACGACTTCCCGGGCGACGGGTTCTACTTCGACGTGCCGGCCGAGGGGGTCTACTACATCATCATCGAGCGGAGCTACCGGGGGGGGCGGGCCTACGAGATCGTCATCGACCTGCTCGAGGCGGAGAACTGTGGCGACGGCGTGGACAACGACCGCGACGGCGCGGTGGACTGCGACGATGTCGAGTGCTTCGGCACGCCGGACTGCCGCACCGAGCTGAACTGCAGCGACAGCGCCGACAACGACGCCGACGGGCTCTTCGACTGCGCCGACCCGGACTGCGTCGGCCTGCCGGCCTGCGAGCCCGCCCTCGGCATCTTCGAGCAGTTCGCCCCCGACGAGTGGCTCGACCTGGCCGGCACGACGCTCACGTTCGTGCCCGACAGCTCGGTGCCCATGGGGTACCGCTGGACCGCCACGAGCGGCGTCACCGTGCTGCCGGTTGCCCCCGGAACGGGCACGTCGACGCCCCTGGCCCTCGGCGACGACACCTTCGCGGAGCACACGTTCTCCTCGATGCCGGGGTTCGTCTTCTATGGCGTCCGGCACTCCTCGATGTTCGTCTCGTCCAACGGGCATATCACCTTCGACAGCGGCGTGAATAACTATGCCCCGACAATCGAGCTGTTCTTCGACCAGCCCGTGGTGTCGGCCATGTGGTGCGACCTCAACCCTGGGGCCGGCGGGACGGTGATGATCGACGAGTTCCGGACGCAGGTGGCCGTGACCTTCGACGGCGTGCCCCGGTACGGCGCCACGGAGCCCAACACCTTCCAGATCGTGCTGCACGAGGACGGGATCATCGACCTGACCTTCCTCGTCACGGCCCCGCCGTCCGGCGAGCGACTGGTCTTCACGGGCATCGGCAGCGGCGTCGGGATCGCGCCCTACCCGGCCGAGACCGACTTCGTCAGGCCGGGCCCGGAGATCTGCCACGACGGCATCGACAACGACTTCGACGGCCAGACCGACTGCTCGGACCCGGACTGCGCGACGGACCCGGAGTGCCACGAGGTCTGCTCCGACGGGTGGGACAACGACGACGACGGGCTCTCGGACTGCGACGACCCGGACTGCTTCGGGCTGCCGCCGTGCAACGTCGCGGAGACCAACTGCACCGACGGCGCGGACAACGACGGCGACGGCGCCGCCGACTGCGCCGACACGGACTGCTACACCCCGGAGCTGTGCGACCCGTACCTCGGGTACTGGGAGCGGTTCGGACGCATGGACTGGCTCGACGTCGCGGGCGTGTCCATCACCTTCACACCGGACGCGGCGAGCCCCGAAGGGTATCGCTACGCCGTGGCGCGGCTGCCCGGCGGCACGCTCCCCTTCACGCCGGGCACCGGGACGCCAACCACCCGGCTGACCCTGCCCGACGACGGCTCGGTCGAGTACGCCCTCGCCCACCTGCTCTCGTTCACGTTCTACGGCGTCGCGTACCCGAGCATCTTCGTCTCCTCGAACGGGTACGTGTCGTTCGGCGCGGGGGGCAGGGACAACCGGACGAGCGAAGATGTGTTCTTCGCGCTCCCGGCGGTGTACGGGATGCTCGGCGACCTCGACCCGTCCGTGCGCGGGACGGTCACGGTGGACGAGCTCGTGGACCGCGTGGTCGTCACGTTCAGCGACGTCCCACGGTACACGAGGCCCGCGGACCCGGGCGCGGGGGGGAACACGTTCCAGATCGTGCTCAACCGCGACGGCTCGATCGCCCTCCACTACCAGGCCACGAGCATCGCCGACGTCATGATCGGCATCAGCAACGGCGTGGGCAACGGCACGTACCCGCCGGAGAGCAACTTCGTGCGTTGATCCTCACCCCGTCCTCACAGTCCACCTGGTCCACCTGGTCCACCAGTCACGATGAACCGCACCCGGAGACGATGAAGCTCTTCCCCCTTGCTCCGTCCAAGCAATTGAGCAAACTGGAGTCCCAGGGGAAGCTGCATGAGACGACCGGTCATACCGCTCGGGTTGGGCACGCTGGCTTCAATCGCATTGATCGTCGCTGCGCCTGGCAACGTGCTGGGCCAGTCGGGCGCCAAGGTCCGGCCCCCGACGCAGGTCGAGGTCAACGCGGCGCGGACCGGGCTCGACAGAGGGCTCGTGTACCTCGTCGAGGGGGACGGCGCGGGGTCCTTCGTGCAGGCCACCGTGTTCGGCCGGGTGAACGCGCCCGTCGAGACCACCTTCGACGTGCTGGCCGACCCGGCGCTCCTGACGAAGATGCAGCCGGCCATGGCCTCGGTCGAGGAGCGGGCCAAGCGCGGCAACGCGGTCACCTACAGGTGGCAGTACGAGGGCGTCCTCGTCCATTGCGAGGGTCTGACGGCCATGGCGCTCGTCCGGCCGCAGGCCGTGCAGTGGGGCCTGACCAAGGGCTTCGGCCCAGGGACCATGCTCTGGCGGCTCTTCCCCGACGGCGACCGGACCATCGCTACCCTGAGCCTGAACATCGACATCCGGCAGGCCAGCCACACCCTGATCCGCTGGGTGGGGCGGCACAGCAACGACGCGCCTCCCATGTGGAACCTGGGCCACGGGATACTCGCAGTCCGTGGCCTCCAGCAGGTCGCGGCGGCGCGGGCTGGCCGCACGGGGCTGCCGACTCCCTCGGGGAGGTCGGGGAGCGGACCGCTGCGCCCACTGACCGCGGCGCAGATCGAGTCGCTCCGGCCGCTCTTCCAGCGCGGCTCGGCGGGGCTCATCGAGCAGGACGCGCAGGGCGCCGTGTCCCAGGCCACGGTGATCGAGACAGTGGCCGCGCCGCCGGACCGGCTGAAGCAGATCCTGTCGAGCCCGGCTCGGTGGCCCGAGGTCCTGCCCCCGGCCGTGTCGATCGAGATCCCCGAGGGGGCCGCCGACCCGTCGCAGGTCCACATGACGATCGCGACACCGGGCGTGTCGGTGGAGTCCGAGATCACCGTCGCCGCGCGTGACGACGGCGTGGACGTCTCGAGCCCGTCGGGGCGGCTGCGCGGCTCGCTCCTATCGTTCCGCGTCATCCCGAACGGGCAGGGCGCCTTGCTCACCGGCGCCGGCCGCTTCCGATCCCGGGAGAGCGGCGTGATCCTCCGCCGGATGATCGATTCCGATCCCTACTTCGCTCATGGGCTCAACGCGAGCGCGCTCGGGATCTTCGTGCGCGGATTCAAAACGGGGGTGGAGAGGGGGAGGTAGGAGCCCTCACTCCGGCCCTTTCCCCGAGGGAGAAATCCGTCACGCCCCGTCGAGACCGGTCTCCAGCCGACGCGCGAGGAGCGGCGCGACGGACCTGACCTCGAGGAAGTCGTCCTCGAGCGCCACGGCGTTCGGGTGGCTGTCGGTGCAGACGACCTTCGTGAAGAGCCCGCTCTGGCGGATCCTGTCCAGGGCATCGCCCGGGAACAGGCCGTGGGTCGCGATGGCGGTGACCTCCGAAGCCCCGGCGTCGAGGTAGGCCCGGGCCGCGCCCATCAGGGAGCCGCCGGTGCGGACCATGTCGTCGTACACGACGACTGTGCGGTCTTTCACGTGCGCGCTGACCGCCGCCACTTCGGTCCGGTCTCCGGAGAGGCGCCGCTTGATGACGAACGACGCCGGCACTCCGAGCTCGTTGGCGAGCGACTCGACCCGCTTGGCCCGCCCCGCGTCCGTGCACGCCATGACGAAGTCGCCGCCGCCGGCCTCGAGCGCGGCCTCCTTGATCAGCTCGGTGGCGTGGAGGTGCGTGGTGTGGACCCCATCCTCGAAGTAGAACTGCAATCCCTCGGTGTGGAGGTCCAGCAGCACCACGTGGGTGCCGCCGTACGCCCTGGGCACGGCCGAGAGCAGCCGGGCCCTCGTCTTGGCGGTCACCACCTCGCCGTGCTTCGAGGCCCGCTCCATGGTCGAGTAGCCGAAGTACGGCACCACGAGGGTCAGGGTGCGTGCCCCGTACCCGACGACGCCGCTGGCCAGGTCGTAGACCTCGGTCGTGTCGGGCTCACCGATCGTCCCGCCGACGACCACGACGTCGCGCCCCTCGACCGGCGTGAGCAGCCTGAGGTACCGCTCGCCGTCGGGGAAGACCTTTCGCTCGACCTCGCCCCGCTCGAACCCGCCGGCACGGCAGAGCCGTTCCTCGAGGTACCGGTAGCTCCCGATCGAGACGACCAGCGTGGATGTCAGGCTCATGCTCGCTCCGCTACCCGAGCATGACACACTTCGGCGACGAGGTGTGACCGCCCTCGTGACCCCGGCGCTCCATCACCGCCGCGATCCCTCGCCTCCGACGAAGCGGAGCGTGATCGTGAGGGCCCCCTGTCCCGGGGCGACGTCGGCTTCACCGCGGTAGAGCAGCGCGCCCGCGTGCGAGCGGCCCTCGGCCACGAGCGTGACCGGCGCGCCCACCACCTCGACGCTCACCGAGCCGGCGGGGGCCTCCCCCTCGTCACATCGGACGTGGCGGGGATACGGACCGGCGCCGACGATCACCACGTCTGAGACACCCGCGAGGTCGCACGGGCGGCCATCGATGAACCGCCACGAGAGATCGACCTGCTCGGACACGGTGTCGGAGCCGCACCCCGCTGCGAGCGCCGCGAGCACAATGCAGATCGCTCTCCGATCCCCTCTCACGCGCCGCCTGGCCGGTCCGTCGCGCGCCGGACGTTGTACACGCCCTTGCCCGTCGCCACGGGCCGCTCCGGGTCGTCCTGGTAGGCGACGATGTCGCAGACCGCGACCCGGTTCCCGATGCGGATCACCTTGGCCTCGGCCACGAGGTCCAGCAGTCCCGCTGGCCGGAGGTAGTCCACGCGGAGGTCCACGGTGGACAGCACGTCGCCCGGCCGCACGGAGGTGAACGCGGCGATCCCGCCCGCTGTGTCGAGCAGCGTGGACACCACGCCGCCGTGCAGCGCGGGCCTGAGCGGATCGCCGATGAAATCCTCACGGTACGGCACCCGCAGCTTCGCGTACCCCGAGCGGAGCCCTTCCACCTTCATGTTCAGGAACGCGTTGAACCGGATGCCCTTCTCGAACAACGTCGTGAGCTGCTCGAGGTACTTCTCGTCGAGAACGGCGCCGTTTCCCTGCTTCTCGTCGTGGTCCGTCATGTCGTCTTCTCCCGTTCCCGGATCGTATGATGTCGTACAGCGTGGTTGAGCCGCGAGGCAAGGGCTGCTAGATTTTTCCAAGGAGCAGCGCCCGTCGGGCGTCAAAAGATCGTGAAGGCCAGGCGGACCAAGGCACAGGTCGAGGGCGAGATCGCCGCCCGCCTCGTGGAACGCGCGAAAGCGGGAGACCGATCCGCGTTCGACGCGCTCGTGCGGCGGTACCGCGGGAGGGTCTACGCCCTGGCCCTCCACCTCACGCGGAACGAGAGCGACGCGGACGACATCGCGCAGGAGGTCTTCATCAGCGCCTACCGCGCCCTGTCGGGCTTCGCCGGCCGGAGCGAGTTCTTCACCTGGGTCTACCGCATGGCGGTCAACCGCTCCCTGTCCGCGCGGCGGAGGCGAGACCGCCGGGGCGAGACGCCGATGGACGACCCCCGCGTCGAGCGCGCCGTGGTCGTGGACTCCCGCGGCGATCCGGTCCGGGCCTCGGAGCTGCGCCAGACCTACGCCCGCCTGCTCGCCGCCCTCGACCGGCTCCCGCCGGAGATGCGGACCACCGTCGTGCTCGTCGCGCTCCAGGGGTTCAGCCACGGGGAGGTCGCCGTCATCCAGAGCTGCTCGCCGGGGACCGTCGCGTGGAGGATCCACGAGGCGCGCAAGCACCTCCGAAAGGCCCTCGAGAACGGCGGCATCGGCACGACGGACCTGTCACGGAGCCGCCGGAGCCTCTCGGTCGAGCTCAGGCAGCTCCTGTGCGACGTGGGCCTCCCGATCCTGGCTCCTTCCAAGGCATGATCGCAGCCGTTATACTGACTCCATGAACACACGAGACATCGTGAGGGGCGCTCTCATCCCGACGCTCCTCGCCGCGGCGCTCGCGCTCGGCGCGTGCCGCGGCCACGGCTACGATCCGGACGGTGGCGGCGGCGGGGACGACGTCGCGCTGGCCGACACGGGTCACGACGCATCCGACGACGGGGGCGGCGACGTGGACACGGACGTCGATTCCGACGCCGACCCCGACATCCCGGGGTGCAACTATCCGGGCGGCCCGTACGGCTTCGAGCGGTTCGCCACGGTCGGCCCCATGCGGTGGCCCGATGCGGTCACGGGGCCTGACACGACCGGGGAGGCGGACCTCGACGCCTTCCACTGCGACGAGGAGGTGAATTCCGTCTTCATACAGGTCGTGACGACCGTTTGACCGAACTGCCCCGCGAGGGTAACGGAGATCGGTGATCTCCAAAGTCACTGGGAAACCTACGGTGCACGGTGGATCTTCATCGTGTCCGATGCGCCGAGCGCGAGCGCGGCGAACGACTACGTCAATCGGTACGACGTGAATTTCGGGTGGCGCACGAACGACGCGGACAACACGCTCGGCCCCTTCGCCGTCGCCAACTCGATGATCTTCGCCGGCGTGCCCTGGACCGGTGTCATCCGGACGAGCGACATGCAGCTCGTCTACGACGAGCCCGACGACCGGTACCTCGATATCATGTCCATCGCCATGGAGCTGGCGCGCGAGGAGTAGCCGTCCGGCTCCGCTGTCCTCCCCGCACATCGACACGCGGGCGGGAGCTACTGCGCGTCCAGCCCGAGGAAGCGGCGGGCGTTGTCACGCAGCACGAGCCCCCGCGCGTCCTCCGGCAGCGGGAACCGCGCCACGCTGGCCAGCGCCGAGGCATACGGGTAGGGCACATGGGGCCAGTCCGACCCGAAGCACACCCGGTCCCGGTGCCGGAGCAGTCGTTCCGGGTCGCCCCGCCAGACCGTGTCGAAGAGGTGGGTCTTCACGTTGATCATCGTGGTGTCGAGGTAGACTCCGGGGTAGTCGTCGAGCAGACGCAGGAACTCGTCGTACTCGAACGCTCCCATGTGCGAAACGCAGACCCTGAGGTCGGGGAACCGGCCCATCAACCTGGAGAAGTGCGAGAACCCGACGAAGGGGTTCGCGTAGGGCGCGTTGCCGACGTGCATGATCAGCGGGGTGCCGCTCTCCGAGCAGCGGGCGTAGAGGTGGTCCAGGCGAGGGTCGTTGATGTCGAAGCACTGGACCAGGGGCTGGAACTTGAACCCGTGCAGGACCGGCGAGCCGATCACGTGCTCGACGTCGGCGTCGAGGTCGGGGTCCTCGACGTGGACGCTGCCGAAGGGCCGGAACATCGGGTAGCGCTGGGCCACGGACTCCATGAACTGGTTGAGCTGCCTGGCCACGCCGCGCCGGTGCGGGTACGCGAGGGCGCAGGCGATCTCGACCCCGTGCGAGGCGAGGGTCGCGACGACCTGGTCCAGGTGCTCGTGGTGCACGGGCCAGCTCCGCGTCTCGAAGTACTTCCAGATCGCCTCGGCGAGGCGTTGGGGGAACAGGTGGACATGGAGGTCCACGATGGATTGTCCGGGCATGGCGTCTACTCCATGGGCAGGATGTCGACGAGGTACTCGATGTTCTCTCCGCAGAACCGGGCGCCGGTGTTCCCGTCGAGGAGCGCGCGCTCCTCGAGCGGCCGCTCCGGTTCCGCGTCCATGAGGCACCCCTCGCCCGGCACGGCATTGTGCATGCCCCCAGCCGGGTCGAACGGCTGGGCCAGGCCGAGCGTGTGGCCGAACTCGTGGGCTCCGATGTCGGCCACGACGTTGACGAGGAACGAGAGCGCCGCCTCGATCCGTGCCCGGCGCTCACCCGTGGCGCCGTCGGGGTATTCGCCCGCGACCACCTCCTGGATCCGGAGGGGCTCGAAGACCTCGTCGAACCGCGGATCGGGGACCGGCGCGAGCTCGGGACGGTCGTCGAACGGAGGGTCCTCACTCCAGTAGAGGACCGAGTCGATGAAGACGCCGCCGTACGCGTATCCGTCGACGGCTCCGAGAGCGTTCTCGCCGCCGACGTGGTCGTAGAGCCGCAAGTTGCCGACGTCCTTGGTGCCGGTGTTGTCGTATGCGAAGAGCCCGAGCCCGTTCGGGTCGGCGCCGCCGATGTCCAGGACCGCGTAGCAGGTGTCGCAGTAGTCGGAGGGCTGGTCGGCGACGAACTGGACGTTCACCCACCTGGCCGGCAGGTCGGGCGGCTGGTAGATGGCCTGCATGCGGTCCAGGATGCCCTGACGCACGACGTCCTCGATCGCGCCGAGCCCGAAGAGCTCGAGGCTGTCGCCGAAGCCGGGGAGGAACCGGACCCAGACCACCTGGCGCACGGGGCCGAGGGTGAGCGTCAGGTCCATCCCCAGCCCCACGTACTGCTCCCTGTCCCTGGTCAACAGCGGTACGGCCGTCCCCTCGAACCGGCCACGCGTCGCGCCGAAGTCGGACGACACGAGGGACTGCTCGACCTCCTCCGGCATCACGACGTACTGGAGCCGGCCGCCGTCGATCCACGTGGTGCTCAGGTCCACTTCGACGTCCTCCGGCTCGCCGCCGTGGGGCGTGAAGACACCCTCGAGCCGGATGGTGGTCGTCCCGTCAGGAGGGCCGACAAAGCCTCTCCCCTGGACCTCGATGATCCGACCCAGGCTGGCGTCCTCGGGCGAGACGCCGAAGAGCACGGTCTGGATCTGCCGCGTGGAGATCGCGGCGGGAGCGCCGACAGTGCGCTCGCCGCCCGTGTGCACGTTTTCGGGCGTCACGGTGCCCTCGAAGCTCCCTGGCTCGAGCCCGCCGATCGCGGGCGACCAGAGGAAGGCGGCGCTCGAACGATCGTGCGGCTCGAGGAGATCGACCGGGAGGCGGACCGACACGGTGGACGTCCCACCGCCGGTCGCCGTGAAGGTCCCCTCGACCGTCACCTCGGTGGCTCCCTCCTCGCCGGTGAGGAACCCGGAGCCGTCGAGCCGGATCGGGTCGTCGAGGTAGACGTCGCCCCCCTGCACCGACACGGCCTGGGGTGTGACGTTCGGCATCAGCTCGAACGAGATCGCGGACCGCACCTCGAACGACGCCGGCCCATCCGTGGCGCGGAACCGGACGACGAGGTCTCCGGTGAAATCGCCGGCCCCGGCCGCATCCGCCGCCGCATCATCGAGCGTGGCCGTGATCTCGCTCGTGCCGACCACCTCGATCCGGAGCGGGATCTCGCGCGCGGGGAGGTCCGCGGCGAGGCTCCCCGCGAGGACCGCCTCGGGCCGGACGCACGAGGTCCCGGTGGCGAAGCCGCCGCCCCTGACGTCGAAGCGTGTACCGGGCAGGACCGGGGCCGGATGGCGCACCTCGGTGACCTCGAGGTGTTGGAGCAGGTCGAACACCAGGTCGCAGGGGCCGGGCTCCTCCACGGTCCCCTCGCAGGCCGACAGGACGAGGGCCGCGATCATGAAGATCGTCCAGCGGATGATTGGAATCACCGGGTGATTGTCCATCGACTCCCTCGGGTCGAGGGACATTCTACGGGCACGTCGAGCGTGCAGCAACGCGACTGGAACGAAGCCGACGACACTGGCTCAGGGATGGATGCTGAGCGTGTAGGGGTAGGTGTTGCCCGACGAGTAGCTCCCTACCCTGATCTCGTATCGCCCCGGGCTCAGCGGCCGCGTGATGCGCGGGTTGGCGCTGCCCCCGGAGTCATCGTCACAGAGCACTCCGGTCGGCCCGGTGATCACGAGCGTGGTGTCCCCCGGCGCGCTGACGTCGAAGGTGATCACCATCGGAGACGTGACGGTGAGGATGTGGTCCGCCATGCCCGCGACCCAGCCGCGGCAGTGTCCGCCGTAGGTGCTCGACGAGATCGGGCCGCCGGACACGCCCGACATGTTGGCGTACATCTGCCCCGGGCCGATCACGGCGCTGCCGAACCGGCCGCCTCCGCCCATCGGAATGGGCACCGGAGCCGGACCACCGTACCCGCCCTGACCCGAAACCTGGATCGTGTACGGGTACATGCCGCTTCCACCGTAGGTTCCGATGAAGACCTGGTACTGGCCGGGCATCAGTTGTTGCATGACCCTCGGCCGCAGGCTGCCGGCGCTGTCGTCGTCGCAGAAGACACCCGACGGCCCGACTACGACCATCGTGGTGTCGCCGCCCTGACTGATCACCTCGAACCGCACCATCATCGGCGCCGTCACCGTGAAGACGTGGTCTGGGACCATCGCGATGTTGCCGCGGCAGTTCGAGCCCATCATGCTCGCCGACCGTGGCCCTCCCGAGGTCCCGGCCAACGCCATCGGTGGCGATCCGGGCCCGATCACGCCGCCGCCGAAGCTGCCGCCCTGAGCTCGGGCCTCGGCCGCCTCGAAGATCACGAGAGTGAGGAGCATCCCAAGAAACACGACCTTGCGGGGTTGCATCGAACTTCTCCTTTCTGGAGCATCCCGACCGACGTCGGCGCCTGGGCCTCTCTCCACTCACCGTCGTGAGATCGACCCATGCGAGCATGATAATCGACAATCGGCGCCGGAGCATTATTCAATTTTTTTTTGATA
>Ga0233425_10001812_pt1 | contig 45265 bp, 51 predicted proteins | sample Watercolumn_Towu_2_FD_181712 | JGI IMG/M metagenome (GOLD analysis project Ga0233425, IMG submission 181712) | Freshwater microbial communities from Lake Towuti, South Sulawesi, Indonesia - Watercolumn_Towuti2014_140_MG | ecosystem: Environmental > Aquatic > Freshwater > Lake | place...
CTCGCTCGGCGTTCGCTTGACCCCTCCGCCGACTTCGGTTAGCCTGCGCGGATGCGCGTCCCACCAGCCGACCCAGGAACCAACGCGGGATGAACGTCATCGGCCTCATGTCCGGCACATCCGGCGACGGAGTGGACGCCGCTTTGGTGGACATCCGCGGCTCCGGACTCGCCCTCAGAGTCACCGTGCTGGCGTTTGCCCCCACGCCCTATCCGGCGGACTTACGGCGGCGGGTGCTAAACCTCTGTTCAGGCGGATCCGTCGCCGAGGTCTGCCATCTGAACGCCGTCCTGGGCGAATGGTTCGCCAGGGCGGCGCTCCGCGTGATCAAGAAAGCCGGGCTGCGCCCCGCCGAGGTTGCGCTCATCGGGTCCCACGGGCAGACGGTCCAGCATCTGCCGCAAGACATCCGCGAACGAGGGCTGGGCTCTGTCCGCTCGACACTGCAGATCGCCGCACCGGCGGTAATCGCCGAACGGACCGGCATTGCGACGGTGGCTGATTTTCGCCCCCGCGACATCGCGGCCGGAGGGCAGGGGGCCCCGCTGGCCCCCTATGTCCACTATCTCCTGTTCAGGCATGCGACACGGTCACGCCTCATCGTCAACCTGGGCGGCATCGGCAACGTCACCCACCTGCCGGCCGGCGGGTCCCTCTCTTCAGTGCGGGCCTTCGACACGGGTCCGGGCAACATGGTGCTGGACGGGCTGGTTCATCGATTGACCGACGGCCGTCAGACCATGGACCGGGACGGCAGGCTGGCGGCCCAAGGCACCGTGGATACCGGGCTGCTGGCGGAGTTGTTGGCCCACCCCTTTCTGAAACAGCCGCCGCCCAAGACCACGGGGCGGGAGGCATTCGGCGACCCCTTCGTCGCGCGCGTGCTGGCCACCATGCGCAGGCGCCGCCTCGCGGCCAGCGACGTTCTGGCGACTTGTTCGTTGTTCACCGCCGTGACCGTGAGCGGCGCCAGGCGCTGGCTGGGACCGAGTCTCGACGAAGTGATCGTCGCCGGCGGCGGCGCGCGCAACCGCACGTTGATGGGGGACTTGGCGGCGGTGTTCGAACCGATCCCGGTGCGCAGGCTGGACGAGATCGGCTGGGACAGCAAGGCCTTCGAGGCAGTCGCCTTCGCCGTCCTGGCCTACCAGACGCTGCATGGGGACTGCGCCAATGTCCCGGCCGTGACCGGCGCGACGCATCCCGTCGTTCTGGGAACGGTCGTGCCGGGCAAGCAGGGCTGGCCATCCTTGTTCCGCAAAACCGGCAAGAACCGCTGAGGGTTTGTGCGCCACGCGCTGATCCTGAAACCGCTCGAAGGGATGCTGATCCTGGGCCTCTTTGGGCTGCTCCTGCTGCTCTGGGCCCGGATACGCCGCCGGACAGCCGACCGAGCCGGCGGCCGCATGCAGCCCAACACCTCGCCCGTTCTGTCAGGCCTGACGCTCACGCCATACCCGCTGCTCTCAGAGACGGAGGCCGCGTTCTACAACCTGCTGCGGCTGGCCGTGCAGGACCAGTTTTTCGTCTTCGCCCAGGTGCCGGTCTGGCGTCTGGTGAACATCCAGACACAAGACCGCCAGGCACGGTCCGCTTTTCTGAATCAGGTGGCGTTCAAACGCGTGGACTTCGCGCTGGTGCATCCGGGGAGCCGGGCCGTCGCCAAGGTCGTCGAGTTGCGGGATGCGGCCCCGCCTTCGCCGCAACGGCAGGCGCGGGACCGGCTGCTGGAGGCCGTCTGCGGAGAAGCCGGCATCGAATTAATCCGGCTGGACGGCCAGGCGGCCTATACGGTGCCGGCGCTGGCCGCGTGCCTGGGCCTTGAGCCGGAGGAATGAGCGCCGCTCAGGGAACCTTCCGCGTCAATTCTTTTTTCTCTCCGCCACGCAAGACCGTCACTTTCGCCACGTCCCCCGACTTCAGATTCGCCAGCCGGTCCCGGATCACCGTGGTACTGGAGCCGTCGCCCACGATCGGGACCCCTTGCACCTCGAGCACGATGTCGCCGCCCACCAGGATGGATTGTCCTTCGATCACCGCGGGGATCGAGCCGGGACGCAAACCGGCTTCCGCGGCCGGCGACCGGGCCGCGATCCGCTGGACCAGCAACCCGGCCGGCTGCGGGAGGTTGAACACTTTCGCGAGATCGCCGGAGAGCAGAAAGCCCTCGACTCCGCTCCAGTAGGGATTTTTCTCCAGCAGGACGCGCCGCGCCACCGACGAGGTCACGACGAACCCCAACCCTTCGAAGCCGCCCGACTTGGAGATGATGTGGCTGACGATGCCGATGACCTCGCCCGCCATGTTGAACATGGGCCCGCCCGAATTACCCTGGTTGATCGCGGCGTCGGTCTGGAAAAACTCCGCCCGGGCGAGGCCTCCGTACATCGTCTTGGGTTTGTGCCGCGCGCTGATATGGCCCACGGTCAGCGTGTGCCCCAACCCCAAGGGGGCGCCCATGACGAACACCTGGTCGCCCACTTGAGCCTCGTCGGAGTTCCCAAGCCTGGCCACCTCGTTGTTCGGCGGGACCCGCTCCAGTTGGAGCAGAGCCACATCGGCGGAGGGCTCGGAGGTCACGACCTTGGCTTTGACCACCTCGCCGGTTTGGAAATGCGCCGTGACCTCGTCGGCCGTCTGCACCAGATGGGCCGCCGTCATGACCTTGCCGTCCGCGGAGATCAGCACCCCCGAGCCCATCCCCGCAAGGGTGGTGGGTTTGTGCTCGGGCCCGCCCACGGTCTCCTTGCGATTGGTCTGGATCACGATGACCGCGCCGTCTACCTCCTTGAATATCTGGCTGAGCGTGTCAGCGTCGGCGTTCCCCCAAGGCCAGCCGGCCAGGAGCACGGTCAGCAAGACGATGCGGCGCACAGTCATGGACACCTCCAACCCTGTATTGAATTGACTGCCTCGGCCCGAGGGGACCATGCGAGATGGGGGAGGGCTGGCAGCCGGCGCGACGGCGCAACGCCGACAGGATCGGCTACAAGCGCCCTTCGTCCAACTCGATGGCCTCCACCCAGGTGGCAAGAGAAGGAAGCGACTCGGCCGGCACCTTCCGTTTGGCCGCGATCTCGGCGAGCCGGACCTGAAACCGCTGTTGCGCCGCCTCGTCCTTGGGCGCGGCTTTCAGGAGGCCCTGGTTCCACAGCCGGATGTCCGCCTCCGTCAGCGGCTTGCCCTCACGGCGGACCCAGGCCAACAGATCCTCGTCCGTGCCGCCGGCCAACACCTGCCGCTCGAAGGCTTCGCCTGTCAGGCCAAGCAGATCCAACAGATACTTGTCGAAGCCCGCCGTGAGATAGTTGTAGTCCTGGATCTGTCCCGCATGGCGCAGACGCACCTTGTCGATCATGCGCCCGAGGTGCATGATGCCGCCAAGCAGGGCCTTGGGACTGCGGGGATAGGTGTCGGCCATTAATTGGCCGACCGGGTCAGCCGGACCACGATCGCGCCCATCACATCGCCCTTTTTAAAATTGCGCCAGCGGCTTTCCGGGTGGACGTTGTGGCAGTCCACGCAGGACTGCACCACCGCGACATCGGCCGCCATGGCCTTGAACTGATTGCCGTCGGCAAAAGAAATGACCTTCTGGCTGCGATCCGAGGTCAACCGCTGGAGCGCGTCGCTCTCGGCCTGGGTGCGGGGCAGATTGCTCTTGTATACCGGGGTCAAGCCGATCAGCCCGATCTCGAAGGATTCCAGGTCGGCGCCCGCGGCTTTCACGAACTGGGCAGGGAGGGGAATGGCATGGGCATCCTTGATCCAGTCTTCTTTCGGGACAATGCCCCCTTCGCGGACATGCTCCACCACGTTCAGTACGTAGGCCGTGCGGAACGCCCGGACCGTCTCCAGCACGTACCGGGCCACCAGATCATAATTATCCTCGGCCCGGCCCGGAGAGACGACCAGCACGATCGCGGCAACAGCCAGGGTCGTTCCCATCTTGACCCGTGCCCAGCATGACATGACCCGCCTCCCTTCGCCCCCGCTCATTCCCGTCCCGCACGCAACGCGCCAGACGATGATACTGGAAACCCACAGGCTATACAAGGGTCGCAACGAGCCGTGGAACGTGGTACAAAAGGGCCCGGGGGAAACGGGCGGGAGGCGTTCAGCAGGAGGAGGACGATGAATCGCAAAGAGTTTGCGGCCGTGCTGGTCGTGGCCCTTGTGGGCGGGTTCCTGGGCGGCCTGTGTGCGGACCGGTTTCTGAGCGTGGAGCCGGCGTTGGCTCAGCAGCGGATGAAAGTGGTCAACTCGGAAGAATTCCTGTTGGTGGACAAGTTCGGCAGGACGAGAGCCGGCCTCGGCTTGGATGCCAACGGGGAAGTCGGGCTCGTGCTCCTGGGCAAGGACGGCAACCGGAGCTTGCATTTCACGCCGGACGAGCCGCAGGCGTTGAAGCTCAAAGACAAGGCGGGGAAGAATCTCTGGGCCGCGCCCTGATCGTCCAGAAGCGCCTACCAATCGGCGCCCAACCGGTCCACGACCACGTGGTGCACGACCGCATGCGGCCCCAGCGTCGCCAGATACACGGCGGTTTCCGCAATGTCGAACGGACTGATCTGCTCGCTGCGCCGGATCTCCTCCGGCGACGCATCCACGAGCGCGTCGGCGACTCCGCCCGGACAGATGGCGCTGACTTTGATCTTGTACTGACGCCCTTCATCCGCCAGCGATTTGCTCAGCGCCATGATGGCATGCTTCGAGGCGCTGTAGGTTCCGGTGCCGGCCCAGGCTTGCACCCCGCAGACGCTGGACATGTTCAGGATCGTCCCGCCCTCCGGCTGCTGCATCATCCGGCGGAATCCGGCCCGGCAGCAGAAAAAGGCGCCCCGCAGGTTCGTGCCGATCACCTCGTCGAACGCTTCCGTGCTCGTCTCGACGATCCGGCCGCCGCCCCCGATCCCGGCGTTGTTCACCAGAATGTCCAGCCGCCCGTACTGCCGGACCGTGTCGGCCATCAGCCGCTCCACCTGCGCCTCATCGGCCACGTCCGTGGGAAGGGCCAGAGCCTGTCCGCCCCGCTGCGCGATCTGTTGCACGGTGCGCTCGCAGAGGTCGCGCCGGCGGGCCGCCACGATGACCTTGGCCCCATCGGCGGCAAAGGTCAGCGCGATGGCCTTGCCGATCCCGCTGCTGCCGCCCGTCACGACCGCCACCTTGCCGTCCAAACGTCCGCTCATTGGTCCGACTCCTTCGTTGCTGCGCCAGCTCGCCCCCGGTTGACTCGACCGCATCGGACAGCGTACACAGGAGACCATTGTAATCCAGCCGGAGACTCTGCACCATGCACTTGTCGGACCTGACCCCCGAGCAACTGCGCGAGCTGGTCGCGGGCATCGTGGACGACCGGCTGCGCGACTTGCTGGGCGACCCTGACCTAGGCCTGACCCTGGGCGAAGCGGCGCGGATCAGGCTCAAGGAATCCCTCGCCTCGTCGGCCCGTCTCACGGGCGATGAAGTCGCCGAAAAACTCGGACTGCGCTGGTAACAGAGATGGCCTGGTTTCAGGTTGCCTATGGACCGGACGTGGTCGCCGATTTGAAAAAGATCGAGCCGGGCACGGCGCAGCGCCTGCTGGACAAGACAAAGTGGCTGGCCTCCAATGCGGGCAATCTCCGCCACGAGCCGCTGGCGCCGGACCTTGCCGGTCTGTCCAAATATGCCGTCGGCGACTGGCGTATCCTCTACTCGATCGACAAGGACGAACGGCTCGTGGCCGTCCATTGGATCGCCCATCGCCGGGACTTGTATGGGACCGGCCGCTGACGGCGTCCGTCCGACCCGATTCTTTCACATTCACACAAGAGAGGAAGTACTCCATGGCTGAAATCACGACCTCATCGGGCCTGCAATACGAAGACAGCAAAGAAGGCACAGGGGCGGCGGCCCAGTCCGGGCAGACTGTCTCCGTCCACTACACGGGGTGGCTGACCGACGGCAAGAAGTTCGACTCCAGCAAAGACCGCAACCAACCCTTCGAGTTTCCCCTGGGGGCCGGCCGCGTGATCAAGGGCTGGGACGAAGGAGTCCGGGGCATGAAGGTCGGCGGGGTCCGCAAACTCACCATCCCGTCCAATTTGGGTTATGGGGCGCGCGGGGCGGGAGGCGTCATTCCCCCGAACGCGACGCTGGTCTTTGAAGTGGAGCTGCTGAAGATCCTGTAGCCCGTGGATCGCGTCACCCAGACGTTCTTCGCCCCCTGCCCGCGAGGGCTGGAAGATTTATTGTGCGCCGAACTGGCCCGGCTCGGCGCGCAGGACATCGCCGGCGCGCAAGGCGGCGTGAGCTTCGCCGGCCCGTTCTATCTCTGCTACCGCGTCAACCTCGACAGCCGTCTGGCCAGCCGCATCCTCTGGCGGATCGCACAGGGCGCCTACGCACAGGAGCAGGACCTTTACCAGGCCGCCCTTCGCCTGCCCTGGCCCGACTGGTTCCCCTCCTCCTGCACGATCAAAGTCAAAGTCAGCGCCAAACGGTGCCCGCTCAAGAGTCTCGACTTCGTCACGTTGCGGATCAAGGACGCGGTCTGCGACACGTTCAAGTCCCTCACCGCAAGCCGCCCCACCGTCGAGACAAGCAGGCCCGACATCCGCATCGATGCCTTCCTGGATGAAACCCGGTTCACGTTCTATCTGGACACGTCGGGGGAAGCCCTCTTCAAACGAGGCTGGCGCCGGGCCGGCGCCGAAGCCCCGCTACGCGAGAACCTTGCCGCCGGGATCCTCCAACTGGCCGGCTGGACCGGCGACCAGGCCCTGCTGGACCCGATGTGCGGCGGAGGGACGATCCTGCAAGAAGCGGTCATGCTGGCCAAGCGCATCAGCCCCGGACTGGGCCGCCGCTTTGCCTTCGAGAAGCTGCACAACTTCGAGCCGCAACGTTGGCGGGTGCTGTGCGACGCGAGCCGCGGGCAGCAAACCGGCGACGCTCAGCCGGCCATTTTCGGGAGCGACCGTGACGCGACGGCGTTGCGCGCGGCACGAGCGAATCTCGACGCGATCGGGCAGGCAGCAACCGTGCGGCTCACACAGGCCGATGTGCTGGACCTCACCGCGCCGGCCGAGGCAGGCGTGCTCATTACCAACCCGCCCTATGGGGTCCGCCTCGGCGACGACGCGGAGCTGGCCTCCTTCTACCCGAAGCTGGGCGACCTGCTCAAACAGTATTTCCCAGGCTGGCGCGCCTATATTCTGACCGCCGACCTGCGCCTGCCGAAACTGATCGGGCTCGCCCCCTCCCGCCGCACGCCGCTGTTCAACGGCGCGCTGGAATGTCGGCTATACGAGTTCAAGATGGTGGCCGGCTCGATGCGCCGCAAAGGCCCGGAGCAGGGCTAACATGCGCGGGCTCACCGTCGCAATCAGTCTCTCTGTGGCGGCGCTGATCGGCTGCGCCACACGACAACCGGCGCTTCCGGGCATCTCACCGGAAGCCTGGCCGGTCACCGCGCTGCTCGCACAGGTGCGCGGAGAGGTCGAGCGGTCCGCCGGCGCGCAACAGACAGCCACGCTCAAGACTTTGGCCGAGGCCGCGACGGCGCCCGCCCTGTTCAAGCAGTCGCTCAGCCTGCGCACGTTGACGGACCCCTGGCGCGGCTTCGCGACAGTGGAACAGCGCCTGGCTCGCGTGGCCGGCGCCGCCTCTTCGCCTCAACCGCTGAGCCCATTGCTCGTGGCGCTGGAGCAGTTGCCGGAACGAACGCCTGGGTCGCAGGCTCCGCCCGCGCCTCCGACATCAACACAGGCAGAGGACCATGCGGCCTATCTGGAAGCCCTGCTCGCCGAAGCCGCCCGGCTGCGCGCGCAAGCCCTCAGCCGGCTGACCGACGAGGAGCGGCAATTCCTGTTCGACCAGGCGGCGCGGCTCGCGGAAGGCTTCGTCCCGCAATGGTCGGAACGGGACGAGGACGAACGCCGGCTGGCGCTGGCGGACCGCCGCTTCTTCGCCCTGGCCGGAGAGAAGCTGGACCATGCCTCCTTGTTGAACGCCGCGCAGCTCCTCGCAAGCCTGGACGAGGAAGAATGGCTGAACACGATTCGCGTCGCCTTCAAAGATGCGCCGCCACTGGCTCATCCAATACCGGGCATTACTGGGTCGGTGCTCCTGTTCAAGGACACTCAGGCAGGATGGATCATTATCGGAGGCCCTGGGCCCAACACCTACGACCTGCATGAGCCGGTCGCCCTCCTGTTGGATTTGGGCGGGGATGATACCTATCGGGGCACGATCGCTTCGCCCACAGATGCCACCCACGGCATCAGCCTCTTGCTGGATCTCGACGGCAACGATCTCTATGAGGCCCAGCCGCTCGGTCTGGCGACCGGCAGGCTAGGCGTGGGGTTGCTGATGGATCGCAACGGGGACGACCAATACCGCCTGGCGGCGGGAAGCGGCGGGGTCGGGCTGGCGGGGATCGGCCTGCTGGAGGACCGAGAGGGAGCCGATCGCTATATCGGCTCCCGCATGACGCAGGGAGCGGCCATCGTCGGGCTGGGCCTGCTGGTCGACCTCGCCGGCGACGATACGCACAGCAGCTTCGGCTATGCCATCGGGTTCGGCGGACCGCTCGGCATGGGCGCCCTGATCGACGTGACCGGCCACGATCAGTATCAATGCGGGGATCGCTTTCCGAGCCGCTATAACGACAGCGAGAACCCCACGGCCAACCCGGGCGATGCGCAGTTCCAATATGAGTGTTTCGGCATGGGAGCCGGGGTCGGCCAGCGGCTCAGGCCCAAGCTCGACCGTTCCACGACGGCCGACATCGCCGGGGGCATCGGCCTGGTCCTGGATCTGGCAGGCAACGACCGTTCCCGCAGCGCCAATTTTTCGCAGGGCGTCGGCTATGTCTTTGGAATCGGCGTGAAAGTGGACTCACGCGGCGACGACGAGCATGTGGCGGCCAGATACGGCCAGGGGGCTGCGGCTCATTTCGGCGTGGGCCTGTTCGTGGACGGAGCTGGCACGGATCACTACGGGTCGACAGGGCCGGAGTACAACGGCGCGGCGGCCTGGGATCGGAGCGCGGCCCTCTTCGTAGACGCAGGCGAGGGCGACGACCGGTATGACTTCCAACAGTCTACCGGCTTGGGCATCGCCGATCACCGGTCCTGGAGTCTCTTTCTCGACACGGGAGGGACGAACCGGTATGCGGTCCGGAGCGGCAAGGGCACAGCCGGCGACGGCAGCATGAGCGTCTTCATCGGACGCTGAGCCGTCCGCTCAAGCTTTTGTCTCTTCCGGCCGATATCCCTTCACACCCTACTGTCTGCCGAGCCGGGGACGCGCATCAACCGGCACCAACGAACACCGAGTCCCGTGAGCGGGTGACGAAGGAGAAGCGGCACCGATGTTGACGGCGATGGGCGACGTGATGCGGCACTGTTACGCCAAAGGCTGGATCACCACCAGGGACGGCAACATCAGCCTGCGCAAGAAGGAGGGCAAGTATCTCTACATCACCCCGTCCGGGTTCAGAAAGACGATCGTGCATCCGGAGCAGATCGTCAAGCTGGAGATCGTCGCGGATGCGGCGGCGGCGGAGCGCCGGCCGCGCGTGCTGGAGCAGCAACGGCCTTCGGGAGAACTCTGGATGCACTGGAACATCCAGTGCCATACCCAGCGAACAAGAGCCGTGGTTCACATTCATCCGACCCACGTCGTGGCGGCCCTCTATCGGGGATTCGACTTGCAGAAGATTTGCGCGGACTTCCCGGAGATTTCCCGGTACACGCGAGTCGGCCCGTCGGTCCCGCCGCTGCCGGCCCTCTCCCGCGAGTTCGCGGACGCGACGGCGGACTGTCTGGGCGTGCACCGGAACGGATCGCTTGACTACGACATCGTCGGCCAAGCCAATCACGGGGTCTGTTCCGTGGGGCCGGACCCCTGGTCAGCCTACGAGCACATCGAGCGGCTCGACCATATCTGCGAGATTGTGCTGAAGAGCGGGGTCAGCCCCGGAGTCGAAATGTTCGACGCGGTCTTACGCTGAGAGGAGGCGCCGGCGATCCGGCAAACCTGAACCGATCATCGGCCTACGATCTGATCAGGCCGTGACCCCACCCCGAACCACCATCCAGCTCAACAGGACCACCAGCGAGAATGTAAGCATGTTGGCGTCCCTCCTTCTTACCCTGTGACTTTCTCGTTCCCTTCGATTGCCTGCCCCTTACTTAAGCAAGATGGGTACCATCTCTGAATCAGACCCGATTTCGTACCGTAAGTCATTGAAATCATGAAATAGATTTGAATTTTTACCGAGCTTCATGGTCTGCCAAAAACGGCCATGTGGCACAAAGTTGAGTCTTATAGGACGCCTTTGCGGTGTTTATCACACACTTAAATGGTGGAGCTGACAAATCGGCACAGAGACCGGTAAGCTAGATACAAATCTGGCTTGCTCCCGCCTTCGTAAGGAGAGAAGTGCATCGGCGACTAAACGGTGTGCGGATCGAACCACCGGTTGCCTTGCTGAAAGGAACAGTCCCATGGAACGACGAACCCTGCTCAAGACCCTGGCGGTCTTGGGAATCGGATGGCTGGCCAAGGACATGAGCCCGAAACCGACCGAGGCGAAGGAGGCTGCAATGGGCTTTGAAGTGGTGAAGACCGATGCGGAATGGAAGGCGCTCCTGACGCCGGATCAGTATCAGGTCCTGCGCCATGAAGGGACCGAACCGCCGTTCAAGAACCCCTACCATGACAACCATGCGAAGGGCGTCTACCACTGCGCCGGCTGCGACCTGCCGCTGTTTTCTTCCGAGCACAAATACGACAGCGGCACCGGTTGGCCCAGCTTCTGGCAGCCGATCAACGACCACGCGGTCGAGACCAAGACGGACTACAAACTGATCCTGCCCCGCACCGAAGTCCATTGCCGTCGTTGCGGCGGACATCTGGGCCACGTGTTCGAAGACGGGCCCAAGCCGACCGGCCTGCGCTACTGCATGAACAGCGCCGCCATGAAGTTCGTGCCGGCCAAGGCCTAGCCCACTTCGTTCGGCCACACCTGGAGGCCCTCGCCTTAAGAGCTGGAACAGAGCATGGTTTTCAACGGCTCGACTTTGCGACGGTTTCCCCGCTTTTCATGCACAATCGAACGGTTAGGATGATTCCAGAGATTCAATCGATTCTGTCGATTCGGATGGATTTCGACCGGTTTTAGCACAAATTTAGCACAGTGACGGCCCGCTGATAAAACCGAATCGGGCCGCGATCCGTCGGTCTACTGTGCTAAATTGTGCTACCTCAATAGGCCCCTTGCACCTAGGCCCAAATGGCATATAATTGAGCCGGGCAGCCCCTGGGAAAATGGCTATCTCGAATCGTTCAACGGCACGTTCCGGGACGAATTGTGGAACGGGGCACTCTTCGACACGCTGCGGAGGCGCAGGTGGGCATTGAACGCTGGCGGCAGCCCTATAATCGGTTCTGGCCCCACAGCGCCTTGGGTTATCGGCCCCCGGCCCCCGACACCATCGCTCCGCACCAGGTGTGGGCACGACTAACTTGGACGGTGGCCTAACAACTGAGGGGAGGGCACTCACCACGAACGTATTTCCGGGACGCAACACTAGGCCCCATGCGGGATGCACCAAGCCGAGAGGACTCCCGCACGCCGTTCGCGCAGCAACAGCCCCTCGCCTCCCTCCACCGCTTCGATCACGCGATCCGCCCGTCTCCGCAAGGCTTCCAAGAGATGCGCCCGCCGTTGGAGGGAGGGCGGGGGACAGAGGCAGAGCACGCGCCCCCCCTGGCCGGTCAGGAGCCGGAGCGAGGCAAATAGGACCTGCGCCAGTCGGACCGCCTCCGTGGCCGGCACCGTCTCATCATAGAAGGGCTCCAACGGCCCGGAGAGAATGACCGAACTGCCGCGGGCGGCACGAAGGGCCGGACCCAGCCGTTCCATGACCAGTTGGACCATCTGGTGGCAGGTAGAAGCCCGTGATACCCGGATGGATGACAGGATCGCGCGCGGCTGCGCGCCTGCGTCGCGGGCCAGCCGGCCGAGCGCAAAGGGATCGAAGGAATCGGCCCCGTCCACGTACACCACTGGTTCGCCGGCGAGTCCCCGGTCTACGGCGGCACAGAGCCCCAGCCGCAGCACGGCCGGATGGCCGTGGAGCACCACCAGTCCATCGCTCTGGGTCAGCCGCCAGGGTCCTTGCCGGACAAGTGCCCGCAAAGGAATGGGCCTTGGGTCGGAAGACTCGATGGCATGACCCGTCGACGACGGCCGCATCGGCTGGCTGTAGGGGAAAGAAGTCCGGCTCATCATGATCGCACCTCCTTGCAATGTCGGATTACGATAAAGAAGGAAGACGGAGCACTCCCTGCACCTTGCCCAAAATGCGGACGGCCGGACCGTCCGGCGTCAAAGGAATCGGCGCATAGCGGGGATTCTCCGGCTGTAATTCATACCCGTCGGCAGTCCGAGCCAACCGTTTCACCGTGGCCTCGTCGTCCAACAACGCCACGACCAACTCGCCCGGCTCTGCCTGAGCCTGGGCTCTCACCAACACATAGTCCCCGTCCAGAATCCCCGCACCGACCATGCTGTCCCCCTTCACCTTCAAGAGGAACGGCCTGTCCCAGCAAACGAGTGACTTGTCCAGCACCACCCGGTCGAGCACTTGCTCCTCCGCGAGCAGCGGCGGCCCTGCCGCGATCCGCCCGAGGATCGGCACCGACACCCCCTCCGTTTGCGAGGGACCACGGGTGACGTGGAGCGCCCGGCGCGCCCCTACCTTGCGGACCAGATGGCCCTTCTTCGCCAAGGCGCCAAGGTGCTTCTTTACCCCGTTGAGACTCGACAACCCATGATGATCAGCAATCTCGCGCAGCGTGGGCGGGTAGTGGTGCGTAGCCGTGTACTGCTCGACGAAGTTCAGGATCAGCTCCTGACGACTGGTCAGCGATTTAGCCATGGTGCATAAAAGTACACCTATCGTGAAATTTCTGTCAAGCTGTTTTATTTATTAAAATATTACAATATCTTGCGAATTGCCTCAGGAACGTTTGTCTGTGAAAAAAATCAGATCGAAGCCGCCTCGACAGACAGGTACAATGGACGCTCGTCTTGAAAATAGGAGAGGACTAAGCACCCCATGCCCTCGGGAAAATTCCAATCTCATCTGGCCGCCCAGTCCGTGGAACAGGCGCTCGCATCGGTCGAGAGCCGGCTGGACAAACTCCATCTTCCTGCGTTGGCGCAAAAACTGGGGTGCAGTCTGGATCGGCTGATGCGCGTGGCGGAGGCTGAGCCGGGGGCCCAGTGGGCGCTACGGTTTTCCGACCAGCGGCAGTTCCTACTGTCGCTCGCCGAGGACGCGGCCCGGAGCGAGTTCGGACGGTTTCTCCTCTGCGCGCGAGGCTTGAACTGGCGCACGACCGATCTCCTGTTCGATCCGGCCCATCAGGCGACGCTCCGGCAACAGGAGCGCACCCACAGCCTGGGCCTGTTCGACCGGCTGGCCTTCTTTTCCTGCCCCCTCTTCCTCGCCACGCAGGAACGGTTTCATATCTTTCAGCAATGCACGCAACCGTTGGTCATGGACGGAGCCGTCCTGGCCAGCCTGCCCTGCGGGAGGATGCGGGACCTGCTTAGCCTGGACTATGCTCACATCCGCCAGGAGGTTCGGCTCGTCGGCCTCGACAAGGACCAAGAGGCGCTGCAGGGCGCCCAGGCCCTCGCCGCCGAAGTGCAGGCGCAGAAGCTGCTGCACGGGACGGTTGAGTTTCACGCGAGCGACGGGCTCCGCCCCGGACTCACCGAGGCCGGCATCCGTCGAGCATTCGACCTGGTCACCAGCAACGGATTGAACATCTACCTCAACGACGATCAGTGCGCGACCTTTTACCGCCACGTGCATGAGGCGCTGAAGCCAGGAGGCACCTTCATCACCAGCCACATCGTGCCTGCCGAGGAATACCGGTGGGACCAGATCAACCGGGACCATTGGCGCCTGCAAACCGTCATCCTCACGGTGCTCATCGGCGCCCTTTGGGAGCCGCGGGTGAAACCGGCGCAACTGGTGCGGGAACAGTTGGAGCAGGCGGGATTGCGAGACGTGCGGATTCTGCCGGACTTGCAGGGCATCTTCCCGACCTTCGTCGCGACGAAGCCCCGTTAGTCCCGGAGCCTGATCAGCGGAGTTGCCAGTACCGGAAGCAACCCACCTGATGGTCGTTGACCATGCCGACCACCTGCATGAAGGCGTAGCAGATCGTCGAGCCGACGAATGTGAATCCGCGTTTGACCAGGTCCTTGCTCAACGCGTCCGATTCGGAAGTCTTCGCCGGCACCTGGGCGAACGACCGCCGGCGACGGACTTTGGGCTTCCCTCCAACGAACCGCCAGAGATAGGCATCGAAGCTCCCGAACTCTTGCTGCACGGCCAGGAAGGCCTTGGCGTTCCGGATGGCCGCCGCGATCTTGAGCCGATTGCGCACGATGCCTGCATTGCCGAGCAGTTGCGTGACCTTATCTCTATCATAGCGAGCGATGACTGAGGCATCGAACCGGTCGAAGGCTGTGCGATAGGCCTCGCGTTTCTTTAAAATCGTGGCCCAGCTCAGCCCTGCCTGCGCCCCCTCCAGGATCAAGAATTCGAACAGCAGCCGGTCGTCGTGCACCGGCTTGCCCCATTCCTCATCGTGGTAGCGGACCATCAGCGCGTCGGCATCGGCCGCCCAGGCACACCGCTTCATCGCTTATCCCTTGTTCTCATTGGAGGGGTTTATCAGGCTGTGGACCGCCGAATAGTCCACGTCGGCCAGGCCCCGGTCGATGGCTTGCTGCAAGAGCGCGCACACGCCGGAGGCGCAGTCGGGATTGAGTCCGAGGCCCTTGGCCTCGTCGAGAAACAGGTTCAGATCCTTCAGCAAGTTCTTCGTGGAGAAGTTGGTATGGGCATGGTCGCGCGCCAGCAGGCGCGGCAGCTTTTTCTCGAAGGCCGGGGCGAAGAGGGCGCTCCGGCGCAGGATGTCCATGAACGTGTCGACGGGAATGGCTTCCCGCTGCACCAAGCCCACGCTCAGCGAGAAGGCGGCGATTTCCGCCGCGATGAGCTGGTTGAGCGCCAGCTTGAGGGCCGCAGCCTTGCCCACCGGACCGATCAGGCGCAGCTCGGGACCGAAGCTCTTGAGCAGTCCGGACCAGCGGGCGAACTGCTCTGGCGTGCCGCCCACCATGACCAGCAGTTTCTGTGCTTTTGCCTCGGCAATGCTGCCCAGGACCGGCGCTTCCAGATACTCTCCGCCGGCCGCCTGCACTTCCTGCTGGATCGCCCGGCTCTCCTGCGGCCCGATCGTACCCATCTGAATCACGGTCCGGCCCGTGAGCTCCGTCTTCCCCGCCGGGGACAGCAACACACGGCGTATCGCCCCCGCATCCGCCAGCATCATGATCACGCAGGTCCCGGCGCGCATCGCCGCCTCCGGCTGCGCCGCCACGGCGATCCCGACGTTCGGCAGATCCGCTACCTTCGCTTGCGTGCGGTTATAGACCGTGACCTGATGACCGGCGGCCTGCAGCCGCTCCGCCATCGGCCGCCCCAACAGCCCGGCCCCCAGCCATGCGATGTTCATCTGGAACCCTCCAAGCCCTGCTCGCTTTCGCTTAAGCTTTCAGCGTCCTCAGCCGATACGCGAATAGGCCCTGTCGGACAACGAGATGCAACTGACGCCCTTCCCCTATCAGGAATAGGCAGCCCGCATCCGCGCCGACGATCTGGCTCGTCTTCTTGAACAGCCGACCGATCGGGAGCGCCGCCCCTGTCCGAGTTGCGACAAGGTCTGCGGCTGCCCCGCTCGCTCCTCACAATGCTGTTGCGGCTGCTCCGCACGTTGTCCGGACGCCGCGCGATTCCTCTCCTCCGAACCGACCCAATACCCGATCGAACCACACGTCGTCCCGCTGGTCTATGCCTTGGCGAGCCTCCGCCTTGTGCATCCGTGCTGGTCCTGCGAAGGGCATCGTCGGCCGATTGGCGGCCTCGTGCGAGTCCCGCAAGTGTGGTTCTATTCCTCGTCCACGATCTATCCCGGACTGATCGCCGTGCATCTCAAGGAGCTGGAGTTTCACCGCCGACTGCTCCATGCCTGGATGGTATCCGTGTGTCCCCACACGTCCGGCGGCGTCACCATCTTTCAAATCCAGCCCGAGCACATGACACAGGACGAAGCCCGGGCGGACGCGCTGCCCTCTTTGCAGCAGGATCTCCGCGCCATCGGCGATTCCCTCGAGGGATCGATCCGGCAACTCGCACGGCATCTCCTGCAGCCCCGCTGAGAGCAGGTCGCCGGGCCCGTTTCACCCCGTCGCCGGCGTTCGCGTCGATCATGAATGGCTCTCCCGGCGCGGACCCGATTGTACGGGATCGAGCCGTGAAAGTCAGGACTGGCTCGCCCAAGCCCCCCGAACCGGATTACAATGGGTGCGCCCTCACAAGGACCCACTCACACGGAAGCCTGTGATGTCCGACAAGCAACGGTGGCGCTGGGTTTCCCTCTACGCCGTGGCCATGGCCTGGGTGGAAGCGACCATCGTCTATTATCTCCGCACGATCGCCAACCAGCCGGACCCCTACCAACCCATCGCCGCCGAGTTTTCCCAGACCTTGGTGCGGACCGAGATGGGGCGCGAGGCGGCCACGCTCCTCATGTTGTTGGCGGTCGGCTGGCTGGCGGGCCGGTCCTGGCGCAGCCGTCTCGGGTATATGCTGGTCGCCTTCGGACTGTGGGACCTGTTCTACTATGTCTTTCTTTCTGTCATTACCGGATGGCCCCGCTCGCTCACGGATTGGGATATTTTGTTTCTGCTCCCACTGCCCTGGTGGGGTCCGGTCTGGTCGCCGGTCTCCATTGCCGCGCTGATGGTGGCGGGGGGCACGCTGATGAGCCGTTACGACCAGGCGCAGTTCCCACTCTGGCCCAGGGGCTGGGCCTGGCGCGTGCACGGGGCCGGCCTGGTGCTGGCCCTCTACGTCTTCATGGCCGATGCGCTTCGGGTGATGGGGGAGGGGATCGAGGCCTGGCGTGTCTTGCGGCCCACCTGGTTCAACTGGCCGCTGTTTCTCGTCGCCCTGCTCCTGATGACCGCTCCGTTCCTGGATGTGTGGCGCCAGCGACGGAACGACCGCGCGGCCTGACGATCGCTGACTCTTACTTCGGCAGGCTCATCGCGCAGCGAAACCCCACGGTGTCGTGACGGTAGGTTGGCGTGTCCCAATCACGGTTTGCAGACCGGGCCCGCAAGGGCCCGTTCGCCCAGGACCCGCCGCGGATTACTTTGTACTGGCCGGTGGCCGGGCCTTGCGGATTGTGCTCCGCATCCTTCTTGTAACTCCCCCCATACCAGTCGTGGGTCCACTCGGCCACGTTTCCGATCATGCCGTGCAGGCCCCAGGGATTGGGCTCGAAGGAGCCGATGGGCGAGGTCCGCGCATAGCCGTCCGTATAGCCCTGAACGATCCCGCCGATCAGGTTCCGCGCCGACTCGTCGGCGATGTTCCCGACTTTTCGGTCATGCGGCTCTTCGTCGCCCCACCAAAAGAAGGTGTTCGTGCCGGCCCTGGCCGCATATTCCCACTCTGTTTCCGTCGGCAGCCGCTTGCCTGCCCAGAAACAATAGGCATTGGCGTCTTCCCAGGAGACGGACACGACCGGATGCTGGTCGCGATGGGGCAGGATCGGCGTGTCGCCCCCCTCCGGCTGCCGCCAACTGGCGCCCTTCACAACCACGAGCCCCCGACCCTGCACCCAGGCTTTGGCCCCGCCCTCCCGTTCGGCCGTGGTCAGGTAGCCGGTCGCCGCGGTGAACTGGGAGAAGAGCCGGTTGGTCACTTCGTGCACATCCAGATAAAAGGCGTCGAGCGAGGCCTTGTGTCTGGGCATTTCGTCTTCATACCAACCCACGCAGGTCGCTTCATCCAATTCCTGGTTCGTGCGGCAGTCCTGGATCACCAGATCCACCTCGGCCCTCGTGCTCCCCATCCAAAAGGAGCCGGCCGGCACCAGGATCATGGCGGCTCCATCCCGTCCCACAATCTCCCGCCCCGGCCCCGGTGCGCCATCGGGAGACACGGCTCCGCTCGGATGGTATTCCGCAAGACCGGGGCCGGGACACAAGACCGGGGCGCCGAACGCCAACACCACGCCGATTGTCAGGCCCGCGAACGAGACCTTGTCCCGTCTCATGCCGCACCGCTCCTCTGTCTCATCGTCCGCCCCTGTGACCGCCGGCGATCGTTTGAGAGAGAGTAAAAGAATCCGCCGCCGCATACAAGAGGCTGGTCTTTTGCCGCCGGCCCAGGTAGGCTGATCCCGGTTTCCCCACGCGACGCTCACCCGACCGGGATCGAACGATGGCGGATGCCGCTTCATTCCAGTTCTCCGGACAGCGTTTCACCGTTGAGTACCGTCTGAGCGGAACGGAGGCGGAAACGCGCACGAAAGCGGCCTTGGTCTGCAACGATCAAACGGTCGAGGCGCCCGACAAGATCATTCCGGCGGGCATGATCCGCGAACAGATTCTGGGACGGGTGGAGCGTTTGACCGGTTCGGCCGGCTCATCGCTCGCCGCCGTCAGCTATCCGATCGAGTTGCTCGGCGGCGACTGCGCCCAACTGCTCAACGTCCTGTTCGGCATGAGCAGCCTCAGGCCCGGCGTCCGCGTGGAACGGGTGGAGTTCCCCGAACCGGCGCTGCGCGATTGGCCCGGACCGCGCTTCGGCCGGAACGGATTGCGCGATCTCGTCGGCATCCCCGTCCGTCCGCTCGTCTGCGGCGTGCTCAAACCGCTCGGCTTGTCCCCAGCCGCGCTGGCCGACCTGGCCTATCAATTCGCCCTGGGCGGGCTCGACCTCGTCAAAGACGACCAGGCCCTGGCCGACCAGCCCTTTTGCCCCTTCAAAGAGCGAGTGGCCCGTTGCGCCGAGGCCGTGGCCAAGGCCAATCAAGAAACCGGGCGGCGCTGCCTGTACCTGGCGCACGTGACGGGCCGCTGGGAAACGATGAGACAGCGAGCCCTGTTCGCGAAGCAAGCCGGCGCCGGCGGTCTGCTGGTCTGCCCGGGGCCGGCCGGGTTCGATGCATTGCGCGACCTCGCGATGGACGACGCCGTTGCGCTCCCGATCCTGAGTCACCCGGCCCTGCTCGGAAGTTTTGTCACGCAGGCGGACAGCGGGATGGCACCGGCCCTCGTCTTCGGCCAATTGCCCCGCCTGGCTGGTGCCGACGCCAGCTTGTACCCGATCTACCATGCGGGATTTCCGATCACGAGGGACGACTGCCGGGCCATTGCCAAGGCTGGCGGCGAATCCTGGGGTCACCTGAAGCCGATCTTTCCCACGGCTGCGGGCCGCATGGGATTCGAGCGGGTGCTCGAAATGTGCGAGTTCTACGGGCAGGACCTGCTCTTCATCCTGGGCAGCAGCATCCAGCAGCATCGGGCCGGATTGGTCAAGGCCTGCCGGCTGTTCATGGACGAAGTGGCGCGCAGCGCCAAGCTGTAGCTGTGGAAAGACGTCGCGTTGCGCGACACCGTACGGTCGCCCCCGGTCTCCCAATCGCTGGACGATGTCGTTGGTTCCGACAATAGCGCCGGTCGCCTCCCACTTTCCTGTAGCGGGAAATACGACCCAGCCTGTGGCGAAGAAGGTCGGGGCATCTTTCACATCGGGCGATCGGGACGAGCCGGGCTTGGCCCTCGATCAAGGCGGGGACGGCGGACCGGCGCCAGTTGATCCAATCCGGCGTCGTCTCCCTCACTTCCTGGCAATCAGCATGGCCGCCACCTGCCACTGACAGCGCGCGGCGTGGGGAGCGGCGGCGATCGTCGCCTGCAGAGCGGCGAAGAAGGCATCGGCCAGCCTGGACCGGTCTTCGGGAGGCCGATCTGCGTCCAGCGCGCGAAACAGCGAGGTCTCGCTCCAGGCCCGGAACCAGGATGCCTGCGCCGCGCCAAAGACTTCGGCGTCGCCATCCCGCTCGTACTGTTGCCAGGGAGGGTCCGGCGTCACCGCTTGCCGATAGTCCTCCAGCACAAGCCGGTTGCCGATGTGGCTCGCGGCGAACGGCGCCGCTAACTCCTCCCGTCTTCGATTATAGGTCGGAATCGCCATCCGCTCGTACTCCTGCCGGCGGAGGGCCCGATCGGCGACCATCGCTTGCAGGACTCCGTTGGCTGCATCCGCCAGACCTTCGCCCCCGCTCCCGCCCTGCTCGTCGGCAGCGCCACAGACGACGACCAACCGGCCGCCCGGCTTCAGCTCATGCGCCCGGTGATCGAGGAACCGTTGCCAATCCGTCCGCGCCTGTTCCGCCAGGGCCCTGGCCGATTCACCCGTCGCCCGTGTGTTCCAAAAGTGGTCCGGCATCGGCACCGGCACATGGCTGATCCAATGGGCCGCGATGGACGACCAGCCCAACGAGACGTGCTCCGACGGGAAGACGCGCTCGAAGAATGAGCGACCGGTCGCGAAACAAAAGACATCGGACGAGGCCCGCAGGTAGCTCCGCTCGGACGCGTCCACGAGCGTGAAGAGCGAGCGGAAGTCGTTGGCCGGCTGGTCCACATGCACGACCGCGATCGGCAAGGCCTCGCTCCGGTCCGAGGCCCGGCGACGCACTAACTCCACGACCCGGCGCATGATCTCCAGCGAATTCTTCCCCTCGGAGGAGCCGTAGTCGGCGACCAGGAAGACGCGGCCCTGGTCCGGAAGCGGCATCTCCCGGATGGCCCGCTCCAGAAGCGGCACCCCGAAACCGGCCGCCGCCTGCTGCATCTGCGAGTGGCTGTTGTAAAACCCTCCGCCTTGCATCACGGGCTGAGCCGGACAGTCGGCGGATCGCCCCTTGGCCTCTCTCTGGTTCATACTCCACTCCTCGTTGAGCGACAGTGCCCTGGAAACTGTACGTGATCGGTTTGGTCGATGCAAATCACTGTGAGCTGGCAGTCCGGCCCGGCGCTATGGTACTTCTCTTCGCTATGGTTGCGCCTTCGCTGTTACTGCTCATCCCGCCGCTGACGCAGCTCAACACGCCTTATCCGTCCACGGCCTACCTGACCGGCTTTCTGCGGTCACGCGGCCATCGGGTCGCACAGGCCGATCTCGGCATCGACATGGTCCTGGCCCTCTTCTCCCGGACCGGGCTGTCACCGCTGTTCGACCGTCTCCGCCTGACCGAGGGACCGCTGCCGGGAGAAGCCAGGCAGATGCTGGCTCTGGAGCAGGCCTACCTGGATTTGATCGATGCGGTCGTCGAGTTTCTGCAGGGCCGCAATCCGACCCTGGCCCCGCTGATCTGCCAGGGACGGTTCCTGCCGCAAGGGCCTCGGTTTGCCGCAACCGGAGCCGGCCTATCCATGGCCTCCCACTCCATGGACCAGGCCAAACGTCTGGCCACCCTGTACCTGGAGGATCTGGCCGACCTGGTCCAGGCGACCGTGGCGCCCCAGTTTGCCTTGAGCCGGTATGCGGAGCAGGTCGGGACTTCGGCCTCCTCGTTCGACCAGGTGGCGCAGGCGCTGGCCGCCCCGCCCAGCCTGACGGACGAGTTCATGCTGGATGCGCTGTGGCGACACGTTGATGAGATCCATCCGACCGTCGTCGGACTCACCGTGCCCTTTCCCGGCAACCTCTACGGAGCCTTCCGGATCGCCCAGGCGCTGAAAACCGGCAGGCCCGACATCAAGATCGTCCTGGGCGGCTGCTATGCCAACACAGAGCTGCGGCGCCTGGCCGATCCGCGCGTCTTCGACTACGTGGATGCCATGACGCTGGATGACGGGGAGCGCCCCCTGCTGTGCCTGCTGGAACATTGGTCGGGGACACGCGATGAGCCGTCCCTCTGCCGCACCTTTCTGCGATCGAACGGACGAGTCGTCTGGCGCAACGGAGCCGCGGAGCCTGACGTCACCATGGCGGAGCAAGGCACGCCGACCTACGAGGGGCTGCAGCTGGACCGGTACATTTCCATCCTGGACACGCTGAACCCCATGCACCGGCTCTGGTCGGACGGCCATTGGAATAAGCTGACCGTCGCGCACGGCTGCTACTGGAAGCAATGCACCTTTTGCGACGTGGGGCTGGATTACATCGGTCGCTACGAGGCGGCACCCAGCGCCATCCTGGCCGATCGGATCGAAGCCCTCATCGCCGAGACCGGAAAGCGGGGGTTCCATTTCGTGGACGAGGCGGCGCCGCCGGCCGGCCTGAAAGGGCTGGCGCTGGCCCTGCTCGAACGGGGGACGCCGATCGGTTGGTGGGGGAACATCCGCTTCGAGGAGGCCTTCACGCCGGACCTCTGCCGACTCCTCGCCGCCTCCGGCTGCATCGCCGTGAGCGCCGGCCTGGAAGCGGCCTCGGACCGGTTGCTGGCCGAGATGAAAAAGGGCATCACCGTGGATCAGACCGCAAGGGTTGCCGCGGCCTTTCACGAGGCCGGCATCCTGGTCCATGCCTATCTCATGTATGGGCTGCCGGGAGAGACGGTTCAGGAAACGGTCGAGAGTCTAGAGCGCGTCCGGCAGTTGTTCGCGCAGGGATTGATCCGGTCGGCCTTCTGGCACAAGTTCGTCGCCACGGCGCACAGTCCGATCGGCCTGGCCCCGGCGGCCCATGGTATTCGGATCACCGGCCCGCGATTCGAGGGCTTCGCCGAAAACGACCTGACCCATCGGGACCCCCATGGCTCCGCGCCCGCCTGGCTTGGCGCCGGGTTGCGGAGAGCCACGCTGAATTTTATCGAGGGCAAGGGCCTCACGGCCGACGTGCGCAGCTGGTTCGACGAGCCGGTCAAGAAGCCGACCGTGCGGCGCGATTGGGCCGACCAGGCCGGGGCCGGAACGGCACGAGCCGACGATCCGACGGCGGAACGACGGATCGTCTGGATCGGCGGCACCCCGGCGCTGGAATCGTCGAAGGGTAGGAGCCGGCTGGTCATTCTTCCCAGTCGGACCGAGGATGTGGCATTGCGGATGGATGAAGAGAGGGCGGCCTGGCTGGTCGAGCTGATCCGCTCGGCCACGCCCGCCCGCGACAAGCAGGGCGAGGGCTACCCCTCGCTCAAAGACGTGCGCACCGCCTATCCGCTGGGCGGACCCCGTTCCTTCGATGCGTTGCTTCGCTCCGCCGCCTGGAAGCAAGCGCGAGCCGTCGGGCTGTTGCTGGTATAACCGGTTGCAGAAAATAGAAGGGCCGCCTTGCGGCGGCCCTTCAGTGTCGCGCTCCCCAACGCTTCTTGACATATCCCGTTCGCCCTGAGCCAGTCGAAGGGCAACCTCTATCGCAGGATTTCGTTCATGGTTCGACAAGCTCACCACGAACGGAGCGTCAAGTGATTACGGGGGGCCTAGCCTAAGCCTTCGATCTTTTTTCGCTTCACGCCTCACGTTTCACGATTCACGCCGATTACTTATTCGGTTGCGGCGTGATGCGCAGATAGGGCTTCACCGCCTTGAAGCCCTTGGGGAACAAGGTCTTGGCTTCCGCGTCGGACACGGCCGGCGTGATGATGCAGTCCTGCCCGTCCTTCCAGTTCACCGGCGTGGCCACCTTGAACTTGGCGGTCAGCTGGAGCGAGTCCACCACCCGCAGCAGCTCGTCGAAGTTCCGCCCGCAGGAGGCCGGATAGGTGAGCATGAGCTTGACCTTCTTGTCCGGCCCGATGACGAACACCGACCGCACGGTCATGTTGTCCATCGCGTTCGGGTGGATCATGTCGTAGAGCATCGCCACTTTCTTCTCCGGGTCCGCGATCAGCGGATAGCTCACCTGGCACCCCTGCGTTTCGTTGATGTCCCCGATCCAGCCCTTGTGCGACTCCAGCGGGTCCACGCTGATCGCCAGCACTTTCACGTTCCGCTTCTTGAATTCGCCCGCCACCTTGGCCATGTAGCCCAGTTCGGTCGTGCAGACCGGGGTGAAGTCCTTGGGATGCGAGAAGAGAATCCCCCAGCCGTCGCCCAGCCACTGGTGGAAATTGATGGGCCCTTCTGTCGTCTCCGCCGTAAAGTTCGGCGCCTCGTCGCCCAATCGTAGTGCCATGACGGACTCCTTTCGTCTATGAGAAGAATGATGGATCGTGCGTCGTCGGAACGGACCTCTAGGATACGGCGTTCTCCGGTCGATGTTCAATAGGGCAGGAGCTATATTTCGACCGACGTGCCTACCCGGGCAAAGCACCAGTCGACGTCATGGAACGGCAGGTTCTTTTCCCGCGCCGTTTTCTTCTGCCGTTCATAGTACTCGCGGGTCCGCGCCTCGGCCTGGGCGATGGTTTCATCCGACGAGGCCGGTTCGTGGTGAATGAACCGCACGGTCTTGATCCCTTCGCTGATCGCCAGGTCGAGTCCGATCAGCGCGGCCGCGTGGCCCCAATCCACCTTTTCGACCACCTCCTGGATCGAATACTGGGCGTCGAACACCATCAGGTCCACCCCCTGATACAGAGGCAGGTCCGGGCCGAGGGTCTCCCGGCTCGTGCGCGTACACTCGGTATCCGCACAGTGCGAAAAGACCTTGCCTTGATGCTCGAACCGGTAGCCCCAGCAGGGGTCCGGATGGTCCAGCCGGTAGGGCGTGACCGTCAGGTCGCCCAATTGCGTCGGCTGCCGGAGAGGCAACCGGTGATACACCAGGTCGGCTCCCAGCGTTTCCAACGGCACAGGGAAATTCGGCTTGCGGAAGAGCGTGCGGAGGACCTCGGGGAGGTCCGGCTCGACGGCATACAGATGGATCTGATTCCCCGGGATAAAGATGGGCGCGAAGAACGGCAGTCCGATCAGGTGATCCCAGTGGAAATGGGTGAAGAGGAGGTGGACCTGGCCTTGGCCCTGGCCGCAGGGACCCTTCAGCAGCTCGTAGCCCAGGAGCCGGAGGCCGCTGCCCGCGTCAATGATGGCCTGCTGGCGCTCGGTCCGCACCTCGAGGCAGAGAGTATTGCCTCCATAGCCGCCGATCTGTTGCGGAGGCAGCGCGCCGAGAAACCGGTCGATGTCGTCGGCCCCCCGATGCCCGGCGGCGAAGAAGGCTTGCAGCAGGTCGCGCGTTCTCGTAATCAGGGTTTGCGGCGGGGCGGGCGAGGGGAGCGAGCCGCGAACGCCCCAGAATGTGACGCGCATGGCCATATGAGGCTAGAGCCTCCCATTCTCGGCCGTAACGAGTCAAGAGGGTGTCACCAATCCAGGGACGGCTGCGGCAGGAGTTGCGGCAACAGGGGGTGATCGGTCAGCGCCTCATAGGCCTGACTGATCGAGCCAACCGGGGAGACTTGCACGAGAAAGGGCGTCAGCCAGTCGCTGTCGGCCTGATCCATTTCGTCCGGCACCAGAACGCGATGCATGTGGGCATCGCCGGCCGCGATCACTTTCAACGGTACGGCGCCCACCGGTGCAATGTGCCCGTCCGGCGTCACGGCGCCGGTCATGACCCGATCGGAAGGAATGAACTCGCCCTTGGCCAGGGCCATGACGGCCAGGGCCACCATGGCGGACAGGCTATCGCCATATATGGTGACGCCGGCATAAGGCACGGACAGGGTGACATCCCAGGAGTCGGTGGAGAGGTCCGCAGCCTTCGCCACCCGCCGGATCGCCTGTTCGACGGAAGTCTGGGCCATACGGGAGAAACGGCCGGGAGAGGTTCTGAAGTGCACGGCCAGTCCGGTCCAACCGTTCATCGAAGGCCAGAATGAGGTTCGCGACAGTGCCGATGGGGTGTGACTCCATCGTCACGCCGAGGATAGGGATGAGTTGCTCCCGCTGCCCGCTGAACGCATGGGCCGGCGGCGCCTGCATCACGATGGCGGCCAGCGCGAGGCTCGAGGCCAGCGCCAACGCCGATACCATGACCGGCGACCCGCGCGCGCGGCTGCGCCGCGTTGCGGCTCCCGCATCCTCTGGAAGCAGCCTTACCCCATCAGTCGCCCTCCTGCGACACCATGCATTCGTCCAGACTGTCTTCCCAGTCCCGAGCCGGCCGATACTCCAACAATGGGAAGGCCGGCTGGTCGTCCTGCCGTTTCCGGAGCGCCGCCGCCAGCCCGTCATAGATCGTACGGGCCGACTGCGACCAGTCCACATTGAACGGCTGCCCTTGAAAGGCCGCTTCCGCCGCTTTCATCTCATCGTGAGTGAGGGGCCGCGGCCGTTTGAACGTGTTCATAATCATCGCATCTGCTCCGCATCCGCTTCTGTTAACCCTATCGGTCGGAGGGTAGGGGAAGCTTGAGCGGAGGCCCCATCCGGCTGAGAAATCGGCAAAAACTTCCCGCCGTTGCTTTCCTGACCTGCCTCAGCCATTCTGACCCCATGTCCCAATATAATGTGATCGTGATCGGAGCCGGCGGGGCCGGCCTCATGTGCGCCCTGCAAGCGGCCAGGCGAGGCAGGAAAGTCCTGGCACTCGACCATGCGCCGAAGATCGGCAAGAAAATCCTCATTTCCGGCGGCGGCCGCTGCAACTTCACCAACCTCCATGCGAGCCCGGCCAAATTCGTTTCGCACAATCCCCATTTCTGCAAGTCGGCCCTGGCCCGCTTCACCCCGGACAATTTCATACAGATGGTGAAGGACCACGACATTCCCTTTCACGAGAAGAAGCTGGGACAGTTGTTTTGCGACCGCTCGGCTCGGGACATCGTCGCGATGCTGGTCCAGGATTGCGAGAAGGCCGGCGTCGCGTTTCAGCTCCACTGCACGGTGCAAGCCGTCACGAAACCAGACCGGTTTCTCGTGGAGACTTCTCGGGGCTCATTCTCAAGCGAGTCGCTGGTGATCGCCACCGGCGGCCCCTCGGTGCCTGACACGGGCGCCACGGATTTCGGCTATGGGCTCGCCAGGCAGTTCGGACTAGCCCTGGTCGAATTGGAACCGGCCCTGGTCGGACTCACCTGGAGCGAATCCGACCTCCGTTCATTCGGCGATTTGGCCGGGGTCTCGGCCGAGACGGTCGTCACCTGCCGGCAGGCATCCTTTCGGGAAAACATCCTGTTCACACACCGAGGCCTGAGCGGGCCGGCGATTCTCCAGACCTCTCTCTACTGGCATCAGGGAGATCCGATCACGATCAACCTGTCGCCGGACCTCGATCTTGGCGCCTGGCTCCTTGAAGCCAAACGCCAGGGCGACAAGGCCGAATTGAAAACGCTCCTGGCATCACGTCTGCCTAAGCGGCTGGCTGAAAAGTTTTGCGACCTGTATCTGCCGTCAAAACCCGTAGTACAGCTGGCTGACAAAGCCCTGGCATCCTTCACCGATCGGCTTCACCGATGGAGCGTTACGCCGAGCGGCACCGAGGGGTTCAAGAAGGCCGAGGTCACCAGGGGCGGGGTGGATACGGATGAACTGTCATCCAAGACCATGGAAGCCAAGAAAGTGCCGGGCCTCTACTTCATCGGGGAAGTCGTGGACGTGACCGGGCAGCTCGGCGGGTACAATTTTCAGTGGGCCTGGGCGTCGGGTTTCGCGGCAGGCCAGACTGTGTAACGCACGGTGAAACGTGGATCGTTGACCCGCAGGAACTTGCAAAGAAAAGTGTGGTAGCATGACCGACGTGTCATCACCGTCGATGACCGGTCCGGCGGAGGAACCATGAGCGACCATCGAGACCCGAACGAACGAGATAAAAAGAAGGCCGGAGGGAAAGAGCCGGCAGCGGGGCAGGGAGCATCCTCGTCGCACGACCCCCTGGTCTTGCTCGACGACTGTCTGGCCTCCCTGCCGGACGACGATCCCCGCCAGAAGATCCTCTACAAACTGCGTCATCTGATCCTGCAGGAAGGGGCGGTCCACCAGCAGCGGGAGGCGGAATTCAAGAAACTGAGCGAGGTAGTGGGCAAGCTGACTGCGCCGGCCAACCGGATCGGCACCTTGCTGGAACTGCCGGCGGAAGGCCTGGCTCGCATCGTCGTGGGCGGGGCCGAGTACTACACGAACGTGGACCCGCGCGTGGCGCCGGCCGATCTCAAGATCGGCACGCAAATCCTGGTCAACGAAGCCTATGCCCTGATCAAGACGCTCGGCTACGACCGGAACGGTCCGGTGCTCCGTGTGGCGGACTGTTTGCCGGACGGGCGCATCCGCTTCGAGCAGGAACCGGGCCGCCAGGCGTTGATTCTCCAGCGGGGGAGCGACCTAGTCGGGGTGGAACTCAAGGCAGGCGACGAGGTGCGGATCGACCCCAGCCACCGCATCGCGATCGAGCGTTTAGAGGACAAACAAGCGGATCGCCACCTGCTGGACGAAGTGCCGACCGTCACCTGGGAGCAGATCGGCGGGCAGAAGGCCGCGATCGAGGCGATCCGCAAGGCCATCGAATATCCCCTGCTCCACGGCAAGACCTTCGAGCAGTTCAAGTTCACCCAGCCCAAGGGCTTCCTCCTGTACGGCCCTCCCGGTTGCGGCAAGACCTTGATCGGCCAGGCGGCAGCGGCCAGCCTGTCCAAACTGGTGGGTGATTCCCAAGAGGCTCAGGCTTCACCGGACAGGCCCAAGGTCACGGGCGGCGCCTTTCTCCACGTCAAAGGGCCGGAGATCCTGAACATGTGGCTGGGCGAATCTGAGCGGATCGTCCGCGATCTGTTCACCCAGGCCCGCGCGCGACGGAAGGCCGGGCTCCTCCCCTTTATCTTCATCGACGAGGCCGAGTCCGTCCTGGGCACCCGCCGGGCCATGCGCTCGTTCAACATCAACAACACGCTCGTGCCGATGTTCTGCTCGGAGATGGACGGCATCGAGTCGCTGCGCGACGTGGTGATCATCCTGGCCTCCAACCGCCCGGACCTGATCGACCCGGCGGTCCTGCGGCCGGGACGGATCGACCGCAAGATCAAAGTGAGCCGGCCCGGTCGTGACGAAGCGGCGGACATTTTGAAGGTCTATCTGACGGCCGACCTGCCGCTGGACCGGTCGCTGCTGGCTGCGCACGGGGGCGACCGGGCTGAAGCCTGCCAGGCCCTGCTGACAAAGGCGACGGAGGCGATCTTCGGCAAGACCGATTCCAACCGGCTCCTCTCCGTGCGGCTCCGCAGCGGCCAGAACAAGGTGCTGTACCGGGCCGATCTGGTCAGCGGCGCCATCCTGGCCTCCATCGTCCAGCGGGCCAAGGAGCGGGCCATTGAGAGAGTGATCGGCGCGGCAGGGGACGAAGCAGGCCTGACCGAGGACGATCTGATGACCTCGATCAACGCCGAGTTCCGCGAAGGGGAGATGCTCCCGCCGGACGACGCGGCGGAGGAGTGGCTCAAGTTGCTGGACCATCATCCGGAACAAGTGGTGGGGATTTCCTCGTTCCGCAAGGGCCGGCCGGCGGAAGAGCGGCTGATCGGCCAGATTATCTAGGTGTTGGAAAGTCCGTAAAGTCCGAAAGTTTTCACGTCGCAGACTTTCTGACTTTTCGACTTTCACACTTTACGACATGCGTCTATTTGGCCTCGAAACCGAGTACGGGATCACGCGCGAAGATCTGGACCAGATGGACCCGGTTGTGGAGTCCATGGACCTGGTGCGGGCCTACCTGACCGATGCCTTCGAGCGGACCTGGGACTATCAGGGGGAAGACCCCCATGAAGACGTCCGGGGGTTCCGCGTCTCCGGCTTGCAACAGGACAAGGAAGAGGACGAGTTCGCCAAACAGGATGCTCACCGGCCCTTCTCCTTCTATGAGATGAAGAGCGACCTGGTCCTGCCCAACGGGGCCCGGTTCTACAACGACCATACCCATCCCGAATATTCCACCCCCGAATGCCGGACCCTGCGCGACCTGATCGCCCACGACCGGGCCGGTGAGCGGATCGTGCAGCGGGCGGCGGACCGGCGCAACCAGGCCTTGGGCGGCCCGCAGGTGCAACTGTACAAGAACAACACCGACTTCCACGGCCATAGCTACGGCTGCCACGACAACTATCTTCTCTTGCGATCCGTCCCGTTCCCGACGCTCGTCCAGGGCCTCCTGCCCTTTCTGGTCGGTCGCCAGATCATCGCCGGGGCCGGCAAGGTGGGCATCGAAGCGCAGGAGGGCGGATTCCAGCCGGGCCGCTATCAGTTGTCGCAGCGCGCGGACTTCATGGAAACCGAGTTGAGCGTGGACACGATGCACAACCGGCCGATCTTGAACACGCGCGACGAGCCCCACGCGGATCGGACCCGCTACCGGCGACTCCACCTGATCGTGGGCGACGCGAACATGTGCGAGTACGCCACGGCCTTGAAGGTGGGCACGACTCGACTCGTCCTGGACCTGATCGAACTGGGCCAGGCCCCGGCAATACAGCTCGACGAACCTGTGGCCGCCATCAAGACCCTCTCGCACGACCCGGACCTGAAAGTGCTGGTGCGTCGAAAAGGCGGCGGCACGATCTCCGGGTTGGAGATTCAAAGTCTCTACCAACAGGCGGCGCAGCAACACCTCTCGGGGTCGGATGAGGAAACCGACTGGGTGATCCGCGAATGGGGCGAGACCTTGCGGCTGTTACAGAGCGACCGGAGCCGGCTCATCGGCCTGCTGGACTGGGTCACCAAGCTCTGGCTCCTGGACACGTTCATGGAGGCCGAACATGTCGCCTGGGGCGACCCCTGGCTGGCCAGCCTGGATCTGGAATATCATAATGTGCATCCGGAGCGGGGCCTCTTTCTCGGCCTGGAGGCCGAAGGCAAGACGAGGCGGCTTGCAACCGAGGCGGAAATCGAGCAAGCTCTGCGCGAAGGGCCGGCGGATACCCGCGGCGGGATCAGGGGCCTCTGCGTCCGGCGGTTTCCGGAACAGATCAAGTCGGTGCAGTGGGAGCAGGTGCGGTTCAAGGGCCTGTTGAAACCACATACCCTCGACATGGGCGACTTGTTCGAGCCGGATCGAGTGCGTGAGCTGAGGCAGGTTCTGACCAAGGCCGCCACTCCGTCGGAGGCCTTGACGGAGTGGAATGAACGAAAGGATCGGCAACCATGAAAGAACGCATAGATCTGGAGCGGCGTGAACGGCCGTTCGACCCGATGCCCAAACCGACCGGCCCGGGTGAAGAAGGGGGCGGACCGAGACGGCCCGAGACCGGTTCGCCGGACAAGGACAACCTCCTGAAACGGATGCGCAAGGTGGACCCGAAGCAGGCGGAGCGGTACCGGCAACGGACAGGAGAATAATGCGAGGCGTGAGGAGTAAGGCGTCAGAGGGTTTCTGTTCCTGACTTCTTTCGCCTCACGCCTGACGCCTCACCACTTACGGAGACAACGATGGGTATGCAGGGCGATTTCTTGCAGCTCCTGAAGGAGCAGGGCTACCAGATCGGCACCTCGGTCCCGGCCGGCACGGAGGTGGAGATCACGCGCGGCACGACGATCCTGGCCATGAAATACCAGGACGGCGTCCTGGTGGCCGGCGACCGGCGGGCCACGGCCGGCAACATGGTCATGTACGACCGGACCGACAAAGTCCTGGAACTGGACCGCCACAGCGTGATGGCGATCGCCGGCGTCCCCGCCACCGCCTACGAGATGGTGCGGGTACTGGAACATTCCTTCAAATACTACCGCCGCACACAGCTCCAGGAATTGAGCTTCGAAGGGAAGCTGCGGGCCGTTTCGAAGCTGCTGAAGGAGAACGTGGCCGCGGCGCTGGCAGGCACCGGCGCGGTGGCGCCGATCTTCGCCGGCTACGACTTCGAGCAGGGCTCGGCCAAGATTTTCTTCTACGACATTCTGGGCGCCGAGTTCGAGGGGGTGGAATATGCCGTGTCCGGTTCCGGCTCGCCGACGATCCGCGGCATCCTGCACTACCTGAACACCTGGAACGGGCGACCCCTGGCGGCGCTGCCCGAGGAAGAGGCGACCATCCAGGCCTTGCGCCTCCTCACCTGCGCCGCCGAGTTCGATTCGGCCACCGGCGGAGTCAACCACGAGGCGAACCTCTATCCGGTCGTGAAACTCATCACCGAACGCGGCGTCCGGACGGTTCCGGACGGGACGCTGAAACCGCTGTTCGAATCCAAGGTGACCCGCCATGTATGAAGAACCCTATCGCTGGGTCGAGGCGGTCGGCAACCGCCGCCAGTATCTCGACGAACAGCTCAAACAAGGGAGCCCGGTCGTCGCCCTCTCCTATGCGGACGGCACCATGCTCCTGACCGTCAGCCGCGGGACGCCCAAACTCTACGAAATCTACGACCGCATCGCGCTGGGCGGCGTCGGCCACCCGGCCGATCTGGAAAAGCTCCGCTTCAGCTTGCTCGAAATGGCCCATCTGGAAGGTTTCAACCGCTCGCCCTCGGACGTGACCGGCGCGCGCATGATGAAACTCGGGCTGGCGCCGATCATCAAGCAAGCCTTCGAAGAGATCTTCAAGGCGCCCTTCATCGTCAAGATTCTCCTGGCGGAGTTGAGCTTGAAACCGGGCAAAGATACGTTCCTGACCATCGACTACGACGGGACGTTCGAAGAGACCTCCGGCTGCGCCGTGCTGGCCGCCACCAAGGCCATTCAGACGCGCATGGTCGCCTATCTGAAACAGGCCGGGCATGCGCCGACCCTGTCGTTGGACGCAGCGCTGGCCCTGGCGGCCAAGGCCTGGGCCGTTGGGTCCCTGGCGCAAGCGGCTGAAACGGAGACCGATCGTAAGGACGAGAAAGAGTCCGACAAACCTGTCGCGCAGGAGCCGGGCGACGCAGCGCTGCTGGCGCACTTGCGGGAAACGCTCGCCGACAAGACCCTCGAAGGCGCCGTCCTGGAACGACAAGCTCCCGGCTCGTCGAAATATCGCGCGCTCACGAGAGAGGAACTGGCCTCCCTGGTCCCGAAGTCCGCCCAGGCCTCCGCCTGACACCTCCCCATCGGGGCATGATGCTGAACAGGATATTCGGCCTGGAAACTGAATACGGGCTGTTGATCAACAAGGACCGGCCCGACCATTCGCCTTCCTGGGTCGCCCATCAAATTCGCGATCATCTGTTCCACAAACAGCAGCGCGGGATTCTGGACCTGCATCACCGCGGGCATGACGAACCACCCGGCAACGGGGGCTTTCTCACCAACGCCGGCCGCATCTATCTGGACATGGGGCATCTGGAATATGCTTCGCCGGAATGCGGATGCCTGACCGATCTCGTCGCCTCCGACCGGGCCGGCGACCAACTCATCCAGCAGGCCATCGAAGCCATGGGGCTCGGCGACCAGGTTTCGCTGATCAAGAACAACATCGACCACGAAACGGATGCCACCTTCGGCTCGCATGAAAACTACCTGGTCACCCGCCGGTTTCCATTTTCGCGCCGGGGGCTCGGCCTCCTGGTGCCGTTCCTGATCACCCGCCAGATCTTCACCGGGGCGGGACGGATCGGCTCCGCCGATACGCCGGACGGCTGGATTCCGGTGGAACAGCTACTCATCCGCCGGCCCGGGCTGCGCAACGCGGGGGACCGGCCGGTACTGCCCTTCCAGATTTCCCAGCGGGCCGACCATATCGTCAACGATTTTTTCGAGTGGGTGCAGCAGAACCGCGCCATCGTGAACACGCGCGACGAGCCGCTCGCCGACCCGAATCAATTCCGCCGCATCCATCTCTTGCTGGGCGATTCCAACCTGGCCGAAACGGCAACCGCCCTGAAGCTGGGGACGACCTGGCTCGTGTTGCAACTGATCGAAGAGGGCCATGCGCCGGACGGGTTCGACTTTGAGGACCCGGTGGAAACGCTGAAAGAGATTTCCCGGGATCAGGACTTCACCTGGCTGGTCGCGCTACGTTCGGGCAAAACCATCTCGGCGATCGACATCCAGGAGCAATTCCTCGACGCAGCCAGGAAACAGTACCGGGGACAGGACGAGGAGACCGACTGGGTGCTGGACCAGTGGGAAACGGTCCTGGCGGACTTGCGCGGCGACTACCGCAAGCTGGTCGGCCGCGTGGACTGGGCCTCCAAACTCTGGCTTCTGGATTCGTTCCGGGAGGCGGAAAAGGTGGAGTGGGACGATCCCTGGCTGAAAAGCCTGGACTTGGAGTACCACAATCTTCATCCGGACAAGGGGCTCTACTTCGGCCTGCTGGAGGAAGGCAAAGTCCCGCGCGTGACCACCGACAAGGCGGTGGAACTGGCTCAGACGCAGCCGCCCCGGAACACGAGGGCCTTCGGACGGGGAGAATTGGTCCGGCATCTGCTGGACCATGGCGTGCCGGAGCCGGAAGAGCGAGAGGACGACGCGCGGAGCCCGGTTCGGTTTTCCCCGGACTACGTGATCAACTGGTCCATCTTTCAAGTGCGCGGCCGCCCGCCTTTTCCGATGCCGGACCCCTTCAAAACCTATGTGCAGGAAATCCGCAACCACCTCGCCGGCAGCTGACAGGGCCGGCACTGTTGTTCGCGTCACTCCTCTACCATAGGCTGGCCCTGCCCTCACTTGACTCTGGTCCGGCGACTCAGTAGCGTGGGGCCCACGAGGACGTGATGGCAGCCAAGGCCGGCCCAGCTTCGAGCGAATACCGGACCAAAGAACGCTATGTCCGGAACGGCTTCCTGGCCAGCTTTTCGACGTTCACGCTCAAGCTCACCGCCGCCCTGCTCAGCAATTCCCTGACGATTTTCACCGACCTGCTGCGCAACGCCGGGGAAACAATCGCCTGCTACTTTGCCTAGCTGACCATGCGGCGGATCGCGAAGGGCAAGGCCGCGGCCTATGACTACGGCTACGGGAAGGCGGAGAGCCTCTCGAGCCTGCTGGTCGCCGGCGTGATGGTCGTCTCGCTGGTCATCGCCCTGGCCGGAGCCGTCGACCGGTTCCATCACCCGGTGGACACGCACCGGGTGGAGTTGGGATTCTTCGTGGCGGTCTACGCCACGGGGCTGAACACGATCCTGTGGCGGAGGAAATACCGCATCTCCCGCGCCGCCCCTTCGCCGATCATGGAATCCCAGTGGCACCTCTTCCGGCACAAGGCCATGGTCAACGGCTGCGTGGTCGGGGGGCTCGGACTGGACCAGGCGTTCGACGGCGCGCCCTGGGCCCTCTACATCGACCCCGCCGCCTCGCTCGTCGTCTGCGGATTCCTGGCTTATTCGATCTATAACATCGCCACCAGGAACACCGCCGACCTGCTGGACCGGGCGCTGGACGAGTCGCTGCAGCTGGTGATCCTGCGCGCGCTGGCCGGACACTTCGACGAGTACGTGGCCTTTCACAGTCTGCGGTCCCGCCGCTCCGGCACGACCGTCTTCATCGAGCTCTTCCTGGAATTCGAAGGCAGCCAGACCATGGCCGAGGCGCAGAAAACGATCGATTCGCTGAAGGCCGAGCTGGAACGCCAGATTCCCGGCAGCCGGATCGTCATCGCCCCGGCCACGGCCAAAGCGGTCTGACGCCTCGCGACCCTTCGCGCTCCATTAGCCACTTCTAATCCCCCCCTAATCGTCTCCTCATCTTGCGGTGCTACCGTTCCGCCCAGAGACAACGGATCTCGCCATGGACGGAAAGGAGGCGGAATCATGGAATGTCGCAAGTGCAGGGGCTTGATGGTGCAGGAATGGCTGCCGGACTTTTTCGAGGAGGCGCCGGCCTGGCGATGCCTGAATTGCGGTTCGGTCCTGGATCGGATGATCCTGCGCAATCGGGGTTCCGTGGTGGCGCTGAAGAAGGAGCCGCGCGGGCCGAGGGCGACCGCCGGCCTCGGCGTCAGGGAGCTCGAACCGACGCTCCGGTGACGCGCATTCGCGCCTGAGATCGGCAGGGCCGGCGGAGGCCGTCCGGTTCGTTGAGGTCCGGGGCTGGACTCCGCCCTCCGAAATCGCTACAAGAGGAGTCGCCCCGGGCCCGGCTCCCGCAGCCGGCACGGCGGCGCCACCGCACGGGGCCTGTTCATGCCGATTCCGGAGCTGACAATCCGCCAGCGGCTGGCCGAACTGCTCACGGGAACCTTTCGTTCCTCGCGGCAACTGGCCGAACTGGTCGGGGCCCCGGAGCGGCAGGTCGAAGACCATCTCGCCCACCTGATCAAATCGCTGAGACGGGACCGGGCCAGACGGTTCGTCATGGAGCCGCCCGTCTGTCAGGACTGTTCGTTCGTTTTTCGGGAGCGCAGGCGGCTGACCAAGCCCAGCCGCTGTCCCCGCTGCCGGAGCGAGGCCGTCACGCCGCCCCGGTTCGGCATCACTCCTCTCTGCTCGATCAGCGGCAGTGATAATTCCGCAACCGACGCTCGCAGCCTAGATCGCAGGTCGTGACCACCTAGGCCGGGAAGTGGATGAAGCCCCTCCATTTCTATCCCGGACCGGCGGGAACGATGAGGTATGGGCAGCATCCCCATTCCATGCTAAAACTGCGGGAATGGAATCAGTCACCTTTCAAGATATTCAGCAGGCTGCGGAGCGGCTCCGCGGGATCGCCCACGTGACCCCGGTCGTCACCGGCCGCCAATTGGACGAGGCCTCCGGCGCGACGGTCTTCCTCAAGTGCGAGAACTTCCAGCGTGTCGGGGCCTTCAAGTTTCGCGGCGCCTACCATGCCATCCTCATGTTGCCTCAGGAGGAACAGGGCCGGCCGGTCGTCACCATCTCCTCCGGCAACCACGCGCAGGGGGTCGCCCTGGCCTGCCGGCTGCTGGGGCGGGAGGCCCACATTCTGATGGGCGGCTTGAGCAACCCCATCAAGCGCCAGGCCGTGCTCGGCTATGGAGCGACGATTCACGACGCAACCGATCACCTGGATGCGGAGCGGAAACTGCCGGCTCTGCTGGAGCGGCTCCACGCTATCTACATCCACCCCTTCAACGATCCGGCGGTCATTGCCGGCCAGGGTACGGTCATGCTGGAATTTCTTGCCGCCGTCCCGGACCTGGACGTGGTCTTGGCGCCGGTCGGCGGAGGGGGGCTCCTCTCCAGCACCTGTGTGGCGGCGCACGGGATCAACCCCAAGTTGAAGATCTATGCCTGCGAGCCGGCCGGCGCGCTGGACGCGATGCACTCGGTGCGGGAAAATCGAGTCGTGCCGATGCCCGAGCCTCACACGCTGGCCGAAGGCCTCAAGACCAGCCTGGGCGACGTGACCCTGCCGGTGCTCCGGCGGCATCTGGCCGGCTTCTTCGTGGTGGAGGAAGACGAGATTCCCCGCGCCATGCAGTTCGCCTTCGAGCGGCTCAAGCTGGTGATCGAGCCATCCAGCGCCGTCGCGCTGGCGCCGCTGCTGCGCCGCGAGCCGGCCTTGGCCGGCAAACGGGTGGGCGTGATCCTGACCGGCGGCAACGTGGACCTGACGAGGTTCTTCGAGGAGTTGCAAGTCAACAAGTCTTAAAGTTTCTAAAGTCGCAAGGTCCTCGGACTGTAGGGCTGTACGACTTGAGAGACTTGCTAACTTGACAGACCGTCCGACGGCAGACTACGCCTGGCGGCGGCCGTAGAGGAGGGTGATATTGATCCGCCGACTCTCATAGTCGTCCTTGAACGTCATCACATCCGACTCATGGAACAGATCTGAATTGAATATGAGGGCCCGGTTCTGCTTGTAAGGCACCGTGACCGCCTTGGCCCCGCTCTCCCGCAGGAAGGCCCGCACCATCGGCTCGTGAGCCGAACTGTTGTAGGCTTTGAAGTGCCACTCCTTCGGCGCTTCCTTGTCCCAGACGATGAGCCCCCCGTGCTCCCGGTCCAGGTTGGCCTCGTCGGGCGTGATCCAGAAGTTCACGTTCACGGCCGCCGCGTCCGCATGGAGGTTGAGCGCCTTCCTCTCGCTGTCGCATTTGAACGACCAGGCCTGCATGAGACGGTGCTGCTTGAAAATGCCTGGGAACCGGAGCCGCAGCTCCTCGGACAGTTGGAGAAAGAGCGGGCAGGAGAAGCCCTCGCCGAGGAAAGCCCCCACGTAACCGTTCACATACTCCTTCTTCCAGATCGTCGAATCCAGGCAGAACCGGCGTAAGGAGTCGAGCGCGTCTTTCGTCAGGAGGTCGTCGACATAGACGATCCCCGGTTTGGCAGCCTCGTAGCGGGCTTCGATGGCCGTCACGTCGAGGGCCGGATTCAACGCGCCGACGGGCAAGGCGGGACAGTCGGCATAATGGAGGATGCGGTTGAAGGAGGGGCCGATCTCCGTCAGCGCGTCCCTGGGCACGGGCACGGAGAGCTGGCCGGCCGGCAGGTCGTGCGCCAGTTGTTGCAGGCGCTTCCATCCGTTCACGCAGGAGACAGAGGACACCGGGATCAGCCCCAGTGCGAGCAGCCGCTCCAACTGTTCCACCTCGTGCTTGATGCGCGACCGATGCACCGTGGCCGGCGCGACCGGCTTGCCGTGATTCTGTTTCACATCCGCCGCCCGGCGAAACCATCGCAGCGCCTCATCGAACTTCCCTTGCCGCAAACAGGCGAAGCCCAAGTTGGTCTGCGCCTTCACATGGTCCGGACTCAGGCCCAGGACCTTCTGATAGGCGTCGATCGCTTCCTCCAGCTTCCCTTGCTCCATCAGCACAATGCCGAGATTGCACCTGGCTTCCAGGTGATTCGGCTTGAGGTCCAGCGCGCGCCGGTAGCAGGAGGCCGCTTCCTCCAACATGCCTTGTTCCTTGAGCGCCACCCCCAGGTTATTGTGGGCTTCGACGTAGGAGGGGTTGGCCTCCAGGGATTTGCGGTAGGCGAGGACCGCCTCCTCCGGCTTCCCTTGTTCCAATCGGATATTGCCCAGGTTGCTCAGCGCTTCCGCATGGGCGGGGAACAGCTTCACGGCCTTCTCATAGGCAACCGCTGCTTCATCCAGCTTGCCTTGCTTCTGGAGAACGACGCCCAGGTTGAACCGATAGGGGGCCTGGCTCGAATCGTTCCGGATCGCTTGGGTCAGGAGCGCGACGGCCTGGTCCAGTTTACCGACTTGGTAGGCCAGCAAGCCAAGCAGGTGGAGCGCTTCGGCATGGTTCGTGTCGAGGGCAAGGATCTGGCGGTAGAAGGGCTCGGCCTGGGCCAACCGGCCGGCCTTGTGATGGGCCGATCCCTCTCTCAGCAACGGCTGGATTTCGGCCTGGGCCGGGCCGTGCTTGTGCGTTTTTTCCTGACGGCGCCGATCGGCTCGATTCATGCGGGCAGGCTAGACTGGTCCCGGGAGCCTGTCAAGCGACGGTTCGCCGTGAACGTGCGAACCAGCGTGCGCGGCCGGACTTACAGAGAAAATGAGGCCCACAAAAAGGTATGGTCGGACGGGTCTTTGGCGCGGCGCGGTTCGATGTCCACCGCCACCTCGGTGCAGCGGTCGGCCAGCGGCTTGGTCGCGAGGATATGATCGATGCGCCACCCCTTGTTGGCGTCCAGCGAGCTGGGCTGGCGATAGTCCCAGAACGTATATTGCTGCCGGTCCGGGTAGAGTTTCAGAAACACGTCCTGGAACCCCCAGGCGATGGTCTGCTCGTAAGCCTTGCGCGCATCCTCATGGTAGCAGACGTGCTTGAGGTGCTTCTCCGGACTGTGCACGTCGATCGGGCGAGGCGCCACGTTCATGTCGCCGCACCAGATCGCCGGCTTGTCGGGAGACAGGTGCTTGGCGAAGTAGCCGCGGAGCCGCTTGTACCAATCCAGCTTGTAGGCGTATTTGGGGGAGTCGATTTCGAAGCCCTGGGGCACGTAGGTATTGATGATGGGAACGCCCCGGTACAGGATGCGCAGCAGCCGCGCCTCGTCCGGCTCGCCCCCGTCGTCGAACCCGAACCAGACTTGCTCGGGTTGCTGCTTGGTCAGAATCGCCACCCCGTTGTAGGCCTTCATACCCCGAAAGGTCACCTGGTAACCGGACGGATGGAGGTCCATCAGCGGGAACTCCGTATCCTGAACTTTCGTCTCCTGCAAGCAAAGCACGTCCGGCTGATGCTTGGCCAGCCAGTCGAGAACGATCGGGAACCGTTTACGGAGCGAGTTGACGTTGAAGGTCGCGATCTTGATCGACGAGGCGCCGCTCATTCGACACACTCCTGTTTGAGCCAGTAGGTCAGCACCTGCCGTTCATTGAACGTCAAGATGTATTCCTGGCAGTCCGGTTCGGCGGGATGCCCTTTGTAGGCATAATTGAACGGGGAATCGGGAAAGTAGTGATAGACCCATTCGGTCCCGCCGCCTTGCAAGGGCTTGGTTTCGGTCGGCTTGCCCAAGCGGGCCGCCACCTCCTCCTGCGAGGCCTTGTGCATTCGCTCGGTCAGATATTGAGCCTGCCAGGATGTGCAGGCCGGCAACGCAACGGACAGCAGCGCAACCAGCAACCGGACAACGCCCCTCATCGCCGCTCGCCCGAAGCCGGCGGCAAGACCAGCGTCATGGCGCGATGAGGAATCCCGGCATCGTCGAACATCTCCCCCGTCACCTGAAATCCCTGCTGTTCGTAAAACCCGATGGCGGGAACCTGGGCCGCCAGGTAGGCTCTCGTCATCCCGCGCGTCTGCGCCAAGCCGAGCAATGCGCGGAGCAGGGCCCGCCCGACGCCCTGCTTTCGGTGCTCCGTCAACACCGCCATCCGGCCAAGCCTTGCCTGCGTCCCCTCCTGGCACAGACGGCCCGTGCCGATGGGATCTCCGTGATCGTTCCACGCCAACACATGCCAGCAGGTCGGGTCCAACCCATCCCATTCGAGTTCAAGGGGCACGCCTTGCTCGCGCACAAAGACCGCTTCACGGATGAGGCGGATCGCCGGCTCGCCCCGCCCCCATTCGACCTGCTCCACGCGCATCATCGCAGACTCCATGGGGGCACGATTCCGACGCCGGGGCTTGCGCCCGGTCAGGCCTGGCCGCTCCGGGCCGCCTCTTCCTCCCGCTCGCGAAGAAACTCGGCCAGGCGCGCATCTTCGCGGGCCGCGCGCAAAAACTTGCACCCGATCCCACGGGAACCCACCGACCGCACTATCGCCGCCAGTTCGAGGGGCGCCTCCTGCCGGGGCAGGGCGACCCGCAGGTAGACGATGTCGTCGACGCCCAGAGGCAGCGTGCTGCGAATGAGGCACCCGCCGATCGACAGGTCCACGACCGTCCCTTCGCCCCGCACCTGGTCGCCCGTGAAGGCTAGGGCCAGCTGGACGGGAGTGCGGCGGAACTCGCGCCGCTCCACGACGTGACCGGGCTGAGGCCGCCCCCATCGAACCGCCGGGAACCGATGGCTGCAAAACTGGCACCGGAAGGGGACGATCCCCAGCCAACCGGCCGCCCGTTCGAGAAGCGATTCCGGCGGCACGCGGACGACGGATTCCTTATCGCACAGGGGACAGCTCAGAGCCCACATGCTCATGCCCCGCTCGCATCGGCCCAGGCCGGCGAACCGTTATTTCCGGAGATCGTTCTGCTCTCGCATGCGCCGCAAGGTGCAGTACAGGGAATACCCCTGCGCCAGCATGCCGGTCGAGATCAGCCCCAACGAGGTGCGCAACCAGACGGACTCAGGATGCTCCAACCCATGCATGCCGGCCACAAACCCCAGCGCGATACAGACGACCCCGACCGACCGGGCAATCATGGCCCCGACCCGATGGTTGCCCATGCCGCGTTTCTCCTTCACGCCCGGCGCCCCGCGCCCTGCAAAATAAAAGCACAGTACACCGGATGCCGGACTCGACGCAACGGAAGTCGTTACCGCTTGCGGAGCTTGGCCAGAAACCACATGGGCAACGCTTCCCGGCCTTCGGCAAAGGCCAGCAGCTCGAAGCGATCCAGCACAAAGGGGGTGAAGTACTACGAAAAGGTGTGGGCCGGCTGGCGGATCGCGCAAGGAGGCCGCATGTCCGGGATCGTAAACGTGATGGTTTCCTTGCGATGGTAGGTCCGGTGTGGCTTGCGTTGAAAGACGAACAGCGGATGCTGGACGAGATAGAGGAACAGTCCGCCGGGTTTCAGAATCCGATGCATCTCCCGAAAGGCCGGCTGCAGGTCCGGTTCATTGTGCAAGGCGTAGATGCTGGTCACCAGGTCGAAGAACCGGTCGGGGAAGGAGGTTTTCTGGATCGGCTGAACGGAGAGGCGATCCGAGACATCCGGGCACTGCTGCCGGGCCAAGGCGATCATCGCCTTGGACGGGTCCGTGCCGTAGACCAGCGCCCCGCGCTTCGCATAGAAGGGCAGGTCATGGCCGTAGCCGCACCCGGCGTCCAATACCTTCTTCCCCTTGAGCGGGACCGTGAGCTGAGTCCGGAACGCCCGTCGATGATCCCGCAACGGCGAGGACTGCTGCGCGCGCATGAAGGCCCGGCCTTCCCGGTCATACTGTGTGAAGAACGTCTTCCCCCGTCCGGCCATGACTCCTCCTTTCCTACAGGATCGGCCGCCGCTAGCGTGGCGAGGCGACGGAAGCCTCCACGGTCGCCGCCTCCCGATCCCGTTGCATCTTGCGCAGCAGCGCCGCATAGTCGCGGCGGCTCTTGGCGGTGTCTGCATGCGCAGGCCCCAGGGCCTGCGCGCGGATCGCCAAGGCCCTCTGGTACAGGGGTTCCGCCTGGTCGTACCGGCCCTGGGTATCGTAGACCATCGCCAGGTTGTTGAGGCTCAGCGCCACGTCCGGGTGCCCGGCGCCCAGCGCCTGCTCCTTGATCGCCAGCGCCCGCTTCAGGAGCGGCTCCGCCTCGGCATATTGGCCGTGGAGGCGGTGGAGCACGCCCAGATTGTTCAAGACGGCGGCCACCTCCGGATGGGTCTCCCCTTTGACCTGCTGCAAGCGCGTCAGAGCCTGGCCATAGTGCAGTTCCGCCCGGTCGAACTTTCGCTGGGCCTGCTCGGCTTGCGCCAACTGATACAAGGCAACGGCGGGCCGCGCATCGTCCGCGCCGAACCGCTCGGACTTGGCGACGGCCGCCAGAAACAGCCGCTCGGCCTCGGCCGGGTCGCCGCGCTCCAACGCCTGCCGGCCGGCCGCCATCGTCTCCTCCCACCCGGTGGACCGGCCGCAACCGGCCAGGGTCCAACCGATCAGAAGGCACCAGCCGAGCACCCGCATGGAGCCTTTCCCCACGACACCTTCCTCGCCAGACGACTGTGCCCCGTCCACAAGCCGTGCGAACATCAACGTCGGGACAATCGCACGCCTCTGCACAGAGGGGCCGCCGATCATCCCATTCCCGCGGCTTCGGAGGCAAGCCCATCGATGCGAGCGCCCTTTGTCCGATCGCCCATCGGTCCATCCAAGGCCTCCGTCAGACGTATTGACGTTCGCGATCCTGCGTGAGTTTCACGTTCAACTTGACCGTTGTGCGAAAAAGTCCTACAACCGTCCTATCATGCCGCAGGTCATATACATCCATCGTCCGATTCGGGGAGGTGCCGTTATGGTCGAACCTGTTCTGAAGGCGAAGCCGTTGCTGGCCGGAGTGACCGTGTGTTTGGTGCTGGCGATCTTTATTCTGGATCTCTTCACCCCGGCCGGCATTACCATTCCCTTGCTCTATACAATCCCGCTCTTGTTCGCCCTCTTGATTCCCGATCGCCGTTTTTTTCTGTCGGTGGCCGCTGCCGCCGCAATCCTGACGCCCATGGGCTTTTACGTCTCTCCGCCCGGCGGCGTCGCCTGGATGGGCATCGTCAACCGTATGATGGCCGTGCTGGCATTGGGCGTCACCGCGGGATTTTATTGGCGGCTCAAGTCCTTGCAAGCGTTGCTGCCTTTTTGCTCCGGCTGTCAGAAGGTCCGCGACGACAGGGGCTACTGGAAGCAATTGGAACTCTACCTGGAAGAGCATTCGGGCACGCAGTTTAGCCGGGGCCTCTGCCCGACCTGTGCGAGCAAGGAAGCCAAGGTCCTCTCGGCCTGACCAAGCACAGCCCGCCGGCTCAGGTCAATTGGGCCGCCAGGGCCTCGGCCGGATAGGTGAAGATTTCCGCCAAGGTCGGATGGTAGTGCGGGATACGAAGCAGGTCCTGCACCGTGCCATGGTAATACAGGACCGCGATCAGCTCGTGGATGAGCTCGCCTGCCTCCGGACCGACGATGTGGGCTCCGAGCAGCTCGCCGGTCTTCCGCCGGCAGAGCAGCTTCACATGGCCGTGCCGTTCACCCAGGCACAGGGCCTTGCCATGGTCGTTGAAGGGATGGGCCGCGGCCAGGTACGGAACGTCCTGCTTCCGGCACGCCTTCTCGGTCAAGCCCACCGTGGCCACCTGCGGATCGGTGAAGATCACCTCGCAGGTCAGCCGATCGTCCAGCCGCCGCGAGGGCTGCTGCGGATGGACCGCGTTGTAGGCCGCGATCTCGCCTTGCAGGATCGCTTCGTGCACCACATTGTGCACATCGGCTGCGTCCCCGACCGCAAAGATATGTGGCTGGCTCGTCCGCATCTCGCCGTTGACGAGGGGGCGACCGTTCTGAACCTGGACCTGAGCCGCCTCCAGATTCAGTCCGTCGATATTCGGACGGCGGCCCAAGGCCTGCAAAACCACCTCGGCTGAGGCCTGCTGCTCGCGCCCCTCTTGCTCAAAGTGCGCGGTTCTCAGCGCCCCGGCTTTGGTGAACCGCCGCAGCGTAGCTCCCGTGCAGACCGCCATGCCTTCCTCGCGGAACCGCGCTTCCACAGGTCTGGCCAGGTCCTCGTCCAGATGCGAATGGACGTGGGCGGCCCGCTGGATGAGCGTCACCGCCGTGCCGATCCGTTGATAGAACTGCGCCATCTCGGTCGCCACCGGGCCGCCCCCCAACACCAGCAGCGAGGCCGGCTGGACTTTGAGGTCCAGCAGTTCGTCGCTGGTCAGGCAGCCGGCCTCTTCCAAGCCGGGAATGGGAATGCGGGAGGGGGTCGACCCGGTCGCGATGATAAACGCCTTGGCGCTCAGCAGGTGTCGGCCGACCTGCAGCTCCTGCGGCGAGCGAAACGTCGCCCGTTCCTCGTAGAGGGTGAAGCGGGGATCGTGCAGCGCCTTGATCCGGTCTTCGGCGAACTCCCGGACCAGCCGGTCTTTGCGGGCGATGATGGCGGCCAGGTCCGCCTTGGCCGGGACGGACGCCAGCCCGAACTCGCCGGCGCGCCGTATCAGCGAACTGATCTCCGATGAGCGCAGGATCGTCTTCGTGGGCATGCAGCCCCGGAGGATGCAGAGTCCGCCCAAGGGGCCCTGATCCACGATCGCCACGTCCGCGCCGGCCTCCTGCGCCGTGCGCGCCGCCGCGAAGCCGGCCGAGCCGCCGCCGATCACGATGACATCGTGCGTCGTCATAGAATTTGGAGCTTGTCTAGTTTTGGAGGCCTCTTATATGCTGAACCATGGCCTCGCCCTTGCTGTCCAGAACGCATCTGCCAACGCGGCGCCTCCGTGCGCTGATTCGCCTCTTTACCGTGGAGGTGCCT
>Ga0233425_10001813_pt1 | contig 45248 bp, 39 predicted proteins | sample Watercolumn_Towu_2_FD_181712 | JGI IMG/M metagenome (GOLD analysis project Ga0233425, IMG submission 181712) | Freshwater microbial communities from Lake Towuti, South Sulawesi, Indonesia - Watercolumn_Towuti2014_140_MG | ecosystem: Environmental > Aquatic > Freshwater > Lake | place...
CATCCGCTGCATCCGGCGCGACCGCCGCCGTCGCCGGCGCGAAGGCCAGGGCAATCGCCGCGACCGCCGCCCGCGCGCGCATCAGGCAATCGTACCGCCGCGGCGGGCGAAGACGGCGCGCAGGGCGACGTAGAACACCGGCGTCATGAACAGGCCGAACAGGGTGACGCCCAGCATGCCGGAGAACACCGTGACACCCATCACCCGCCGCACCTCGGCGCCGGCACCGGTGGACAGCACCAGCGGCACGACGCCGGCGATGAAGGCGACCGAGGTCATCACGATCGGCCGCAGGCGCAGGCGGCTCGCCTCGATCGCCGCCGCAACGAGGCTACGGCCCTGCCGCTCCAGTTCGCGCGCGAACTCGACGATGAGGATGGCGTTCTTGCAGGCCAGGCCCATCAGCACCACCAGTCCGACCTGCACGAAGATGTTGTTGTCGCCGCCGGTGGCGGCAACGCCGTAGAGCGCCGACAACAGGCACAACGGCACGATCAGGATCACCGCCAGCGGCAGGGTCCAGCTCTCGTAGAGCGCCGCCAGCACCAGGAACACGAGCAGGATGGAGAGCGGAAAGACCACCAGCGCGACGTTGCCCTGGGTCGCCTGCTGGTAACTCAGATCGGTCCATTCGAACGACACGCCGTTCGGCAGGACCTGCTTCGCCATGCCGGCGATGGTGGCCATCGCCTGCGTCGACGACAGCAGGCGCGGATCGGCCTCGCCGACCAGATCGGCGGCCGGATAGCCGTTGTAGCGGATCACCGGGTCCGGCCCGTAACCCTGCTCGATCCGGACCACGCTGGTGATCGGCACCATCTGCCCCGCCTGATTGCGGGTGCGCAGCCGGGTGATGTCGTCGACATCGTCGCGGAACGGGGCATCGGCCTGGGCATAAACCTGATAGGTGCGGCCGAAGCGGTTGAAGTCGTTGACGTAGACCGAGCCGAGATAGATCTGCAGCGCCTCGAACACGTCGGTCAGCGCCAGGCCCTGCATCTTGGCGCGCGCCCGGTCCACTTCGGCCACCAGTTGCGGCACGTTGGCCTGGTAGGAACTGAACGGGAAGCCCATGCCCGGGACCTGCGCCAGCGCCCCGGACAGCATGCCGACCGCGTTCTGCAGGTCGCCATAGCCGAGACCGGCGCGGTCCTGGAGATAGAGGGAGTAACCCGAGCCGGTGCCGATGCCGAGGATCGCCGGCGGCATGATGGCGAAGGCGAAGCCCTCCTGGATGGTGGAGAACCGACCCATCAGCTCGCCGACGATGGCCGGCGCCGGGCGCTGCCGCGTGTCGAAACCCTCCAGCCCGAAGAACACCGTGCCGGTGTTCGGGGTGTTGCTGAACTGCAGCGCGTTCAAGCCCGGGAAGGCCACCGCGTCGCGGATGCCGTCGACGCCGAGCGCGAGGTCGCTCATCTTCCGCACCACCGCCTCGGTGCGGTCCAGCGACGCGCCCTCCGGCAGCTTGACGCCGCCGATCAGATAGAGCTTGTCCTGGGTCGGTATGAAACCACCGGGGATCGCCTGGTACAGCCGCGCGGTCTGGAAGATGAGCGCGCCGTACAGCGCGACCACCAGCACCACCGCCGCCGCGTGCAGGGTGTGGCGCACGATCCACCCGTAGAGTCCGGCGAAGGCGCGGAAGGCGTGGTTGAAGAGCCAGAACAGCCAGCCGCAGCACAGGTTGATGACGCGGGTCGGGATATCCGGCTTCGCGTCGTGGCCGCGGAGCAGCACGGCGGCGAGTGCCGGCGACAGGGTCAGCGAGTTCACCGCCGAGATCACCGTGGAGATGGCGATGGTCACCGCGAACTGGCGATAGAACTGGCCGGTGACGCCGGACAGGAAGGCCATGGGCACGAACACCGCGGTCAGCACCAGGGCGATGGCCACGATCGGCCCGCTGACCTCGCGCATCGCCTCGTGCGCGGCGGCTCGTGGCGGCAGGCCGCCGGCGATGTTGCGCTCGACGTTCTCCACCACGACGATGGCGTCATCGACGACGATGCCGATGGCGAGCACCATGCCGAACAGGGTCAGGGTGTTGATCGAGAAGCCGAGCAGGAGCAGGACGGCGAAAGTGCCGACGATAGAGACCGGCACGGCCAGCAGCGGGATGATCGACGCCCGCCACGTCTGCAGGAACAGGATCACCACCGCCACCACCAGCAGCACCGCCTCGAACAGCGTCGTGACCACCGCCTTGATTGAGTCGCGGACGAAGATGGTCGGGTCGTAGACCACGTCCCACTTGATGCCGGCGGGAAACTGCCGATCGAGCTCCACCATCTTGGCGCGCACCCGGTCGGAGAGATCGATGGCGTTCGAACCCGGGGCCTGGAAGATCACCACCGCCACGGCCGGCTGGTTGTTGAGCAGCGAGCGCAGGGCGTATTCGGAGGCGCCGAGCTCGATCCGCGCCACGTCGCGCAGCCGCGTCAGTTCGCCGCCGGGGCCGCTGCGGATGACGATGTCGGCGAATTCCTCCTCGGTGACCAGCCGGCCGCGGGCGTTGAGCGACAGCGTGAAATCGGTGGCCGCCGGCTGCGGCGGCCCGCCAATGTTGCCGGCCGAGACCTGGACGTTCTGCTCGCGGACGGCGTTGACGACGTCGCCGGCGGTCAGGCCGCGGGCGGCGATGCGATCGGGGTCGAGCCAGACGCGCATCGAATAGTCGCCGCCGCCGAAGATCATCGCCTGGCCGACGCCCGGCAGGCGCGCCAGTTCGTCCTTGATGCGCAGGGTCGCGTAGTTGCGGAGATAGAGCGTGTCGTAGCGCTGATCGGGCGAGATCAGGTGCACCACCATGGTCAGGTTGGGCGACTGCTTCTCGGTGGTCACGCCCAGCCGGCGCACGTCCTCGGGCAGCCGCGCCAGCGCCTGGTTGACCCGGTTCTGCACCTGCAACTGGGCCAGATCGACGTCGGTGCCCGGCTTGAAGGTGACGGTCAGGGACAGCACACCGTCGCTGGCCGCCACCGACTTCATGTACATCATGTTCTCGACGCCGTTGATCGCCTCCTCGATCGGTGTCGCAACCGTCTCGGCGATGATCTTGGGGCTGGCGCCGGGGTAGATGGCGCGCACGCCGACGGTCGGCGGCACCACGTCGGGGTACTCGCTGATCGGCAGCAGCGGGATGGCGATTACGCCGGCGGTGAAGAGGACGACCGACAGCACCGCCGCGAAGATCGGGCGGTCGACGAAAAATCCGGCGAAATTCATGGACCCTTGGCCGCGGCCTCGCCGCCGGCCATTCCATCGGCAGGAGGCCCGGGTGGCGACGGTGCCGGCGGCGGATCGCCCATGTTGATGAGCTGCGGCGCGACCGGCATGCCCGGGAAGAACACCTTCTGCACCCCGTGCACGATCACCCGGTCCCCTTCGGCGAGACCCTCCTCGATGATGCGCAGGCCCTCGGCCAGCCGCCCGGGCTTCACGTCGCGGCGCTGGGCGAGGTTGTCGGCGCCGACGACATAGACGTACTTGCGATCCTGGTCGGTCATGATGGCGCGATCGTCGACCAGCAGGGCCTTGAAGACGCCGCTGCCGATGACCTGGACGCGGGCATACAGCCCGGGGGTGAAGTAGCGGTCCTTGTTCTCCAGCACGGCGCGGACCCGGATGGTGCCGGTGGCCGGGTCCAGCCGGTTGTCGATGAAGTCCATGTGCCCTTCGTGCGGGAAACCGGTCTCGTTGGCGAGGCCGACGCGCACCGGGTTGGGCGCCTCGCGCGAACTCGGGCGCTCGCCGCTCCGGGCCATCGCCGCGTGCCGCAGATAGGTCTGCTCGTCGCCGTCTATGTAGACGTAGACCGGGTCCATCGACACCACCGTCGTCAGCACGGTCGGCGTCGGCTGGGTGGCGACCAGGTTGCCGGCCGTGACCATGGCGCGGCCGGCCCGGCCGTCGATCGGCGAACGCACCTCCGTGAACTCGACGTTGAGCCGGGCCTTCTCGACCGCGGCCTCGGCGGCGCCGATGTCGGCGCGGGCACCGGCATCGGCGGCGACGCGCTCGTCGTATTCCTCCGCCGAGATGACCCTGGTCTCCAGCAACTGCCGGGCGCGCGCCACCTGCGCGGCGGTCAGCTCGGCCCCGGCGCGGGCGCGCGTCAGCTCGGCCTGGGCGCGGGCCAGTTCCGCCCGGTAGGGTCGCGGATCGATGACGTACAGCACGTCACCCTTCCTGACCTCGCCGCCCTCCTTGAAGCTGACCTTGTCGATGTAGCCGTCGACGCGCGGGCTGATCTCGACGGTCTCCACCGCCTCGATCCGGCCCGTGAACTCGTCCCAGCGCGTCACCTCCCGGGCGACCACGGCCGCAATGCTGACCGAAGGCGGCGGCATGGCCGGCGGCTGCGCCTGGGCCGGGGGTTCCTGCCGGTCACAACCGGAGAGGGCCGCCACCAGCAGGATCGGGGCGGCGGGCCAGTGTTTCGTCAACCTCATCCGGTCATTATGAAGTGGCGGCCCTCAGATGTGGAAATTCAGGCGCTTTGCGAGCCAGTGGTCCAGGGACAGCCGCCCCGGCCCGTGCAGCAGGCAGGCCAGCAGCATCACGCCCCAGACCTGGTGCTGCGCGAGCCCGGCGTCGTTTAGCCCCGGATAGGAGATGACCGCGATGATGTTGAACACGAACAGGACGAAGGCGGCGAAGCGCCCGCCCAGACCCAGGGCGAGCAGCACCGGGAAGAAGAGCTCGGTGGCCGTACCCATCACCGCCGCCACCTCGGGCGGCAGCAGCGGCACCTGATACTCGTAGGTGAACAACTGAACGGTCGTTTCCCAGGATTGGATCTTGGTGAGCCCCGACTTCCAGAAGACGTTCGCGACCCAGAGGCGCAGGGCCAGATCGGCGACCGGCGACAGACAACTCAGGCAGCGGGCAACCGCACTATAGGCGGCCAGCGCCGCGCCGACCGGGGTCTGAGAGACATTCGATGCGTTCATGGCAGGTTCTCCTTACGAGAGTTGGAAACCGATCAGCAGGCCGTCGGCGAGGCGGCGGCCCAGCGCCTCGGTCAGGTTGAAATCCGGTTGGCGAACCAGTGCCCGCCGTCCCGCGTCGAGCACCGGGCAGCCGGACGCGAGTGCCGCGAGCAGGGTGAATTCGCCGTCACCCAGGGCCTCGAACTCGATGTCCTCGCCGCGGCGCCGGATCAGCAGCCCATCCCCGCCCTCGTCCAGATGCACGGCGCCGTCGCGGCCGGGCTGGTTGGCCTGCCAGATGCGCAGCACCGGAAAATCCGACCGCAGCAGCCGGGCCGCCGGGTCGAGCCGCAGGCGCAGATCGCCGTAGCGGTCGGCCGGCACCGCGGCCAGCGCCGCGATCTCCGCGCGGTCGAGGCCCGGCGCGTTCGCGGCGTGATACACCTCCTGCATGAGCCATTCGAGGCGGGCGACATCGGCCAGGTACGATAGACCGCCCAGGGCCGGGTGCGCGGCGAGGAATACCGGGAACGCGGCGCCGTAGTCGTGCAGGTTGCCCGATGCCGACACGTGGCCACGGGAATAATCCCGCGCCACGGCGCGGAAGCAGTCCTCGCCGAGCAACCGCCGCACCACCGGGTAGCAGTCGGCGAGCGCGCCGCGGAAGGAGGCATGGACGCCGTTGCGGTAGATTTGCAGGCGCCGCGCCGCGGACAGCCCGCCGGCGCGGATCGGCAGCCCCGTTCCGACCTCCTCCGCACCGAAAACCCCGGCGGCGAAACGCCGTTGCAGCTCACGCAGCGCGGGCATGGCAAGCCTCCTGGCCGATGCAGGCGGCGACGCGGGCCTCGGCGACCAGTACCGCCAGTTCCGGCAGATCGGTATCCCACTCGATCAACGTCGGCGCCGCCGGGAATCGCTCGACCGCCCGGGCATAGAGCCGCCACACCGCGTCGCCGACCGGCCGGTCGTGCGTGTCGATGAGCAGATCGACCCCGTCGATCCGGCGCCGGCTATGGCCGGCCAGGTGCATCTCCCCGATCAGCTCCGGCGGCAGGGCCTCCAGATAGGCGCCGGCGCTGTAGCCGTGATTGACTGCGGAGACGTAGACGTTGTTGACGTCGAGCAGGATGCCGCAACCGCTACGGCGCGCGACTTCCGTGATGAACTCCCACTCCGGGATCGGGGAAAACTCGAATTGCAGGTAGGTGGACGGATTCTCGATCAGGATGCGGCGACCGAGGAAATCCTGGGTCGCGCGGACCCGCTCCGCCACATGCGCCAGGATCTCCTCTGTATATGGGAGCGGCAGCAGGTCGTTGAGGTAACGGCCGTCGATCGAGCTCCAGGCCAGATGGTCGGAGACCAGCATCGGCTCGACCCGATCGGCGAGCGCCTTCAGTCGGCGCAGATGTTCACGATTGAGCGGATCGGCCGAACCCAGCGACAGGCCGACCCCGTGCAGGCTGACCGGATAATCGCGGCGCGCCGCGTCCAGCACCGCGAGGGGCCGGCCGCCGGCGCCGAAGTAGTTCTCGCTGTGGACCTCGAGAAACCCGACCGCCGGGCGCTCGGCCAGCACCGCGTCGTAATGCCCCGGACGCAGGCCGATGCCGGGACTCGGCGCGCCGGCGGTCGGATGGGCCGGCACGATCAGGCCTTCGGCTTCGTGGAACCGCCGACGATCTTGTCGCAGCTGCCCTTCGGCAGATAGACCCAGGCGTCGGACTGGCCGTCGGCGGTCGACTGCCCGGCGCAGGCGGAGGTCGCGGTCTGGCAGTCGTTCTTGCCGGCCTTGACGACGCCGTAGCACTTCTCGGCCTCGGGCTTGTCGGCGGCGAAGGCGGTGTTGGCCGCGGCGAGGGTGAAGGCGGAAGCGATGGCGGTGGTGACTACCGTCTTGCATTTCATGATCGGTTTTCTCCAGAAGTTTCAGGTTGGTGTTGTGGGTGTCGGGCGGGTCGCCCCGCCTTACGACCCGTTAGTGTTCGCGGGCGGCGGTTTGTTACAGTCGTTCACTTTCCCCGACCAACCGTGAACAATGTCGCCATGGACAGCCAAACCGACGCCGAACTGATCCGCGGTCTGCTCGCCAGGGAAGAGTCGGCCTATCGTCAGGCCGTGCGCGCCTATCACGCCGGGATGATCCGGTTCGCCCGCTCCATGGTCGGCGACGCCGACGCCGAGGAGGTCGTGCAGGAGACCTGGGTCGCCGTCCTCAAGGGTCTGTCCGAATTCGCCGGCCGCTCCAGCCTCAAGACCTGGATCTACGGCATCCTCGGCAACCAGGCGAAGACCCGCCTGCGCCGCGAGTCGCGTACGCCCGCCGTCGCCAACTCCACGCCCGCGGATGGCGGCGGGCAGTTCGTTCCCGCCGAGCGCTTCGACGACAGCGGCCACTGGACCGACCCGCCGGTACCGTGGCACGAGGACAGCCCCGAGGCCCTGTTGTCGAGCGAGGACCTGCGTCGTTGCCTGGAACGGATGCTGGCGCGGATGTCGCCGGCGCAGCGGCAGGTGCTCACCCTGCGCGATGCCGAGGGCATGGGGATGGACGAGATCTGTAACATCCTCGGCATTTCCGGAACTAACGGCCGGGTCCTGCTGCACCGGGCGCGCAATCTGCTGCGCGGCGGTGTGGAACGTCACGAGCGGGGACAGCCATGCTGAGTTGCCGCGATCTCACCGAACGCGCCGGCGATTATCTCGAAGGCGCCATGCCGCCCAGGGCGCGGCTCGGCGTCTGGCTGCACCTGCTCATCTGCCGGGTCTGCCGGCTCTACCTGCGGCAACTGCGGCTGATCGCGAGGGTGATCGGCGGCCTGCGGCGCGAGCTGCCACCCGAGGAAGTCGAACGCCAGGTCGAACGGCTGCGCCGGATGTGAGCGCGGCGGCGGCCACGCGTGTCGCGTTGCTCACGGCGGCGCCGGCACGAACCGTCGACGAGGACCTGGAACCGCTGCGCGCGGCGCTCGGCGAACGCGGTGCCGAGGTCGCGATCACCGACTGGGACGACCCGACCACCGACTGGCGCGCCTTCGACCGGGTCGTGCTGCGCTCGACCTGGGACTACACCTGGCGGCTGACGGAATTCCTCGAACGCCTCGATCGGATCGGCGCCGCCGCCCGCCTCTCCAATCCGCTCCCGGTCGTGCGCTGGAACTGCGACAAGCACTACCTCGGCGAACTCGTCGCCGCGGGCCTCCCGGTCGTGCCGGGTGTCTACGTCGAACCCGGGGCCGATCCGCGGGCCGGCCTGCAATCCCTGCGCGACATGCACGGCGGTTACGACGAGGTCGTCGCCAAGCCCTGTGTCGGCGCCGGGTCGCGCGGCGCCCGCCGTCTGCCGGCGGCCGCTGGCGACACGGTCGTCGCGCATGTCGGCGAATTGCAGCGGCAGGGGCACAGCGTCCTCCTGCAACCGTATCTGCCGGCGGTTGACCACGGCGGCGAAACTGCGCTGCTGTACTTCGGCGGCCGCTTCAGCCATGCGATCCGCAAGGGTCCGCTGCTCAAGACCGGGCAGGCGCCGGTCCGCGCCCTGTTCGCGGCCGAGCACATCGTGCCGCGCGTGCCGGCCGCCGACGAACTCGAGGCGGCGGCCGCGATCCTGGCCGCGCTGCCCTTCCCGGGACCGCTGCTCTACGCCCGGGTGGACCTGATCCGCGACGCCACTGGCCGGCCCCGCCTGCTCGAACTGGAGCTGATCGAGCCGTCGCTGTTTCTCGGTCGCGCCCCCGGCGCCGCCGGCCGTTACGCCGACGCCATCCTGGCGCGCTGAGGCAGCGGGCGCACCGTCACCGCGGAATCCCGGTTGAACGCGCGGGTATCGCCCTGCCGACGCCCTCGTGCCTGGCGATCGCCATGGTTCAATCAGTGTCGAGGCCGGCCAGCATCCACTGGTAGGCCGGCCAGACCGTTACGTCGTCGGGGACTTCGGCGGGCGCCGCATCCCGCGTCAGGGTGAGAAGCCAGCGCCTGGCCTGCGTAAACCGTCGTCCGGCCTCGGCCAGGGCGCGAAGCTCCCGCGCCGCGGTCCCCGGTTCGCTGGCATCCGCCGCCACCTGGATGAGGTGCATCGCGCCGCCCGGTTCGCGGGCGAGGAAATCGACCTCGTGGCCTTCGGCGGTGCGGACGTAGGTGACCTCACAGCGCCGGCGTTCCAGCTCCACCAGCACCGCCGTTTCGAGCGCGTGGCCGAGATTGGCGCGTCCGGTCCGGTCGAAGAGCGCGATCAGGCCCATGTCCACGGGGTATACCTTGCGCGGGTTGACCATGCGCTGCCGCTCGGAATCCGCCTCCATCCACACGGTCCTGACGAGGAAGCAATCATCGAGGTGCGCGAGCAGCTGGTGCAGCGTGTCGCGCGATATGGCGATGCCCTGACTCTTGAGCGCACGGTGGAACTTCTCGACGCTGAACGGGCTGCCGGCGCTGCCGAGCAGGTGGCGTACGAGCCAGCGCAGGCCGGTGACGTTGCTGACCTCGTGGCGTTCGACAACGTCGCGCAGCATCGCCACGTCCACGTAGTCGCGCAGGAGTTGCCGGCGGGAGCCCGCGTCGAGCCGCTGCGCCTCGGGAAACCCGCCGATCTCGAGCCAGCGCAGGAAATCGTGCTCCATGCGGTTGCGCGCTGCCGGTGCGAGCCCGCCGGCATCACGCGGCGGGTCGGAGCCTTGATTCGCCAGCGCCTCGGCGAAACCGAAGGGAAAGAGGGGCACGGCCCAACCCCGGCCGCGCAGCGCCGTGCCGATCTCGCGCGACAGCAAGGCTGCGGACGACCCGGTGACGACGACTTCGTTGCCGGGCATGTCCAGCAGGCGGCGCACGAACCGCTCCCAGCCCCGCACCGTCTGGATCTCGTCGAAGCACCAGAGCACGGCGCCCTGGGCGCTCGCGTCGGGGACGCGGCGCCCGAACTCCTCGATCAGGAAACCGAGCTGGCTCGCCTCGATTTCCGCCAGCCGCTCGTCTTCGAAGTTCACGTACGGCACGAGTGCCCGCGCCACCCCCGCGGCCAGCCGTTCGCGCCGGAGCTGGTGAACGAATGTGGTCTTGCCCGCGCGCCGCACGCCGAGGACGGAAGTCACCTTCCCCGGCAGACGCACGACGCCCGAGATGCGACGCTCCGTCGCCTGGGGCAGCGGGCCCTCCAGCGAGGTCGCCAGCGTGTCCGCCAACGCCTCGCGCATGGAACCCGATATGGCGATGCTCACGATAGTTCTCCCTCAACGAAGGAGAAGATATCTACATTATCTCCCTAACACAAGGAGGAATAAGCCGTGGTCTGCCTTGGGGAAGCTCTGAACAGGTCCACCTGCCGTCATGCCGTACGCCGGTACCGATTATTCGCCGGCTTCCGGGGTGGGGAGCATCCTCTGCTTGATCCGGTCCGCGGGCACGGATTGAAAATGGGCGTCGCGATGGACCAGTTCCGCCCCATGCCGCGCCGCCGTCGCGGCGATCAGCGCGTCGGTTCCCGGCAGGCGCCGGGTGGCGGCACGCTTCATTGCGATCGCACCCAAGACCACGCTTTCGTCCACGGGGACGATGCCGTCAAAAAGCGGGCGGTAGAACTCGTAAAGGGCCTCGAATTGCTCGTCCTTGCCCAAGGCCTTCAAGCGGCTTTGGAGTTCCGGCAGGCTCACGACGGAAATGATGATGTCGGCGCCGTCCTCGTCAAACAGGGCATTGAGTTCCTCCCAGCCCGGTTCCTTGAAGATGTGGACAATCCAGGCGGAGGTATCGAGCAGGTAGGCCGGCACGGTCAGCCGTGTGCCTCGTCATCGGCCGCCCGCTCGCGGACCAGATCGGCAACCGGATTGTCTCCTGGCCTGAGCCAGGTCTGGCCGATCCCCGCCAGACGACGGGCTATCTCGCCACGGCTCGGCAGCGGCTTGACGAGCATCGTGCCGTCTTCCTGCTTGCACCAATCCAGTTGCGTGCCGGCCTTGATGTTGAGCTCGCGGGCCAGTTCGGCGGGGATGGTCACCTGGTTCTTTCCTGTCACGGTGGTAATCATGGCGAAACCTGCTTTCATGGAATATCTTTCGTCAAGTATTGCCGATGATTCATGGAGCATCAAGTCAGACGGTAGAACCCGGTCCACATACGTACAGCCAGATATGCTGCGGTTCACATTGTCTGCCATATATGGCAGACTATCTGTGTTTTCGTGCCAGATATGGCCGATGAAGAAGACGCCGCTCTCACCGATGGCAGCCCAGGCCCAAATGCGGGTCTATGCCGAAAACCTAAGAACCGCTCGGCTTCGGCGCGGCCTGTCCGTCGCTCAGCTCGCCGAGAAGGCCGGCGTCAGTGTACGCACCTTGCACCGCATCGAGCGGGGTGAGCCGGGCGTTGCATTCGCGTCCGTCGTCAACGTCCTCTGGGCCATGAACCTGTTGCCCGCCATCGCCGATCCCACGACCGACGAGGGGGCCCTGCGCATGGAACTGAGCCGCACGCGCAGGACCTCGCGCCGCCACCACGAGCTGCTCCGTGACCTCTGAACGCAGCTGCATCGTCTGGATCTACCTGCCCGGTGGCGCGGGACCGGTGCCTTGCGGCGCTCTGACCGTGGACCAGGCGGGCCGGAACACGAATGCCGAATTCACCTACGGCACGCGCTACCTCGCACGCGACGACGCGATTCCACTCGATCCGATCCATCTACCGCTGCGCGCGGCGAGCTTCAGGGCTGATCACCTGTTCGGCGCGATCCGCGACGCGGCTCCCGACAGCTGGGGCCGCAAGGTTCTGGAACTACGCCACGCCGCTCTGCTGTACAACGAGTTCGGTGAACTACCGGAGATCGAGTACCTGCTCAAATCATCTGGCGACCGCGCAGGCGCCCTCGCCTTCACTGAAGACACCGGCACCCCACCGGACCTGCCGACGCGATTTGTGACGAACGGGCTGGCCGACGCCATCCATGCCGTGGAAACCGGCCGGGCGGTCACACAGGCCCAAGGCGAGCTGCTGACAGGCTCGCTCGGCGGCGCATGTCCGAAGGCGGCATTCCAGGACACCCGGACCTCGATGATTTTGAAGTTCGGGCGCCAGGACGACCGCTTCGATCAGGTGCGGGTGGAAAAGGCCATACTCGACATGGCCGCCGCCTGCGGCTTCGACGTGCCCGTCCGGGAATTCGTGCAGGTCGACGGCTCCATGGCGCTCGGTGTTCACCGATTCGACCGCGAGCGGATCAAGGGCCAGCACTACCCGCGGCACTATCTCAGTGCCAAGACGCTGCTCGGGCAGTACGGCGAAACGGAAGTGGGCAGCTATCCGGCTTTTGCCGACGAGTTACGGCGATGGTCGGATCAGCCCGCCAAGGATTGCCACGAGCTGTTCGGGCGCATGCTTTTCAATATCGTCACCGGCAATCGTGACGATCACGCCAAGAACCACGGGGTGCTCCATGTAGCCGGCACCACGTACCGGCTCGCGCCGGCGTTCGACCTGGTACCGATGCCGCAGGTGGGGACCACATATCGTCAGGCGATGATCGTCGGCTTGCAGGGCCAGACGTCAACCCTGGCCAATGCCCTCTCGGTCGCTGAACATTTCATGCTCGGCGACGAGGATGCGCGCGCCATTGCGCGCCAAGTCGCGGGAGGCGTGTCGGAGTGGCGGAGGTTTTTCGCGGCTGCGGGCGTCAGCACGCGTGATACGGAGTATGTGCAGGCGTGTTTTGACGTGGGCCGCCTGACCGATTGATCCAAAAATTCCTCACGGTGCGGGCGGTGATGCGTTGATTGGCGGAGAGGGGGAGATTCGAACTCCCGATACCCGAAAGGGTATGCCGCATTTCGAGTGCGGTGCATTCGACCACTCTGCCACCTCTCCGGTGTTCGACAAAACAACGAGTTAGCTGGTGAACCTCGCCTGCTTCACCCCTCGTTGCATACATTTTTTACATACATTGGCGCGAGGGGCGGGCAAGTTTCCACCAGCGGCGCGTCACGGTCAATCCATTTACACGCCTTGGTTCATCGTCAACCAAGACGAGCGGTATCCTGATCGGCGGCGGCACCAAGAAGCGTCAGCAGCAGGACATCGAACAGGCGGTGGCGCTGTGGGACGACTACAAGCGCCGCAAGGCATCAATCCGGAAGGGAAAGTGAACATGGCACTGACCCGTGATTTCAAAGAAACCGTGGCCGCGCGCGTGCAGAACGATCCGGCCTTTGCACAGGCCCCCTGCTGGATGAGGCCATTACCCTGTTCGTCAATGGCGAGCCGGAATCGGCCAAGCTGACCCTGCGCGATCTATGGAGCCGACGCGCTCCGCGCGCGGCTCATTCGTGGTCGTTCGGCCCTATAAGGTGAAACTCTCCCGCGCCTTGACGGCCGTTATTTGTGTAGCTACATTAAAAAATGCGCATCGAGTTCGACCCAGCCAAGGACATCTCAAACCAGTCAAAGCATGGCGTGTCCCTGTCCCTGGCCATCGAGCTCGACTGGGAAGCTGCACTGGTGTGGGTCGATGAACGGTTTGACTACGGTGAAACTCGAATGATCGCGCTCGCGCCGAAAACCGAAACTCTTAACACGTAGCGTTTGTAGATCGTGGCAACCTGCGAAGGATCATCAGCCTTCGCCGTGCCAATCGTCGCGAGGCAAAACATTATGTCCAAAATTACTAAGCGCCCCACTGTTCGAATCCCAACAGCCGAAGAAGACAAAGCCATTACCGCGGCAGCTCGGAGCGATCCTGATGCGCTGCCACTTACACCGAAGCAGCTCAAGGCGATGGTTCCACTCGCTTCCGTGCGCGGACGCCCGAAGTCCGCAAACAAGAAGCTGCTCGTGTCGGTGCGTTACAGCCCGGAGGTCATTGCCTACTTCAAGGCTACCGGTGAAGGCTGGCAGTCTTTGATGGACAGCGTTCTCCGTAAATACGTGGTACGTCATTCGCGATAGTGCGTAGCTAGGTGGCCGAACGCTGTGCTCCAGGGGACGCGCCGCGATGAAGCCGCGTCGCGCCCCTGAGCTTCGACGTTCGCCGAGCGTGTGGACGAAGATCTGAAATTAAGGCCCTGCGGGGCCTTTTTCTCGTCTCAGGTCCGGGGCGCCGGGGTGGCGCTGTCGGCGAACTCGCGCCGGGCGACGCGCTCGCGCAGCCGGACGCGCTGCTCGTGCCCGAGCGACCGCCCCACCCGCGCCGCGACCCGGAACATCCGCTCATCGCCGCCGGCGACCGCCGCCGCGTAGATCCAGAAGTAGGCGCGGGCCTCGTCGCGCGGCCCGCCCTGACCCTGGGCCCACATGACGCCCAGGCGGTACTGGGCGCGGGCATGGCCCTGGCGGGCCGCCGCCTCGTAATGACGCCGCGCCTCGGTTTCGCTCACGGGCGCGCCGATGCCGTCGGCGTCGAGCCGGCCGAGCCGGTAGCTGGCGCGCGCCAGGCCGTGATCGGCGGCGCGGGCGAGCCAGTCCCGCGCCGCCTTGACATCGACCGCCACACCCTCGCCCCGCAGGTGGCAGACGCCGAGCGCGTATTCGGCGCGGGCGACGCCCTGCGCGGCCGCCGCCCGGTACCAGGTCAGCGCCGAGTCCGGATCGCGATCGGTCCCCAGCCCCAGCGCGTACATGACCGCGAGGTTGTACTGGGCGCGGGCATGGCCCTGACCGGCCGCGAGCGTCAACAGGCGCATGGCCTCGGCGAGGTGGAACTGGCCGCTCGCATGGCCGCGTTCGGCGGCGGCGCGGTACCAGGCGACCGCGGCCGCCTCGTCCTTCTCGACGCCGGCGCCCTGCGCAATCGCCTTGCCCAGGCACACCATCGCCGGCGGGTAGCCGTCCGCGGCCGCCAGCCGGTACCAGCCCACGGCGGCGACCGGGTCGCGATCCACCCCGAGTCCGGCCGCGTACAGGCCGCCCAGGTTGCAGCGGGCGAGGTTGCTGCCGGCGTCCGCGGCGCGCCGGTAGCACTCGGCGGCCTGGCGGTAATCGACCGGCGTCCCGAGCCCGCGCTGATGGCACCATCCGAGCGCCGCCAGTGACGGCACGTGCCCGTGCGCCGCGGCGCGCGTGAACCAGGCGCAGGCCGCGCCCGGATCGGCGGCCGGTACTTCGCCGGCGAGCAGCATCTGGCCGAGGTTGAACTGGGCGACGGGGTAGTCCGAGTCGGCGGCCTGCCGGTACCAGCGCAGCGCCTTTTCCGGATCGCGCTTGCCGCCCCAGCCGTAGCGGTAATTGTCGGCCAGGGTGACGGCGGCGCCGACGTCCCCGCCCCTGGCGCGTTGCAGGAGGACGCCGATGTCCTGGGTGCGGGTCTCGTTGGACATCCGCGCGGGCGCTGCCCTCAGGGCGGGCCGGCCGGCCGCACGAATTCGCGGACCAGGGCGGCGGCCACTTCCTCGGCGCGCCTGATCTCGCCGGCGTCCATGGACTCGACGAGCGTGGCGCGGACCTCGGCCGCGTCCCGGGAACCGTTGGCGACGGCGATGTCGCACCAGGCGTAGGCCCTGACCCGATCGGTCGCCACGCCGCGCCCCAGCGAGTAGGACATGCACATGAGGTCCTGCGCCCCGACCACGCCCTGGCGGGCGGCGCGCGTGTACCAGTACACCGCCTGGCCGTAGTCCTGCGGGACGCCACGCCCCTGGCCATGAAGAAGGCCGAGCGCGTGCTCGGCCTCGGGGTGGCGCTGATCGGCCGCCGACCGGATCCAGCGCAGCGCCTCGGCGTCGTTGACGGCCACGCCGCTGCCGTCGCGGTACATCGCGCCGAGCGCGTACTGCGCGCCGGCCAGCCCCTGATCGGCCGCCTTGCGGTACCAGTGCTCGGCCTGCGCGGCATCCGCCGCCACGCCCTCGCCGCGCGCGTACATCCCGCCCAGGTTCAGTTGCGCGGCGGCGACCCCCTGCTCCGCCGCCCGGCGATACCACTCGAAGGCCTGGGCCAGGTCGCGGGCGACGCCCTGCCCGGTGGCATAGAGGTAACCGAGATTGGCCTGCGCCTCCGGATGTCCGGCCTCGGCGGCGCGCGCGTACCAGGACATCGCCTGCGCCGAGTCGATCGGCACGCCGCGGCCGGTGCGGAAGAGGTTCCCCAGGTTGAACTGGGCCGCGGCATCGCCCTGGCCGGCGGCCTTCATGTACCAGTACATGGCCTGCGCGTAATCGACCTCGACGCCCAGGCCCCGCTCGCAGAGCACGCCCAGGTTGTAGGCGGCGCGCGGGTCGCCGGCCTCCGCGAGCGGCTGCCATTCGGAGTACGCGGCCGCGTAGTCGCCGCGGGCGGCGGCGGCGAGCCCGGTCCCGACGTCGGCGGCGGACGCGACCGCGGCGGCGATCAGGGCGGCCCCGGTCAGCGCCGGCAACGGTCTTGGTATGATCGCCATGGGTTTCATTATATCGAGTCGGGCAGTCCCACCTTGAACCCAGATTGTCCATTAAACGAACGACCGCTCCAGCGCACGCCGCTCCACGCCCTGCACCTGGAACTCGGCGCGAAGATGGTTCCGTTCGCCGGTTACGAGCTGCCGCTGCACTACCGGGACGGCATCCTGCGCGAGCACCAGCACACCCGCGGCGCGGCCGGGCTGTTCGATGTCTCGCACATGGGCCAGTTCCGCCTGACCGCGACACCCACAGGCAACCTGGCAGCGCTGATGCGGCTGGCGCCGATCGACACTTCCGATCTGGCCCCCGGCCGCCAGCGCTACACCCTGCTCACCAACGATGCCGGCGGCGTCGACGACGACCTGATGGTGACCCGCATGGGCGATCACCTGTTCCTGGTGGTCAATGCCGCCCGCAAGGTCCAAGACCTCGAACGGCTGCGCGCCGGCCTGGGGTCCGATTGCATCGTCGAGACGCTGGACGACCGCGCCCTGCTGGCCCTGCAAGGCCCGGCGGCGGCGGCGGCACTCGCGGCCCTGGCGCCGAGCGCGCCGGGGCTCGGGTTCATGAGCGGCGCCTGGTTCACGCTCGACGGCAGCGAGTGCTACGTCACCCGCTCGGGTTACACGGGCGAAGACGGCTTCGAGATCTCGGTGCCGGCGGCCGGGGCCGAGCGGCTGGCCCGCCGCCTCCTGGAACGACCCGACGTCGCGCCAGCGGGACTGGGCGCCCGCGATTCGCTGCGCCTCGAAGCGGGCATGTGCCTCTACGGTCACGACCTCGATGCCGCGACCACGCCGGTCGAGGCGGGACTGGACTGGGCCATCCCGAAGTCGCGCCGCGACGCCGCGGCGGTGGACTTCCCCGGCGCGACCGTCATCCGCCGCCAGATTAAGGACGGCGTCGCGCGCCGTCGCGTCGGCCTGCTGCCGGAGGGCAAGGCGCCGGTACGCGAAGGCGCCGCGCTCTGCGACGCCGCCGGCAACCCGGTCGGCCGGGTGACGAGCGGCGGCTTCAGTCCGACGCTCAACCGGCCCATCGCCATGGCCTATGTCGAGCGGGCGCACGCCGCCCCCGGCACGGCGCTGATCGCCGTTGTGCGCGACCGGCCGCTGCAAGTTAAAGTAGCCCGGTTGCCGTTCGTTTCACCCCTCTACCACCGCGCAGCGAAAGGAACTGGACCATCATGAGCGAATTGCGATACTCCCGGGACCACGAATGGGTCCGCGCCGAGGGCGGCGACATCGTCACCGTCGGCATCACCGACTACGCCCAGCGGCAACTCGGCGACGTGGTCTACGTGGAACTGCCCGCGGTCGGCGCCGCCGTCGAACGCGACCGGCCGGCGGCGGTGGTCGAATCGGTGAAGGCGGCCTCGGAGGTAATGTCGCCGGTGAGCGGCACGGTCACCGAGGTCAATGGCGCCCTGGCCGACGAGCCGCAGCGGATCAACGAATCGCCGACCGGGGACGGCTGGTTCTTCCGGGTCAAGGTCAGCGCCGCGGGCGCGATCGAGGGGCTGCTGACCGAGGCCGCCTACGACGAGTTCGTCAAAACCCTCGGCTGATCCCATGCCCCGGCGGACGCTGGCGGAGCTCGAGCAGCGCGGCGACTTCATCCGCCGCCATATCGGGCCGGACGACGGCCAGATCGCCGCCATGCTGCGGACGCTGGGCCTGCCGTCGCTCGACGCCCTGATCGACGAGGCGGTGCCGCGCGCCATCCGCGCCGGCGAACCGCTCGCCCTCGGCGAGTCGAAGAACGAGCGCGAGACGGTGAGCTACCTGCGCCGCATGCGCGACCGCAACCGGGTGTTCATCTCCATGATCGGGATGGGCTACCACGGCACCATCATGCCGGCGGTGATCAAGCGCAACGTGCTCGAGAACCCCGGCTGGTACACGGCCTACACGCCCTATCAGGCGGAGGTGAGCCAGGGCCGGCTAGAGGCCCTGCTCAACTTCCAGCAGATGATCGTCGATCTCACCGCCATGGAGATCGCCAACGCCTCGCTACTCGACGAGGCGACCGCCGCCGCCGAGGCCATGGCCATGTCGAGGCGGGTGAGCAAAAACACTGCTCACGCCTACTTCGTCGATCGCGACTGTCACCCGCAGACCGTCGCCGTGGTCCGCACGCGGGCCCGTCCGCTCGGCATCGAGGTCATCGTCGGCGATCCATACAGCGAACTCGACGGTCGCGACGTGTTCGGCGTGCTGGTGCAGTATCCGGGTTCGTCCGGTGAAGTGCGCGATCTCGGAGATGTCGTGCGCACCGCGCGCACGCGACAGGCGGTCGTCACCGCCGCCGCCGACCTGCTGGCCCTGACCCTGATCAGGCCGCCGGGCGAGATGGGCGCCGACATCGTCGTCGGCAGCACGCAGCGCTTCGGCGTGCCTATGGGCTACGGCGGCCCGCATGCCGCCTATTTCGCCACCCGCGACGTCCACAAACGCCAGGTGCCGGGCCGGATCATCGGCGTCTCGATCGACAGCCACGGGCAACCGGCATTGCGCATGGCGTTGCAGACCCGCGAGCAGCACATCCGCCGCGACAAGGCGACCAGCAACATCTGCACCGCCGAGGTGCTGCCGGCGGTGCTGGCCACCTTTTACGCGATCTATCACGGCGCCGACGGCCTGCGGACCATCGCCGAGCGGGTCCACCGCATGACCCTGATCATGGCCGCCGGCCTGCGCCGTCTCGGCTTCGAGGTGGTCACCGCCCGCTACTTCGACACGATCACCGTCCGCGTGCCCGGCCAGGCCCGGCGCATCGCCGCCCGCGCCCGCGAGTCGCGCTTGAACCTGCGCGTGGCCGACGCCGATCACCTCGGCATCAGCCTCGACGAGACCACCCAGCGCCAGGACCTGCGCGCGCTGTGGCGGGTGTTCGCGACCCGCGCCGACGTGGCGCTGTCGCTGGAGGCCCTGGATGCCGAGGTCGAGGACTGCATCCCCGACGCGCTCAAGCGCGGCGCCGCCTTCCTCACCCACCCGGTGTTCGCGAACTACCGGTCCGAGACCGAGATGCAGCGCTATTTGCGCCGGCTGGCGGCCCGCGACATCGCCCTCGACCGGTCGATGATCGCGCTCGGCTCCTGCACCATGAAGCTGAACGCCGCCACCGAGATGCTGCCGGTCACCTACCGCCAGTTCGCCTCCATGCACCCGTTCGCGCCGCTCGATCAGGCGCAGGGCTACATGCAGCTGTTCGAGGAACTGGAGGACATGCTCTGCGCCATCACCGGCTTCGCCGCCTTCTCGCTGCAACCGAACGCCGGGTCGCAGGGTGAATACGCGGGCCTGCTCGTGATCCGCAAGTACCACGAACACCGCGGCGAGGGGCATCGCGACGTCTGCCTGATCCCGGCCTCGGCGCACGGCACCAATCCGGCCAGCGCGGTGATGGCCGGTCTCAAGGTCGTGGTCGTGGCCTGCGACGACAGCGGCAATGTCGACATCGGCGACCTCAGGGCCAAGTGCGCGCGGCACGCCGACCGGTTGGCGGCGCTGATGATCACCTATCCCTCGACCCACGGCGTGTTCGAGGAGGCGATCGTGGACATCTGCCGGCTGATCCACGACCACGGCGGCCAGGTGTACATGGACGGCGCCAACCTCAACGCCCTGGTCGGCATCGCCCGGCCGGCCGCGATCGGGGTCGACGTGGCCCACATCAATTTGCACAAGACCTTCGCCATCCCGCACGGCGGCGGCGGCCCCGGCATGGGGCCGATCGGCGTGCAGCCGCACCTGGCGCCGTTCCTGCCGGATCACCCGGTGGTCGGCGGCGTCAATCCGGCGGCCGGCAGCGGCACGACCATCGGCACCGTATCGGCAGCGCCCTGGGGTTCGGCCTCGGTACTCACGATCTCCTGGGCCTACATCGCCATGATGGGCGGTGCCGGCCTCGCCCGCGCCACCGCGGTCGCGATCCTGAACGCCAACTACATCGCCACCCGCCTGGCGCCGCACTACCCGATCCTCTACACCGGGCAGAACGGCCGGGTCGCCCACGAGTGCATCATCGACCTGCGCGCCATCAGGGCCCGCTGCGGGATCACGGTGGACGACGTCGCCAAGCGGCTCATCGATTACGGCTTCCACGCGCCGACGATGTCGTTCCCGGTCGCCGACACGCTGATGATCGAGCCGACCGAGAGCGAGGATCAGCGCGAACTCGACCGCTTCTGCGCGGCGCTGATCGCCATCCGCGCCGAGGTCGCGGAGGTGGAGCGCGGCGAGGCCGACGCCGACAACAATCTGCTGCGCAACGCCCCCCACACCCATGCCCTGCTGCTGGCCCAGACCTGGGACCGGCCCTACGCGAAGGAGCGTGCGTTCTTCCCGCTCCGGGACCGCGCCCGCGACAAGTACTGGCCGCCGGTCGGCCGGGTGGACAACCTGCAGGGCGACCGGCACCTGATCTGCACCTGCCCGCCGATCGCCGATCACGCCTGAACCCCTGCCCGCGTCCAGGAGTCCGCGCACGGCCGCCGCCGATTCGCGCGGCGGCGCGCAAGAATCTATAATCCCCACTTAATCGGGACGCCCAAACCATGCGTCCGTACCCAGCGATGACCGATAACCGACTCCGACAGTATCGCGAAAGCGCGCTCGCCATGATCGCCGGCGATTACCGCGTCGAGTTCCCCGTTGGCGTACTCGACGAGGTCGGGCGCCTCGGCGAGGTTCTCAATCGCCTTCCCCGCCAGATCGAGGCCCGCATCGAGGACGCCCTGCTGATCGAGCGCGTCGGCACCGCGTTGAACCGCGGCCTGCTGCTCAGCGAGGTGCTCGACGCCATCTACGACGCCTTCAAACCGGTCATCCCCTACGACCGCATGGGTTGTTCGCTGATCGAGAAGAACGGCACCGCGGCGCGCGCGGTCTGGTCGCGCACGGAGAACCAGGACGTCCACCTGAAGGTCGGCTACACCGCCAAGCTCAACGGCAGCAGCCTGCAGCGCGTCATCGACACCGGCGAGCCGCGCATCATCAACGACCTGGAGGCCTATCTGCAGGCGCACCCGGCGTCGAACTCGACCCAGTTGATCGTCCGCGAGGGCCTGCGCTCGAGCCTCACCTGTCCGTTGCTGGTCTTCGGCAAGGCGGTGGGTTTCCTGTTCTTCAGCAGCCGCGCCACCGACACCTACCGGGACATCCATCAGGCGCTGTTCCTGCGCCTGGCGAGCCAGGTTTCGGCGGTGATCGAAAGAAGCCGCATGTACCAGCAGATACACGACCTCAACGAGGAACTGCGCTCGACGCAGGACAGCCTGCGGACCCAGGCGATGCGCGACCCGCTCACCGATCTGCTCAACCGCCGCGCCATCACCGAGATCCTCGGCAAGCAGATATCCCGCGCCCGCCGGCAGGCCTCGTCCATCGCCACGGTGATGGCCGACATCGATCACTTCAAGCGGATCAACGACCAGCATGGACACCACATCGGCGACGCGGTGCTGAAGGAGGTGGCGCTGCGCCTCGGCAAGTCCGTGCGTCAGGGCGACTTCGTCGGCCGGCTCGGCGGCGAGGAATTCCTCATCGTCCTGCTGCCGGGCACCCAGGTCGAGGCCAGCGTCGTCGCCGAGCGCATGCGGAACGCGGTCGGCGAGGCGCCGGTGCACACCGAGGTCGGGCACATCGAGGTGACGCTCAGCCTGGGGGTCGCCATCGCCTCGCAGTTCGGCAGCGCCGCCGATACGGTACTGATCAACGCCGCCGATTCAGCGCTCTATCGGGCCAAGAACGGCGGGCGCAACCAGGTGGTGATCATCCACTGTGCCTGAGCGGGCGACCGCTCACACCGGCCGCGCCCACAGATCGTAGTCGCCGGCGCGTTCGACCCGCACCTCGACGAAGTCACCGGGCCTGAGTCTGCCGGCGGGCGTCACGAAGACGCTGCCGTCGATCTCCGGTGCGTCGGCGGCGCTCCGCGCCACGGCCCGTCCCTTCCCGACCGCGTCGACCAGCACACGCAGCGTCCGCCCCACCTTGGCGGCCAGCCGCTCGCGGCTGATCACCTGCTGCAACTCCATGAAGCGCGCGTAACGGTCTTCCACGATCTCCTCCGGTACCGGATCGGCGAGCGCATTGGCGGCGGCGCCCTCGATCGGCGAGTACCTGAAACAGCCGACCCGGTCCAGCCGCGCCGATTCAATGAATCGCAGCAGCTCGCCGAAATCCTGCTCGGTCTCGCCGGGGAAGCCGACGATGAAGGTGCTGCGCAAGGTCAGCTCCGGACAGATCGAACGCCACTTGTCGATCCGCCGCAGTGTGTCCTCGGCGGCGGCCGGCCGCTTCATGGCCTTGAGCAGGCGCGTGCTGCCGTGCTGCAGCGGGATGTCGAGGTAGGGCAGGATGCGACCTTCGGCCAGCAGCGGGATCACCGCATCGACGTGCGGATAGGGATAGACGTAGTGCAGCCGCACCCAGACGCCAAGTTCCCCCAATCCCGCGCAGAGTCCCGCGAGCGAGGCCGGGTACTCAGTGCCCCGCCAGCAGCCCGGCCGGTACTTGAGATCCACCCCGTAGGCGCTGGTGTCCTGCGCGATCACCAGCAATTCCCTGACCCCGGCGGCAACCAGGCGCTCGGCCTCACCCAGCACCTCGTCGATGGGGCGGCTGGCGAGCGGCCCTCGCAGTGACGGAATGATGCAGAAGGTACAGCGGTGGTTGCAGCCCTCGGCGACCTTGAGATAGGCGTAGTGGCGCGGCGTGAGCTTGAGCCCTGCGGGCGGCAGCAGGTCGAGGCGCGGGTCGTGCGGCGGCGGCAGCGCCGCGTGCACGGCGCCAACCACGTCCTCGTAACGCTGCGGTCCGGTGACCGCGAGCAGATTCGGAAACCGCTCGCGGATCACCGTCTCGCGCACACCCAGGCATCCGGTCACGATCACCCGGCCGTTCCCGGCCATGGCCTCGCCGATCGCCTCCAGCGACTCGGTGACCGCCGATTCGATGAAGCCGCAGGTGTTGACGACCACGAGGTCGGCGCGGTCGTAGGTCGGCGCAATCTCGTAACCCTCGACCTTGAGCTGGGTCAGGATGCGCTCGGAATCGACCAGCGCCTTCGGACAACCGAGCGATACGAATCCGACGGTGGGATTTTTTGTCCGGGCTTTCATCTGCGGCAGACCGCCTGCACCTGTCGAAGCGGCTGGTTTAGGTCCCGAATCCGCTTCGGACCAGACGCAGTTTGCTCATATTCTCCTGCAAGTATCACGTCGCGGTAATCAACCCTGAGATGTTCGATGAGTTGCCTGAGCATCGTCAACGAACCGTCAGCACCGATCAGGGCGGCCCTTTGGCAACGTGGGCTTGCGGCGCTCCCGTCATGCAGTACCGCACTCGCGACGAGCGACAGTACCTCTTCGCGCTGCTCCGGGAAATAGTTCGCGTCGATATAGGATGTGATGTCAGGCAACAGCATGCTCGGCAGGCCAGTCACTCGGCGTTCTGTTCCGACAATTCGCGCCCGGCGATGATCAATCGAAGGACCAGCCCGCAAACAGAATCTCGGCCGGCAGTCCATGCTCGTAGATCAGGACATAAACGGCCTCGCCACGATCGATCCGCGCAAAGACGCTGTCCGATTCGGCAAGGCTCTTCTCGACCATTTCCCTCGTCGGCCTGCTGCTGCCGAAGGCGGCACGGAGGCTGTGTTCGTCAAGAGGCGCGACGGCGTGACAGGCGATGGCATTCGCAATTCTATCCACATCCAGAATCGATCTCGTGCCGGATTCTCCGGCCGCCATCCTCGCCTCCTTCATGGTCGCGTGACCGGGGCCGGGGGAGGATGACGCAGCGGAAACTGGAAAGGCCGGAAACCGGATCACGGGGTTGTAGCGCCCCGCCTTGAACTCGCGCTCGCGCAATGCGGACAGGGAAGCGTCAACGCCGCCGGCCAATGGAACGACATACCACCATGGACTGCTACCCATTGACGCCCCCTTGCCCGGAAGGCGCGGTTTGCGCGAAGGCCCGATCGAGCGGGGCCTTCATGAATTGTGCCCAACCGGCGACATCGCCGGGCGCGTAGTAGCGCAGGGAGAAATCCTGGTTGCGCTGAAAGGGTTCACGGCGCGGCTGAAACTGGTCGCGCAGCGCCTGCAGCATTCCGGCGCCGGATGGATAGCGGCTGAACTGCCCTGCCATCATCGTGAAGTAGCTCTCGGGGGGCGGCCTCAGTCGCTGCACGATCGCATTGTGATAGTCGAGCGCCAGGGCGAGTTCGTCGTCCGTCAGCAATTCGTTCAGGCGCACGCTGTTGTCAAAATTCGCGACCGGAGTGGGCGACAGGCCAAGGTTCACGAAGAACGATGAGCCGGCGTAGGGATCCCACCCCCGCCTGTCACACTGAAACCAGAGGACCTGGTTCATGGCTTTCAGGGCTCTGACCAAGACCAGTCCCGACGAACCCTGACGCTTGAATTGCCGTTCCTGGAGCCAGGGGGCAAGTTCGCCGCGCAATACTCGATACACCTCGGCCGCCTTCATCGGTCTTTCAATCCGATCCGCTTAGAGTCTCTGCTCGACATAGGCCGTGGCCTGACTGGCCGTCACGTTACATACCGCAGCCATTCGCGGTTTTCCCGCAGTGTGAGGTGTTGATCTCCCATGTGAGCGGCCATACCAGCGTTTCCATCGCCTATTGGCTGACTTCGCATTTATAGTCAATGCCATAAGCGTAAGGCGTTGCCGTGAACTCGGAGATTCTCGGTTCACCCGGAGCGTCCCGGTTCCACCATTGCATCGGGTACTGCATTCTCAAATAGTTCTTGTCGTCGGTGAAGAAGAACCATCCGGAATCCGCGGTCAGGTGCGGAAACCGGGCTTTCAACACCCCCGACGTCGGCAGGCTATTGTTGTGCCTGCAATATTGGTCGACAAAGCGATCGACTTCCCTGGCGGTTTCTATCGTTGTTGCATCGGATCGTTGCAGCATTGAAATCAAGAAGTAGGAGAGTGTGGCCATGACGATTACGGAGATCAGCATGGCCCGTAGCAACCGTTTCAGCTGGCGCCCGCCCTGCCGCGCCGACCCATGGGGTGCTTCGTTGCCCTGCGTTGGGCCGGCGCTCATGGCAGCGGAGCGGCCGATACGCCATTGCCACACGAGGGCTGCAACCACGGCAAGGAGACCGATCGCCGTCTGCAGCGGCGGTACCATCAGGACGGCCAGTGCCCCTTGCGCATCGACATGAACGAACATGGCATCGATGTAGAGCAACGGGCCGCCGACGGACGCGAGAACGATCGCCCAAACGAGCAGCAATCGAACCGGCGGATGAATGCCGCGGCGGCACAAGCCGATGCATGCGACCAACAATACCGCATAGGGCATCAGTGTCCACGCAAGGTAGCCGAGGGTGCCCCGCTTCCAGCCACCGACAACGAAGGCCATGAGCCACGAGGAAGAAAGTGCACCGAGCAGCAGCGCGCTTGCCACCAACCAGGTGGTTACGTGGCGAGGCATCATCATCGATGCGCGCAATCGAGACAGCCCGGGCGCTCGCCGACGACATATCCTGCCTTCTGGTATCGGCTGAACCCCTTTGCCGTGAGTCGCGCGAGTTGCCGGAACAGGGCGGGATCGGGTCGCGTAAAGTTGAAGCAGGACTTGCCATGCATGCGGCTGCGAAGGGCCGATGGAATGGCCGCCGCCAACTCGGGGAACACATAGAGCGGCATCAAGTGAAAGGACACATACGATGCCCGTAAACGGACGGCACCGAAGAACAGCGCCTTGCCGTTACGCATGACATGGTGTGTGTCGAGGTGAAGGTTTCCGGGGCGGTCCGCGAACACGTGTAGTGTCGGCGCGTAAGGCAGGAGAATGGCGCGCAGCTCCTCAAAGCAGTCGGCACGGTCGAGCGATACGAATCCGACGGTGGGATTTCTTGTCCGGGCTTTCATCTGCGGCAGACCGCCTGCACCTGTCGAAGCGGCTGGTTCAGGCCCCGAATCCGCTTCGGTCCAGACGCAGTTTGCTCATATTCTCCTGCAAGTATCACGTCGCGGTAATCAACCTTGAGATGTTCGATGAGTTGCCTGAGCATCGTCAACTGTCGGCAAATTCCACTTCCATGTGAATCAGGCAGCAGCGGCGCGGACGATACGACCACTGGTTCAGCGCGAAAAGCGGAATCGGGTCTGCATCGTTTGGCGTTGGGCTGCTAATATTCACAGTGTTCGGCATCCCTGTCGGAGGTTCTCAAATGGCCGCCATCCTGAAAGACATCGAAGCCCAGGCCCTGGAGCTGTCGCCCATGGAGCGCGGCAGCCTGATACATCGCCTGATCCAAAGCCTCGACGGCCCGGCCGAGGAAACCCCGGACGAGATCGCAAAGGCCTGGGACAAAGAGATCGCGCGGCGCGTTGCAGACATGGAGGCCGGTCGCACGAAATGGATACCTGCCGAAGAAGTGTTTGCCCATCTGGACGAGGTTGCCAAAGGCAAGCGCTGAATCGTGCCGGTTTCGTTCAGCCCGGAAGCATTGGCCGAAGCCGAGGATGCAGCGTACTGGTATCGGGCGCAGGGCGGCAACGCGGCCAGCGAATCGTTCACCCAGGAAGTGGAACGTGTCGCCAGACTGGCCGGACTGCACCCGGAACTGGGCGGCCCAGGGGCACACAGTACTCGTCGGTTATATCTCAAACGCTTTCCATACACCCTGATTTTCCGGATTCAATCCGACACCGTGCGGATCATTGCGGTCGCCCACCAGCGCCGCCGTCCGGGGTATTGGGCCGGGCGGCAGTAAGCCAGAGTTTATTCGGCGATCAGATGCCATAGGTCATCAACTCGACACCTCTCGGCATTCTCTCGGCGTGCAGCGTCACCACATAGTCGATGAATGACCGCGGCGATCGGTAACCACACGCGACGCGACTGTCTCGGGATTCGGCCGTGGCTATGGTCCGGTGTCGGGGACCGCGGGCCACAGCGCGGCGCGCAGACCGGAGGTCCGCTCGTGGCGCTGGCGTACGGCAGCGCCGACGACCTCGCGCGACCCCTGCACCGACGCCCGCCGGCGGGCGCGGGTCACCGCCGTGTAGACCAGTTCGCGGCAGAGCACGGGTGACGCTGACGCCGGCAGCCGGAGCAGCACCTCGTCGAACTCGGACCCCTGGGCCTTGTGCACGGTCAGCGCCCAGGCGGTCTCGTGCGGCGGCAGCCGGGCCGGCGACAGGGCGCGCACGCCGCCGGCATCGGTGGCGAACATCACGCGCAAACCGCCGTCCGCGGCCGGCATGACGATGCCGAGGTCGCCGTTGTAGAGCCTGAGACCGTGGTCGTTGCGGGTCACGAGCAGCGGCTGGCCGGGATAGTGCGTGGCGTGGCCGCGCACCAGCCCACGATTGCGCAGCCAGCGCTCGATGCCGGCGTTGACCGCCAGGACGCCACCGCTGCCATGACGATGGGCGCAGAGCACCCGGAAGCGGTTGTAGGCCGCAAACGCCTCGTCCGGCTTGCCGCCATTGACGACATCGAAGTACGCGGCGAGCGCCGACGCGCCGGGTTCGTCAACCTCGCCAGGCGCCGATTCACCACTCGCCGTCCACTCGAGGTCGGGACCGGCATCACCGAGCAGGGTCAGGGCGGCGTCTGCGTCGCCGGCCCGCACCGCGTCGGCGAAACGGCCGATGCCGCTGTCGGCGGCAAACCGATGACTGCGGCGCAGGAAGACGATGGCGTCGGCGAGCGGCGCGCCGTCAGTCGCGGTGGGCAGCGACGGAGTGCCGGCGACGGCGGCGAGGCGTTGCGCCCAGCCGGGCGTGAAGGCATTGCCGCGCGCGCACAGGTCACCCAGGACCGCGCCGGGCTCCACCGCCGCCAGTTGGTCCTTGTCACCGAGCAGGATGAGACGGGCGGCGGGTGGCATTGCATCAACCAGCCTGGCCATCATCGCCAGATCGACCATGGACACCTCGTCCACCACCAGGACATCCAACGGCAGCGGGTTGTCGCGATCGTGACGGAAACGCGCGGCGCCGAGCAGGCGATGCAGGGTGGTCGCGGTTTCGGGAATGGCGGCGCGGACGGGTTCGGAAACGTCGAGCATCGCCTTCACGCGCCGCAACGTCTCCTGCAAGCGCGCCGCCGCCTTGCCGGTCGGCGCCGCCAGGGCGATGCGCGGCGGCCGCTCGCCGGCCTGCTCGATCAGCAGCGCCAGGATGCGGGCGACGGTGGTGGTCTTGCCGGTGCCCGGCCCGCCCGAGATGACGCACAACCGGCGCAGCACGGCGTTGGCCGCCGCCACCTTCTGCCAGTCGATCGCTTCGCCCGGCGCGGGAAACAGGCGGCCGAGCCCGGCGCGCAGAACGCCGTCATCGACGCCCTCGGCCACGGCCGCGGCGCGGCGGCGCAGTTCCACCGCCAGCCGCCGTTCGTAATCCCAGTAGCGGTGGAGGTACAGGCGGGCGTCATCGTCGAGGATCAGCGGTTGCCAATCGCCGGGCCGCCCGATCACCGGGCTTGCCCGCAACGCCGTCAGCCATTCCGCGAGCGGTGGCACCTTGGTGGCACCGCTCGCCGACCCGGCGAGCTGGCGCAGATCGACGCAACTGGCCCCGGCCGCGGCCGCCACCACGACCGCGTTCGCCGCCGCCGCCAGCGACGGGTCGCCGCGACCTGCAAGCCGGCACAGGAACTCGGCGAAATGCCGTGCCAGCGGCACCTCGCCGGTTACGCCGAAACCGGTTTCCACCGTCTCACTCACCGTGGCTGCCATCCGCGCATCATTCCCCATTCCCGCCGTTACCGCTGATCTGGCGATCGAGGGCGGCGATCAATGCCGCCGGCGGGCGGTCGTGATGGACGCCGCAACCGGGACCGGAGGCCGGGCCCATACCGCGCACGAAGAGATAGAAGGCGCCGCCGCAGTGGGTTTCGTAGTCGTATCCGGGCAGGCGGCGCCGAAGCCAGCGGTGCAGCGCCAGCGTGTAGATCAGCATCTGCAGGGTGTAACCCTCGCGGCCCATGACCACATCGAGCCGCTCGCGGCGGTAGGCGTCGCGCTCGCCCCCCAGCCAGTTCGATTTGTAATCGGCGAGGTAATACCGCCCCCGCCACTCGAAGACCAGATCGAGATAGCCCTTCATGTAACCACGCCCGGGCGCGAGCCGCAGATCCTCGATGGATTCGGCGGCATGGCCGTGTTGGCGAAGCAACCGCGCGATCGCAGGACCATCCAGGGCCGCCACCGGGTAATGGAACTCGAGCTCGTTCAGGCGCTGGTCGGTGGCGATCGCGGACAGCCGCAGATCGCTCCCGGCAATGAGTTCTGTCGCCAGAACGTCTTCCATCATCCGCCCGACGACCTCGACCCAGCGCCCGCCGTAACCGTGGGCGCCGAGTTGCGCGCCGACCAGCGCATGCAGGGCCTGCGGATCGCGACTGGCGAAATCGTGGTGCTCGAAAATCGCGTGCAGGCAACTGCCCGCCTGCGCGCCGCGCGGGAAAGAGAAGATGTCATCCGCCACCGGCGTGGCCGAGGGAACCACGGCGAGCGAGTCGTACGGCGATCGGCGATCATGGTCCGGGCGCTCGTCTTCGATGCGATCGTGCAGCGAGGAGAAACTGAATACCCCCCATTCGCGGCCGATGCGCCGGCGACACACCCTTGCCGCGAGAGGCGTTGCGCGAACCGCGGCCGCGAACAGTTCGCCGTCCGCGGGCGCCGGCGACACCTCGATGGCGCCGTGCGCGCGCCCGGCGATGCGCTCGAGATCGGCGGCAAGGTCGCATGTCCGCCAGCGCGCCTTGTCGCCCGCGGCCACGCGATGCCACAGCCAGGCGCCGCCGGACTCCTCGCCGTTGTTGACCGCGCCCCAGACGAGATAGCAGCGGTTCCGTGCACGGGTCAGGGCGACATAGAGCAGGCGCAGCTGCTCGGCCAACTCCTCCTCGCGAAACCGCGCCGCCCCCTCGGCGTCGTCGCCGGCCAGATCGAGGATGGCGTGATACGGCGCCTGCCGCTGGTGAAAGACGAATGGCGGCTCGGCCCTGCTCTCGGCGACGCGCTTCGGGACGTGCCAGAGGAACGGGCAGAACACGACCGGGAACTCCAGCCCCTTGCTCTTGTGCACGGTCAGGATCTGGACCAGGTTTTCGTCGCTTTCCAGCCGCAACTGCTCGTCTTCAGCGGCGCTTCCGTCCTCGGCGGCCTCGCTGCGCCGGCGCGCCAGCCAGGCGATCAGCCCCTCCATGCCGGGATCGGCCCGCGCCGCCTCCAGCGCCAGCAGTTCCGCCAGGTGCAGCAGATTGGTCAGGCGGCGCTCGCCATCGACATAGGCGAGCAGGCGGTCCGGGACACCGGCGTCCGCGAAAAGCCGGCGCAGCATGACGACGATACCCTGATCGCGCCACCGGCCGTGCCAGGCGCGGAACCGCTCGGCGACCTCGTCCCAACCGGCTTCATCCGCGCGCAGCGCCGCCAGCCCCTCGCCGCTCGTGCCGAGCATATCCGTCGCCAGGGCCGAGGCCAGGTGCGAGACATTGCCCGGCAGGGCGATCGCGGCCAGCACGCGTCGCAGCTCGCCGGCCTCGCGCGAGGCGAACACGCTCGCCTGCGTGCGCAGCACGGCCGCGACGCCCCGCCGCCGCAGGGCATCCTGCATGGCGATCGCCTGCTTGTTGGTGCGCACCAGGATGGCAATGTCCGGGCTCCGGAGCGGTCGCCGCGAACCCGTCGGGTCGACCTGTGACTCATCGATGATCGCCTCGCCCCGCTGGCCAAGGTTCAGCAGGCGCGCGACCTCGCTGGCCGTCGCCGCGAGTGCCTGTCCGGTCGCCGTGGTCCCGCTCAGTTCCCGCCCTTCCGTGCGGTCGAGCATCCAGATGCGAAACGGCGCTTCCGGGCGGCCGCCAATCAGGAGTGGCGGGACCGGCCGCGGCGCGGCCACCGCCGGTTCGAAATCGATGGCGTCGGTGACAAATGGTCGATCCGGCGCATCGAACAGGGCATTGACGGCATCGATCAGCATCGGTTCCGAGCGCCAGTTGCTGGTCAACGCATGCCGCCCGCCGTCGCCAACGCTGGCGCGCGCCGCGAGGTAGGCATGGACGTCGGCACCGCGGAAGTTGTAGATCGCCTGCTTGGGGTCGCCGACCAGGAACACCGGCAGGCCGCTGTCCCGGTAGATGCGGCTGAAGATGTCGTACTGGACCGGATCCGTGTCCTGAAATTCATCGATGAGAGCGGCCGGGTAGGCGGCCCGCAGGTGCGCCGCGAGTTCGCTGCCGCTGGCCGGTGTTGCCAGCGCATCGGCGAGACGGCGGAGCATGTCGCCGTAACCCTGGACCCGGCGGCGGATACCGCGGCGGCGCAGTTCCACCGCCAGATATCCGATCAGCCCGCGCTGCAGGGACTGGATATTCCGTTCGTAGGCATCGGTGAGCGCGCCATGGGCGGCGACGAGGGTCGTCGCGGCCGCGAAGAAAGGATGTGCCGGCGGCGCACGGCCCGCTTTCGTGCCGCCGGTGACGTACTCCTGCGTGAACTTTTCCAGGGGCCCCATATCGGCGCCGGCATTCGGTTCCGCGGCGAAAATCTCGCCAACGCGATCGAGGCGGGTAGCGACGTAATCGGCCCTGAATTTGTTGCCGTTCAGGACGGGGTTGCCGATCAGCAACGCGGCGATGCCGTCGGGATCGAAGGCCACCGCCGCATCCCGCCAGACCGCCTGGAGCCGGCCCTCCAGCGGGGCGCAATCGACCGCCGTGTCACCGCCCCGGATCTCGGCGAACGGCTTGTCGAGACACGAACTCACCGTTCCGAGGAGCGCATCGGGAGTCGCGAGCCCGCGTTCGACAAGGTAACGTGCAAACGGGAGCGATGCCGGATACGCCTCGCGCCGCCAGTAGTCGCGCGCGACCTCGGCGCGCAGTCCGGGTTCGTCCTCGATCACCTCCATCTCGAAGGGTTCGCCGGCGCTGAAGGCAAGGTCGCCCAGCACCCGCTGACAGAACCCGTGCAGGGTGAAAACGGCCGCCGTGTCGAAGTCGGCGATCGCCCGGCGCAGACGATGTTCGGCGGCCGCCCGCGGTTCGCCGGCGAGCCCGTCCAGCCACCGCCGGACTTCGTGATCACGGTCGTCGCACGGCGGGTTGCCACGCGCCAGATCCAGCGCCGATGCCAGGCGCTTGCGGATGCGGTTCCGCAACTCGGCGGTGGCCGTGCGGGTGAAGGTCAGCACGAGAATCCGGTTGACCTCGATCCCGGCCTCGACCACCAGCCGGCCATAGAGCGACACCAGCGTGTGCGTCTTGCCGGAGCCGGCGCTCGCCTCGATCAGTTGCATGCCGGAAAGCGGCACGGCCAGCGGCTCAAAGGACGGGTGCCGAGTCGTCACGATCCTGCCCCGGCATGATCGAGCAACGGTCCGTACACGGCGCCGGCGAGGCGCGCAAATTCCTCGCCGAGTGGATTGCCCTCGCCGAAGATCAGGCGGATATAGGGTTCCTCGCACTCGCCCCGCCCATCACCATGACCGGGCGACCATTTGCCGAGTGCGGACCTCATCGCCTCCGGCTCGCCATTGCCCTTGCCGATCTCGCGTTGATAGGCGAGGGCGCTCCGCGGAAAGAACGGCAGCGCCGCGCCCAGGCCGCGCCGGTGCAGGTCGAGCAGTTGTCCGAGCAGTGTCGCGGCCTCCGCGCAGGGCCGGAAGTGCGTACCCTTGTCTCCCAGCCACAACACCGTACTGGCGCAACCGATCGGCGCCGGCATCTGACGTCGTTCCACCAGGGCACAGAGGACCAGATGCCGGACCCAGAGGTCGAGCAGATCGCCGGGGCGTTCCTTGTACATCCGCACGTCGAGCAGGCCAAAGGGCCAGACCTCGCGCAACTGCCCTTGCAGTCGCCAGCCGTCCAGTGCCAGCACGAATGGCAGCGATTGCGGTCGTTGATCGGGACCCACGCCGCGCGCGATCATCATCGCGCTGGCGGCGGCGAGCAACGACCGTACCGACCGCGACTCCCTCTCGAACAAGGCCACGCCGACCATGCCCGCGGGCAGCTGGCCGCGCGCCCGTTCGAGCGCCAGTGCATCCGCCTCGTCGATCCCCGCCCGGTAGTTCACGTAAAGGCGGCGGCGCAGTTCGTCGTCGCCGAAATCGGCGAAGGCGAACGGTTCGGCGGCGTCGATGATCGTGTCGTCGTCCTCCAGCCGGATGCCGAGGCGGTTGCGGGACAGGGCCCGGGCCGGATTGCGGAAAAATCCTGTCAACTGATCGAGAGTCACCGTGCCGCCATCGTCGGTCGGGGCCAGCGGTTTTACGATCAACGGCCCGCGTACACGCGTCCGGTCGCCGGTCAACGCCGAACAGTAGTGGGCGGCGTGGCTGTAGAGTCGTGGATTGCCTTCGAAATAACGGCGGCTGAACGGCTGCAGGGGGTGTTCGGTGACGATGCGTTTCCGTGCCTGACCGTCTCCGGCCGTGCCGGCGCGATCAAGCCAGTCGAGCAGTTCCTCGACCAGCACCGACGCCGGCAGTTCGGTGTCGTCGCGAAGATCGCGGCCGCTGTAACTGACGTGGAGCACCTCGCGGGCGGCGAGGATGGCGTGCAGGAAACGCAACCGGTCTTCCTCGCGCGGCGAACGGTCGCCACGCCGCCAGTCGTCCCGCATCCGATCGAAGTCGGGCCGCGGGTCGCGGCCGGGAACCACGCCGTTGTCCATGCCGAGCAGGCAGACGACCCGCTGTGGCAATCCGGCGCCGGCCGCCAGATCGCAGACGTTCACCCGGCCGCGCAACGCCGGCCCGAGGTGCCGCCGCCCACCCAGCCGCGCCCGCAGATCGGCGGCGACGACCGCCAGACCGATGGCGTCGCCGCTGCCCGCCACCGCCGTGTCATTTCCGAATCCGGCGACGGCGGCGCGCAAGGCCTGCACGGGCGCTTCCTCGTCATCCGCGGCGGCGAAGAACTCCGCGATCAGGCCAAGGAGATCCCGCACCCACTGCGCCGGCGGGCGCGACGCCGAGAGACGCCGGCGCCAGCCCGACATCGCCCCCAGATAGTCGAGGAACCGGCCGAGGCCGTCGGCATCACCGCCCTCGATGCCGGCGGCCGGCAGCGACTCGCCATACAGCCGCTCCTCCCGATCGAGGCCGCCCAGGGCGTAGCCGAGCAGCAGGCGATCAAGACCGGTGCGCCAGGTGTGATTGCCGGCGGCGGACATACCGAGGGCGGCAATCTCGCCCGCATCCTCACCCCAGCGGATGCCGGCGCGCATCACCCAGTCGCGGGCGCGTTCGATCGCATCTTCATCCAGATCGAAGCGCCGCCGCACCGCCGCCGTCTCCAGCGGCCGCAGCACGGACTCGGCCTCGAAACGCCCCTCCGGCAGATCGAGCAGCGCCAGAAAGGTGTCCTCGCAGTCCTGGCTCACGGCATCGGCGTCGACGGGGATGCCGTGGTCACCGGCGGCGAACACGGCCTCGACCAGCGGCGCATAGCGCGCCGGATCCGGTGTCAGGATCAGCACGTCCGCCGGCGTCAGCGACGCATCGCGATCGAAGAGATCCAGCAGCCGGTCATGCAGGACCTCGACCTCGCGCATGGCCCCGTGGCAGACATGCACCTGGACGGACGGATCGCTTTCGATCACCGGCAGCGTCCCGGGCGCCGGTTCAATCAGGTTGAGGATTCCCGCCTGCAGTTCCGCGAGCAGGGTCGCGCCCGCCGGTTCGACAAAATCCTCGATGGACTCGCCGCCCGACTCGATCAGGCGGTCGAAGAAGTCGCGGCCCATGCGCCCCCAGGAGGCCAGCAGGTTGTTGCCGGCCTCGGCATGCGGGCGGGCCCCGGCCCGCCGCGCGCCGGTCTTCATCGACTCGATGTCACCCCAGTATTCGCGGCACGGATTAAGGAGAAAGAGATGGACGTCGATACGGCCGGCCAGCGCCTCGAGCACCTCGATGTAGGCGGGCGTGAGCGCCGGCACCCCGAACAATGCGACCCGCCGTGGCAGCCGGGCACCGCTCGCACCGTCGCCGGCCAGCGCGGCGATGACCCGGTCATGCCAAGCCACCCAATGACCGCCCCGGTTGCTCGCGGTGAGCCGCCGCCAGAGTTCCGCCTGCCAGTGCGTCTCGCCGCCGTCCCCCCAGCGCCGCACCCAGTCGGGACGGAACAACAGGTACTGATCGAAGGTCGCCGCGATGCGCACGGCGAGCTCGTAACGGGCGCGCTCGTCGCCGCAGTCGACGTAGCAGCGGAGTGCCGCCGGCAGATCAGGCGCGCCCAGCACGGCAAAGATGCGCCAGGTGAGCACCTCCGGCGTCCAGCCGCTGGCCGTGGCCGTCTCCGGCAGGACGGCACGGAACAGCTCCCAGACGAGCGCGGCTGGAAACGGAAAGCGGATATTGGCGCAGGCACCGAGACGGTCGGCGAGGCCGAGCTTCAACCACCGGGCCAGCCCCGCGTTCGGCACGGCGACGATCTCGGGCACCAGCGGCGGCAGCGGATCGCGGGCATACAGCATCGCCAGCGCGTCCCGCAGGCGCTCCATGCGATTGCCGTGGTGAACGAACATCATGCCGCGAAGGATACCGTCAAAGTGGCTCACCCAACGCGCCGGGGACAACTGCGGGCCGGACGACCTCTTGCGTTACACTGTGCGGCCATTCAACCAACCCGATTCGACGATGTCGCAGCCCCGGACGACCCAGCCCAGCCCCGAGGACGAGGCCTACCAGAACCGCATCCTGCAGGATGTATCGCGCACCTTCGCTCTGACCATCCCGCAGTTGCCGCCGCACCTGGGCCGGGTGGTCGGCAATGCCTACCTGCTCTGCCGCATCGCCGACACGGTCGAGGACGACCCCGACCTCGCGGCCGAGCAGCAACGGGCCTATTCCGAACGCTTCATCGCCGTCGTCGAAGGGGCGGCCGACGCCGCGGCCTTCGCCGCTGACCTGCACCCGCTGCTTTCGCCCCGCCTGCTCGCGGCGGAGCGGGACCTGGTGGCCCACAGCGCCGCCGTCATCCGCATCACGCACAGCTTCACCGCCCCGCAGCGCGCGGCGCTGGCCCGCTGCGTGCGGATAATGGCCCAGGGCATGGCGTGGTATCAGGAACGGGAGACGCTGGAAGGACTGGCCGACCAGCCGGCGATGGACACCTATTGTTACTACGTCGCCGGCGTGGTTGGCGAGATGCTGACCGAACTCTTCTGCGACTATTCGCCGGCGATCGCGCGTCACCGCGAACGGCTCATGACCCTGGCGGTATCGTTCGGCCAGGGCCTGCAGATGACCAACATCCTCAAGGACATCTGGGAGGATCGTGCGCGCGGCGCCTGCTGGCTGCCGCGCGACGTGTTCCGGCGCCGCGGCGTCGAACTCGCCGCGGTCGAGGCCGGCGCGGGTAGCCCGGGCTTCGCCGACGGTCTCGGGCAGCTCATCGGCATCGCCCGCATGCACCTGCAGAACGCGCTCGCCTACACCCTGCTCATCCCCGCCCGCGAGACCGGCATCCGGCGGTTCTGCCTGTGGGCCATCGGCATGGCGGTGCTGACCCTGCGCAGGATCAACGCCCACCGGCAGTTCCGTGCCGGGTCCGAGGTGAAGATCTCGCGGCGCGCGGTGCGCGGCACCATCCTGGCGGCGAACCTCGCGGCCGGCAGCGACCGATCCCTGCAACGGCTGTTCGCCCTCGGCACACGGGAATTGCCGGAATATGACATTCATGAGAAACTCGCGGCCAGTTTCACAGCCGATCCAAGAACGTAAGCACAATCATCGGCTTGCAGGGGGCCACCCACGGTCACACCCGGATCGACCCTGACTTGCGGTCCTTCCGGCATTTTCCTCGAGGTCGAGCACCGACTTGCTCGGCCGCACGGGTTCTTGAACATTATTTTAGGAAGCCAAACCATGCTCAGTCAGCCACGCTTCAAACTGACCGACACCGAAGGTGGCGCACGCCCCCAGGTTCGCGACACCCGCACCCTCCCGACGCTGCCCGGCAACGAGATCGACGAAGCGGTGATCCGTGCCCGCGACGCGCTCGAGGCCCAGCAGCATACCGACGGCCACTGGGTCTATGAGCTGGAGGCCGACTGCACCATCCCGGCCGAGTACATCCTGATGATGCACTTCATGGACGAACTGGACGAGGTCCTCGAGCGCAAGATCGCCAACCACCTGCGCGACCGGCAGGCGGAACACGGCGGCTGGCCCCTCTACTACGGCGGCGACTTCGACCTGTCCTGCTCGGTGAAGGCGTATTACGCGCTGAAACTGGCCGGCGACGACCCCAACGAACCGCACATGATCGCGGCCCGCAACGCCATCCTCGCCCACGGCGGCGCCGCCCACGCCAACGTCTTCACCCGCATCGCGCTGGCCCTGTTTGAACAGGTGCCATGGCGGGCGGTGCCGTTCATCCCGGCCGAGGTCATCCTGCTGCCGAAGTGGTTCCCGTTCCACATCAGCAAGGTGTCCTACTGGTCGCGGACGGTGATGGTGCCGCTGTTCATCCTCTGCACGCTGAAGCCGAAGGCCAGGAATCCGCGCGGCATCGACATCCGCGAGTTGTTCGTCATCCCGCCCGAGGACGAGCTCGAATATTTCCGCCCGACCACCCTGCTCGCCAAGACCTTCCTGCTGCTCGACAAGGTCGGCCGCACCGTCGAGCGCTTCGTGCCGCAATTCATGCGGCATCGGGCCATCCGCCGCTGCGAGGAATGGTTCATCCAGCGCCTCAACGGCAGCGACGGCCTGGGCGGCATCTTCCCGGCCATGGTCAACTCCTACGAGGCGCTGGCCCTGCTCGGTTATCCGGCCGGCCACCCCTATCGCATCCAGGTCAAGGCGGCGCTCAGGAAGCTGCTCGTCGTCAATCAGCATTCGGCCTACTGCCAGCCCTGCGTGTCGCCGGTGTGGGACACGGGACTCGTTGCGCACGCCCTGCACGAGGCGCACGGCGAGAAGGCGACGGAATCGACGCTGCGCGGTCTCGACTGGCTGGCCGAACGCCAGCTGACGGACGAGCCCGGCGACTGGCAGGACAACCATCCCGATCTCAAGGGCGGCGGCTGGGCCTTCCAGTACGGCAACTCGTGGTATCCGGACCTCGACGACACCTCGATGGTGGCCTGGATCATGTACCGCGCCGATTCGGTCCGCTATGCCGGCGCCATCGAGCGTGCCGCCGACTGGATCTGCGGCATGCAGTCGAAGAATGGCGGCTTCGCCTCCTTCGACGCCGACAACACCAACTATTACCTGAACGCGATACCGTTCGCCGACCACGGCGCCCTCCTGGATCCGCCGACCGCCGACGTCACCGCCCGCTGCATCGCGCTGCTGACGCTGGTCAACAAGCCCGAGTATCGCGAACCGGTGCGCCGCGCCATCGAGTACATCAAGCACGATCAGGAATCCGACGGGTCGTGGTTCGGCCGCTGGGGCACCAACTACGTGTACGGCACCTGGTCCGTGCTGACCGCGATCGAGGTCGCCGGCGAGGACATCCACCAGGAATACATCCGCAAGGCGGTCCGCTGGCTGGAGAGCATGCAGAACCACGACGGCGGCTGGGGCGAGAGCAACGACAGCTACTATCCGCCCAAGCATCGCCGCCCGCATCCGAGCACCCCGTTCCAGACGGCCTGGGCGGTTCTTGCCCTGCTGGCCGCAGGCGAGCGTGATTCGAAGGCCGTGGTCCGCGGCATTCAGTACCTGATGAGGACCCAGCACCTGAACGGCCTGTGGGACGATGCCCATTACACGGCGCCGGGTTTCCCGCGGGTCTTCTACCTGAAGTATCACGGCTACGCCCGGTACTTCCCGCTGTGGGCGCTGGCCCGCTACCGCAACCTGCAGAACGCGAAGCACTGACCGGCACGACAGGCGTCATCGCCGCACTGCCGGCGGAGGCCCGCTGCCTCGCCGGACGTTCGTTGCGGCCCGGCGGGATTCACGGTGACCGGTCAATCCTGATCGGCCTTGCCGGCATGGGTCCGGAGCGTGCGGCCGCCATGGCCGGCCGCCTGCTGCAACACGCCGCCGCCCTCGTGTCCTGGGGCACCGCGGGCGGCCTCGCCCCGCAGGCTCGCCCCGGCGATCTCGTACTCCCCGAAACCGTTGTCTCTCCAACCGGCGACAGCTATCCGGTCGATGCATCGTGGCGCGAACGCGCGGTGGCGGCGCTGCATGGCCGGTTTGCGGTCCTCGGCGGCAGGATCGCCGGCAGTCCGCACCTGGTCGAATCCGCCACCGACAAGGCATCGCTGCATTCCGCGACGGGCGCCGTCGCCGTCGACATGGAAAGCGCGGCGATCGCGGCGGCGGCCAGCGCCGCCGGCGCCCCCTTCCTTGCCGTGCGCGCCATCGCCGATCCGGCGTCTCTGAGCCAGCCGCGTTACATCCACGCGATCACCGACGAGTTCGGCCGCGTACGGGCCGGGCGCCTGCTCGCCGCGGTCGCCGGCGATCCCCGATCCCTCGGCGCCCTGCTGGCGCTCGGCCTCGCCTTCGGTGCCGCGTTGAAGACGCTCAGGCGGGTCGCGGCTTGCCAGGATCGGGTCCTCACGCTATAAAGCGCGCCCCGCATTTCCCGGAATACCCTGACCCGCCGTGAAGTCGATTGCCGCCTTCCTGCACGAACGCATCGAGCGCCTGCTGACGTGGTGGTTCCACTATCTGCAGCGGCGGGCGCTCGCCGTTGTCCTGCTGACCGTGGCCGCCGCCGCGGGGACGCTGCACTACGCCGTCAATCACATCGGCATCGACACCAGCACCACCGACATGCTGTCGGAGCAACTGCCGTGGCGTCAGGATCAGATCCGCTACCGGCAGGCCTTCCCGCAGTATTCGGACACCATCCTGATCGTGATCGATGGGCAGACGCCGGACGAGGCCCGCGACGCCGCCATCCGGATCGCATCCCGGATCGCGCCGCGCACCGACATCTTCCAGTACCAGTTCGCGCCGCAGATCGAACCGTTCCTGCAGCGCAACGGCCTGCTCTACCTCGACCAGGCGGAACTCGAGGAACTCGCCGACAATCTGGCCCGCGTGCAACCGTTCCTGGCCCGGCTCGCGACCGATCCGAGCGTGCACGGGCTGTTCTCGCTGCTGACGCAGGCGCTCACCGAATCCGCTGATGTCGGCGAGGTCGATCTGGATTTCGCCTTCGAGCGCATCGCCCGGGTTCTGGCGGCCGGGCGCGAGGGCCGCCACCAGCGCCTGTCGTGGGAAGAACTGATGAATGGCAAGGACGCAACCACCGACGATCGGCGGCAGACGATCGTGACGGTGCCGCGACTCGACCGGGGTTCGCTCGCCGCCGGCGAAGACGCCCTGGATTATCTGCGCGCCACGGTGCGCGAACTGGGGCTCGACGAGCGGGCCGGTGTGCGCGTGCGGCTGACGGGTGGCGCCGCCCTGGCACACGACGAACTGCGCAGCGCCAGCCTGAGCGCCCAGTTCGCCAGCATCGGTTCGCTGCTGATGGTGGCCGCGGTCATGGCCTTCGGCCTGCGTTCGCTGTGGCTGGTCGCGGTCGTACTCACCGCGCTCGTCCTGGGACTCGTGTTCACCGCCGGTTTCGCGGCACTGGCCATCGGCAGGCTGAATCTGATCTCGGTCGCCTTCGCGGTCATGTACATCGGCCTCGGCGCCGACTACGCGATCTATCTCTGCCTGCGTTACCGGGAACTCGCCGCTGACCTTGGCGATCACCGCGAGGCCCTGGCCCGCGCCGCCCGGCATGTCGGCGGCTCGTTGGGCCTCTGCACCATCGCCACCTCGATCGGCTTCTTCGCCTTCGTGCCAACCTCTTATTCCGGGGTCGCGGAATTAGGACTCATCTCCGGCTGCGGCATGTTCATCAGCCTGTTTGTCACCCTCGCGATCCTGCCGGCACTGATCGCCCTGCGGCCCAGGGTACGGCCGCCGCGCGAAGCCCGCCACCGACTTTCCGGCATGACCAGCGGCCTGCTGTCTCTGCCCCTGCGCCGCGCCCGTCCGGTCGTGATCGGCGCCGCACTGGTGGCTGTCGGTGCGGTCGCCGTACTGCCGCGCGCCCACTTCGATCACAATCCGCTCAACCTGCAGGACCCGGCGGCCGAGTCGGTGCAGACCTATCTCGATCTGCTGGCCACCAACGGCCGGTCGCCGTGGGCCATCGTCGCCCTCGCCGCCGGCGCCGACGAGGCGCGCGCCTTGAAGGGCAAGCTGCAGGGACTCGCCACCGTCGACAAGGTGGTGACCCTGGAGAACCTGATCCCCGAGGACCAACCGGCGAAGCTGGCCCTGATCGAAGACCTGGCCCTGACGCTGGGTCCCGACATAACCGCTCCCGCCGATGCTGCCTCGACCGGCGACGGCAGCGCCGATGTGCAGACGCTGCGCGCGTTGCAGTCGGAGTTGGGTGCCGACCCGGTCGGCCCGGTGGTGGCGGCCCTGCGTGCCGAACTCGGCAAACTGCTCGACCGCCTCGACAATGCCGACACCGCTGCCCGGGCAGGAATCCTCGCCGACCTGAACGACCGGCTGATCAGCACGCTCCCCGGACGCTTGCAGACCCTGGCCGCCTCGCTCGAACCCGGACCGGTCGGCCTCGACAACCTGCCGCCGGTCCTGCGCGAGCGCTGGCTCGCCGACAGCGGCGCCTGGCGAATCGAGATACAACCCGGGGCAAACATGAACGATGCGCGAGCGATGCGGCAATTCGTTACCGAGGTGCGCGGCCTGCTGCCGACAGCGACCGGATCACCCGTGGTCTACCTCGAAGCGAGCGATGCGGTGGTCAATGCCTTTCGCCAGGCCTTCGCCTATGCCCTCGTCGCCATCGTGGCGCTGCTGCTCATCGCCCTCGATCACAAGCGCGACGTGATACTGGTGCTGACCCCGCTCCTGCTGGCTGCCCTGCTCACCGCCGCCGCGATGGTGCTGGCCGGGGTGCCCTTCAACTTCGCCAACATCATCGCCCTGCCGCTGCTGCTCGGCATGGGCGTGGACAACGGCATCCACATGGTGCATCGCTTCCGCACCGCACCGCCCGACGACGGCCTGCTGCTCGGCACCAGCACGGCCATGGCGGTGGGCCTGAGCGCGCTGACCAATGTCAGCGGCTTCGGCAACCTGGCCGCATCCGCCCATCGCGGCATGGCCAGCATGGGGGTGATGCTCACGATCGGTATTCTTATCACCCTGGCCTGCACCATGATCGTGTTGCCGAGCCTGCTCGCCCTGCTCTACCGCCCCGGCCAATCACCGAATTCCGACCTGAAATGAACACCTACATCAAACCCTGGGACGCCCGCCTGGCGGCACTCCTGATCGCCCCATTCCGCGACAGTCGTGTGGTAACACCCAACCACTTCACCACGCTGCGCTTTCTGACCGGCATGGCCAGCGCCTGGGTGTTCGCGCGCGGCGATTCGCCGAATCTGGCGGCGTGGCTCTACGCACTGTCGATGTTCCTCGATCACACCGACGGCGAACTGGCGCGCCTGTCGGGCAAATCCACCCGCTTCGGTCACTACTACGATCTGATCACCGACTTCCTCGTCAACGTCACGCTGTTCGTCGGCATCGGCGTCGGCCTCTCGGCATCCGTCCCCGGCGCCACCTGGATGGGGATCGCCGCCGGTCTTTCGGTGGCCGCCATCTTCCAAATGCGCCACGAGATGGAGCAGCGTCTCGGCAAGAACGCCACCCGTCAGCCCGGCGCCTTCGGCTTCGAGGCCGAGGATGTGCTCTACCTGCTGCCGGCGGTGACCCACGCCGGCATCCTCAAACCTTTCCTGATTGCCGCGGTCTTCGGCGCCCCTGTCGCCGCCCTGATCGTCTTTGCGCTCTATCTGAAAATGCGACGCCCATGACCACGCTGGTCACGGGTGCGACCGGATTCCTGGGCTCCGCCGTGCTGCGGCAGCTGCTCGACGAGGGTACGCGGGTCCGGGCCCTGGCGCGGCCCGGCAGCGATTGCCGCAATCTCGAGGGTCTGGACGTCGAAATCGTCGAAGGCGATCTGCGCGATCAGGGGTCGCTGGAGCGGGCGCTCAGGGGCTGCTACGCCCTGTTTCACGTCGCCGCCGACTACCGGCTGTGGGCGCCGCGGCCGCAGGAACTCTACGACAGCAACGTCACCGGCACCCGGCAGATCATGCTGGCCGCCGGCGAGGCCGGGGTCGAACGCATCGTCTACACCAGCAGCGTCGCGGTGCTGGGTCTGAACAGCGACGGCACACCGGCCGACGAGGACACGCGGGTCTCGATCAACGACATGATCGGCCATTACAAGCGCTCCAAGTTCCTGGCCGAGGAGCTGATCCGCAAGCTGGTACGGGAACAGCGTCTGCCGGTGGTGATCGTCAATCCGTCGACGCCGGTCGGTCCGCGCGACATCAAGCCCACACCGACCGGACGGATGATCCGCGACGCCGCGCTGGGCCGCATGCCGGCCTATGTCGATACCGGCCTCAACATCGCCCACGTCGATGACGTGGCCGCCGGGCATCTGGCCGCCTATCGGCGGGGGGTCATCGGCGAGCGCTACATCCTCGGCGGCGAGAATCTATACCTGCAGGAGATCCTGACCCGCATCGCCCGGCTGACCGGCCGCCGCCCGCCGCGGATCCGGCTGACCCAGGGGATGGTCATGCCCATCGCTTGGTTATCGGAGGCCTGGGCGCGACTGACCGGTGGCGGCGAGCCGCGAGTAACGATCGACGGCCTCAAGATGTCGCGCAAGCTGATGTTCTTTTCGCACGCCAGGGCCGAACGCGAACTCGGCTACAGTGCCCGTCCGGCCGAGGACGCGCTGCGCGACGCCGTCAACTGGTTCCTCGGCCGGCGGTAATGATTCGGCGCGCCACGGGCGCAGCGAAAATCCGGCGGGGTCGATTACACTGCGCCGATGCATACGCCGGAATATCCGGGAGGCTGTCTGTGCGGCGACGTCCGCTACCGCATGACCGGCACGCCGGTCGACGCGGGCTACTGCCACTGCCGTCTCTGCCAGCGCGCCAGCGGCGCCCCGGTTGTCGCATGGGCCACCTTCGCGGCGGCCGATTTCCACCTGCTGGCCGGCGACCTGACGACCTACCGTTCCTCGCCACGCGGCGAGCGAGACTTCTGTGCCCGTTGCGGCACCCAGATCGCGTTCCGTTACCTGAGCAAACCGGAATACGTCGACATCACGGTGGCCAGCCTCGACGATCCTGCCGCTCTGCCGCCGCAGTACCACATCTGGACCATGAGCCGCATCCCCTGGCTGCGGTTCGCCGATGACCTGCCCGCCGCCCCCGACGGCGGACGCGATATCGCGAGCTAGGTCGTTGATCCGGCGAGTTGCCGCGACCGGATGTTGCGGGTATAAAGTGCGCCAGTTTTCGCCGCCGGCAACGCGGCGACTTGCCACCCATGACCTCCGCCACCCCAGTCACCGATATCCCCTACGACCAGCGCCTGGCGCGGATGATGATCCGGCCGCTCGTGCACACGGCGGTACACCCCAATCACCTGACCGCGCTGTCGTTCGTCTTCGGCCTGATCGCGGCGCTGATTTTCGCCGTGGGCGGACCCGGCATGACCGGCTGGGCGGCCGGAATCTACATGCTGGCGGTGTTCACCGACCACACCGATGGTGAACTCGCCCGCCTCTCCGGCAGGACCAGCCCGCTCGGCCACAAACTAGACTTCGTCATCGGCGGCGTGAACTACACCATGCTTTTCATCGGCATCGGCGTTGGTCAGTCGGGCGGCCCGCTCGGGATTTGGGGGCCGCTGCTCGGTCTGGCCGCCGGACTTTCGAATCCGCTCATCCTGACCCTGCGCATGGGTCTCGATGCCAACTTCGGCAAGCAGGCCTGGAGACATCCCTATTTTCGCGGCTTCGAACTCGAGGATTTCATCTATCTGATCGGCCCGATCACCTGGTTCGCCGGCATACTCTGGTTCTTTGTCCCCTATGGCCTCGGCACGCTCGG
>Ga0233425_10001814_pt1 | contig 45222 bp, 45 predicted proteins | sample Watercolumn_Towu_2_FD_181712 | JGI IMG/M metagenome (GOLD analysis project Ga0233425, IMG submission 181712) | Freshwater microbial communities from Lake Towuti, South Sulawesi, Indonesia - Watercolumn_Towuti2014_140_MG | ecosystem: Environmental > Aquatic > Freshwater > Lake | place...
GTCGCCAAGGTTGTGAAGGGCGGCAAGCGGTTCAATTTCTGCGCGCTCGTCGCTGTGGGGGATGGAAACGGATGGGTTGGAGTCGGGAAGGGCAAAGCTGCTGAAGTCCCGGTCGCCATCGCCAAGGCGGTAGAGCAGGCCAAGAAGCATCTCGTGCAGGTGCCGCTCAAGGACGGGACCATCCCGCACGAAGTCCACGGCCTTTTCGGCGGCGAGCACGTGCTGCTCAAGCCCGCGGGGGCCGGCACCGGCGTGATCGCGGGCGGGGCGGTACGAGCGGTGGTCGAGCTGGCGGGAGCCCACAACATCATCGCGAAGACGCTGGGGCGTGGCAATCCCTTCAACACGGTCCGGGCGACGCTGGATGGTCTGTGCCAACTCCGGAATCCGGAAGAAGTCACGCGGATCCGCCGTGGCGGCCTGGAGAAGACGGGATAATCATGGCACGCACGACGAATCGGCCCACGGGTAAGGGGCTTTCGATCACGCTGAAGCGTAGCCCGATCGGCACCCCCTCCACGCATCGCCTGGTCTTGCGGGGGCTCGGCCTGCGTAAATGCAACCAGACGGTCGTCCGTCCCGATACGTCTCAGGTGCAAGGGATGATCCATAAGGTCTTTTATCTGCTGGAAGTGAAGCCGCTATGAAGCTGCACCAACTGGCTCCGGAAGTCGGAGCAAAGAAGAAGCGCAAGCGCATCGGGAGAGGGCCGGGCTCCGGCCACGGCAAGACGGCCACCAAGGGCCACAAGGGACTACTGGCCCGGTCCGGCGGCGGCAAGCGCCCGGGGTTCGAAGGGGGCCAGATGCCCCTCATCCGTCGCCTGCCGAAACACGGGTTTACCAATCCTTTTCGAACGGAATACGCGATTGTGAACCTCAAGGCCTTGACCGGCCTGGGCGCGGTGGACCCCATCACGCCGCAGGTGCTGATCGAGGCGGGACTCGTCAAGCGGAAGCTCCAGCCGGTCAAGATCCTTGGCCAGGGCGACGTGGGGAAGCCGGTCGTGATTCAAGCCCATAAGTTCAGCAAGTCGGCGGTGGAGAAGATCGTGGCCGCTGGCGGGAGGGCTGAGGTCATCGGCGGTGTTTGAACGACTCTTCACGAGTTTTCAGAACATCTTCAAAATACCGGAGCTGCGCATCCGGATCCTGTTCACGCTCGCGATGCTGGGGGTGTACCGGATCGGAGCCCATGTCCCGACTCCCGGCATCAACAACGAGGAACTGGCGAAGTTCCTGCTCGAAAAGGGCGGGTCGCTCCTGGGGTTTCTGGACATCTTTTCGGGCGGCGCCCTGTCCCGGCTCACGATTTTCGCGCTGGGCATCATGCCATACATCAGCGCGTCGATCATTCTCCAACTGTTGACGGTGGTGATTCCCCACCTGTCAAAGCTGGCGAAGGAGGGGGAGCGCGGGCGAAAGAAGATCATCCAGTACACGCGGTACGGCACGATCGGGATCGCTGTCGTGCAGGCGTTCGGTATCGCGGTCGGGCTGGAGGGGATGAACCAGGGCGCCTTCGTGCTGAACCCTGGCTGGTCCTTCCGCTTGATGACGGTGATCACGCTGACGGCCGGCACGGCGTTTCTCATGTGGCTGGGGGAGCAGATCACCGAACGGGGGATCGGCAACGGCATTTCCTTAATCATCTTCGCCGGGATCGTGGCGCGGTTGCCGAGCGCGGTTGCCCAGACCTTCGACCTGTACCAGGTCGGGCAGTTGAGCTTCGTGCTCCTGGTGGTCCTGGTCTTTGTCATGCTGGCAGTGGTCGCGGCCATCGTCTTTCTGGAAAGCGGCCGGCGCAAGGTCCCGGTGCAGTACGCAAAACGCGTGATCGGGCGGCGGGTCTATGGAGGGCAGAGCACGCATATCCCGCTCAAGATCAACACGGCGGGGGTCATTCCACCGATTTTCGCCTCCTCGATCATCGCCTTCCCGGCGACCATCGCGGGGTTCATCCAGGTGCCGTGGGTCCAGTCGCTCGGAGGGCAGCTCGCGCCGGGTTCGCTGCTCTACACCCTGCTCTATGTCGGGCTCATCGTGTTTTTCTGTTTCTTTTATACGGCGGTGGTACTGAATCCGGTGGACATGGCGGACAACATGAAAAAGTACGGGGGGTTCATTCCCGGCATCCGCCCCGGGCAGCGGACCTCGGATTATATCTACAACGTGCTGACCCGCATCACGACTGCCGGGTCCGTCTATCTGGCGGCGGTGTGCGTTATCCCGGAGTTTTTGATTTACAAGCTGAACGTCCCCTTCTATTTCGGCGGTACGTCGCTCTTGATCGTGATCGGAGTCGGTCTGGACACGGCGCAGCAGATCGAGTCGCACATGCTCATGCGGAACTACGAAGGCTTCCTGGCGAAGGGGCGGTTGCGGGGGCGCAGCGGGTGAGGTCCGGCATGCGACTGGTCTTTCTGGGCGCCCCGGGGGTGGGGAAAGGCACGCAGGCGGAGCGACTCGCCGCCCAGTTCCGTCACCCCAAGATTTCGACCGGGGACATACTCCGGGAAGCGGTGCGCAATAAAACTGCCTTGGGCCTGGAGGCGAAAGCGTGCATGGATCAGGGGAAACTGGTCCCGGATGCCGTCGTGGTCGGCATCGTGAAGGAGAAGCTGGCCGAGCCGAGCTGTGCCGGTGGGTTTCTGCTGGATGGATTTCCTCGGACCGTGAAACAGGCCGAAGAATTGACCGCGGTGCTGGAGGCCAGGAATCAACGGCTTGACCGGGTTGTGAACTTTGCCGTCCCGCGCGCGGAAGTCGTGCGGCGTTTGAGCGGCCGCCGCAGTTGTCCCAAGTGTGGGGCGGTCTTTCACGTCGATAGCGCGCCTCCCAAGCGGGCCGGCATCTGCGACCGCTGCGGCGCCGAGCTCGTGCAGCGGAGCGACGATCGGGCGGAGACGGTGGAAGCCAGACTCTCGGTCTATGAGGAGCAGACGGCGCCCTTGATCGCGTATTACCGGCAGCGTGACGTCCTCTCCGAGGTGGACGGTTCCGGGGCGATCGAGGAGGTGTACAAGCGGCTGTTGGAGCTGCTGGCGGCGCGCGGATTGACATGATCATCCTGAAGACACCGGATGAGGTCGAGGTCATGGCCAGGGCGTCCAAGCTCGTGGCTGAAACGCTTCAGGCGTTGAAGCGGGAAGTGCGTCCCGGGGTCACGACGGATGAGCTGGACCGGATCGCCGAAGAGTTCATTCGGACGCGAGGCGGTGTCCCGGCGTTCAAGGGCTATCGCAACTACCCGAAGACGCTCTGCGCCTCGGTGAACGACCAGGTGGTGCACGGGATTCCGTCAAAGCGCGTCCTGAAGGAAGGGGATATCATTGGCTTGGACCTGGGAGCCATCGTGGAGGGGTTCTACGGAGATGCGGCGGTGACCGTTCCAGTGGGGGCGATTGATCCGAGGGTGGCGGAGCTGCTGCGGGTGACGGAAGAGGCGCTCTACAAAGGGATCGAACAGGCGGTGGTGGGCAACCGGCTTTCGGATATTTCCCACGCCGTGCAGCGCCATGCCGAAGCCACCGGCTTTTCGGTCGTGACCGACTTCGTAGGGCACGGCATCGGCCGGCAGTTGCACGAGGAGCCGCAGGTACCCAACCACGGCAAGCCGGGGCAGGGGCCTCGCCTGCAGGTCGGGATGGTCCTGGCGATCGAGCCGATGGTCAATCTCGGTACCAGCGGGGTGCGTATCCTGGACGATCAGTGGACGGCCGTCACGAGCGACGGCAGCCTGTCGGCGCATTTTGAGCATACGATCGCCATCCAGGCGAGCGGTCCCCCGCGTATCCTGACCAAGCTGTAACGAGGGGGCTGCGAAGCGGAGTCGGATGCCGAAAGAAGATGTCATCGAGGTCCAGGGGACGGTGTCGGAAACGCTTCCGAACGCCATGTTCCGCGTGAAGCTGGACAACGGCCATGTCATCCTGGCCCATATCTCCGGAAAGATGCGTATGCACTTCATCAGGATTCTGCCGGGGGACAAGGTGACGGTGGAGATGTCGCCCTACGACCTGACCAGGGGGCGGATCACCTATCGGTTCAAGTAAAGAGAAAGCCGACAAGCGGCACGTAGCAAGTGGCTAGTGAAGTGACAAGGTAATCCTCTGCGACTTGTCCGCTTGCTACTTGGGTCTGGAGGCGTTTCGTCATGAAAGTCAAATCATCGGTGAAGCCTATTTGTTCGAAATGCAAGGTCATCCGCCGCCGGGGAGTGGTGCGGGTGCTCTGCGAAAACCCGCGGCACAAACAGCGACAGGGATGAGGATGTAGCCGTCATTCGTCAACCGTCATCCGTCAATCGAAAAGCGGGTGGACCGGTCTTCACGAATGACGAATTACGAGGGGGATTATGGCGCGTATTGCAGGAGTGGATTTGCCGAGAGAGAAGCGGGTCGACATCGGTCTGACGTATATCTACGGGATCGGCCGTTCCACCGCCGCCCAGATCGTCAAAAAGGCCGGGATGGACGGTGCCACTCGCGTCAAAGATCTCAGCGAGGACGAGATCGTCAAGCTCAGAGAGATCATTGATCGGGATCATGAGGTGGAGGGCGACCTTCGCAAGGAAGTCTCCATGAGCATCAAGCGGCTGGTGGATACGGGGACCTACCGCGGGTTGCGGCATCGCAAGAGCCTGCCGGTCCGGGGGCAGCGGACCAGGACGAACGCGCGAACCCGCAAGGGTCGGCGGACATCGATCGGCAAGGCTCGCAAGCCGGCGGGCGCCCCGGCCCTGGCCAAGGCCTAATCCGCGGCGGAGGCGCGCACAGAGAGGAACGCATGAGTGTTAAAAAAGGCAAGAAGAAGGAACGCAAGGTTGTTCAGAGCGGGATCGCCCATATCCAGGCCTCCTTCAACAACACGATCGTGACGATTACCGACATGAGCGGCAACTCGGTGGTCTGGGCAAGCGCCGGCAACCAGGGCTTCAAGGGGTCCCGTAAGAGTACGCCTTTCGCGGCCCAACGGGCGGGGGAGGCTGCGGCGAAGAAGGCGATGGAGCATGGCATGCGGCAGGTGGATGTCTACGTCAACGGGCCAGGATCGGGCCGGGAGTCGGCGATCCGGTCCTTGCAGGCAGCCGGCCTTCGTATCAACCTGATCCGGGATGTGACGCCGATTCCGCACAACGGCTGTCGTCCGCCCAAACGGCGCAGGGTGTAACCTAATCGTGAAAGGTGAAAGGTAAAACGTGAAAAGTGAGATGCCAGAGAGAGAAGGCGCATGGCTTCCCTCTCATAACATTTCACCTCTCACCTTTCACGGTTCACGTGTTTAAGAGGAGGGAATAGTGGCGAAATACAGAGGCCCAGTCTGTCGGCTGTGTCGGCGGGAAGGCGAAAAGCTGTTTCTCAAGGGCTCGCGATGCATGACCGAAAAATGCGCCATCGAGCGCCGCAGCTATCCGCCGGGCCAGCACGGGCAAGGGCGTCAGCGAGTGTCCGAATACAGCGCGCAGTTGCGCGAGAAGCAGAAGTTGCGGCGGATCTACGGTCTGCAGGAGCGGCAGTTCCGCGGGGTGTTCGGACGGGCCGAGCGCAAGACCGGGATCACGGGCGAGCACCTGCTCAAGCTGCTGGAGTGCCGGCTGGACAACGTGGTGTACCGGCTGGGGTTTGCCGCTTCGCGCAAGGAGGCGAGGCAGGTCGTGAACCATGGGCACCTCCTCCTCAATGGGAGGAAGACCGACGTGCCGTCCTACACCGTCAAGGCGGGTGACGTGATCGAGGTCCGTCAGCGGAGCCGCGAGATCCCATCGATCCAATCCGCCTTGGAGGCGGTGGACGGCCGGGGTATCCCGAGCTGGCTGGAGTTGGACCGCGCGGCCTTCAAGGGTACGGTACGGGGACTCCCGACAAAAGAAGAGATCGCGCTGCCGGTGAACGAACAGTTGGTCGTGGAGTTATATTCCAGGTAGCGGCTGGCCCGGCTCTGCCGCCGCGCGGCAGCAAGACGGCCCAGGCGCGCCGGTCACGAAGGTAAGGTGAAGGGGGAACTATGATCAAGGCAATGAAGGACTTTCAGGTCCCGATGCGGGTCGAAGTCGATAAGGAGACGGTGACGCCGACGTACGGCAAGTTCACGGCGGAGCCGTTTGAGCGCGGGTTCGGCACGACCATCGGCAATTCAGTGCGTCGCGTGCTGTTATCCTCCCTGACCGGTGCCGCGGTGACAACGGTGCGGATCGAAGGAGTCCTGCACGAATTTTCGACCATCCCTGGCGTAACCGAGGACGTGACCGCCATCATCCTGAACGTCAAAAGCCTCCGGTTGAAGCTGCACACGGATAAGCCCAAGACGATCCGGCTCCGGAAGAAGGGGCCGGGCGAGGCGAAAGGGTCCGACATCATCCATGATGCCGATGTCGTTGTGCTGAACCCGGACCTACATATCGCCACGTTGGATAAAGAAGCCACGCTGGACATGGAAATGGCGGTCAAGCCGGGGCGCGGCTACGTTCCGGCGGAGCGGAACAAGGAAGAAGGGCTCCCGATCGGCGTGATCGCCGTGGACTCGATCTATTCGCCCGTCAAGCGCGTCAATTTCCAGGTGGAGAACGCGCGGGTCGGTCGGGTCACGGATTATGACAAACTGTTGCTCGAGATCTGGACGGACGGGAGCATTACTCCCCAGGATGCCCTCTCAACCTCGGCGGGCATTTTACGGGACCACCTCAACATCTTTATCCATCCGGAAGAGCTCGGCGAGCCGAAGCTGCCGACCCGGAAGGAGGAAGAGCGGCGGGAGATCAACAAGAATCTCTTCCGCAGCGTGAACGAGTTGGAACTGTCCGTCCGCGCGGCCAATTGCTTGAAGAACGCCAACATCAAGACCATCGCCGACCTGGTGCAGCGGAGCGAGATGGAAATGCTCAAGACCAAGAACTTCGGCAAGAAGTCCTTGAACGAGATCAAGGAGATCCTCGCCGAGATGGGGTTGAGCCTCGGGATGAGGGTTGATTCCCTCCCGCCAGGGGACGGGAGCGCCAGGAACGAATAAGGAAACGAGGGAGCCGTGCGCCACAGGAAAAAAGGAAGACAACTCGGAAGGAAGACGAAGCACCGCTGGGCGTTGTTTCGAAGCCTGGTCACCTCGTTGCTGGACCACGAACGGATCGAGACCACCGAGGCGAAGGCGAAAGAAATCCGCGGCTTCACCGAACGGATGATCACGCTGGGCAAGCAAGGCGATCTGCCGGCCAGGCGCCGGGCATTGGGCTTTCTCCGCAGCAAAGGCGTCGTCTCGAAACTGTTCGACGATGTGGCGGCTCGGTTTCGGGATCGTCCCGGCGGCTACACGCGGCTGATCAAGACCCGCCGTCGGGTGGGAGATACGGCGGCCCTGGTCGCGATCGAGTTGGTCACCAAAAAAACCGACGTCACTCAAGCCAAGGCGGATGCGTCGGAGACAGAGAAGGGAGGCAAGAAAGCGGCCAAGACCACGCCTCCGTCCGCTTCGAAGGCCTCTTAGGCACTTCCGTTGATCTCTGTCCGCTCCTCCATCTCCCGCAAGTGTCTCGAAGGTCGCTGGCTGGGCAAACCGTTGGACCCAAGGTAGCCATCGGTTTACTTGCCTCGATGCCTATGCTAGTATCGTGCCCAGATGATCGTTCGATACTAAACGATTGATTTGGGTAGGCTCATGTGGCAGCGCTGGGTGCGGGGCGGTTTGCTTGGCCTCACGGTTGTGCTGGCCTCCTTTCTCCTCTACCTCCTAGCTACTCGGACGGAATCGGTTCCCCCCCCCAGTTCGGCGAACCAAGGCCCCCGCAGCCGCTCCGATGCCGGCATCGACCAGTTCAAGTTCATCCAATCCCGCGCCGGGGTCGTCCAATGGGAAGTGCAAGCCCAGCGAGCTCGCGTGTTCGAGACGGAACATCGCGCCTTGCTCGAGCAGGTCCGGGTGACGCTGTACGGTCCACAGGGATGGGAACTCAAGTTGGAAGGGGACGAGGGAACGATTGACCTGGCCAGGAAGGACTTCGTGCTCGTCAAGCATGCGGACCAGATTGCGATGCGACTCCAGAGCGGCTACACGATCAAGACCAACCACCTCGCCTGGGCGGATCAAGAGCGAGAGGTGGCGACGACCGATCCGGTGACCATTGTCGGCCCCGGGTTGGTTGTGCAGGGACGCGGGCTGGTCGGCAAACTAGAGATGGAAGAATTCAAAATCGCACACGATGTCCACGTTGTCATTACTCAGTAGGCTCGGTGCGGTTGTGTTGCTGGCCTCCGTCGCCGCGCAGGCGGCGGAGAGGGGTGCCTCCCAGGCACCTTCCCCGACGGCTTCCTCGGAGAGCCAGAGCACGACGATCACGGCCGAGAAGATGACGGTCAAAAATCAAGAGAACAAGGCCGTTTTCGAGGGGACCGTCGTGCTGACCAGGGGGTCGTTGATCGTGCACTCGGACGTCATGGTCGTCCTGTTCAGGCCCAGCAACCAACCATCTTCCGGGACGGGTACGGCTTCTGCCAATGGAGTTCCCGGTGGCCCTGGGGCGTCCGGCAAGGGCACCAGGTCGAGCCCCAGCCCCCTCCCTACGACGGGGAATCGGTCGGTCAGTATGATCGAGGCCACCGGCCGCGTGATGATCGAAAAGGACGAAGGTCGGGCCACAAGCCAGAAGGCCGTGTACTTCGCCGACGAAGAAAAAATCGTCTTGACGGGAGAGCCGGTTGCCTGGCAGAAGGGAACGAGAGTGACCGGGCAGAAGATCACGATGTATCTGGCTGAAGACCGCAGCGTCGTGGAAGGGGGCTCGCGCGTGCAGATCGAGCAGGTCCAGGGAGACAAGCGGTGATCCAAACCACCCAAGTCGAGACGCCTCCCGGCGTGAAACCGGCCGCTTCGCCGGCTCCAGCCTGTCTCCAGGCGACCGGGCTGATGAAGAGCTTTAAGGGGCGCCAGGTCGTCAAAGGCGTCAGCCTGGATGTCAAAGCGGGCGAGGTCGTAGGGCTTTTGGGGCCGAACGGCGCGGGCAAAACCACGATCTTCGACATGATGGTAGGCCTGTGCCAGCCCGATGCCGGGTCCATCCTGCTCAACGGGGATCGGATCGCCGATCTGCCGATGTTCAAGCGCGCCAGGCTCGGGATCGGGTACTTGCCCCAAGAGTCCTCGGTGTTTCGCCGTCTGTCGGTGGAGGACAATATCCTGGCGATCCTGGAAATGCTGGTGCTGTCTCCCCGGGAACGGGCGCTCCGGCTGGAGGTGCTCCTCCAGGAGCTCGACCTTGCGGCTCTCCGCAAGAGCAAAGCCTATGCGCTGTCCGGAGGAGAGCGGCGGAGGCTGGAAATCACACGGGCCTTGGTGATTCATCCCCGGTTCCTGCTTCTCGACGAGCCGTTCGCCGGCATTGATCCGATCGCGGTGGGCGATATTCAGCAGATCATCATCCGGCTGAAGCGGAAACAGATCGGCATCCTGATTACCGATCATAATGTGCAGGAGACGCTGTCCATCACGGACCGGGCCTATATCATCAACGAAGGGACGATTCTGGAGTCCGGGACGCCCGATACGATCGTGAACAGTTCCACCGCTCGCGCGATCTACCTGGGCGAGCGGTTCCGCTTGTGACGAAACGCCGTTCCATCGAGGGTGGGCATGAAACTGCGCCTTGATCTCCGCCTGGGCCAAAAGCTGATCATGACCCCGCAGCTGCAGCAGGCGATCAAGCTGCTGCAACTGTCCAGGCTGGAGCTCCAGCAGACCCTCACGCAGCACCTGATGGATAATCCGCTGCTGGAGGAAACGCAAGTTGACGCGGAGGAAGGGGAGGCGGCCGCGGCCGAGGAGTGGACCCAGGAGAAGAAGGAGCTCAAGCCAACCGAGGAAGGCGGAGGGGGCGACGAGACCAAATCCGACGGTCCGGAGAGCCCCGACGAGCTCGGGTGGGATGACTACTTTGAGAGCGATCGGCGCGCCGGCGATGTCGAATATCCCTCCGCGGCCCAGGACGAGTTGCCCTCCTACGACCAGACCGCCGTCAAGCCCGTTTCGTTGGAGGATCACCTGTTGTGGCAGTTGGGGTTTTCCGGGCTCGGCGAGCGCGACAAGGCCATCGGGCGGATCATCATCGGGAATCTGGACGAGGATGGGTATCTCAGAACGCCGCTGAGCGACCTGGCGGCCGATGCCGGTGTTCAGCCGGATGCGGTCGAAGCCGTGCTGAAGCAGGTCCAAACCTTCGACCCGGCCGGCGTGGGGGCGCGGGACCTGCGTGAATGCCTGCTGATCCAACTGGAGCACTTGGACCGCGATTCGATGGGGATGATCGGCGGGCGGGCCGGTTCCTTAAAACGGTCGCTGATCGAGTCCATCATCGACCACCACTTGAAGGACCTTGAAAAGAAGCACTATGGACGGATCGCCAAGGCCTTGGGCGTAACGACCGAGGAGATCTTTGCGGCCACCCGCGTGATCGAGGGGCTTGAGCCGAAACCAGGCCGCCCCTATTTTTCCTCCGACAATTACGTGGTGGTACCCGATGTCTTCGTCGTGAAGAATGAGGGCGAGTGGGTGGTGCTGCTCAACGACGAGGGGTTGCCCCGGCTGCGGATCAGCCCTTACTACAAGCAGTTGATGGCCGGCAAGCGCAATCAGCCCGAGGCAACCAGAGCCTACCTGGAAGAAAAATTGCGCGGGGCCCAGTGGATCATCCGCAGCATCGAGCAGCGCAACAAGACCATCATCAAAGTAGTCGGAAGCATCGTCAAGTTCCAAGAGCCGTTCTTTGAAAAGGGGGTATCGGCTCTCCGACCCCTTGTTCTCAAGCAGGTCGCGGAAGATATCGGCATGCATGAATCCACGATCAGCCGGGTCACCGCCAACAAGTATGTCTACTGCCCGCAAGGGATGTTCGAGTTGAAGTTCTTCTTCAACGCCGGCATCCAGCGATCGGACCAAACCGAAGACATGCTTTCTTCAGTCACGGTCCGTGACATGATCCGCCGAATGGTGGCCGAAGAAGATGCCCAGCATCCGCTCAAGGACCAGGAGATCGCGGCACGGCTCCGCGCGAACAACATCCTGATCGCCCGCCGCACGGTGGCCAAGTACAGAACCGAGGAGAACATTCCATCCGCCAGCCAGCGCAAACGGTTCTTTTGACCATCGGGACCCCGCGAGGGCGGCTGCGTTGCACACCCAAGAGAGCGCTTCATGCAGGTGATGATCACAGGGCGGCATGTGGAAGTGACCCCGGCCTTGCGGCGGTACATCGAGACGCGCATGAAGCGGCTGGAGCGATACGGGCCCAAGCTTGGAGCCGTCCAGGTCGTGTTGGGGGTTGAGAAGTATCGGCACACGTCTGAAGTGATCGTGAGCCTCAACGGAGCGGTTGTTCAAGCGAAGACCTCCACCAAGGATCTCTATGCCTCGCTCGATCAGTTGGTCGACAAGATCAGCAGCCAGGTGCGGAAGCGCAAGGAAAAGCTGGTCAGCCACAAGCCGTCACGGTCATCAGTGTCCAGTCTGTTATCGACGGAACGAAAAGCCGCCGCGAAGCCCGGGGATCTGAAGGTCGTGCGGCCTTCCCTGTACCACCTGACACTGGCCGAGGCCGTTGAGAATCTCGGTCAACAGTCGTCCGCGACCGTGGTGTTTGTCGATGCTCTATCCAACCGCTTACAGATTTTGCGACGTATGGATGACGGTGCGCTTGAACTGATTGATCCTCAACCAGCGTGATGAGCCTCGGATGCAGGCGCTCCATCTGGTCATTATCAGCGGTCTCTCCGGTTCGGGGAAAACCCATGCGATCAAATGCTTCGAAGACCTGGGATTTTATTGTGTGGACAATCTGCCCCTGCCCTTGCTCCCCAAGTTTGCCGAACTCTGTCTGCAGCAGGGAGGGGATATCCATAACATCGCGCTCGGTATTGACATCCGGGAACGCGGATTCTTTGCGGATTTGTTTGACAACCTCGATCGCTTGAAATCCCTCGGTCATTCCGTCGAGCTGCTGTTTTTGGAGGCAAAGGACGACGTTCTTGTTCGACGGTTCTCCGAGTCCCGCCGTCCCCACCCGCTGCTTCCTCAGTCACCCGTCCTGGAAGGGGTGCAGATTGAGCGCGAGCGTCTGCTCGACCTGAGACGGCGGGCGGACCGCATCGTCGACACGTCGGACCTCACGGTCCATGAACTCAAAGATATGTTGGAGCGGGACTATCTGCAGCCGGATGCCGGGCACCGCATGACGGTGTCTCTGCTGACCTTCGGGTTCAAGTTCGGTGTTCCTTATGAGGCGGACTTGCTGTTCGACGTGCGGTTCCTGCGGAACCCCAATTTTGTTGAGGAGCTTAAGCCGCTGACCGGAGAAGATCCCCGCGTGCAAGCACACGTAATGGGGGATCCAGACGCCCGGCCTTTTCTCGCACGCCTTGAAACCCTGCTCGATTTCCTGCTTCCCCTGTATGAACGCGAGCGACGCAGCTATCTCACCATCGCCATAGGCTGCACGGGCGGGCGTCATCGTTCCGTCGCCATCGCCGTGCATATGCGCGACACATTCGCCAAGTCCGGCCGAGCGATGACGCTTCGCCATCGAGACCTGCACAGGACCTGACCGGCTGGATTCCCCGCGGCATGTTCTCCTTCTTGTTCAAGGCGTCGAACTGGTTGCACAATCAAGCTAGTTTGCTTGACATGGATAATATATTGACTATACTCACCCGATAGATGATCGAGGAAGGTTTTTGCTTTAAGAATAGGGACGCCGTATGCCAAACTTAGAAAGGAATTCGAAGAAACGGTACAAGACCGTCGAAGTCTGCAAGCTGTTTGATGTTTCGCGCGCCACGTTGTTTCGCTGGGAGAGGGAAGGGCTGATTTCGGGGCCGCCGCGTGATTGGCGAAACTGGCGCGTGTATACGGCGCAGAACATCCAGGAAATCAAGCAGACCATCAAGTCCCGCAGCGGAGTGCTCTAATCGAGGTGCCGACGGTGTTCGCGTCTCTCAAGCAGCTGCTCAAGATGGACCTCAAGGTGCTGTTCGGGCCCAGCAAGCAAGTGCTGGGTCTGGATATCGGGTCCAGCTCCGTCAAACTCGTCCAGTTGAAGGAGAAGAAGGGACGGTACGTTCTGCAGAAGTTCGGCATGAAGCCGCTGGATCCGGACGTGATCGTGGATGGGACCGTCATGGATGCCGCCAGGCTCGTGACGACGATCAAAGATCTCCTCAAGGAAACCGAGGCGAAGCTCAAGAACGTGGCGGTATCGATCTCCGGACATTCGGTCATCGTGAAAAAAATCGCCTTGCCGCCCACGTCGGCTGGTGAGTTGGAAGGGCAGGTGAAGGTTGCGGCGGAGCAGTACATCCCCTTTGACATCAACGAAGTGAACGTGGATTTTCATGTGCTGAATGCAAACGATCAGTCGGAAGACGGCCAGCCTCAGATGTCCGTCTTGCTGGTGGCGGCCAAGAAAGAAAAGGTCAACGAGCTGTGTGAGCTGGTAAAGGGAGCGGGGCTGATACCCGCGGTGCTGGATGTGGATGCCTTTGCCATCGAAAACATGTACGGCATCAATTACGAGTCGAACCAGGATGAGATCGTCACGCTGGTGAATATCGGCGCCAGCGTGATGAACGTAAACATCTTGAAAGGCTCGGTCTCGCTTTTCACACGCGACAGTTCCATTGGGGGGAACCGCTACACGGAATCGATCATGCAGGAGATGGGAGTGTCCGGGGAAGAGGCCGAAGCGGCGAAACGGGGAGAACGTCGGGAAGGGCTCGATCCGGAAGCTGTCACCACGATCGTCGAGACCGTCAACGCGGAAGTGGCCTCGGAAATTGCGCGATCGGTTGACTACTTCAAGAGCTCCTACACCGAGGGTGAGATCAACAAGATTCTCATGTGCGGAGGCTGCGCCAAAACGCCCGGGCTGGTCCAGCATTTGAGGGACCGTATGGGAGGGACGGTGGAGCTGGCCAACCCGTTCAACCGAGTGGACACGACGGGGAGTGGCCGTGATCCCGAGTTCCTGGCCGACGTGGCTCCCCAGGCGGCGGTGGGGGTCGGGCTCGCGTTGCGGATGGTGGGGGACTCATGATTCGGATCAATCTGCTCCCGAGAGCGCAGGCCAAGGGGGCCGTGCAAGGGCCGAATGTCCACCTCGAGGCCGCCATAGGCCTGGCCGCGGTTCTCGTCACGATCGGAGCTTGCCTGGTCTATTCCAGCATGCTGGACGGCGAGCTCACGGCGAAGCAACTGGAAGAGCAGGACAAGAAAAAGCAGCTCGTTGCGCTTACGGAGAAAATCAAGCAGGTGCAGGACTTCGAGCAGAAAAAGAAGTTGCTGGAGGACATGAATCGCGTGATCGACGACCTCGAGAAGTCCAGGACCGGGCCGGTGCACGTGATGGATTATGTGAGCCAGAGCGCGGACCCGCTGAAGCTGTGGATCGTGCGGTTCAACATGAAGGGCAAGGACGTGGAGATGGAAGGCAGAGCCCTGACCAACGACGACGTGGTCGAGTTCGTCAACAACCTCCGTCGCACGAACTACTTCACCAATATCCGCTTGGCTGAAACACGCTCGGGAACGGAGGCCAAGGTGACCTTGTACCAATTCAGGGTCAACCTAGCCGTGAAAGGATGAAGTGGAGCTTCCAAAGGTCAACCTGGATTTCCTGCGGGCGGTCCCGCTCCAGCAGAAGCTGGCTCTGCTCGGGATCATCGTGGCAGGGATCGGCCTTGGGTTTTACTACTATGTGGCGGTGCCCAAGTCCGACGAAATCACGCGACTGGATGGAGCGGTCGCGAAGCTGGATGCCGAGATTCAGACGACCGGTCTTAAGGTGAAGCATCTCACCGAGCTGGTTGCGGCGAACAAGCAGCTCGAGGAGGCGCTCAAGAGGAAGAAGGCCCAGTTGCCGCCGGAGGAAGAGGCGGCCTTGTTGCTTAAGCAGTTGACCGATCTGGGGGTCAGGTTGGGCCTGGATATCAAACTCTGGAAGCCCGGCTCGTCGAGCCTGGATCCTTCCAAGCTCTTTGTGAGGATGCCGGTCAGCGTGGAGGTGGCTGGGGGCTACCATACGGCGGCGCTGTTCTTTGACCGTGTCAACAAGCTCCAGCGGATCATCAATGTGTCGAATCTGGTCATGGGATCGCCCAGGATCGAACAGGACCGTGTCGTGATACAGACGGTCTTTGATTTGACCGCCTTCGCCTCTCCGCCGGCGCCGGTGACCCCGACGACTGCGACGGGCAAGTGAGCGCTATGGTTATGGGCGGATCAGGCCGGATTGACAGGGCCGGTCGGACACGAGCCGCCATAGCCGTGATTCTCTGGTGCTGGTGCGGAGAGGCGTCTGACCTGTTGGCTCAAGGTGGCGCGCCGGCTGCCCCTGTGATTGCGCCGGCGCCGAATGCCTCGGCTCCGGCGTCCGGGACTGCCTCCTACTCCTACGATCCGTCCGGGAGGCGCGATCCGTTCAAGCCGGTCGGTTTGGAGGTACAGGAGCCGGGTGCGGCACGGTTGGACCTGCCGCCGCTTCAACGTGTGGGTCTGACGGAACTCAGCTTGATCGGCATCATCTGGGGAGGCTTCGGCTACAGCGCGATGGTGCAGACGCCTGACGGTAAAGGATACACGATCAAACGGGGGACCCGCATCGGACCGAACAACGGCGTGGTGAGCGCGATCACGGAAAACGCCCTCATCGTGCAAGAGCAATATTCGGACGTCTACGGCAAGAAACAGGTGCGGGAGTACGTGAAACACTTGCACCCGAAAGAAGGCTCGGAATGAGCTGGAAACAAGCCTGCGGAACCATTGCTGCATCCCTGGCGGTCCTGGGTCTCCTGGCCTGCGCGCACGAGCCCTCCCTTTCCGGGAGCGACGATTTAGGCCGGGAGGCCAAGCCTCTGGAAGCCCTCCGGATCACCGATCTGCCTGATCGCCTCCGCGTGGAAGTTGCAGGAAACGACTCCTTGGCCTATGACATGTCCACGAGCCTTGTTCCAGCCAGCGTGACGGTGGATTTGCCCGGGCTCTCGAAAGGAACAGACCTCCGCCGGCTACAGGTCAACAAGCCCCCGCTGCTTGAGGTCATCCCCACCGAGGTCTCGAAGCCCAGAGCCGGCCTACAGTTAGTCTTCATGCTCACGATGGCCGTGGAGCCGGAGTTGAGGGTTCAGGGAACCAGCCTGATCATCGATTTTCCCAAGACCAACGTGGCGGTTGCAGAGGCGGAAGGGGCTCACGACGACACCGGGCCGGATGGCGGCCCCCAAGCGTCGCCGGTTGCGCCTTCGCCGTCTGCGGGAGTCGGCCCACCGGCCAAGACCATGACCAAGGTCGAAGTCCAGCGCGGAGAAGGAGAGGCGACCGTCGTCATATACGGCGATGGCGAGTTCACCTATGACGTCAGGCCGCTCAATCATGATCGATTGATCGTGGACTTGGCCCGCGTCGATACCCCACTCCGCCTTCAAGTCCTACCGGTGGACCATCCGCTTCTCAAGCAGATCAGGATCGGCCACCATTCCCAGAAAGTCCGACTCGTGTTCGATCTGCCCAAGCGGGCGACCTATGTCGTCCAGTCCGGTAGCACCTCGCTGGCGATCAAGCTGACCGCCCTGGTCTCACCCGAGCCGTCGAACGAACCCAATGTCGCGGGAGGACTGGCCAGGGAATCCGAGCCGAGGGGGACTGACCGGCGGGAAGAGATGCCGCAGGGCTCCGACTCGGGTGAAAAGAAGGTGCGGATCGCCCCCGCCGGGTCGGTGCCGTTCCCCGAGCGGCTCGCCCGCATCGCCGAGACGCCGCGGCTGGGTCAGATGGCGCCCGAGGCCAAGGGGACCACGGAGCCGGAGGAGATCGGCCAGCCCCGCTACGTGGGACGAAAGATCTCGCTGGATTTCCAGGCGGCGGATATCACCAACGTCCTCAGGCTGATCGCGGACGTGAGCGGTTTCAACATCGTCGTCGGCGAAGGAGTCAAGGCCAAGGTCACCCTCAAGCTGGTGAGCGTACCCTGGGACCAAGCCCTGGACATGCTGCTGAAGATGAACAATTTGGGGATGATCCGCGAAGGCACCATCGTCTGGATCGATACGCTGGCTAACATCGCGCGCCAGCAGGACGAAGAGGCGAAGGCCAAGGAATCCAAGGTCAAGGCCGAGGACCTGGTCACCCGCATCATCTACGTGCAAAACGTGCCGGCGGCCGAGATACAGACCACCCTCGCGAAGTATTTGAGCCCGCGCGGCCAGCTCACCCTGAATGCGGCCTCCAACGCCATCGTCATTCAGGACACGGAAACCCGGGTCAAAGACTTTGCGCAACTGGTGCGGGAGTTGGACCTGGAAGTGCCCCAGATCCAGATCGAAGCGCGCATCGTCCAGGCCGACACCACCTACATCCGGTCTCTGGGCGTCCAGTGGGGATTCCAGAACCTGACAAGCCTGAACAATAACCGCGTCTTTAATTTTAGCCCGGGCCCCAGCGGGGATTTCGGCTCCCCGGAATCGAGTTTCCTGGTCAACTTGCCCGCGGCGATCGCCGCCGGCACCACCGTCCCTTCCGCCGGGATTACCTTCGGCAAGGCGACTGAGAGCCTTTTGCTGGACTTGCGGCTCTCCGCCGGGGAGTCGCTGGGCATGACCAAGGTGATCGCTGCGCCCAAGATCACGACCCTCGACAAGCGGGACGCCAAGATCGAGCAGGGCGAAGCCATTCCCTTCGTCACCACGTCTCTGCAAGGCACCCAGACCACCTTCGTGGACGCCCTGCTGTCTCTCCAGATCACCCCGCAGATCACGTCCCGGGACCCCAAGGAGGTGGGAAAGCAAATACTCCTGAAGATCAAGGCCACCCGCAACGCCGTCGGAGCATCGTCGAACCCTACGGTGATCGGGATCCCGTTCTTCTCGCGCCTGCCCGTGATCGGCTGGTTGTTCAAGAGCAAAACCGAGAACGTCTCGAAGAAAGAGCTTTTGATTTTCCTGACCCCCATCATCGTGAAAAGCTGACCCCTGGAAATCCACCATGCTGCGGTACCTGAACGGAGGCGAGTCCCACGGCAAGTATCTCCTGGCCATCCTGGAGGGGGTGCCGGCTGGGCTTCCCTTGCGCGCCGACCATGTGAACCAGGATCTGGCCAGACGCCAGAAGGGTTACGGACGGGGCGGCCGGATGAGGGTCGAGGAGGATCGGGTGGAATTCGCCTGCGGAGTTCGCAAGGGGATCACGCTGGGCAACCCGATCGGACTGATGATCGCCAACAAGGACTGGGAAAACTGGCGGGACGTGATGGCAGTGGAGCCTGGACCGGTTCCTCCGGAAAAGGTCGTGACCCGTCCTCGTCCGGGTCATGCGGATTTGGTGGGGGCCATCAAGTACGGCCACCGCGACATCCGCAACGTGCTGGAAAAGGCCAGCGCCCGCGAAACCGCCATCCGCGTGGCCGTCGGGGGAGTCGCCAAGGAACTCTTGGCCCAGTTCGGCATGAGGGTCATCAGCTACACGACCGAGATCGGGGGCATCGCAGCCAAGCGATGCGACGATCCGCTGGAAGCCTACGAGCGGGCCGAGACCTCCGACGTCCGGTCTCCCGACCCAGAGGCCGGTGCCCGGATGATCGAGCGGATCCGGCTGGCTAAACACAAGGGGGATACGCTGGGGGGAGTGTTCGAGGTCGTCGTGACCAACCCTCCCATCGGTCTGGGGAGCTATGCGCAGTGGGACCGGCGGCTGAGCGCCAGGCTGGCCATGGCGGCCATGAGCATCCAGGCGATGAAGGGGGTGGAGATCGGGATGGGGTTCGAAGCGGCGCGCCGGTTTGGGTCCGAAGTGCACGACGATATCTATTACGAGTCGGACGGCCGCCGATTCACCCGCAAGACCAACAATGCGGGAGGCTTGGAAGGCGGTATCACCAACGGCGAGCCGATCGTGCTGCGGGTGGCGATGAAACCCATCTCGACCCTCTACAGTCCCAAGAAGAGCGTGGACATCCAAACCAAAGAGCCATTCGATGCGACGGTCGAACGGTCGGATATCTGCACGGTGCCGGCGGCCGGCGTCGTCGGGGAGTCGGTGATTGCCTTTGAGATGGCCAACGTTCTGATCGAGAAGTTCGGAGGCGATAGCGTGGAAGAAATGAAGCGCAACTTCGACGCCTACCAGGCCTACGTGAAAGCCTTTTAGTTTCTTGCCCGCTGTGCTACCATCCCTACCGTTCTACCTCGTCGGTAGCCCTTTCTAGGGCCCTTCTCTTGAACGATCTGTTGAGGTCGGGGCCGTGGGGCGCGGCACCATGCCGTCGGCGTACGATCAGTCTGTGCCGGGCCCTTCGTGATGAACGTAAGAGTGACCGGAGATCGGCGATGGTGAAAACGGAGTCGCGCGCATCGGTAGAGCAGCGGGTGAAGGTTTCGCTGGGCGATCGCAGCTATGACATCCTGATCAAAGCCGGCTTGCTCGGTGAGGTGGGGCCGCGCCTCCGGCAACTGGGTCTCGCCGGCAAGGTCGCGGTGGTTACAAATCCGCTCGTGGGCCGGCTCTATGCACCGATCGTGCTGCGCTCTCTGAAGTCCGCTGGCTATCAGGCCAGGACCATCCTCGTCCCGGAAGGGGAGCGGGCCAAGTCGCTTCACTGGGTGGGCCGGATACTGGACAAGCTGGTGCGCGAGCGCTTTGAGCGGGGATCTGCCGTGCTGGCCTTGGGTGGCGGAGTGGTCGGGGACCTAGCCGGGTTTGCGGCCGCGATCCTTGCCCGCGGAGTCCCCCTCGTCCAAGTGCCGACGACACTGGTTGCGCAAGTGGACTCCAGCGTCGGGGGCAAGACGGGCGTCAACCATCCGCTGGGCAAAAACCTGATCGGAGCGTTCCATCAGCCACGGGCGGTGTTCGTCGATCCGGACACCCTGGGCACCCTCCAGGCCCGTGAATGGGTGGCCGGCCTGGCCGAAGTGATCAAATACGGGATGATCGAGGACGAAGCCTTTTTCGCTTACCTGGAAGAGCGGATGGACGATCTGCTCAAGATGCAGCCGGATGCCGTCGCACACGTGATCGCTCGCTCGTGCGAGATCAAGGCGTCGGTGGTCGAGGAAGACGAACGGGAGTCAGACCGGCGTCGGATTCTCAACTACGGACACACCATCGGCCATGCGCTGGAATCACTGGGGCGGTATCGAAAGCTGATCCACGGGGAAGCGGTGGCGATCGGCATGGTCCAGGAGGCGGATCTGGCCGGGTCTTTGGGGTTCTGTTCGGCGGCGGTGGTCACCCGCCAGCGCGAGCTGGTCCGCCGGGCCGGGCTTCCCGACGCCCTTCCGCCAGTGCGGTTTGCCGAGCTCTGGGGCGCGATGCAGCATGACAAGAAGGTGGCGCAGGGACGCCTTCATTGCGTCCTGCCCAAGCGGATCGGACAGGTGGTGATCGTTCCCCTCGAGCAGGGGCAGGTCAAGCGGTGGTTCAGGGACTTGAAGCAGAACAGGGAGGCGCGGACCCCGTTGGCCGCGGCCCGGCGGGCTATGGGCGGGAGGAACTACCAATAAGTATGGAGTCCAGGCGCCATCAGTCCGCGGCCCAGCTCGAGCAGGCCTTGCGTGAGAAGGTACGCGAGGTGGACGTGCTGCATCGGATCAGCGAGTCCATCAGCAGCACATTGGACCTGGAAGCCGTGCTCAGACACATCGTGGAGGTCGTGGTCGAGGTGACCAAGGCGGACGCCTGCCTGCTCTACCTGCTCTCGGAAAGCCGCGAAGAGCTCATCCTGCGAGCGTCCAAGAACCCGCATCCCAAGCTGATCGGCCGGATCACGATCGGGCTGGGGGAGGGCATCACCGGCTGGGTGGCGCGCGAGCGCACCCGCGTGGTGATCCCCAGCAACGCGAACGACGATCCCCGGTTCAAGTTCTTCCACAACCTGCCCGAGGACCGCTACCAGGCGTTCGTGTCGGTGCCGATTATGGCCAAGAAGGAGGCGGTGGGAGTGATCAACGTGCAGCACAAGCGGCCGAAACGGTACCGGCCTGACGAGCTGGCGCTGCTCTCCACGATCGCCAACCAAGTGGGCGGGGCGATCGAAAACGCCCGGCTCTACGATGAGATGAAACGCAAGGCCCTGCAAGTGGAGACCTTGTCGCAGGTTTCGGAGACCGTTGCCTCCAACCGGCTGATCGAGGATGTTCTGCAACTGATCGTGACCATGACCGCCCAGATGATGAACTCCAAGATCTGCTCCATCATGTTGCTCGATCCGCAAGCCGGCGATCTGCGCATCATGGCAACCCAGAGCCTGAGCGAGCAATACCGTCGGAAGCCGAGCCTGAAGCTGGGGCAAAGCATCAGCGGCCGGGCCGTGCGGGAGCGCCGTCCCATCATCGTGCCGGACGTCACGCGCGAGCACGACTACATGTACCCAGAGATGGCCAAGAAGGAAGGCCTCTGCTCGCTGTTGTCGGTGCCGATGCTGATCCGGGATCGGGCCGTCGGCGTGATCAACAGTTACACCTCCGTCCCGCATGCGTTTACGGCGGAGGAGATCAAGGTGTTGCAGGCCATCGCCAACCAGGCGGCCATCGCCATTGAAAACACCAAACTGGTGGAGAAGTCCTTTGAGATGCAAGAGGCGCTCGAAGTGCGCAAGCTGGTCGAGCGGGCCAAGGGCAGCCTGATGCAGGCCAAGGGAATCTCGGAAGAAGAAGCGTTTCGTCTCATGCAGCGCCAGAGCATGGACACGCGCAAGTCCATGCGCGAGATCGCGGAAGCCGTCGTTCTCGCGCTGGGAATCGAGCGACAGGCCGATTTAAAAAAATCTTGACAGGGTTGCCGAAGCGATGGTATAAGTGCCGAAAAGTTCGTCGAAGGGAGACAACGACGTTTCCCGTCGGAAGTGCCGTGGACGATGACGTCCTCCGCCCCGGTGAGTGAGTGGGGCAGAGGGCGTTTTTTTTTGTCATGCGGGCGTTCCTATGAAGGTAAGGGGAGCCGGAGGGCAGACGGGAGTACGCTGGTTCCGTCTGGCGATGGTCCAGATGAACCCGACCGTGGGCGATCTGGACGGAAATGCCAGGCGCATCATCGCCCGGCTGAAAGAGGCTCGCAAGGCCAAGGCCGACTTGGCGGCCTTCCCGGAGCTGGCCATCACCGGCTATCCGCCGGAGGATCTCCTGCTTAAGCCGCGTTTCCTGAAAGACCAGCGCCGGGCTCTTGCCGCGGTCATGCAAGAGTGCCAGGGAATCGCGGCCGTGGTTGGATACGTCGCGGAGGGGGAAGAAGTTCATCCGAAATCGGGCCATCCGATGGTCGTGCCGGCCGGCCGGCATGAACTCTACAATGCGGCTGCGATCATCGCCGATCGTCGGTTGGTCGCGTCGTATAACAAGCGGTACTTGCCGAACTATGGGGTCTTCGATGAGAGCCGGTACTTCCATCCGGGCCGCCGGATACCGGTTGTTCTGCTCAATGGAACGGTGCTGGGCGTCAACATCTGCGAAGACATCTGGTTTCCGGAGGGGCCCAGCCGGGCCCAGGCGGCCGCGGGCGCGGAAGTGATCGTCAATATCAACGCGTCTCCCTTTCACGTAGGCAAGAGCCGTCTGAGGGAGCAGATGCTGGCCACCAGGGCAAGGGAAAATGGTGTGATCCTGTCCTACACCAATACGATCGGGGGGCAAGACGAGTTGGTCTTTGACGGGAATAGCCTGATTCTGGACCAGAGCGGAGAGGTCATCGCCAGAGGCAGGGCGTTTGAAGAGGACCTCCTCATCGCCGATCTGAACGTGGAGGCGGTAGTCCGAGCGAGGATGGCTCAGGGACGAAAAAAATGGCTGGGTGGCAAGGGGACGACCCTGGTGGACCGGGTGGTGATCTCAGATTCCTACCGACCCAGGGCCCGGGCTCGTGCCGTGCCAAGTCAGGCGGCGCTGTTGGATCCGCTGGCAGAGGTGTACCAGGCGTTGGTTTTGGGTGCGCGCGATTATGTGCGGAAGAACCGGTTCAAGCAGGTGGTGATCGGGCTGAGCGGTGGGGTGGACTCGGCCCTGACCGCGGTGGTTGCGGTAGATGCGCTGGGACCCACCAATGTTCTGGGGGTCTTCATGCCGTCTCCCTACACCTCAAGGGAGAGTCGTGAAGATGTCATGGAATTGGTCCAGCGTCTGCGGATTCCGCTGCGGACGATCCCGATCACCGAGACCTTCGATTGTTACAGACGCGCGATGACCCCTTCTTTTCAAGGACGTCCGGCCGACGCGACCGAGGAGAATCTCCAGGCTCGGATCCGCGGCAATCTCTTGATGGCCTTGTCGAACAAGTTCGGGTACTTGGTGTTGACCACCGGCAACAAGAGCGAGTTGAGCGTGGGCTACGCCACGCTGTATGGCGACATGGCGGGAGGATTCGCCGTGATCAAGGACGTCCCCAAGACCATGGTCTATGACCTGGCGCGTCTGCGGAATCGCACGGCCGAGACTCCTGTCATTCCCAAACGGGTCTTGGAGCGGGCCCCGACAGCCGAGCTCAAACCGGACCAGAAGGACGAGGACAGCCTGCCGCCCTATCCGGTGCTGGACCCGATCCTGAAAGCCTATGTGGAGGAAGAGCGGGCCCCCGAGGAAATCGTGGAGATGGGGTTTGAGCGGGGAATGGTGGACAAAGTCATCGCGATGGTGGATGGCAGCGAGTACAAGCGGCGCCAGGCGCCCATCGGGATCAAGATCACGCACCGGGCCTTTGGGAAGGATCGCCGGATGCCCATCACCAGTGGGTACCGCAGCCTTTAAGACGAGCAGTCACGCGCGACCGGCGTAGGAGAGTTCGTCGTGCCTGCTGGGCTGGCGTCGGCGAACACTTTTCCGCCCGCATGAGACCCGTCGAGAGCCTCCCCGTCGAGCCTTCGACCCCGCTCAGGCTCGACCCCGAGCGAGGTCGAGGGGTCGAGAGCCTCTGGGTCGAACGATGGGCCGAGCGATCGAACGCGGCGGCTCAAGCGAGCGAAGAACTGAAGCATACCGGAGTAAAGTAACTATCCCTCATGGATGAAGCCACCAAGAAACGCTGGAGGGGCTTCTCGGCGGGCGTCAAACTCGATAGAACGATGAAGTGCCCGCCGATCAAACGAAGTTTGGTATGGAGGGGCTTGTGACAAAACCAATAGGTAACCGGGTCCGCTCAGCGGTGATCTTGGTTGTCCTAGGTCTTGCGCTTTGGTCGAGTGGAGCCTGGGCTCAGGAAGCGTCTGCTCCGCTGAAGATCGAAAGCGGGGATATGGCCTGGGTCCTGGCCTCAACGGCCTTGGTGCTGGTCATGGTCGTGCCGGGCCTGGCGCTCTTTTACGGGGGACAGGTGCGGAGCAAGAATGTCCTGGGAACGATGATGCACAGCTTCGTCATCCTCTGTCTCGTGAGCGTCATATGGGTTTTGTTCGGCTACAGCCTGACGTTCGGCCCCGATAAAGGAGGAGTGGTCGGAGGACTGGATTGGGTCGGGTTGAGCGGGGTCGGGGTCGAACCACACCCCAAATACGGGCCGACGATTCCGCATGAGGCCTTCATGCTCTTTCAGCTCATGCTTGCCGCGTTCACGCCCGCCTTGATCGCCGGCGCCTTTGCCGAGCGCATCCGCTTCAGCGCCTTGCTGCTGTTTGTCGCCCTCTGGTCCATCTTCATCTATAGCCCGCTGGCCCATTGGGTTTGGGGCGGGGGCTGGCTCGGCAAAATGGGCGCGCTGGATTTTGCGGGAGGCTCGGTTGTGCATATCAGTTCCGGGGCGGCAAGCCTAGCCTGCGCCTTTGCACTGGGCCGTCGGCGTGGTTATCAGACCGAGTACATGGCTCCCCACAACCTTTCCCTTACCCTGCTCGGCACGGGACTATTGTGGTTCGGCTGGTTCGGCTTCAACGGGGGAAGCGCCAGGGGGGCGAATGCTATCGCGATCGGAGCCATCGTTGCCACCCACATTGCCGCGGCGACCTCCGCTCTGACCTGGATGGTGGTGGAGTGGATGCACCGGGGCAAGCCGACTCTCTTGGGCATCGCCACCGGGGCCGTCGCCGGGATGGCGACAGTCACGGCCGGCGCCGGCTATATCGAGCCGGTCGGGGCGATCCTGTTCGGTCTGGCCGGAGGCGCGCTCTGTTACGGCGCCATTGTTTGGAAGGGAAAGATGGGCTATGATGACGCCCTCGATGTCGTCGGGATCCACGCCGTCGGCGGAACCATCGGAATGCTGGCGACTGGATTGCTGGCCTCCAAAGCTGTGAACGTTGCGGGGGCCGATGGGCTGTTTTCAGGTCATCCCGCCCAGCTTGGCATCCAAGCCATGACGGTCTTTGCCGTGGCGCTGTTCTCCTTCGTCGGCAGCTATGTGATCCTGAAAATCGTGGACGGTCTTATCGGATTGCGGGTGAGTTCCGATGAGGAAGTGACCGGCTTGGATCTCAGCCAGCACAACGAGCGGGCTTACTCATAGGATGAAGAGCTGATGGCCGATAGCGTATAGCCCAGTGCTTCAACTTCTGGCCATTAGCCATAAGCTATCAGCCATTTGCTCTGGAGGCGTTATGAAACTGATCGAGGCGATCATCAAACCGTTTAAGCTAGATGAGGTCAAGGACGCCCTGTTGGAGATCGGCGTGCAAGGCATGACGGTGACCGAGGTCAAGGGATTCGGCCGTCAAAAGGGGCATAAGGAGACCTACCGCGGGACCGAGTACACGATCGAGTTCGTGCCCAAGGTGAAGGTCGAGGTGGCCGTGGCGGACAGTCTGGTGCCGCGCGTGCTCGAGACTATCACGCGCAGCGCGAAGACGGGCAGCATCGGGGACGGCAAGATCTTTGTGCGGGACCTCAGCGCGGCGGTCCGGATTAGAACGGGCGAGACGGGGGAGACGGCATTGTGACGATGGCACCGGACAGAGAGACGCTCGTGGGTCTCTTGCGAAAGACGGAGGGCGACGCAGCCTCCGCGCTGGCGGAGCACCGGCAGACGCTCCAGCAGCGGTTGATGGAGGGCGCCTCGGGGGCCGAGATCATGGCGGCTTTGACCGAATTCGTGGACGGCTTGATTGTGGGCCGCTACCGCAACGTCATGCGTCAGGCCGGGGAGGAGGCACAGGTGGCGGGGGCCCAGCACTGCTGCCTAGTGGCGCTGGGGGGCTACGGTCGCCGGGAACTGGCTCCCTATTCCGATATCGACGTCATGTTCCTCTATCGCGAAGAGGCAGGAGAGGCTGCGCCGGCCCTGTCCCGCGAGGTCTTGCATCACCTCTGGGACCTGGGATTTCAGGTTGGCCATAGCGTGCGGACGATCCGCGATTGCACGGAGTTGGCCGCGAAGGATCTCACGATCCGCACCTCCATGATGGAAGCCAGGTTCTTGGCGGGGAGCCCGCAACTGTTCCAGGAGTTTCATCGCCGGTACTTCCGGCAGGTCGTCGGTCGTCGAACGGACCGGTTCATCGAGCAAAAGATGGAGGAGCGCCGTCGGGAATATGAGAAGTTCGGGGAGACCGTCTATCTCCTCGAGCCCAACGTCAAGAAAAGCAAGGGAGGCCTCAGGGACCTCCACATGTTGCAGTGGGCCGGCATGGCCCGGTTCCAGGCCGCCACGCTGCAGGATTTAGCGGATCGGGGCATCCTCTCTCGGCAGGATTTCCTCTCACTGACGGAAGCCAGGGAATTCCTCTGGCGCATACGGGCCTTTCTGCACTTTGGTGCCGACATGGCGCAGGAAATTCTGTCGTTCGATGAACAAATCCGGCTGGCTTCTCTGTACGGGTTCCAGGACCGTTCCCACCTCCTGGGGGTGGAGCAGTTCATGCAGCAGTACTACCGGCATACGATGGGACTTCATGAGATCTCGGTCCGGTTTGTGGACCGGTGCCGATCCATGCCTGCGTGGCGTCGATTGACCCGCTTCTTGCCGGCGACCAAAGTGGATGGCTGTTTCGAGGTGGCGGGACAGTGTCTGACCGTTCCGGCGGGGCTGCGGACGAGGGTGCTGGACAGCCCGGAGTTGCTGCTCCGTCTGTTCGAGATGGCGCGGTCACGGGGTCTCAAGATCGACACCGACCTGCTGGATGAGATCCACCGCCATCTGGATGGTGTCTCGGATGAGGCGTTCCGAACACCCAAGGTCAGCCGGGTCTTCTTGAGGATCCTGACGGGACCGGGGGAGGTGGCCGGCACGCTGGAGGCGATGCATCGCGCCCATCTGCTGGAAAAACTCATTCCGGTCTTTGCCACGGTCCGAGGGTTGATGCAGTTCAATCAGTACCATAAATACACGGTGGACGAGCACAGCCTCCTGGCAGTGGCCAAGGCCGAAGCACTGGCCCGGGAACCGGGCATCATCGGCGAGGTCTGCCGGGAGATCCGGCGACGCGACCTCTTGCACTTGGCTCTCTTGCTGCACGATCTGGGAAAGGGGCGGGACGCAGACCATAGCGAAGTGGGCAAAGCCATCGCGGAGGAGGCGGCGGCCAGACTGGGGTTTGACGAGCAGGAAACCAGGACCTTGGTGTTTCTCGTGCACCAGCACCTGCTCATGGCCCATACGGCTTTCCGGCGCGATCCCTACGACGAGAAGGTCCTCCTGCCGTTTGCCCGGGCGGTAGCGACGCCAGAGGTGCTCAAGAAGCTGCTGGTTCTGACTGCCGCCGACATTGCTGCGGTGGGGCCCGGCGTCTTGACCAAGTGGAAGGAGTCTTTGCTCATCGAGCTCTATCTTCGCACGCTGCCGGAGGTGTCGGGCGAACGGACTGAGGCCGGGCTGGACCGGCTGAAGGAGCTGGCCGGCGAGGTGGCGCATGAGCTTGCGGACACTGAGGCAGGGGACCTCGGTTGGATCGAATCGCAACTCGGTCAGTTCCCCTTGCGCTATTTGCACGGAACGGCCCCGAAGCGGATCGCCGCCCACCTGAGAGCGGTGAAGCGGCTGCAGGCCGGGGAGGCGCTGGTCGAGGGGAGCTTCAACGAAGAACGAGGCGCCTGCGAGTACACGGTCATCACCTTCAACGACCTGACCCCCGGGATCTTTTCAAAGATCGCCGGCGTCATGGCGGCCCAGGGGCTTCAGATTCTGGATGCCCAGATCATCACCAGGCACGACGGAGTCGTGGTGGACACCTTCCAGGTTTCAGACCCCGACTACGCCGGTGTTCCTCCGATCGAGCGCCTGACGGCCACAGCCGCCACCATCGTCAAGGTCCTGAAAGGCGAAGAGGCGGTCGAGCGGTTGATGAGCCGCGGCAGCCGTCTCCCATCGGCTCGACGGCTGCCCACCAGCCGTCAAGCGACCGAGGTCCAAATCGATAATGAGACGTCAGATCGGTTCACGATCATCGATGTCTTTGCCGATGACAGGCAGGGGCTCTTGTACATCATCACGCACGCCATCTTTCAGCTCGGTCTTTCGGTCCATGCGGCCCGGATTTCGACCAGGTTGGATCAGGTGGCCGATGTGTTCTACGTGACGGACCAGGAAGGGGCCAAGATTGCGGCCCCTGCGCGTCTGGAGACGATCCGCGCGACCATCGAGAAGGAGATTGACCGGTTTCTGGACCAGCAGGTTGATGCGCTGGAGCGCGTATCATCCGGATCATCATCATAAATCGGACCCGAAAGGAGGCGTGGAATGAATCCCCGCGAAGTATTGGAATTTGCCAAGAAGAACAAGGTGCAGATCGTGGACTTCAAGTTCGTGGACCTGCTCGGCACCTGGCAGCACTTTTCACTCCCGATCGAGGAATTGAACGAAGGCACCTTCAAGGACGGGTCCGGTATGGACGGTTCCTCCATCCGGGGGTGGAAGGCGATCAACAACAGCGACATGCTGGTGGTGCCGGATCCGGCCACAGCCTGCCTGGACCCTTTCACGGCGGTGCCCACCTTGAGTCTGGTCGGCAATGTGGTGGACCCGATCACCAGGGCGAACTATGACCGTGATCCTCGGCACATTGCGCAAAAAGCCGAGCAGTACCTCAAGAGCACCAAGATCGGCGACATCTCGTACTGGGGGCCGGAGGCCGAGTTCTTCATCTTCGATCAGGCCCGGTATGATCAGAACAGCCATAGCGGGTATTACTTTATCGATTCCGATGAGGGGATCTGGAACGCGGGTAAGGAAGGGGCCAACCTGGGCTCGAAGGTCCGACACAAGGAAGGGTACTTCCCGGTGGCCCCGACCGACACCCAGCAGGACATCCGGAGCGAGATGATTCTGGAGATGCAGAAGGCCGGCATTCCGATCGAGAAGCACCACCACGAGGTGGCCACGGCCGGCCAGGCCGAGATTGATCTGCGCTTCGATTCGTTGGTGGCCATGGCCGACAAGATGATGATGTACAAGTATGTCGTCAAGAACGTGGCCCGCCGGCACGGCAAGACCGTCACCTTCATGCCCAAGCCGATCTTCGGGGACAACGGCTCCGGCATGCACACGCACCAGAGCATCTGGAAAGAGGGTAAACCGCTGTTTGCGGGCAAGGAATACGCCGGTATCTCACAGCTCTGTCTCTACTATATCGGCGGCATCCTGAAGCATGCGCCTGCGCTGGCGGGGTTCACCAACCCGACGACGAACTCCTACAAGCGGCTCACCCCTGGATTCGAGGCGCCGGTGCTGCTGGCCTATTCCAGCCGCAACCGGTCTGCCGGCATCCGGATCCCCATGTATTCGCCCAGCCCCAAGGCGAAGCGGATCGAGGTGCGGTTCCCGGACCCGGCCTGCAATCCCTATCTGGCCTTCTCCGCCATGCTCATGGCGGGATTGGACGGGATCGAGAACAAGATTGACCCGGGCGAACCGATGGAGAAGGACCTCTATGACTTGGAGCCCAGGGAGGCAGCCAAGGTGCCGACTATGCCGGGGAGTCTGGATGAGGCGATTCGGAATTTGGAAAAGGACCATCAGTTCCTGCTCAAGGGCGGGGTGTTCACGGAGGACCTGATCGAGACCTGGATCGCGTACAAACGCGGGAAGGAAGTGGACCAGCTCCGGCTGCGTCCTCACCCCTTTGAGTTCTTCCTGTACTACGACGTATAACGGAGAGCGGTCAGCCATCAGCGAGGAAGCTGACGGCTGAAAGCTGACAGCGATAACGGCCCGACAACGGAGTCGGGCGGGATGCTCGATGCCGGGGACCCATTGCTCGGGGCGCCTGTTGCTTCTGATTGCAACGGGCCAGCGTAATGGATCGCTGCAACGGGCCGGTTGGCAACGGCGCCAGCTTTGCGGAGAGAAGTCACGGCTTCTTTGCGCGGAAGACTGGCGCCGTTTTTTTGTTTGGGCGCGGCCGACGACCATGGTGTTGCGATGGTTGTGATGGATACACGTGAACGGATGAGAGATTCACTCCGAGCTTTCCTGACGGACGAATGTGCCACGCTGGAGACGATCGTCGTGGCCTTGGCTGGGCCGGGTGGTGAGCAGCAGCGGCTCGATTTGGTGCAACAACTCATCCGAGATCGCTTGCTGGTTGTGAAAGCCAAGCTGGCTCAGGGCAAGGGAAGCATGGACGAATCAGACTTGACGAGCGTTACCGCGGAACGGATGTCCGGGGAGACCCCTTACAGAGGCTTGCATGCCAGCCTGGTGGGACAAAGTAACACGATGCAGCAGGTCTACCGGGAAATCAAGCGGCTGAGTCACAGCCAGGCGACCGTCCTGCTCCGGGGGGAAAGCGGGACCGGCAAGGAACTGGTGGCCAAGGCCATCCATCTGGGCGGGGAACGGGCGAAGAAACCCTTTGTCCGGCTGCATTGTGCGGCCGTGACGGAAACGTTGCTGGAGAGCGAGTTGTTCGGACATGAGCGGGGCGCCTTCACGGGCGCCGTGGAGCAACGCAAGGGAAAGTTCGAACAAGCCGACGGCGGGACCCTCTTTCTCGACGAAATCGGGGACATTCCGCTGGCTACACAGGTCAAGCTCTTGCGGGTCCTGCAGGAGAGAGGCTTCGAGCGGGTCGGCGGCAGCCGGTTTCTGTCGGTGGACGTGCGGGTGATTTCCGCCACCCATCGCGATCTGGAGGCCATGGTCCGGGCCGGTTCGTTCCGGGAAGACCTCTATTACCGCCTCAACGTGGTGCCGATCACCTTGCCTCCGCTGCGGGAACGGGCAGGAGACATTCCCCTGCTGATCGAGCATTTCCTTTCCCGATTCAACCGGGAGAACCGCCGGCAGGTGCGCCTGGGACGTGACCTCCTGACGCTCATGAGCCGGTATCATTGGCCCGGCAACGTCCGCGAGCTGCAGAATTGCGTGGAGCGGCTGGTGGTCATGGTGGAGCCGGGACAGGGCCTGGTGACCTTCGACACGATCCCGCCGTCCTTGCGCGGATACTTTTCCGATATGAAGCAGGTGACCAGTGGCTCTCCTGGAAGAGCCGGGAAGGATTGGGTGGAAGGTCAGTCGCTTGGGGAAAGCCTGCAGGAGATCGAGCGGCGTCGCCTATTGAACAGCCTGGAACGGGCCGGGTGGGTCCAGGCAAAGGCTGCCAGAGTTCTTGGACTCACCCCCAGGCAGGTAGCCTACAAAATGAAGAAGTATGGGATCAGCGAGGCGTGAAGCATAAGACGCGAACCGTGGGTTCTCACATAAGGCAAGGAACCACTCCGCCTGCATTTGATCGAAGCAGGCGGTCCTAGCAAGCTCGGTATGGAGGCCTGTCATGCACAGAGAAGAAAAGAGTGTTAAGGAGCACCGGTCCACTTCAGAGGAGTATTTCGACCGAACAGTGGAGCAGGCGGTCGTAGCAGCCGTGCTGCGAGCCGCAGAGCCCTCGCGGCGTCAGTTCCTAGCCGGTCTGGGCGGGGCGGCCTTGGCGGCGGTGATCGCAGAGGTCTTTCCGCTGGGGAGGCTGAAGGCCTTCGCGGCCGATCCGGTAGGCAAGCCAGAGAAGAAGGATGTCAGCATCGGCTTCATTCCGATCACCTGCGGGACGCCGATCATCATGGCGGAGCCCTTAGGCTTCTACAAGAAGCACGGCCTGAATGCCTCGGTCAAACGTGCTGCCGGATGGGCCATGATCAGGGACTGGGCTGTGAACAAGGAGGTGGATGCGGCGCACATGCTGACGCCGATGCCGCTGGCCATCACGCTGGGAGCCGGGTCGGTGCCGACGCCTATCTACATGCCCGCGGTGGAGAACATCAATGGCCAGGCCATCACTTTGCATATCAAGCACAGGGATGCGAAGACGGCTGCCGACATGAAAGGTTTCCGGTTCTGCGTGCCCTTCGATTACTCGATGCACAATTACCTGCTCCGCTATTTTCTGGCCGAGGGGGGCGTCCATCCGGACAAGGATGTCCAGATCCGCATCGTGCCGCCGCCCGAGATGGTCGCGAACCTCAAGGCGGGCAACGTGGACGGCTACCTGGGGCCTGATCCCTTCAACCAGCGAGCCGTCTACGAAAATGTCGGCTTCCTCTTCATGCTGTCGAAGGACATCTGGGATCGCCATCCCTGCTGCGCCTTCACCGTCACGAAGGACTTTGCCACACGCTATCCCAACACGTTCCGTGCCATGTGGCGGGCGATCGTGGACGCGACACACTATGCGTCTGATCCAGCCCACCGGAAGGAGATCGCCGTGGCGATCGCGCCCGCCAACTACCTGAACCAGCCGGTGACCGTCCTGGAGCAGGTGCTGACCGGCACCTACGCTGATGGGCTCGGCAACATCAAGAAGGTGCCGGAGCGGATCGACTTCGATCCTTATCCGTGGCACTCGATGGCGGTCTGGATCCTGACCCAGATGAAGCGGTGGGGACATCTGAAGGGGGATGTGAACTATAAGCAGGTGGCCGAGCAGGTGTATCTGGCGGCGGACTGTGATCGTATTGCGAAGGAACTGGGCTATCCGACCCATAAGACCACCTCTACCTCACACACGATCATGGGGAAGGTGTTCGATCCGAATCAGGCCGAGGCCTACGTGAAGAGCTTCAAAATCCATAGCATGGCATAGGGGTGGCGGGGCAGAAATTATTTGACCATTGAGAGGTCTGCATGGCGGCATGGCAAGGATATGCGAGGACCCGTAAGGACGCGTGGCTGATCTCAGGCACGCTCTTGGTGCTCTTTCTGGTGAGCTGGCACCTTTTTACCCTGCGAGGAGCCTTCGATCCGAAGGGGCTGACCGACGAGCAGCTTCAGTTGATGGAGTTCAACGGGGACATCGTACGGACGGCCGAGGGCGGCTATGCTTGGAACCCGGAAAAGGAAAAGGTGAAGGGAGTGCCGGGGCCGCTGGCGGTGCTCGACAAGATCTATATCGAGTTGGGCGAGGCCTTCGTCAAGAAGGGGACGAACGACCACGGGATCGCCTACTTGGTGCTTTACACGGTAACCCGCTTTGGGGCCGGTTTCCTGGCCGCGTCGGTCGTGGCCATCATGCTGGGGGTCTTGCTCGGCCTCAACAAAGTGCTGTTCCAGGCGGTCAACCCCTACATCCAGATCCTCAAACCGATTTCTCCCTTGGCCTGGATGCCCCTGTTGCTCTATACGGTCAAGGATCCGAAGTGGACCGCCGTGCTGGTCGTATTCATGGCGGCGCTCTGGCCGACTCTGGCCACGACGGCCTTCGGCGTCAATTCCCTACGCAAGGACTACCTCCACGTGGCGGCCATCCTCCAATTATCCTGGTTCAAGCGTCTGTTCAAGGTCATCCTGCCGGGGGCGGCGCCGACTATCGTCAACGGTCTCCGCATCTCGTTCGGGAGCGCGCTCGTGGCGGTGGTGCCGGCTGAGATGCTGCTGGGCGAACTGGGCGTGGGCTATCTCAGTTGGATCGAATGGAACAACTTGGACATCGCCGGAGTCATCTTCGCCATCCTCGTCGTCGGGGTTGTGGGGGTCGTCCTGGATTCGGGGTTCAATAAACTGGCCGGACTCGTCACGTATCAAGAGTGAATCGAGAAGCTGTCAGCCGTCAGCATGAGACGGAACGTCCTCCCAATCTCAAGCTGAAAACTGAGAGCTGATTACTGAAGCTAATTATACGGAGTCCATCATGGCCTTTCTCGAGATCGACCATGTGACGAAATACTTTCCCAGCCCATCGGGGTCCGGCCAAGTCTGCATTTTTAAGGACGCGACCATCAAAATCGAGAAGGGCGAGTTCGTGACCACCATCGGCCACTCGGGCTGCGGCAAGAGCACGCTCCTGAACATCATCGCCGGGCTGGAGACGATGACAGAGGGCGGCATCATCCTCAACGGCAGGGAGGTGACCGGCCCGGGGCTGGACCGGATGGTGGTGTTCCAGAATTTTTCTCTGATGCCCTGGATGACTGTGTTTGAAAATATCCGCCTGGCGGTCCGGGCAGCCTATCCGGACTGGGACCGGGAAAAGATCGCCGCGCACGTCCACAAATACATCGCGTTGGTGGGTCTCAAAGGAGCGGAAGACAAACGGCCAACGGCCCTGTCCGGCGGGATGAAGCAGCGGGTCGGACTCGCGCGGGCGTTCTCCATCGAGCCCAAGGTCTTGCTGTTGGACGAACCCTTCGCGCAAATCGACGCGCTGACGCGGGGCGTAATCCAGGAAGAGCTGGTCCAGATGTGGAACGCCACCCGCAATACCGTGTTCATGGTCACCCATGACGTGGATGAAGCGATCCTGCTCTCGGACCGGATCATGCTGATGACCAACGGCCCCTCGGCTCGCATCGCGGAGATCGTGGACGTGACGATCCCACGGCCTCGTTCGAGGGACACGATCATTGAGCACCCGCACTATTACAAGATCAGAAACCACATCATTCATTTTCTCGTCCGCCATGCGTCCCATGGCGAGACGGACGCCGGCAGCGGAGCGAAGCAAGCCGAGGGGTCGGCACCGCTGGTTGTGAAGTTTTGACATGCATGCCTCAGTCAATGAGGCATGTCACTTCAAACACAAGGAGGGTGCGATGGAAGGGAAGAAGCCTCGGGATATCATCAAAGCGAAGCGCCTCGAGAAGAAGGTTACGATTGCCCAACTGGCCAAGGCGGTCGGCAAAAATCCGACGTTTGTGGCGGCGGCTCTGGCCGGAAATCACCGTCTGACAGATGAGGAGGCCAAGAAAGTCGGGAAGGAACTCGAGCTGGACAAGGAGACCACTGTATCCCTGAGCAAATTTCCGGTCCGGACGGACTTCCCCAATACGACCGATCCATTCAAGTATCGGTTGTTGGAAATCATTGGCGTCTATGGTGATGCCCTGCGGGAGATGGCGAACGAGATGTTCGGGGATGGGATTATGAGCGCGATTGACTTTACGCTTGATATGGAACGGGTGACTGGCAGCCAGGGAGAGGCTCGCTGCAAGATCACGCTCAACGGCAAATGGTTGGAGTACAAGACGTTCTAGAGATGACGTGATTCGTTAAGCGGGAGAAACGAGTTTTCCGGAAAACGTTTCACGTTTCACGATTCACGTTTAACGTCTTCAGAGAGCCACGCGGCGGCTCTGAGTGCCGCGAGTTTGGCATCTGACCGAGCAAGGAGGCCGGAGATGGGAAGGGCGATCGTGATGGCGTTGGGAACCGTGATGGCCGGGATTTGGATGGCCACACCGGTTCTAGCGGAAATAGAAAGCAGTGTGGTGGATTCCCTTGCTTACAAAAGCTACCACCAGCGCAAACCGACATTGGAAAAGGCCAACGACGCGGCTGCGGCGAAGGGCTTGACGCTGGAGGCCCTCGGGAAGGCATGCAACCTGATGCCCATTCGTATCGGGGCGGTTCTAACCGGGCAGGCGCCACTGGAGCAAAAATCGCAGGAATGTCTGGAAAGCCAGCTAGGGCTGAAGCCCAGTGAGTTAGCTCCCTTGCGAACCCCTCCGGTGCGGTGGAATGCCGGAGCAATTTATCGCATCCATGAAGCAGCGGATGTATACGCGCCGGCGATTCAGCGGTGGATGAACGAACATTTCGGCGACGCCATCATGTCCGCCATTGATTTTGTCGTTCAAGTGGAAGAGGTCAAGGGCAGCCACGGGGAAAAGCGCATCCGGATTATCTTCGACGGCAAGGCGCTTCCCTATTCCAGCGACGAGGGTTGGGCGCCGTAACACTGAAACTCTCATGTTTCGGCGGGGCGCTTGCGGTGACAGTCTGCCGCAGGCGCCTCGCTCCGAAGCTTCCCTTCCGGATGTTCCTGCTCCGCGCCTATTTTGTACTGATTCCTACAAAATTGTCGCAGGGCTTACGACGGACGCATCAGAACCGCTGAAAAATAGCAGGTCGTAATGGCATCGAACTTGCTGTTATCCCCCTAGGCCGTTTCCTTATTTTTAAAGAGCACCGTGATGGTTGCCGGGAGCCATAATATTTTCCGGAGGCACAAAACTATCCGCTCACATCTGACCCGTCGAGAGCCTCCCCGTCGAGCCTTCGACCCCGCTCAGGCTCGACCCCGAGCGAGGTCGAGGGGTCGAGAGTCTCTGGGTCGAACGATGGGTCGAGCGATCGAAGTGAGCGGTTCTAGCAAGCTAAGAATCTCAGCCCACTGGAGGCAAAGTAACTATCCGCGCCCAGCTGATCGAAGGGCGCGGTTCAACCGAAGGTTGGTATGGAGGCGGCGTCATGATCACAGTGGCGGATGGGATCAGGTCGGAGAGGGCGACACGAGATGAGCGGCCTGCTGTTGAGCAGCGGATTCTGGCGGCACTGGGAGCGGGTGACGCCAGAACGTTGGAGCAGCTCGCCGCCGCGCTTCCCGATGTGAGTTGGCCTCAGGTATTCCTGGCGATCGACCGCTTGAGCCGATCCGGCGGGGTGATTCTGCGTCGTACGAACCGGGGCGACTATCAGGCTTCGCTCAGTCGGAGCGAGGTCTGCGAAGTCTGATGACCGACTCGGATCGCACGGTCTGGCTGCTGCTCTCCACGACGCTGGTGATGTTGACCCTTCCCGGCGTTGCGCTGTTTTACGGCGGCATGGTTCGCAAGAAGAACGTGCTGAATACGATGGGGCTCCCGCTCCTGGCGCTGGTGCTGGTCTCGATCCTGTGGCTGGTGGGCGGTGATCTGTTGGCTGTGGTCCCTGGAGGTGGAGCGGACGCTCGGTCCGGTCCTGTCTCGCCGTTCCTCGTCTACCAGATGCTGGCCGGCGCTCTCGCATTGGCATTGGTGGCCGGAGCGCTGGTCGAGCGCCTCCACGTCTCATTTTTCCTGCTCTTTGGGCTTCTGTGGTCCTCGTTCGTCTATAGCCCGATCGCCCACTGGCTCTGGGGCGGGGGATGGCTGGCCGACCTGGGGAGCCTCGACTATGCGGGCGGGGCGGTCATTCACGTCAGCGCCGGGGTGACGGCCCTGGTGGCTGCGGTCATGGTCGGGCCCCGCAAGGGCTACGGGCGGACGGAGATGAAGCCCAACAATTTGCCTCTCTCGGTCTGCGGTGCCGCGTTTCTTCTGGTCGGCTGGTGCGGGTTTTCAGCGGGGACCGGCACGGCTCCGATGACGACCGTGACCGGCGCCTTCGTCTCAATCCAAGCCGCTGCTGCCGCCGCTGCCTTGGCCTGGACCATTGTGGAATGGCTTCAGCGCGAGAAGCCCACGTTGCTCGGAACTCTCAGCGGGGTCGTGGCGGGCCTGGTCGCCATTTCACCGGCTGCCGGTTACGTTGCGCCCCTGTCCGCCGTCGTCATCGGGGTCGGCGCCGGGGGGCTCTGCTATATGGTGGTGAACTTCGTGCGGCCGATCCTCGGCTATGACGACTCGCTGGACGTCTTCGGCATGCATGCGGTCGGTGGCACCTGGGGCATGGTGGCGACCGGACTCTTTGCATCAACAGCCGTGAATCCAGACGGCAGCGATGGGTTGTTCTACGGCTATCCTTATCAGTTCCTCGTCCAGGTCATCGCGGTGCTGGCGGTCTGGGCTTTTTCCGGTTTGATGACGTTTCTGCTGGTGAAGGTTCTCCCGCTGGTGTTGCAACCGCGTGTTGAGGTGGAAGCGGAGGTCATGGGCATGGACCTCGCGCAGCACGGCGAACGAGGGTACTCTTAAACAGTGTTGAGTTATGAGTGTTGAGTTTTGAGTTAACGTGGAGTTTGAAACTAAAAACTCAAAACTTACAACTCAAAACTTAGCGAAGCTAAGCTATGGCCATTATCCACGATGATTTCGGACGGCGTCGGTTTCTGAGCCAAGCCGTGATGGGGTTCGGCTTGCTGTTTGGGATGGGGACGCTGGGGCTGCGTTTTCTTCAGTTTCTCATCCCCAGCCCGGCAGCGAAACGGTACGAGGCAGTCCTCATCGGCAGCGAATCACGGGTGCCGGTCGGGGAGGCGGTGCCGATGGACCTGGGCGGCCAGAAAATCTTGGTGTTGCGAACGAACGATGACGTCGTGGCGTTTTCCAGACGCTGCACGGACTTGGGTTGCCTCGTATCCTGGAACAAGGAGCGGGAGCAGTTTGTCTGTCCTTGCCACCGGGGGGTGTTTGACAAGACCGGCCGGAATATCGCCGGGCCGCCGCCCCGCCCGCTGGACCGGTTTGAAGTGGTCAAGCGAGGAGGGCAGTTGTACGTGAATATCGCGAGCACATAGCGGTCAGCTGTCAGCTTTCAGCTCTCAAGCGGGTAACTGATAGCTGAAGGCTGATTGCTGAAAGCTCCTGGGAACAAAGGGTGGCCTCAGTGACATCGCAGACACAGATAACGGCAGCCGAGGGACCGGCTCGCAAGAATTGGGTTGACTACATCCAGAAGGATCTGCCGGAGCACCTCGACTGGTGGCCGTATACATTGGGAGCCATTCCCTTGACCCTGTTCGGTTTGCTGGTGGCGTCCGGTCTCCTGCTCACGTTTTATTATGTGCCCTCACCGGACAAGGCCTATGAGAGTGTGGAACGGATTACGCACGAAGTGTACCTGGGCTGGTTTGTGCGGGGGGTGCACAAGTTCTCCGTGGACCTGATGATCCTGTTCCTGTTCTTCCATGTCATCCGGGTGTTTGTGACGCGGGCCTACGTCACACCCGGCGAGTTGAAGTGGGTGACCGGGTCGGTGGTGCTTTTGGTGACGTTGGGGATGGGCTTTACGGGCTATTCGCTCGTCTACGACAACGTCTCCTACTGGGGCATGACCGTCGTGACCAACATGCTCGGAACCTTGCCGATCGTGGGACAACCGCTCCTCTATTTGTTGCGCGGGGGGGAGGAGGTGTCGGGGGGAACGCTGTTGCGGCTCTATGATCTGCACACCAAACTGCTGCCGGTTCTGCTGGGCGTTCTGGTGATCGGACATGTCGTCGTCGTGCGGCTGCTGGGGTTTACCGAGGTGAAGGGGAGTCGCAGATTCCATTCCTTCTATCCCGAGCATACCTTGATGATGGGGGCGATCGCGGCGGGGCTGCTGGTGCTGATCGTGGATCTGGTCATGATCTTTCCCCCGACGCTGGGCCCTCCGGCTGATCCGCAAGAGGTGGCCTCCGACGTGTCGCCGCCCTGGTACTTCTCGGCCCCCTACATGTGGATTACGCTGCTGCCGGGACCGGTGGCGCTCTGGAGCCTGCTGGGCGCGGTCGGGCTCTTTATCGTCTATCCGTTTCTAGACCGTACTCTGTCGGAACGAGGTTGGCCCATGACCGCTGTCAACGCAGCGGTGGGGACAGCCGCGGTCCTGCTGGTGGTAGTCCTCATGGTGCTGGATACCAGAATGTGAAAGCGATCCGGGAAGCTGTCAGCCGTCGGCCTTCAGCTTCCGGATCGGAGCCGATAGTCGACAGCCGATTGCTGAAGGCTGCGAGGAGGACACAGTGGCAGATCTAGGTGAACAACAGACTGGCACAACGAACGGGAAGTTGAACTTCACCCGCTACCTGATCGGCGGCCTGTGTCTTGTCCTGTTCCTGGCCTTGACCGGGGTCGGCTATGTCCAGGTGGAGGAGCGGCGCGGCGGCGGCCTCAGGCCGTTTATTTCCGCCGAGAATAAAAAATGCATCGATTGCCACATGGCGAAAGACGTCTCGGTCGGGGGCATCAATGATTGGAAGTACAGCCGCCACGCGCCGAAAGGCATCGGGTGCATCGAATGTCATCGGGCCGAGAAGGGGGAGCCGGACGCCTATGACCATTACGGCTCGGTGGTGTCCACGCTGGTCACGCCGAAAGACTGTATGCGGTGCCATGACAAAGAGGCCAAGGAGTTTGAGAAATCCCACCATGCCAAGGGCGCCCAGTTCACCAATTCCCTCGACAATTTCCTCGGGAACGTCGTGGAAGGGCCGGAAGTGATCACCACCGGCTGCGCCGGGTGCCACGGCAGCGTGGTCAAGGTGATGGAGAACGGGAAGCTGCATCCCAGCACGTGGCCCAATTCCGGTATCGGGCGCGTGAACCCGGACGGATCGAAAGGCACCTGCGCGGCCTGCCATGCGCGACACGGCTTCTCCATCGCCCAGGCGCGACAGCCGGAGAACTGCGGCCGTTGCCACATGGGGCCGGATCATCCCCAGATCGAGGCCTATTACGAGAGCAAGCACGGGGTCCTGTTCACTGCGAACAAGGACAAGATGAAGCTCGCGCAGCCGTCGGAGAAGTGGCATCCGGGGAAAGACTATCTGTTCCCCACCTGCGCCACCTGCCACATGAGCGCGACGACGACGCAGGAAGTGACCCACGACGTGGGGGACCGCATCAGTTGGACCTTGCGCCCCGTCATCTCGACCAGGCTGGAAAATTACGAGGTCCGGCGAAAGGCCATGAGGCAGGTCTGCTCCTCGTGCCACAGCGAGGAGATTGTGGAACGGTTCTTCACGCAGATGGACCAGGGGATCAACTTGTATAACGAGAAATTCGGCAAGCCGTCCAAGGCGGCGATGGACAAGCTGCTGGCGATGAAGAAGATCACACCGACTCCCTACGATGAAGAGATCGAGTGGGTGTTCTACGAGCTCTGGCACCATGAAGGCAGGCGGGCCAGGCACGGGCTCTCCAAGGTGGCGGCCGACTTTGTCCACTGGCAGGGCTTCTACGAGGTCGCCAAGCACTTCTATACCAAGTTCCTTCCCATGGTGCGCGAGCTGTCGCCGGACGTGGCGAAGGAACTGGTCGCGCAGGAGAGTCACAAGTGGGTGGAAAAGGGCATGACCAAAGAGGAGATCGCCAAAATGATCGAGTTTTATGACAAGGAAATGCAGGGCAAGCGAGGCGGCGGATGACACGCATCTGGCTACTATCATTTCTCTTCTGGACGGCCGCAGGAATCGGGGGAAGCTCTGGCTGGGCGCAGGAATCGACACCGTCTCAAACCCAGGCTGCGCCGCACACAGTCGCTCAGGTGTCGGCTGCCCCCCTCACCATCGACACGGGGGATACGGCCTGGGTGCTGGCCTCCTCGGCCCTGGTACTGGCGATGATCGTGCCGGGCCTGGCCCTCTTCTATGGGGGATTGGTGCGCAGCAAGAACGTGTTGGGCACGATCATGCACACGGTCATCATCCTCTGTCTGATCAGCCTGCTCTGGATCCTGGTCGGGTACAGCCTGGCCTTCGGGCCGGACCAGAAGGGCGTGATCGGCGGGCTGGACTGGATCGGCCTGGACGGAGTCGGTCTGACTCCCCATCCCACCTACGGCCCGACGATCCCGCACCAGGCCTTCATGGTCTTCCAGCTCATGTTCGCGGCCATCACGCCGGCCTTGATCACCGGCGCCTTTGCGGAACGGATGAAGTTCGGCGGGCTGCTCCTGTTTGCCGTCCTCTGGTCCCTCCTGGTCTATTGTCCGATCGCGCACTGGCTGTGGGGCGGCGGGTGGTTGGGGAAATTGGGAGCGCTGGACTTCGCCGGCGGAGCGGTGGTGCACATCAGCTCGGGGATGGCTGCGCTCGTCTGCTCGTTGGTGTTGGGACAGAGACAGGGCTATGGGACCGATTACATGGCCCCGCATAACCTGCCGCTGACGATTCTGGGAACCGGCTTGCTGTGGTTCGGCTGGTTCGGGTTCAACGCGGGGAGCGCGCTGGGTGCGAACTCCGTGGCGGTCGCCGCCTTTCTGGCCACCCATACGGCAGCAGCGGCCGGGGCAGCGGCCTGGATGGCGGTGGAATGGGTCCATCGCGGCACTCCCACCGTGTTGGGTGTGGCCAGCGGCGCGGTGGCCGGGCTGGCCACCGTGACTCCAGGGGCCGGCTACATCGGGCCGTTCTCAGCTCTGCTGATCGGGCTGGCGGCCGGCGTTCTCTCTTACGGCGCCATTATTTGGAAGGGGAAGCTCGGCTATGACGACTCGCTGGATGTGGTCGGTATCCACGGAGTCGGTGGGGTGACGGGGGTCTTGGCCACAGGCCTGTTCGCCTCAAAAGCCGTCAATCCGGGGGGCGCCGACGGGCTCTTCTACGGTAACCCCGCCTTCTTCGGCCTTCAGGTGTTGACGGTGCTCGCGGTTGCGCTGTTCTCCCTGATCGGGACCTATGTGATTGTCCGGCTGGTCGACCGTTTCGTGGGGTTGCGGGTGTCTTCGGAAGAAGAGGCCCTCGGCCTCGACCTCAGCCAGCACAACGAGCGCGCCTATTCGTAAGACGGAACGAGACCCGACGGCCTCTTGTCTCACGTCCATTCGGTGCGGTATCCTTCCCTTCCCGATAGTTAATGGAGACAGGGTGGAGCAACGAGTGAACGAACGACGGTCGCGCAGCTTGCTCATTGACCGTGACGTGGAACGGCTCAAGCAGCAACTGGCCAGATTTCAGCCCTTTCTCTCCAGGAAGACGACCAGCGCGTCGCTGGAAGACTTCGACCAGACAACGCAACGGTTGATCAGCCGGATCTTCGGCTCCTCCTCCGAGTTCGTCGAGGCGTACGAATATGCGAAGGTCGGTGAGGCGGGCAGTCTGGTCAATTTGCCGGAGGAAGCACAGGAGCATGGCGCGCGCGATGTCTATCGGGAAAGCCTCCAGCAACGTAGGCAGGTGCTGGAAAGCTGCCTCTCGAAGCTGACAGCGCTCCGGTCATCCAGGGTTCAACCGACGGGCATTGCGGGCATCCGGGTGGCCGACTACATGTCCCATGATGTGCGCAGCGTGCACAAGGACGCCACGCTGCAGGAGGCGGCCAGGCTGCTGTCGAAGTGGAAGGTAGGCTCGCTGCTGGTTGACGACGATCGCCGGTACATCGGAATCATCACCGACACGGACCTGAGCCGGAAGGGGACCGCGAAGGGGCTGGACCCCAGCACGTCCACCGTCAAGACCTGCATGAGCAAACCGGTGATCAGTATCGAGGACGACGAGCCCCTGGCCGCCGCCATTGCGTTGATGAAGCAGAAGACGATCCGGCATCTGGCGGTCACCGAGGATGGAACCATCATCGGGGTGCTCTCGGTCTCGGACCTCCTGCGTGCCTATTCCGAGTTGGCCGGGCTGGACGTGGAGATGGCGGGGGAGGAATAGATAAGATCGAAGGGCGCGGTTCACGCAAAGCCCGAAGAATTTAAGCCTACTGGAGGCAAAGTACCTATCCGCCGCGAGTTGATCGAACGCGGCGGTTCAACCGAAGGTTGGTATAGCCAGGAGTCACTGGAGGCAAAAAACTTCTCCCGGCACATTTGATCGAAGTGCCGGGTTCACGCAAGCGAGGTATGGAGGTGGGGGATGGCGACCTACGTCACGCTGTTCACGTGGACGGACCAGGGAATCCGCAACGTCAAGGACACGACCAAGCGCGCCGCCCAGTTTCATCAGTCCATCAAGAAGGCCGGAGGGAAGGTCCGGGATGTGTATTGGACGATGGGGCCCTATGACGGCATCCTGCTGTTTGACGCGCCGGATGATGAGACCGCCACGTCCATCATGGTCGCAGGCTGCTCGCGCGGCAACGTCCGGACCGTGACCATGCGCGCGTTCAACGCGGACACCATGAACAAGATTCTGGCCAAAGCGCGCAAGTAATCAGGATGCGGTCTGGCCAGTCCTGAATTGGCTGTCGAAGATCGCCTTCGTCTGTCCCATCTGACGGGCGATCTCTGCGGCCAACTGGGCGGCCCCCTCTTCCCACCGCTCGGCCGTGTAGCCCATCCGTCTGGCGAGGAAGACGAAGGCCTCGGAGTCCGACGGCGGGAGCACCAGGTCTTTGGCGTTGCCTCGGACGATGCGCAACGCATCGATCAACGTTCGCAGGAACAGATAGGCTTCCCGCAGCAGCTTGCTCTCTTCTTGGCCGAGCAGGCCGATCTCCCCCAGCGCCGCCAAGGCTTCGAGCGTGCTCGGCGTGCGAAGTCGTGGATAGGCGTGGCCGTGCATGAGCTGGAGATACTGGACCGCATATTCGACGTCCAGCAACCCGCCGGGACTGTACTTGACGTTCGTACGCTCCGGTTCGACCAACTCTTTGATCTGGCGGTGGCGCAGGTCCAGCGCGGCGGCCAGATCCCAAGGCGCCCCGCTGTACACGAAGGCATCCCGGTACGCTTCGACCTCCCGTCCTAACCGTTCATCCCCCGCGACAAACCGGAGCTTGATCAGCGCCTGACGTTCGAAGGGGGCGCTGAGCCCCACAGGACTGTAATAGGTCCGTAGCTCCGCCAGTTGGTTGGCGAGCAGCCCCTTGCCGCCGTGCGGCCTGAGGCGGACATCGAGATGAAAAATGCCCTCCTGCTTGGCCTCGATCGACTGAAGGACCGCCTGGACCAGCCGCTCGAAGTATTCGCTGTTCTCCAGCGCCTTTCTGCCGTTCGTGCGTCCCGCTCCTTCGTAGGCGAAAAGCACCTCGATGTCCGAGGCATAGCCCAGCTCGCGCCCCCCGAATTTTCCGAGGCCGAAGACGGCGAAGGGGCAGGCCCCTCCCGAGGCCAGCTTGGGCCGACCATGCTGCCGCGACAGCCTGTTCTGACAGTCCCGCGTGGCTTGGGTGAGGACAATCTCGGCGAGGTCGGTCAGCGCGCGGGAAAAGTCCTGCAGCGTGGACTGCTCATCCATCAAGTGCTTCATGTCGATCCGGAACAGCTCCTCGTCCTTGTACTGGTTGAGGAGCTTCCGCCAGCGGCTCTCGCTCCCCGCGCCGGCCAGGCGCCGCTGCAAGGCTCGCGCCATGGCTGCTTGCGGCCGGATGAGCGGCAGTCGCTGGTACTGGTTCAACATCGGGAGCAGGTTGGCATGTTGGCGGCGGAGAAAGTCTTCCCAGAGAAAGTCGCTGGTCCCGAGGAGCTTGGCGAGTTGCGCCAGGGTTTTCTTGTCCTGCAGGAAGGGCAGCGCCTTCCCGCCCCCTGCCTCTTCCATGAGACGATCCAGAAATTGGTCGAAGTGCTCGATGGCTGTGGCCGG
>Ga0233425_10001815_pt1 | contig 45200 bp, 44 predicted proteins | sample Watercolumn_Towu_2_FD_181712 | JGI IMG/M metagenome (GOLD analysis project Ga0233425, IMG submission 181712) | Freshwater microbial communities from Lake Towuti, South Sulawesi, Indonesia - Watercolumn_Towuti2014_140_MG | ecosystem: Environmental > Aquatic > Freshwater > Lake | place...
GGCGAAGCCGTTCGCGACTGCCCGTCCGAGTCGGGGTCCGAAACCCGGTCCGAGTCCGCGCCGGAACCCGCATCCGAAACCGCGTCAGCACCCGCATCCGGCTCCGAAGCCGGGTGCCCCTCCGGATCGGCGTCCGGATCCGGCAGCGGCGAGGCGATCTGCGACCCGTTCGGCAACGCTGCCGACGCGGATACGACGGTGAACGTGTCGCTCACCGAGTACGCCGTCGCGCTCGACCGCGTGAGCGTTCCGGCGGGAAAGGTTCACTTCGCGATCGAAAACGCCGGTGGCGAAGTCCACGAACTCGTGGTCGTGCGGTCGGAGTCGATCGACGCGCTCCCGCTCGACGACGAGGGGTTGCTCGACGAGGCGGCCTTCGCCGAGGGCGACTTCATCGGCGAAGTCGAGGGTTTCCCTGCGGGCGAGACCTGTGACGGCACCTTCGAACTCGCCGCAGGCAAGCACGTCTTGCTCTGCGCAATCGTCGAGGAAGCCGGCGACGGTGAGCAGTCGAACCATCTCGCCGAAGGCATGGCGGTCGAGTTCGCCGTCGAGTAGTACCCGAGCCGGAGAATCCCGAGCCGTGGGAGGAATCCGTCGGGTGACGACGAGAATCTCCCACGGCTCGCGTGCCGAAGGTCGAGACCCGAGTGCGGTCGGCGCATTCCTGAGCTCCAGGGAGGCACCGCGTTGGGCTTGCACTCGGGCGGTCCGAGTGCCAGAGTTGGTTAGCACTCTGCTATGGTGAGTGCTAACCAGCGTGCCGGTCGCCCGTTCCGGGTCCGTGCCCGTTGGCCATCCGATCCGTAACCGTCTCCGCAGCCGACGTGGTCGAGCCGCTCAGGGCCGAGCCGAGGCACGCCAACCAAGGCCGTCAAGCCAATCAAGGCCGTCAAGCCAACCAGGCCGTCAAGCCAACCAGAGGTCAGAAGGGGTATCGAAGATGCCGAAGCAGATTGCTTACAGCGAGAACGCTCGCCGTTCGCTCGAGGCGGGCATGAACAAGCTCGCCGACGCCGTGCGCGTCACGCTCGGCCCGAAGGGCCGCAACGTGGTGCTCGAGAAGAAGTGGGGCGCACCCACGATCACCAACGATGGCGTGTCCATCGCCAAGGAGATCGACCTCGAGGACCCGTACGAGAAGATCGGTGCCGAACTCGTCAAGGAAGTCGCCAAGAAGACCGACGACGTCGCCGGTGACGGCACGACCACCGCGACCGTGCTCGCCTGGGCGATGGTGCGCGAAGGCCTGCGCAACGTTGCCGCGGGTGCCAACCCGATGGTGCTGAAGAAGGGCATCGAGACGGCGGTCGCCGCTGCCGTCGAAAGCATCCAGAGCTCGGCGAAGAAGGTCGACACCGACCCGACGCAGATCGCCAATGTCGCCGCCATCTCCGCGGCCGACAAGGAGATCGGCAAGCTCATCGCCGACTCGCTCGAGAAGGTCGGTAAGGACGGCGTGATCACCGTCGAAGAGAGCCAGACCTTCGGCATGGAACTCGACCTCGTCGAGGGCATGCGCTTCGACAAGGGCTACATCTCGCCCTATTTCGTGACCGACCCCGAGCGCATGGAGGGCGTTCTCGACGACCCGTACATCCTGCTCGTGTCGAGCAAGATCTCCGCGGTCAAGGACATGCTCCCGGTCCTCGAGAAGGTCATGCAGACCGGTCGTGCGCTCGTCATCATCGCCGAGGACGTCGAGGGCGAAGCTCTGGCCACGCTCGTCGTCAACAAGATCCGCGGCACGTTCAAGTCGGTCGCGATCAAGGCTCCCGGTTTCGGCGAGCGTCGCAAGGCGATGCTCCAGGACATGGCGATCCTCACGGGTGGTCAGGTCGTGAGCGAAGAGGTCGGCCTGAAGCTCGAGAACATCGGCCTCGACTTGCTCGGTCGCGCCCGCAAGGTCGTGATCACTAAGGACGAGACCACCATCGTCGAGGGTGCGGGCAAGAAGTCCGAGGTGCAGGGACGCATCGGGCAGATCCGCAACGAGATCGAGAACACCGACTCGGACTATGACCGTGAGAAGCTCCAGGAGCGGCTCGCCAAGTTGTCGGGTGGTGTGGCGATCATCAAAGTCGGCGCGGCCACCGAGGTCGAGCTGAAGGAGAAGAAGCACCGCATCGAGGACGCGGTCCAGACCACCAAGGCGGCGGTCGAGGAGGGTGTCGTCCCCGGCGGCGGTGTTGCGCTGCTCCGCGCGCAGGCCAAGGTGCTCGAGGCCGCGGCGAAGCTTGAGGGTGACGAGGCGACCGGCGCCAAGATGGTCGCCCGTTCGCTCGAAGAGCCGCTGAAGCAGATCGCCGTCAACGCCGGCATGGAGGGCGGTGTCGTGGTCGAGAAGGTTCGCAACCTGAAGGGTGCGAACGGCCTCAACGCCGCAACCGGCGACTACGAGGACCTGGTCAAGGCCGGCGTCATCGACGCCGCCAAGGTCACCCGTTCGGCGCTGCAGAACGCGGCGTCGATCGCGGCGCTGTTCCTCACCACCGAGGCCGTCGTCGCCGACAAGCCCGAGGAGAAGGTCGCTGCGGGCGGCGGCGGCGGCATGCCTGACATGGGTGGGATGGGCGACTTCTAGCCAGTCCGTACAGCCTGGTACTGCACGTCACGGGGCGGCCCTTCGGGGCCGCCCCGGTCGCGCTCGATCGACCCTCCGGTCCCTGGCCGACTCCGGCACGGAGGTCGACGTCGAGGCGCCCGACGGCACCATCGACTTCGCCGAGGTCATGGAGACGCTCGGCGCCCGGGTGAGGTGTATCGGTTCGTTCAGGTTCGTCCAGGCTGCTCCGATGAAGCTCTCATGACGATTCGCCGCGCGGTGTGTGCACTCCTTCTGTCCTCGCTCGCGTGCGCCGCGTGCGGCAACGACGACGCCGACCGGCCCGACGCTGCCGGGCCCGACCGTGATCGCGACGCTGCGCAAGAGACGACACCGCCCGCCGCCAGCGCGCCCGACGACGCCCGTGGCGTGATCATCGAGACCGTGAGCGGCGCGCGCGGCGAGGTTCTTGCCGCCGCGGTCACGAGCACGGACGACGGCTCGGCGCGCATGGTGCTCTCGCTCGAGATGGGCTCCTTACTCTCGATCACGGGCAAAGGTGAACTCGACTTCGACACGCAGGACATGGCGTTCACGCTCGACATGGGATCGCTCTCCGCACTGGCGCCCGGCGCGGTTGGCGACGACGACATGACCATCGAGATCCGGAATGTCGATGGGATCGTGTACATGCGCGTGCCGGAGTTCATGGGGAGCGCGCTCGGCGGCGGAGACGCAGAGTGGGTGGCCTTCGACACGGCCGAAGCGCTCGACAGCACCGGCCTCTCCGACGAGACGCTCGCTCAACTGCAGCAACAGGCCGACCCGTCGGCGTACCTCGCGTTCTTGCGCCGGGCCTCGGACGACATCGAAGAGGTAGGGAGCGACACGATCCGCGGTGACGCGACGACGCACTACGCGGGGACGCTGGACCTCGCCGCAACGCTCGACGAGCTGCCGGACGAGGTCCAGGACCTGGTCGACGATGCGCTGCCGAGCGAGGGTGCGGGCTCCCTCGGAAGCATCTTCGAACAGCTCGGTCTCGACGTGGTGCCGTTCGAGGTATGGATCGACGACGAGGGCCGGATGCGCAAGATGGCGATCGTCATGGACCTGACCGAGCTGTTCGACCAACTCGGTGGCGACGACATGCCTGCGGGCTTCGGCGGCGAGATGCAGATGGAACTCGAGCTCCACGACTACGGGGTCGAGGTCGACGTCGAAGCACCTCCCGCCGCAGACGTCGAACGGCTCGACCTGTCGGAGCTGGGCGACCTCGGAAGCTGACCTGGGCCCGAGTGCCTGTCGAGGCGACGGCGCGGCCCAGCCGCGCGGCGGTTGCCCCGATACGCTCGGCGCGGTGGAACCTCTGCGACCTTCGATCGGCTGGGGTGTGCTGCACCTGTTCTTCGAGGTCGACCGCTCGTCGAGTGACTCCGAGCACGGCGCCAAGCGCGTCGTCGACGCGGTCGCCTCGCTCGAGCGCGATGATCACCAGGCGCTCACGTTCGCAGTCCTCGGGCACAAGGCCGAGTTCGGGGTGATGGCGCTCGGACCCGATCTCGCCCGCCTCCACGCGTTCCAACAAGAACTTCGTGGCGCGCCGCTCAGACTCGTCGACTCCTACGTGTCCCTCACCGAACTGTCGGAGTACACGAGCACCGAGGACGACGAACGAGCCCGTCTCGCAGTCGAAGAAGGACTCTCGGGCGATGCGCTCGAATCCCAACTCGCGGTGTGGCGCGACCGCATGGAGCACTACCAGGAGCACCGGCTCCATCCTCGGCTGCCGGCCAAGGCCGTCATCGGCTTCTACCCGATGAGCAAACGCCGGATCGCGCCCGACAACTGGTACGCGCTGCCCTTCGACGAGCGCAAACGCCTCATGGGTGGCCACGCCCGCGTCGGCCGCCGCTACGCGGGCCGGATCCTGCAGCTCATCACCGGATCGACCGGGCTCGACGACTGGGAGTGGGGCGTCACGCTGCTCGCCGACGATGTAGTCGCGCTCAAAGACATCGTGCTGGAAATGCGCTTCGACGAGGTGAGCGCCCGTTACGGCGAATTCGGGTCCTTCATCACGGGCCTCGTCTTGCCCGTCAGCGACGCGCTTGCTCGCGTCGGGCTGGACCCGAGCCGGTGAGTGTGCGCGAGCGCTGCGAGGAGCGACGATGACCGAGTTCGACCGTCTCTACGTCAGTTTCCCCGCGGTACTCGTCCCGCGCCCGTTGGTGTACGAGATCGTGAAGCAGTTCGACGTCGTGCCCAACATCCGGCGCGCCAACGTCGAACCCGATCACGGCTGGCTGATCCTCGAACTGCGCGGTGATGCCGACGCACGCGCCTGCGCGATCGAGTATCTGCGCAGCGAGGGCTGTGTCGTCGACGACATGACGGGCGACATCGTCGCGGGCTGATCGACCTCGGTCGTTCGGTGCTTCGTTCCCCGACAGGCCGGCGCAGAGCAGCCGGCCGCGACGATGCTGGCGCTGCTGATGCCGGTGCGCGACGAAACGGTTCGGTGGAACTCCCCGGCGGAAGGCTCGGCGACGCTGAGCGCGCGGCGATGCACGCAGACCCGCCGCCGGCCACTCTGCGCTGGCTCGCCGCGGAGGTCGGCGCGATCCGTATCGTCGGTGTCGAGCCGCTGCGAGGCGGTTCGACGTCGGCCATGCATCGAGTCGATGTCGAGCGTCGCGACGGGTCTCAGGACGCGGTCGTGTTGCGGCGCTACGTGCTCGCGCACGTGCACGACGCGCCCGAACTGTTCGATCGCGAGGTCGCCGCGCTCACGTTGCTCGCCGGATCACCGCTCCCGATCCCTGTACTGCTCGCCGCCGACAGTCGCGCCGAGTACTGCGATGCGCCCGCGGTCGTCATGTCCTTCCTCGACGGCATGCCTCAATGGGAACTCGGTCGTCGCGATCGATTCGCCCAGCGGCTCGCCGAAACCATCGCGTCGATCCACGACACCGCTCTCCCGCACCGCGATGCCGCGCCGATCGCCCCGATTGCCCCGTACGGCCAGGCCTCGTGGGCGCCGCCGCGCTGGTCGGCCGACCCGGCGCTCTGGGAGGACGCGATCGCAATCCACCGCGGCCCGATCCCGACCACCGACGTCGGGTTCGTGCATCGCGACTTCCATCCCGGCAACCTGCTGTGGCGCCGCCGCCGCCTCGCCGGTGTCGTCGACTGGCAGGCCGCGGGCAGCGGCCCCGCGTCGATCGATCCCGGGCACTGCCGCTTGAACTTTCTGTACTACGCGCCCGAGTTGGCCGACCTGCTGCGCGCCTCGTGGGAGCAGACGACCGGGCTGCGGTACGACCCGTGGGCCGACGTCGTTTGCATCATCGGCGCCCTCGACTCACTGCGCGACCATCCGCCCAGTTCCTCGACCCGTCTGGCGCTCGAGTCCACCCTGCGGCGCGCCGTCAGCGACCTGACCCACTGACCCCGGCGCCGTCGCCCGTCACCGAGCACTGACGTTCGGGAAGATTTCGTCGAATGCGACCGGTTGCTCCTGAACTTTCGGCTCGGGTGTGGTCAGCATCGAAGCCGTGCGCCGGTTGTTTCGGTGCTCCAGAATGCCGGGCCGCCGGTCGGTCCGGGGCTTCCGTTCACGCTCCCGTAACAATCGGGTGCGTCCGGCGAAACACAACCCGGTCACGCTGTCCCAGACTCAGCAAGCACGGGCAAGCCCGGACTCGGCAAGCATGGGCAAGCCCGGACTCGGCAAGCACGGGCAAGCCCGGACTCGGCAAGCACGGGCAAGCCCGGACTCGGCAAGCACAGACTCGGCAAGCACAGCAGGGGGCTGCACATCATGGCGTTCGATTTCGAGAACGCGCTGAACACCGGGGATACGGCGTGGGTCCTCGTGTCGGCGGCGTTGGTTCTGTTCATGACCCCGGGCCTCGCCTTCTTCTACGGTGGCATGGTCAGGGCCAAGAACGTGCTCGGCATGCTCATGCAGAACTTCTTCAGCATGGGCCTCGTGAGCGTGCTCTGGGCCGTCGTGGGCTACTCGCTCGCGTTCGGGGGTGACGGCCCGCTCATCGGCAACTTCGACTTCTTTGGCCTGAAGGACGCGGCGCTGTGGTATCCGCCCGACCCGGCCGGCGCGGACGCGTGGTTCGGTGCGTTCACGATCCCACCGATGGTGTTCGTCGCGTACCAACTGATGTTCGCGATCATCACTCCGGCCCTGATCACGGGCGCGATCGCCGATCGCATGCGGTTCTCGGCGTGGGTGTGGTTCCTCGGGCTGTGGGCGATCCTCGTCTACTCGCCGATCGCGCACTGGGTCTTCTCGCCGGCGGGATGGCTGTTCGAGCGCGGCGCGCTCGACTTCGCCGGAGGCACGGTCGTGCACATCAACGCCGGTGTCGCCGCGCTCGCCGCGGTGATCGTGCTCGGCAAGCGACGCGGATGGCCGACCAAGCCGATGCCGCCACACTCGCTGCCGCTCACGCTGCTCGGCACGGGCATCCTGTGGTTCGGCTGGTTCGGATTCAACGCCGGATCGGCGCTTGGCGCGAACAGGATTTCCGCGCAGGCGCTCATGAACACGCACCTCGCGGCCGCGGCGGCCATGATCGGCTGGCTGATCGCCGAGAAGCTCAAGGGCGGGCACGCCACCACGCTGGGAGGCGCGTCGGGAGCCGTCGCCGGGCTCGTCGCGATCACGCCGTGCGCCGGTTTCGTCGGCGGCCTCGCAGGCATCGCCATCGGATTGATCGCCGGGGTCGTGTGCTTCCTCGCCATCTCGCTCAAGAACCGCTTCGGCTACGACGACAGCCTCGATGTTGTCGGCGTCCACCTTGTCGGCGGCGTCGTCGGGTCACTGCTTCTCGGCTTCTTCGCCGACGCGTCGGCGACGGGGCTCGGCGCCGACGGAGTCTTCTTCGGTGGGGGCAGCGACCTGCTCGTCGACCAGTTGGTCGCCGTGGGAGCGACGCTCGTGTTCTCCGGTGTCGTGACTTTCATCATCCTGAAGGTGCTCGACCTCGCGCTGCCTGGCGGGATCCGAGCCAGCGACGAGGACGAGGAACAGGGACTCGACTTGTCCCAGCACTCCGAAGTCGCATACTCGTACGCTGAGCGCTGATCGGCAACCGGACCGCAGAGGGAGACATCACCATGAAGCTCGTCGTTGCGATCATCAAGCCGTTCAAACTCGACGACGTCAAGACCGCCGTCCAAGAGCTCGGTGTCCAGGGCATGACCATCACCGAGGTACAGGGATTCGGCCGTCAGCGGGGCCACACCGAGGTGTACCGCGGTGCCGAGTACACCATCGACTTCGTCCCGAAGGTGCGCATGGAGGTGCTCTGCGAGGACGACGCCGCCGCTGGGGTGGCGCAACGGATCGTCGAGTCCGCGCGCACCGGCAAGATCGGCGACGGCAAGGTGTGGGTCGTGCCGGTCGAGGCCGCCTGGCGGATCCGTACCGGCGAATCCGGCCCCGATGCCGTCTGAGCGAGCGACTCGTGTGATCCGTCCCGCGAGGTCGCGCTGACTGCACCGCTTCGGGAAGTCCGCCGCGAACTCGATGGCGATCGTGCACGACGAGGGTCTGCCTACGGGCAGGCCCTCGCCGCGGCGGTCGACGCCACCCTGACCGAGGCGTTCGGCGCCGAACCCGCGGGCGCGGTCGTCGCGCTCGGCAGCTACGCGCGCCGCGAACTCTGCCCGGGGAGCGATCTCGACGTCCTGCTCCTGCTCCCCGGGGCAGGCCGCTTCCGCAAGCGGAGCGACCACCACGGCGCGCTTGCCGAACGGCTGTGGTATCCGCTGTGGGACGCCGGGTTCGTCACGGGCCACGGCGCTCGTACGATCCGCCAGTCGCTCGCGCTCGCGACGAGCGACCTGAACGCGCTCACCGCGCTGCTCGAGATTCGCCACGTCGCGGGCGACGCCGTGCTGACCGCGGCGCTTGCCGATGCCGTGCTCGACTTCGCCGGCAACCGTGCGGCGTCGGTGCTCGAGTCGCTCGCAGAGGGCGCTCGGAAGCGACGGGCGTATCCCGGGCCGGTCGCGGAGATGCTCGAACCGAACCTCAAGGACGGCGCCGGCGGATTGCGTGACGCGCAGGCACTCACCTGGGCCGATCGCTTGCTCGGGGGGCGCGACCCGAGCGCGCTGGTTGCGCTCGTCGCCATGGAGTTGCTCACCGAGTCCGACGCGGAGCGCGTGCGTTGCGGCCGCGAACTGCTCGTCGATCGGCGCGTCGAGCTCCACCGCGTCAACGGCGGCAAGAGCGACCGGTTGGTCTTGCAGGACCACGATGCCGTCGCCGACGCCGTCGCGGCCGAGGATGCCGACGTGATGGTGCGGGAGCTCTCGGCCGTCGCGCGCGAGATCGCATGGATCACCGACGATGTGTTCAGTCACGTCGCGCCCGATCGATCGGTGGTCGACCGGGTTCTGGCTCCGAACGTGAGCGTCGTTCGGGGCCGCGTGCGTTTCGATCACAACCAGGTTCCCAGCGCGCTGTCCGTGCTCGACGCTGCGGCGCATGCCGCCGAACTCGGTGTCCGCTTCGAGCGGGCGACGCTCGACGCCTTCGCGGCGATGCCCGAACCGACGTGGGACACCTGGGAACGGGCCGCGTTCGGCCGGCTCCTGCGGGCCGGCCGCAACGCAGTCGCGACGTTCGAGGCGCTCGACCACGCAGGAGTGCTCGAGCGGTTCCTGCCCGAGTGGGAGCACGTCCGGTCGCTCCCGCAACGCAACGCGTATCACCGCTTCACAGTCGACCGGCACCTGCTCGAGGCGGTCGCCGAGTGCGCCGAGTTGCTCGATCTCGCCGACGAGCCGTTGCCGCGAGGCGAACCGCCGCTCATCGACACCGTGGTGGCGCGCGCCTGCCGCCGACCCGAACTGTTGTTGCTCGGAGCACTGCTGCATGACATCGGCAAGGGCTTCGACGGCGACCACTCCCGTATCGGTGCGGTGATCGCCGAGCGGGTGGCGCGACGGATGCGACTCGACTCCGAGGGGATCGAGATCCTGGTCTGGTTGGCGCGTGACCACTTGCTGATGGCCGACACCGCGACCCGCCGCGATCTGTCGGACGAAGAGACGGTGCGCCGGTTCGTGTCGGTCCTTGCGGGAGACGGAGAGCGCTTGCGCCTGCTGTACCTCCTCACGATCGGCGACTCGAGGGCGACCGGTCCCGCGGCGTGGGGGAAGAGCAAGGCGGCGCTCGTCCGCGACCTGTTCGTGAAGGCGGCTGCATTCGTCGAGGGCGACTCGGCCGACGCGCTGCTCGACGAACGACGCCGGGCGCTCGTGGCGTTGCTCGGCGACACCGCGACCGACCGGTTCCTCACGATCATGCCGGCGTCATACCCGATGGCGTTCGAGCCCGCGGTTATGGCCGCGCACCACGAACTTGTGGATCGGCGCGAACTGGCGGTCGCGTGCACCCGCGGCGACGACGGAAGGCTCGCCGTGACGGTCGCTGCTCCCGACCGTTCGGGGTTGCTGGCGACGGTCGCCGGCGCCCTGACGATCAGCGGTGTGGCGGTGCACGAGGCGAATCTGTTCTCGACCAGCGACGGGATGGCGGTCGACGTGTTCCGAGTCGACGACACCTTCGGAAGGGTCGCGGAGCGGGGCGAGGCTTGGGTCGAATCGACGTTGCGGCGTGCCCTCGAGGGCGAGATCGACGTTGCCGCGGGCGTCGCCGAACGTCGCCGGTACCAACCGGACACCGGCCCGGTCGGTCCGACCCAGATCACGGTCGACTTCGACGCGTCACGCACCGCGACGGTGATCGAAGTTCACTGCGACGACCGTCTCGGCTTGCTCTACGAACTCGCCGACACCTTTGCGACGGCCGGAGTCGACGTCACCGTCGCGAAGGTGCAGACGCTCGCCGAACGCGTGGTCGACACCTTCTACATCCGCGATGCCGACGGCCCGATCGAGGACCTCGCGCGCCTGAATGCGATCGACGCGGCGCTCCGCGCTCGTCTGACCGATGTGGCAACGACGGGAGAGGCCTGACACTCGTCGCGGCGGGCCTGAGGAGCGTCTCGCTAAGTTGGCGCGTATGACCGAACCGGGCCAGGCCTTCACGATTGGCGCGTCCGACATGTTGCGGTGGGCCGAGACCCTTTCCGCGATCGCGCGGACCGGGCTGGGATTCACCGAGAGCCTCTACGAGAAGGAGCGCTTCGAGGAAGTGCTCAAGGTCGCGTCCGACATCCGGGCCGCGGCGATCGAAGAGGCCGAGAGCGAGGAGATGTACGAAGACTGGCTCGACTCGGTCGGGCAGGGTGTCGCCGGGTACGTCACACCGAAGTGTGCGGTGGCCGCGGTCGTGAGCAACGACGCTGGCGAGATTCTGCTCACGCAGCGAGCCGACTCGGGCTGGTGGCTCTACCCGGTCGGGTGGGCCGATGTGGGCTACTCGCCGAGCGAGGTTGCCATCAAGGAGGTCTACGAGGAGACCGGCATCGAGATCGAGGTCCTGTCGTTGATCGCGGTCATCGACGGCTTCCGCATGGGCTTCTCTCGTCATCCGCTCTACTCGATCGTGTTCCACTGTCGCGCGATCGGCGGTGAGTTGCGCGGCCATCCGCTCGAGACGCGTGCCGTCGGGTTCTTCGGGCGCGACGCGCTCCCGGCGCCGCTCGCGGGCGCGCACCGCTGGGCCGGGCTCGCCTTCGCGGCAATCGACGGTGAGCGCGCGCCGTGCAACTTCGACGCGCCACGCACACCACCCTGGCGGTCGTGAACGCGTCAGGCGACTCGGAGTCGACCGCACGGCTCAACGCCGGAGTTGTTCGACGAGCATCGCGATCAGGCTGACCCCCCCACCGCGCCGTTCGAACTCCGCACCGATGGCGTCGTGGTCGACGAGACCGAAGTAGTCGGGCACGACGCCGATCGTCGACTGGACCGCCTGCGACAATGGCCGTGGTTCGACGTCGTCGCCATAGGCGCAGAAGCACTCGAGCCCTTCCCACACGCCGGTGAGCGGACGCGTCTCGCGGCCCAGTCGGAGTGCGTCCGCGGCGTCGGGCCGCTCGCTCAGCGTGGCGACCACGTGTTCCCACAGGTCGTCGTGGGCGAGGCCTTTCGGGTTGCGGTAGCCGGACACGGGGTGCAGGCGCCACTCCAGCATCACGCCTCCCGGGCCGTCGCCCGTGAGCCACACCTGCGAGCCGTTGACGTACGAATCGACCGGCGCGCCGAGTCGAGAGTCGAGCGCGAGCACGAGCGGCGCGGAGATCCACCACACGGTCGAGGCGACCAGCTCCGGCACGGCGGCGAGGGTACCTCTACGCTGCACGGGTCGCGCCGGGACCAGCCGGGCTCCCCGAGCGCGCGACGGACGGAAGGGGATCCGGTGAGTCAGCACGATCGATTGACAGCGCTCGACGCGAGCTTCCTGCACATGGAGCGGCTCGAGACACCGATGCACGTCGGTGCGGTCAGCGTGTTCGAGGGCGAGCCGTTCTTCGACGCCGGTGGTCACTTCAAGCTCGCCGACGTGCGTGAGCTCGTGTTGTCGCGACTCCCGCAACTCCCGCGTTTTCGTAAGCGGCTCATGACGACGCCGCTCGACCAGGGCCGCCCCATCTGGATCGATGACGATCGTTTCGACATCGCGTATCACGTTCGGCTCACCGCGCTCCCACGACCCGGCAGTTGGGAACAACTCGTCACGCTCGCGACGCGGGTGCAGGAGACCTTGCTCGATCGCGACCGCCCACTATGGGAACTGTGGTTCGTCGAGGGGCTCGAGGGTGGCCACGTCGCGCTCATCCAGAAGACCCATCACGCGCTCGTCGACGGTGTCTCCGGCGTCGACGTCGCGACGATCCTGCTCGACCTCACACCCGACTTCGTGCCACACGAGGTCGAAGACTGGGTTGCCGACGAAGCGCCGGCCGGCGGCCGTCTCCTCGTCGATTCGCTCGTCGAACGGGTGACCGAACCCGCGGAACTGATCCGCAGCATCCGGCGCGCGGTCCGGGTTCCCCGCCGTGCCGCTGAACGCACGGTCGAGGTCGCACGGTCGTTCTCGACGATGGCGAGCCGTGATGCGATCGCGCCGCGTACCTCGCTCAACGCGACACCGGTCGGCCGCCACCGCCGTCTCGGCGTTGTGCGCGTCCCCCTCTCCGACGTCAAGGAGGTGCGGGGAGCGCTCGGCGGGACCGTGAACGACGTCGTGCTCGCCGCGGTCGGCGCGGGCATCGGCCGCTTCCTCGCAGACCGCGGTGACGTCGTCGACGACGTCAAGCTTCGCGTCATGTGTCCCGTGTCGGTCCGGAGCGACGACGAGCGCGGCGCGCTCGGCAATCGGGTCTCCGCGATGTTCGTGTCGTTGCCGATCGGGCCGATGGCGCCCGAGGCTCGTCTCGACGCCGTCCGCTCCACGACCAAGGATCTCAAGGACAAGCAGCAGGCGGTCGCGGCCGACTTCTTGACCAATCTCTCGCAGTTCGCGGCGCCGACGCTCATGAGCATGGCGGCGCGTGTCGCGCACCGGCAGCCGCTGTTCAACTTCGTGTGCACCAACGTTCCCGGACCGCAAGTCCCGCTGTATCTCATGGGTGCGCGGATGCTCGAAGCGTTCCCGGTCGTGCCGCTTACCCGCAACACGAGCATTGTCGTCGGGATCTTGAGCTACGACGGCACGATGCATTTCGGGCTGTTCGCCGATCGCGATGCTGTCCCCGACATCGATCACCTCGCGGCCTGCATCGACGACGCGTTCGCCGAACTCCTGAAGACCGCACGGAGCGCCGAAGGATGACCGATCTCGGGACGCGCGACGCCTGGGAGATCGCCGACGCCGTTCGCGCCGGTTCCCTGTCGGCGACCGAAGTGCTCGAGGTGTTCCTCGAGCGCATCGAGCGCTTCGAGCCGACCCTGAATGCATGGTGCGACATCGACGCCGACGGTGCCCATGCGCAGGCGGCGGCGATCGACGCGCGGGTCGCCGCGGGCGATGACCCCGGCCTGCTCGCCGGGGTCCCGATCGGTGTCAAGGAGCTGGCGGCGGCGCGCGGGCTCTCCGACACGCACGGATCACTGCTCTACGCGGGTCGGACCGCCGACCACGACTGCACCGAGGTTGCCCGGCTGCGCGCCGCCGGAGCAGTAATCGTCGGCAAGACCACCTCGCCCGAGTTCGGATCGATCAACTGGACCAACACGCTCGTCCACGGCGTGACGCGCAATCCGTGGGATGCCACGCGTACCCCGGGCGGTTCGTCAGGTGGCTCCGGCGCCGCGGTCGCAAGCGGCCAGGTCCCGCTCGCGACCGGCTCCGACGGAGGCGGCTCGATCCGGATCCCGTCGAGCTACTGCGGGTTGTTCGGGTTCAAGGTGAGCCACGGTCGTGTCGGCAACGACCCCGAGGGTTTCGACGCGTCGCTCACTGCCGTCCCGGGACCGATGGCTCGATCGGTGCGGGACGCCGCTCGCTACGTCGACGTCGTCGCCGGCCCGACCGTGAACGACCCGATCTCGCTGGCGCGGCCCGCGGTGCCGTACGAACACGTTCTCGTCGGCGACACGGGCGTACGCGAGCGGCTCCGCGGACTGCGGGTCGCGTGGTCGAGCACGCTCGGGTTCGCGGTTGCCGACTCACAGGTCGAGGAACGATCGCACGCCGCGGCGCTCGAACTGGTGCGTGATGCCGGGATGCGGCTCGTCGATGTCGTCGTGAACCTCCCACGGCCGGGTCGGGCGTGGAGCCTGCTGTCGTCGCTCGCGATGGCCGCCGATCACCTCGACGTCGCGCGCGGTCGTTTCGACGAACTCACGCCGGTCGTGCGCGCCGGGCTCGCGTGGTGCGAGCGAGTCACGATCGACGACATCACTCGCGCCTACCGGCGTCGCGAAGAACTGCTCGCGGCGATCGCTCGGACCTTCGATGAGATCGACGTGTTGTTGACGCCGACGACCGCAACCGTCGCGTTCACGGCTGAAGGCCCGCCACCGACGGTGATCAACGGGCAGTCCGTCAGCGGCATGGGGTCGGTGCCGTACACCGCACCCTTCAACATCTCGGGTCAGCCTGCCGTGAGCATCCCGTGCGGTTTCGACGCCGAGGGACTGCCGATCGGGCTGCAAGCGGTGACGCGCCGCCACGACGACGAACTCGTGCTCGCGCTGGGGATGCTCGCCGAACGCAACCGACCGTGGCCGCGGTGCGCGCCCGAGCCGAGCGGCTCGCCGTCACCGGCGACGTCGCCGTAGTCTCGCCGCCCATGACGGAAGTGACCCATCATCACGGGCACTCACCGGGCACGCCGACCAAGCCGACCAAGACCGAACAGCTCCCTGCGAGCGAGGAGGTCGTCGAGGTCGCCCCGGGAGTGATCCGGATGCAGCTCCCCATCTGGATGCCCGGGCTGGGCCACGTCAACATGTACGGCCTCGTCGACGACCGCGGGATCGCCGTCGTCGATCCCGGGCTGCCCGGGCCGCAGAGTTGGAAAGCCCTCACGACGCGCTTGCGGTCGGCCGGTTATCGGGTCAAGGACGTCCACACCGTCATCGTCACCCATTCACACCCCGACCACTTCGGGGGTGCCGGGCGGATCGCCAAGACGAGCGGTGCTCGCCTGATCACACATCACTCGTTTGCCACCTGGACCGTCAAGGGCCCCAACGCGACGACGACGATCTCGCGCCACGAAGCCGAGGAACTCGAACTCGTCGCTGCGACCGTCGCGCAGGACACCGATGCGCTGCCCGAACTGCGACCCGACGAGATCCCGACGATCGCCGACGAGCCCGACATCGTGCACGACGACACCGACGAGCGCGAACCGACGAGCATGCGCTGGGGGACGCGTACGCCGTGGGGCACGATGAATCCTGGCCCGCCGCTGAAACGCCGCGTGATGATCCGGGCGATGCGGTTCTTGTTCACGTCGCCCGAACCGACCCACCGAGTTCATCACGGCGACCGCGTCGCCCTCGCCGGGCGTGAGTGGTGGGCGGTGCACACGCCCGGGCACACCGTCGATCACCTCTGCCTGTACGACCCCGAAACCGGCACGTTGCTGGCCGGCGACCACGTCCTGCCGACGATCACACCGCACGTCTCGGGAGTGTCCAAGGCCGATTCGTTGAAGAGCTACCTCGCGACACTCGACCTGGTTGCGCGACTCCCCGATGTGAGGCTCGGGTTACCGGCGCACGGCGAACTGTTCCACGACGTGCCGGGCCGCGTCGAGGCAATCAAGGAGCATCACCGCGAACGCATGGAGTTGTTGCGGTCAGCGTCGCTGTCGTTGGGACCCGCGTCCGTCCAGGCATTGGCGCGCGAGGTGTTCCCGAAACGACACTGGGGCGTGATGGCCGAGAGCGAGACGTTCGCGCACCTCATGCACCTGCTCCACGCCGGCCAGGCGGAGAGTTGGAGCCAGAACGACGAACTTCACTTCCGTGTCACGCCCGCCCCGGTCGAGGGCGAGCGCGCCGTCTGATGCCCGTCGACTCGATGCTGCCCGACGACCTCGGCGTCGTCGAAAAGGAAGCCGCCGACCTGCTGCAGCACCTCATTCGCAACGCGTGCGTGAACGACGGGACCGCCGACAGCGGCTTCGAATCCCGCAGCGCCGAGGTACTCGAGCAATATCTGGGCGGAGCCGGACTCGACCTCGAACGCTTCAGTGCGCGCGCGGGTCGCGACAACCTGGTCGCGCGCATCGAGGGATCCGATCCGACCGCGCCCGCCCTGCTCCTCATGGGCCACACCGATGTCGTGCCCGTCAATCCCGACGGCTGGTCGCGCGATCCCTTCGCCGGTGAGTTGGTCGACGGCGAGGTATGGGGTCGCGGCGCGGTCGACATGCTCAACCTCACCGCGACGATGGCTGTCGCGGTCAAGCACCTCGCCCGATCGGGGTTCCGGCCCCGCGGGACACTGATCTATCTCGCCGTCGCCGACGAGGAGAACCTCGCCGCGTGGGGCGCCGATCATCTGCTCCGCAACGAGCGCGACGCGGTGATGGCCGACTGGGTCATCACCGAGTCGGGCGGATTCCAGATCCCGAGCGCCGGCGGACCGAAGCTCCCCGTGATCGTCGGCGAGAAGGGCAGCTACTGGTGCAAGATCTCAGTGCGCGGCACGCCCGGTCACGCCAGCCAGCCCTTCCGCACCGACAACGCGCTCGTGACCGCGGCCGAAGTCGTTCGGCGGATTGCCGACTACCGGCCCGCGACGATGATCCACGACACCTGGCGCGACTTCATCACCGGCGTGTTCCCCGACGAGGTCGCGGGGCCGCTCACCGACGAGGCATCGCTGTGGGACTTCTGCGGCGCGCTGCCGGTGGGTCTGGCGCGCCAAGCGCATGCGTGTACGCACACCACGTTCGCGCCGACGGTCATTCACGGCGGGACGAAGACCAACGTGATCCCCGACGACGTCACGATCGAGGTCGACATCAGGACGTTGCCCGGGCAAAGGGCCGCCGACGTCCGGCGCATGCTCGACGACGCCATCGGCGACCTGCTCCCGATGGTCGAGGTCCAGTCGGCCGACGACAACGAATCGACGGCGTCGCCGCGCGACACGCCGCTGTGGGACGCACTCGGGCGCATCTCATCCGAGTTGATCCCTGGTTCGTCGCTCGTGCCATTTCTCACCGTCGGCGCGACCGACGCGCGGTTCTTTCGGCGTGAGGGAGCGACGGCCTACGGGTTCGGACTGTTCAGCCAGCGGATGTCGTTCGAGGACTACGCGACGATGTTCCACGGCAACGACGAACGCGTCGACACCGACTCGCTCGTCCTGTCGACGCAACTGTTCGAGGCAGTCGCGCGCGACCTGCTCGGCTGACGAGTCGACTCAGTTGTCGTCGCCGGTGTCGCCGCCGGCCGTCCCCGAACCGCCCTCGCGCAAGTACCGCTCGACCTCGCGCGCGATGGCGTCGCCGCTCGGCAACTCGTCCTCGTCCGATTCGCGTGCGCCGTGCCGGTCGCCCTCGTCATCGCTCGTGCCGTCGTCCGCGACGGCGTCATGCTCGGCGTCATGCTCGGCGTCATCCTCGTCACCGAACTCGTCGCCGAAGTCATCGCCGTCGTCGTCGGATTCCCAGGCGGACTCCTCCCAGTCCGACCACGCTTCGAAATCGATCAGATCGTCATCCAGATCGTCGTTCTGGTCGTCGTCACCAGCGTCGTCGGGAAAGCCGTCGAGATCGTCGCCGCTGTCGTAGCGGGACTCGAGCTCCTGCACGTAGTTTCGGACGTCGTCGTCGGTGATGGCGGCGTCGACGTGTTGTTGCCAGCCTCGTCCTGCGACCTCGAGCGACTGCAACGGAAGTGGGATCGCGGTCAACCGCGACATGCGGTCGAGCAGCGCATGGGTCGCCATCGGGCTCGGTGGCGTGGCGACGTAGTGCGGCACGGGCGCCCACAACGACACCGTCGGCAGTCCGGCGCGACGGGTGGCGTCGGTGAGCACGCCGACAATGCCGGTCGGCCCCTCGTAGCGTGAGCGTTGCAACCCGAGCCGCTCGGCGAGTTCGGGTTCAGCAGTTCCCGTGACGCGCACCGGTCGCGAGTGCGGCGCGTCACCGAGCAGGGCCCCGAGCGTCACCGCGAGCGAACAGTCGAGGTCGCGGGCCATCTCGATGATCGCCGCACAGAACGAGCGCCAGCGCAGGTTCGGTTCGACCCCGAGCACGAGCACGAGATCGTGCTCGGCGCGCGCGACCCGAGCGATGGCGAAACGGGTCGTCGGCCAGCGCAGCTTTTTCACGACCCCGTGCGCGATCTCGACCTGGGGTCGGGCCGCCTGGAAGTCGAAGTACTCCTCGGCGTCGAGGCCGCCGATGTCGGTCGCGTTGAGCTGGCGGATCAGGAACCGCACCGCGTCGGTGGCGGCGTTGGCCGCGTCGTTCCATCCCTCGAACGCGCAGACGAGCACGGGGTTGCGCAGCGGAGGTTCGACCGCCCACGAGGTCACAGCCCGATGCTACGGGCCGTCGATGCGAGTTGCAGCCGGAAGGTGCGACGCCGCGCGTTGCCGCTGCCGCGAGGTCAGGCGACGGCGCCGCTCGCGCGCGACGTCGCGATCGCGGCCTCGCTGACACCGAACTCGGCGAGCACGGATTCGGTGTGTTCGCCAATACCACTTCCCAGATCGCGACGTTGTGTTCCGCCCGCGGCACGCGACTTGACAGGGGCTCGCAGCGAGAATAAGAATCATTCTCATATGAGGAAGCGGCGTGGAGGTTGGATGCGATCGGTTGCCGCCATGACCGTCGCGGTGTTCGGGGCGGTCGCGGGGGGAGGCGCGTGCGGAGAGCGCGGCGACGACGATGCGGACGCGAACCGCATGCGTGTCGTCGCAGCCTTCTATCCGTTGGCATGGGTGGTCTCGCAGGTCGGCGGCGATCTCGTTCGGGTGTCGGACCTGACGCCCGCGGGAGGCGAGCCGCACGATCTCGAGCTCACCCCGAGCCAGGTCGCCGACGTCGTCGATGCCGACCTCGTGGTCGCGATGGGCGCGGGATTCCAACCTGGGGTCGAGGCGGCCGTGTCCGACCGCGCCGGAACCAGCCTGTTGGTGCTCGACGCGCTCGCGCGAACCGGGAGCCTCGGTGCGCGCGGCGCGGCGGACCCTCACGTCTGGCTCGACGCCGAGCGCATGATCGCCATCGTCGACGCGGTTGCCAGTGTGATGAGCGAGGTGGACCCCGACGGGCGCGCGGCGTTCGCGCGCAACGCGGCCGGAGTCGTCGCGGAGTTGGAGGACCTCGACCACGACTACGTCGCGGGGCTTAGCGACTGCGCCCGGCGCGAGCTCATCACCGCACACGACGCCTTCGGTTGGCTCGCCGAACGTTACGACCTCGAGCCAATCCCCATCGCGGGCATCAGTCCCGAGACCGAACCGAGTGCCGAACGACTTGGCGAACTCGCGTCGCTCGTCGCCGAGTTCGGCGCGACCACGATCTTCGCCGAGACCCTGGTCTCACCGGAGATCGCCGAGACGCTCGCCGACGAAGTCGGAGGCGTCACGGTCGCGGTGCTGGATCCGATCGAAGGCCGTGCCGCCGCCGACGTCGACGCCGGCCGCGACTACCTCGATCTGATGAGGAGCAACCTCGCCACACTGCGTGCAGGGTTGGGCTGCAACTGAGGCGACGCGGTCGCGCTCGCCTCTTCAACCCCGCAGGCCCGCGATCGTCGACGCGCCGGCGCGTTCGAGCGCGGTTTCGCTGAGTTGGCGGACGACCACGCCCATGCCGTCGAAGCCTTCGCCGCGCGTCATGCCGAGCAGGAACCGCGCGTGGATGCCGGCACAGATCACTGCCAGCTTGTAGGCGGCGAAGATCTCGTACCACTCCAACGCACCGAGATCGAGGCCCGCGGCCGCGGCGTAACGTGCGACGAGCGCGTCGCGCGACAAGAAGCCGGCGTCGGGAGAGATCGCCGCGCCGGCGACCGCGGTCGCCGACGACTCGTCGCGGCCCCAGTAGAGCAAGAACAGGCCCAAGTCGGCGAGCGGATCGCCGAGTGTGCTCATTTCCCAGTCGAGCACCGCCACGACCCGCCCGGGATCGTCGTTCGCGAGCATCGTGTTGTCGAGTCGGTAGTCGCCGTGGACGATCGTCGGCGCCGGCGACTCGGGGACCGAACCCGCTAGGCGGCGCGCGAGTTCGGTGATCGCAGGCACGTCGGGGCAGCCGGCCTCCTTCGAACCTTCCCACTGTTGGTTCCAGCGTCGGACCTGGCGCGCCATGAAGCCGTCCGGTCGCCCGAAATCGCCGAGCCCGACCGACGCCCAGTCGACCGTGTGGATCGCCGCGAGCACGTCGACGAGTTGCTCCGAGCAACGCCGAGCCTCGTCGGTCGTGAAGGTCGCCACGTCTTCCGACGTCCGGGCGATGCGTCCCTCGACGAGTTCCATCACGTAGAAGGGAGCGCCGTTGACCTGTGCGTCGTCGCAGAACGCGAATGCCCTCGGGACGGGGACGGGTGTCGGGCCCAGCGCGTTGATGACCTTGTACTCACGCGCCATGTCGTGTGCAGTCGGTTGGACGTGACCGAGCGGAGGGCGGCGCAGGACCCAGGTGGACACGCCGTCGCCGATGGCGTAGGTCAGGTTCGACTTCCCGCCCGAGATCAGTCGCGCCGACAGCTCGCCGCCCGTCGCCCCCGGGACGTGTTCGGCGAAGAAGACGCGCAGGCGCGCCAGATCGAGTCCGTCGAGATCGTGCGTCGCGAGATCGTCGCTCACCCCGAGGAATCTAGGACGAGCAGCGCCCGGCGCGTTGGGCGCGAGAAGGGCGCACCGTGGGGCTCGCCCGGGATACCGATTGCTCCGCTCCGGTTTGCGCTACGTCGGGTGACCCGGGCGGCTTGCTTCATCCGCTTCGCCCGCGGCGCGTGTTCGGCGCGTCGCGCCTCGAACGCGACTAAGCGATGCGGACGTCGCGCGGCGCGACCGGTTCGCCGTTCCCACGCGGGTAGCGAGCGACGCGACCGACGGGCATGTCGACGCGGTAACCGGCGGCGGCGCGCTCTTCCTCGGACTCGCCACCCCAGAAGCCGTACTCGCGGTTCTCACGCGCCCACTCACGGCACTCGACGAGGGCGTCGCAGCCGGCGCAGATCGAGCGGGCCTGCGACTCGCGCACGGCGCGCGCTTCGGGGCGCTCGCCGGGAGGGGCGAAGAAGAGTTTGGTCTGACCGGAGCAGGCCGCATCGGCGGTCCACTCGAGGATGCCGCCGAAGATGAGATCTGCGGTATCGATTGCCATCTGGAAGATGCCTCCTGCCGCCTGGTCTCCCCTGCGTGGGAGCCGCGGCTCGTGTGAGTCGCCGATCCCCAAGGTCGGCGCCTCGTCGGGCTGTGATTCGTAGGGGTTGCTTCTCGGGTCGTGGTGCCTGCGTCGGGGTCTGCTTGCTTCGAGGGCGACCGGGCCCGTGACCGCGGCCAGGGGTTCGATGGCGCCGATCACGGGCACGATCGGGCTGCAACTAGTGAAGCCGTTCACAACCCTATCTGTCCAACAGTCTGAACCGATAGAATCCATCAGCATGACCGATTGTTCACAACGGGTGTTCGTGTGGCGTCTGTGGCGTCACGCTGCGCGTTCGGACCGCGTCACGGGGCACGCGAACCGACACGAGCCACGCAGGTCGGACAGGCGGGGGTGACGACGTGGAGTTGCGGCACCTCGATGCCCTGCTCGCGATCGACGCGGAGCAGTCCTTCACCGCTGCGGCCGACGCCCTGCACACGGTCCAGTCCAACGTCTCCGACATGATTCGCCAGCTCGAGACCGAGCTCGGCGTCACACTGCTCGTGCGCAACCGGCGCGGTGCGACGCCGACCGAGTTCGGGGTCGTCGTGCTGGAGCGTGCGCGGCGCGTCCGAGCCGAACTCGACGCCATGCGACAAGACGTGTCGATGCTCCTCGGTCTCGAGATCGGACACGCCAGCCTCGGCGTCGTCGGCACGGTCAGCCGCTGGCTCGTACCCGAACTCGTGGCGACGATGCGCAAGGAGGCCCCGGGTGTGAAGCTCCGAGTGAACGAAGGCGCGTCGGAACGGCTCGCGCTCGAGGTCGCCGAACGCGAGGTCGCGCAGGCGGTGCTCACCGAGCCGGTCACCGACTCGCGGCTGGTCGTCGAGCACTTGCTCGACGAAGACCTGGTCGCCCTCGTCCCGACCAACTCCGAAGCGATCTCCCGCGCCGCTGACGGCGCGCTGTCGCTCGCCGAACTTGCCGAACACCCGATGGTGCTCCCACCGCTCGGCAACCCGCTGCGCGACGCGGTCGAAGCCGCGGCGCGCGATCAGGGACTGAGCCTCGACGTTCCGGTCGAAATCGAAGGGGTGCGCCTGATCGCCGATCTGGTGTCCGCAGGCGCAGGGGTGAGCATCGTGCCCGACACGGCGGCACCACCGGATCCGTCGACCCTGCGCGTCGTGCCGGTGAGCGGCGTCCCGCCACGGCGGCTCGCCCTCGTCTCGGCGCGGGGCACGCAGCTGCCGATGGCCGACCGTGCGGTGCGCGACGTCGTGGTGCGAATCGTGCGGCGACCGCGTTGAGCCGCTGAACCCTTTGAGCCGTGGCGCAGGTCCGTGGGCGCGCCTCAGGCCGGAGTGAACCTCGTCCCGAGCACCTCGTACTCGCGGTCGAGGCCGGCGAACTCGAGCCGGTCGATGGCGGGACCGACATCACGCCGCTCCTCGAGTGAGAGCGCCGCGCCGCCGGGCCAGGTGAGATGGACGCGGCCTGCCTGCTCTTCGCTGACGTCACCGCCCAGCATCCCGGCGAAGAAGGCGAGCGCCGAACTCAGGGACGGAGTGCGCACGACGACGTGACGGAGTTGCAGCGCAGGTCCGTGGGGCGGCTCGGGGTCGACCCACCAACGCGGGTGCCCGTGTGCACCGTCGCGGCGAGCGGTCTCGAGCATGGCCGCGCGGTCACGGGTTTGATGCGACTCGTTCGATTCGGCGAGTTGCACGACTGTTCCGTGCGCCTCCTTCGGCAACAGAAAGGCTTCCTTCCAGTTCGGGTCGGACAGATCGACGTTGACGGGCCGGAAGCCCGACGCCCGCACCCGTTCGATCGCGGCATCGATGTCCGGCACTTTGAAGGTGAGGTGATGTGGCCCATGAGTGTGGCGGGCGACGAAGCGAGCGAGGAAGTCGTTGTGCTCGACCGCCCACGGCTCGAGCAACTCGATGCGCATCCCGGCGATCGCGTCGCCCGCGTACACCTGCATCGGTCGGAAGCCGATCGCTTGACCGCCCCATAGCACGGTGGCGCCGCACGTACCGGTGAGAAAGCGCAGCAGTGGCGCGGTGTCCATCGCGGCGAGCGCGACGTGGTCGAGGTCGTAGTGGCTGGTGCTCATCAGGTCGGCAATGCAATCACGTCGCGGCCCGCGCGGGTGAAGCGGTGGGCGATCACCCAGCCGAGCCCCAGCGCGAGGAATCCGCCCACGGCGTCGAGCAGGTAGTGGTTCGCGGTCAGCACGATCACGACGACCGTGAGGACCGGATAGGACGCCGCGAGGATCTTCGCCCACAGGCGCCGGACGCGAGGTACGAACACCGCAGCGCACCACAGCGCCCACGCGCAGTGGACGCTCGGCATCGCCGCGAACTGGTTGGACAGCTTGCTCATGGCGCCGGAGTTGAACGACCAGATCGCCGGATCGCGTGCAAGCGTGTCGACGAAACCGTAGGTCGTGGTCGTCGGCTGGTTGCCGTCGACGAAACACTCCTTGGAGTTCATGCCGCTCAGATAGCAGTCGAGCAGGCGCGGCGGCATCAGTGGGAACAGCGTGAAGCCGATCAGCGCGAGCGCCGTGCCGACGCCGAGCGTGTTGCGGAAACGCGGGTAGTCGTCCGGGAAGCGATGGAACAGGAATGCCGCCGCGCCGATGGTGACCGCGAAGTGGAGCGATCCGTAGAAGTAGTTGCACACGATGATGAGCGACTCGGATTTCAGGGCCCACTCCTGCAACGTCTGTTCGACGTTGATCTGAAGGGTCTGTTGCCAGTCGATCAGGCGACGAGCGTTGTCGTACGCGGTGTCGGGTGATGCGTTGTTGCTGTTGCGGATCGTGGAATACACGACGTAGAAGATGCCCACCGCGATGACCTCGACCCACCAGACGATCACGTGGCCGGATCGCAGCACTCGTGCGCCGGGCAACCGGCGCTTCGTCGCGGTCTCGACGCTCACGGACTCGTGTGGGTCTGTGCGCGTTGCACAGCCACGAAACTCGGCGCGCCGAGCGCGCTCACGAGAAGCAGCGATGCGTACCAGAGCAAGCCGAGACCGATGCACTGGGCCTCGGACGCGCCGAGCGGTTCGAGGAACAGCACGAGCATGCCTTCACGAACGCCGAGACCGCTCACCGAAATCGGCAGCACCTGCACCATGGCCACCGCGGGCACAAAGGCGAAGATCGCCGTCAACGGCACCGGCAGGTCGAGCGCGGTAGCGATCAGCATCACCGAGGCGACGACCGAGAGTTGGTACACGATCGCTGTGAGGAGCACGTGCGCGACGTGGGCCGGGTCACGGCGCAGACAGTCGACTCCTTGGTGGACCGCGCCGATAAACCTCGTCCAGTTCTCGTTGTCGGCGAAGCGACCGGCAGCACGTGGGTGACCGGCCATGAAGAGTATCGAGATCAGCAAGCCGAGCGTGACGAGCGCGATCAGCAGTGCGATGAACGCTCGGTCCTCATCGAGCAGTGCAGGTCGGACTGCGAATCCGACGAGGACGAGCGCGGGCAGTGCGACGAACCCAGACAACCGCTCGAGCACGACCGAGCCGAACGCGGCCTCGGTCGATCCGACCCGGCGACCGAGACGCGACACGCGCAGGACATCGCCTCCGATGGTCGAAGGCAGGACGTTGCCGACGAACAGGCTGGCGAGGTACACGGAGAAGAGGGGGAAGATCCCGACGTCAACGTCGTAGACCGACAGCACCCGCTGCCAACGCCACGCGGCGAGCACCACCCCCGCGAGTGCCATGGCGAACGCGGCGCCGAGGAACAGGGCGGTGCGGCCGTGGTGCGATGCGGGGAAGACACCGTCGAAGTCGGGGACCTTGGTGATCAGGATGACCAGCAGCGTGACGCTGACGATCAGTCGGATCGCCAGGCCGCGGCTGATCCGACGTGACCGTGCCATCCGGCCAGCCTACGAAAGCGCGCGAACCCCTCGTGCGCAACCGGGCGCCGCCGGCGAAACACCGGGCCTCTCCCGGTGCGAACGACGGTTCAGGCGAGGGCGAAGCGTCGCTCGGGTGCCGCCCGATCGGTTCGGCGTCGCGCGGCCGTGGTGTCGAGTGCAGCTGTGGTGTCGAGTGCCGTCGAACGTGGCGCGACGCCAAGCACCGCGAGGCTGTCGATGCCGATACTCGTCAGATAGTCGGCCGCATCGAGGTCGGACTCGGCACGTGTGCGCGACTGCATCAGGCCCAGGCGAATCATCGTCGAGCGGACGCCCGCACGTGACAGGCTGACTGCGACGGTGCTACCGACAACTGCGACGTCGACATTGCTCACGCAGTTCAGGCACATGACGGTGATTGTACCGCAGGAATCGACGAGCGGAGCGAGACCGCGCGCGGGTGGATCGAACCCGCCGCCCCTGCACCTAGGATCACCGATCGCCCGAGCGAGAGAGGGGAGGGATGGCAACCGGCACACCGACTTCACCGGACACGGCACCACGTCGGGAGTCGCGAGGTTTACGTCGCCTTTGGGCGGAGCACGAAGAGGGCGTTCTCTGCGCGATCGCGGTCGTCGTCTACATCCCTGCCGGCGTCTTCCTGAAGACCATCGTCTTGAACTGGTTCGTCGGGATCACGTTTCCGCTGCTCGTCGTCTACTTCATTCCCGCAGCGATACGCCGACACCGACACGGGGGCGTTCCGCCGGACTTGGGCGAGACCGCCCGATGAGTTGGGCGACGCACGAACTCGAGAACTACTTCATTCAGAAGCACACCAAGATCCAGGCCTCGTTCCTGGCGATCGCCGTCGGCGCCTTCGCACCCGACATGATCACCAAGGGGTTCGTCTACGGCTTCACCGTCGGTGATTTCGGGATCGCGCCACCCGACGACCCGATCCAGTTCCACCGCGGCTGGCCGGGCGTCGGGTTCACGCACTCGTTGATGTTCGGCGTCGTGGTCGCCGCGCTCGTGCTGCGATTCACCGGCAGCAGGAGTTGGGCGCTCGGCCTGTTCATCGGCCATTGGGCCCACGTGATCACCGACATCAACGACACCGCGGGGACGATGCTCTTCTTCCCCTTCTCGACCGTGCAGGTCACCACCGGCATGTGGAAGCACGCGGCGTACACCGGCAGGTACAACGACGCTGCGGCGTACTACAGCAGTCCCGGCGGGCTGTGGGACACGTTCTGGCTGTTGATGGTCCTGCTGTTCGCGCGCCAGACGCTCACGAAGCGCTACTTCCGCGAGGTGGTCGTTCCTGCCGATCCGCGGGCGTGGGCGTGGATCGGCCGCAAATTCCGGCTTCCCGAGCGCGGCCTGGTCGCCCTCTACCGCGGTTGGCTGTTCTACGGAGGTTGCCGGATCGTCGCGTGGACGTTGTTCGCCCGGTTCCGTACCGACTACTCGTGGGACCCGAGTTGGGGCGGCCCCCATTACATCGAACGGTTCGACCTCTACGGAGGCTCGATCGCGAAGGCGATGGCGAGCCTCATGCTCGGCGCCGCGCTATTCGCGATCAGCTTGGTATTCGCGTGGCGCCTCGTGCTGCGGCGATGGTGGGAACAGGGACACGATCCGCCGGTGGTGGTGCGGCACGGCTTCCTCGAAGTCGAACCCGTTCCCGGGTAGACGACGGTCGCGGCGGCGTCGTCCGTGCCGATGCACAATCCGGAGGTCGCTTGGCGCCGCGTGCGGTCCGCGCGAAAGCATGCGGGCATGCGGATCACCACGGACGACGGCATCGAACTCTCGGTCGAGGTGCGCGGCAACGGCCCCGCCCTCTTGCTGGTGCACGGCTTCGGCGGTGCCAAGGAGGACTTCTTCGACCATCTCGACGACCTCGCGCTGACCCACCGGGTGGCAACTTTCGACCATCGCGGTCACGGCGCGAGCGGCCGGCCCGACACCACCGACGGCTACTCGCTCGACCGCCTGCGCCGCGACACCATGCAGGTCGCCGACGCGCTCGACTTCGACCGCTTCGTCGTACTCGGCCACTCAATGGGCGGCATGATCACCCGCCGACTGCCGCTCGACCACCCGCATCGCATTGCCGGTCACATCTTCATGGACACCTCGGCGGGACCGCTCAACGGTGTCGGCGGCGAATTGCTCGAACTCGGAGCGACGATCGCGCTCACCGAGGGCAAGGACGCGCTCAAGGCGGCGATGGACGCGATGGGATCGCCCTTGGACAACCCCGCGTACGAACGGCTGCTGCGCGAACGCTCCGGCTACCAGGAGTTCGTCGATCGGAAGTGGGCCGACCTGTCCGAGATCATGTGGGCGGCGATGGCGCGCGAAATCGCGCAACAGGCCGACGAACTCGCGGCAATGCGCGACATGGCGTGCCCGGTGCTCGTCATCGTCGGCGAACTCGATACGCCCTTCATCGAACCGTCCCGCGCCATCGTCGACGTCGTCGGCGACGCCCGGCTCGCGGTAATCCCCGATGCCGGCCACTCACCCCAGTTCGAGAACCCGGACGTGTGGCTCGCCGAGGTCACCAAGTTCCTCGCCGCGGTCGCGCCATGAGCGACGTCACCGCTCCTCTCGCGGTCGAAGGCCACGGCGGTCGCCTCGCGACCGCGGTGTTGCAAGCCCACGACGTCGACGTGATGTTCACGCTTTCCGGTGGGCATCTGTTCGTGCTCTACGACGGATGTGTGCAAGACGGGCTCCCGCTCGTCGACGTGCGTCACGAGCAGACCGCGACGTTCGCGGCCGAAGGTTGGGCCAAGGTCACCCGCCGGCCCGGCTGCGCGGCGCTCACCGCCGGTCCGGGTATCACCAACGGCGTGAGCGCGATGACCGCCGCGTGGATGAACGGCTCACCGATGATCGTGCTTGGCGGTCGGGCTCCGCAGGGACGCTGGGGGTCGGGTTCGCTCCAGGAACTCGACCACGTCCCGATCGTCGCGCCGATCGTGCGCCGCGCCGCGACGGCCACCGGCGCCGAGTCGATCGTCGCCGAGGTGCATGCCGCGCTCGTTGAGGCGCGCACCCCGCACCGTGGGCCGGCGTTCGTTGACATCCCGCTCGACGCGTTCGGCCCGGGCGCGGTGGAGATCCCGCGGGTCGACACTGCCGCGCTGCGCGGCGGAACCCCTAATTCCGAAGCGGTCGCGCGGGTTGCGACGCTCGTTGCGGACGCCGAGCGGCCGGTGTTGATCGTCGGCGGCGATGTCTTCTGGGGCGAGGCCGAAGCGGCGATGGTCGCGTGGGCCGAGTCCGCGCATGTTCCGGTGTACGTGAACGGAATGGGTCGCGGCACGATCCCGGCCGACCACGAGCTCGCGTTCTCGCGGACCCGGTCGGCTGCGCTCCGCGAGTCCGACCTCGTGTTGGTGGCCGGGACTCCACTCGATTTCCGCCTCGGTTTCGGGCGCTTCGGCGACGCCGCAGTCGTGCATCTCGCCGACGCGCCCGGCGAGGTGAGCCCGCACGCCGACCTCGCCGCCAGCGTTGCCGGCGACCTGCGCGCCGTGTTCGTCGGACTCACCGACCACGCCCGCGACGGCAAACGACACGACGATTGGATCGGCCGGCTGCGCGACAACGAGCGAGCGTCACGCGATGGCGAGGTCGCGCTGCTCGAGCGCGGCGACGACCCGATCGCGCCGACACGGATCTACGGCGAACTCCGCCGCGTGCTCGACCGCGACGCGATCGTGATCGGCGACGGTGGCGACTTCGTCAGCTACGCGGGCAAGTTCGTCGACTCCTTCGCGCCGGGCACGTTCCTCGACCCCGGCCCGTTCGGTTGTCTCGGGATGGGCCCCGGTTATGCACTCGCCGCGTGCCGCGCGCATCCCGATCGCCAGGTCGTCGTGCTGTTCGGCGACGGAGCGGTCGGGTTCGCGCTCGGCGACTTCGACTCGCTCGTCCGCCACGGTGCGAACTGCGTGATCGTGATCGGCAACAACGGGATCTGGGGGCTCGAGAAGCACCCGATGCAGCAGATCTTCGGCTACGACGTGGTCGCCGATCTGCGTCCGGGAACTCGTTACGACGAGGTGATGGTCGCGCTCGGCGGCGGTGGTGAAACGGTGACGAAGCCGAGCGACATCGGCGCCGCACTCGGCCGCGCGTTCGCGCACCAGGGTCCCTACGTCGTCAACATCCTCACCGACCCCGCCGACCAGTATCCACGAAGCAGCAACCTCGCCTGAGGTTCGTCGAGGGGTCGTCCCGCAGACGACTCATCGAGGCACCTCGGTGAGGAAGTGGCAGACGTGCCAGGTGCCGTTGGCTTCGACGACGTCGAGGTCGAACTCGTCGGTGCGACTGCCGTAGTCGAGGGTGAAGTGGACGGTGCGCGTGTCCCCCGTGGGATCGAGCGTGAACGCGTCATGACCGCGCAGCCCGCGGCTCAGGTCTGACACCGCGTGGGCGAACTCGTCGGCGCTGCGCTCGGATCGATCTGCCTCGCACAGATCGGCGTACGCATCGTCGTGTCGACCATCGACGAGCGCCTCGAGGAACTCGTCGGCCGCGCGGGTCGGCGCATCGGTGCTCGCCAGGACCGCCAGCCAACTTGTGGCTCCGATCGCCGACGTCGCCACGATCGAAAGCAGCGTCCAGCGCGGCACACGAAGGCGGTGATCGGCCACGACCCTTCATCGGCGCGTCGGGCGCACCACGTGAGGCGCCTGTGTACGCAGCGAGCCGGTCAGCCCTCGGCTTTTTCGATGAAGCGCGCGCGATCGACGAGCACGCGAGTGACGTAGCCGGCGGCGATGAGCCCGCTCGTGTCGTTGACGGTCACCTTGAAACACAGTCGCCGGCCATCGATCGAGTCGAGCACCGCGTCGGCGCTGACGGTCCCGCCGACGCGCGTCGGGGCGAGGTGCGTGAGTTGGACCTCGCTGCCAACGGTGGTCTCGCCGTCGCCGAGGTGCCTCTCGACGGCGCGGCAGGTTGCTTCTTCGGCGAGCGCGATGACACGCGGTGTACCGAGCACGGGCACGTCGCCGCTGTGCAGCGCTCGCGCCGTGTCGGCCTCGGTGACCGTCAGGGTGACGGTTGCGGCCAGTCCTGGTTGCGGCGCCACGGGCCTAACGTACGCGGCCGGACCTGACCGTGCAGAACCGCGCCGCGTCGGCGTCGGAGGCCCCATGGAACCAGTCACAGATCGCCTGGCGACGTCTGACGCTTCGCCGCTCGTTCCGCGCGAGGCACTCGACGCGGTGCTCGTCGCGGCTCTCCGCAGCGGCGGCGAGTTCGCCGAGGTTTTCGTCGAGGACCGCCGCAGCGGCAGCGCCCGCCTCGACGATCGACGTGTCGAAGAACTCGTGTCGGGACGCGAACGCGGCGCGGGGATCCGTGTGGTCAACGGCGACACGGTCGGCTTCGCGCACACCGCCGACCTCACCGTCAGCGGGCTCGAACACGCCGCCGCGGCCGCGGCCGCGGCGGCCCGCGGGGCCGGTACGGCGACGCGCACCATCGCACTCCCCGACGCGCCGCGCGCGCCCGACAACGACGTGATCGTCTTTCCCGACACCGTCGCGAAGTCGCGCAAGATCGAGTTGCTCCGGCAGGCCGACGACGCGGCCCGAAGCGAAGGCGACGCGATCCGATCCGTGAGTGCCAGCTATGCCGAGGCCCGTCGTCGCATCGTCGTGGCCAACTCCGACGGGCTGTACGCGACCGACGAGCGGGTGCGGACCCGGTTCGCGGTGCAGGCCGTCGCGGCCGGCGACACCGGGATGCACACGGGCTTGGAGGCGCCCGGCCGCACGATGGGGTTCGAATTCTTCGACGAGTTCGCCGTCGCCGACATCGCCCGCAAGGCAGCGACGCAGGCGCTGACGCTCGTCGAGTCGGTGCCGGCGCCGAGCGGCAAGGTTCCCGTCGTGTTGCGTCGCGGCGCCGGCGGCGTGCTGTTCCACGAGGCGTGCGGTCACGGCCTCGAGGCCGATCTCATCCAGCGCGACGCGTCGGTGTTCGTGGGCAAGGTCGGCGAGACCGTCGCCGCGCCGGGCGTGACGCTGATCGACGACGGCACCTTCGGGCGCGAGTGGGGCACGTTCGCGATCGACGACGAAGGCCAGCCGGCGCGACCCAACACGCTCATCGACAACGGCGTCCTCACCGATTACATGTGGGACCTCGTCCGTGCCCGCAAGGCCGGGCGGGCGTCGAGCGGCAACGGCCGGCGCGAGACCTACCAGGTACTCCCGATGGTGCGGATGACCAACACCTATCTGGCCGCGGGCGACGCCGACGCCGACGCCATCATCGCCGACACCGACTTCGGCGTGTACTGCGTGCAACTCGGCGGCGGCCAGGTCAACACCGCGACCGGTGACTTCGTGTTCGGCGTCACCGAGGGTTACCTCATCGAACGCGGCCGCATCACCCGGCCGATCCGGCCCGCGCAACTCATCGGCAACGGACCCGCAGCGCTGCACGACATCGACGCCATCGGCAACGACTTCGCCACCTGGACCGGCACGTGCGGCAAGCGCGGACAGAGCGTGCCCGTGTCGTCGGGCCAGCCGACGCTGCGGATACAGAACCTCACGATCGGCGGGACCGCCGCATGAGCGACGTCGACCTCCTGGCGCTCTGCCGGCGGGTGGCGGCCGACTCGCGTCCGGGCGAACAGATCGAGGCCTACGGCGTGCGCACGTCTGAAACCGACCTCGATGTCTTCGACGGTCATGTCGAGTCGCTCTCGGTCGCGGGCATCGACGGCGTCGGCGTGCGCGTGATCGTCGACGGTCGCCAAGGATTCGCGTGGGCGGGTTCGCTCGACGAAGCGGTCGTGCGCGACACGATCCGCGACGCGCGCGACAACGCCGCGTTCGCGGAACCCGACGAGCACAACGGTCTCGCCACCCCGGCCGATGTCGCGACGGCCGAAGCGCCCGATCTCGACCTGTGGCGCGAATCGCTGCTCGCCGTCGATACCGACGCCAAGATCGAGTTCACGCTCGCGCTCGACTCTGCGGTGCGCGCCGCCGATCAGCGGATCCGCGGCGTCGAGGCTGCCAACTACGGCGACGGTGCGATCGAGCGGGCTTTGGTCAACTCGCACGGCGTCGAGGCCTACTCGCGCCGCACGATCTGCTCGGCGAGTGCCTACGCGCTCGCCGGTGAAGGCGACGAGACCCAGACCGGCTACGGGTTCGCCGCAGGCCGTGAGTTCAGCGATCTCGATGCCGACGCGATCGCGGCGATGGCGATCGATCGGACGGTGCGGATGCTCGGCGCGCGCCAGGTGGCGGGCCGCCGGTTACCCGTCGTGTTCGATCCGCTCGTCACCGCATCGTTCCTCGGCGTGCTGTCGGCCGCGTTCAACGCCGAGTCGATGCTGAAGGGCCGCTCACTGTTCCAAGACCGGGTCGGCGAGGTCGTGGGCGCACCGATCGTGCAGATCGCCGACGACCCGACCGACCCGGCGATGTTCGGCGCCACCTCGCACGACGGCGAGGGTGTTCCGTGCCGGCGGAACCGACTCGTCATCGACGGCGTGCTGCAGGGTTTCCTGCACAACACCTACACGGCCCGGCGCGCCGGCGCGGCGACGACCGGTTCTGCCGCACGCGGCGGTTTCAAGAGCACTCCTGGCGTCGGGGTCAAGGCGCTGTCGTTCGCGCCCGGGCGTCGCGACCAGGCCGAGATCATCGCCGCGCTCGACGATGCCCTGTACGTCCAGTCGGTCAGCGGGATCCATTCGGGCACCAACCCGATCAGCGGCGACTTCTCCGTGGGCGCCGAGGGACTCTTGGTGCGCGCCGGTGCGTTCGCTGAACCCGTGCGCGAGGTGACGATCGCATCCACGCTGCCGCGCATGCTGACCGACATCGTCGAGGTCGGCGCCGACCTCGTGCACCTCCCCGGCAGCACCGCGGGTCTCACTCTCGTGATCGGAGAGATGACCCTCAGCGGGTCGTAAGTGGTCCTCGAGCGGGACCCGAGGAGGTAGCGGTGTCACCCACTCTCATCCCTACGCCGACCCGCATCGAAGCGGTCGGCAACGTGCCGAAGCTCATCGACGAGGTCGTCGGTCGTGTCAACACCGCGACCGAATCGGTGAGCATCGCCCACATGCGTTCACCTGTCGGTTGGATCGAGCCGGGACAAACCCCGGAGTTCGACGAGTACACCTATGTGCTCTCCGGACGGGTCCGGGTCGAACACCTCGACGGCCACCTCGACGCCGAGGCTGGCCAAGCGGTGCACACGCCCGCCGGTGAGTGGGTGCGCTACTCGACTCCTGACGGCGCCGAGTACCTCGCCGTGTGCGTCCCGGCCTTCCACCCCGACACTGTCCACCGCGACTGAACCGCAATTGGCGCACAACTGTCAACGTCGCGCAGTTGTGCGCCAACTGGTCGCGTGTCAGATTGTGTTGGTGACGATGAGGGTGAGGGCGGCGAGGGCGACCGCGATGCGATAGACGGCGAAGACGCGAAGGTCGCGGGTCTGGAGCCAAGTGACCATCCAGCGCACCGCGACGACCGCCGAGACGAACGCGACCACCAACCCGAGCAGCGGCGTGGCGAGGCCGAACGTGTCGACGAGTTCACTGCCGTTCTTGCCACCGTCGTAGACGGTCGCGGCGCCGAGCGTCAGCAGCCCCAACAGGAACGAGAACTCGACCGCGGCGCTCATCGACAGGCCGACGGCGAGCGCGGCGATGATCGTCACGAGGCTGCGGCTCGTGCCCGGCCAGAGTGCAAGCATCTGCACCACACCGATGATTGCCGCCTGTCGCCAGCGGATGAGTTCGAGCGGTGCGCCGTCGCCCCGGTGCACACGTGGCACGACGACCCAGATAGCGAGCGCGCCCACGACCCACGCGGCGGCGACCGGTCCGGGCGAGAGCAAGTGGTCCTTGATTGCGTCGTCGTACACGAACCCGACGGCCGCGGACGGCACGAAGCCGATCGCGAGTGCAGCCAGCACCTGCCGTCCGGTCGCGGACCGGCCGAGCGCGCCGGCGATGACGTCGCCGATGCGACGTCGGTACAGCACGAGCACGGCAAGGATCGCCCCGGACTGGATCGTGATGGCATAGGTGTCGGCCGCGGCTTCGGTTGCCGGCGTGGTCCCGACGTCGAGCAACCGTTCGGTGATGAGCAGGTGGCCCGTCGAACTGACGGGCAAGTATTCGGTGATCCCCTCGACCAAACCGAGCACGACCGCCTTCCATGCGGCCAGCGAGGTGTCGACTGCGGTGGCCCCGGCCGTCTCGGCGCGTACGGGAGTCGGCGATGCGAGAATGATCAGTCCGGCGATCGCAGCGACGACGAGCGGGACGAGGCGCGAGCGTTCGCTGCGATGGTGGTGGCGGCTCGTCACGCGTCCTCCGGAGGGACCAGGGCGAGGGTGAGCTGGCCGTTCGCCGCTGCGAAGGCTACGCGGGTCGCCTCCTCGGTTGTGACCTCGAGGACCACCCCAACTTCGGTACCGTCGTCACCACCGTCAACCGCGAGCACGACCGCGCCGTTCGCGATCACCGATGCGCGCACCGCGCTTGCGGTCGTCGGATCGAGGCTCGCGATCACGTCGACGATCGCACCGACCGGCGGCCGGAGTCCGTCGGACGGCACGATCCGCACGCCGCGATGGTCGGGCGCAATGAGCGCCACGTTGCCGCGACGACCCTGATCGGCGAGGTGCGCGGGCATCACCGGCGCGGTCGCGACGATCGGGACGATCACCGTCCGCCCGATCGCGTCGTCGGCCCGCTCGAGCGCCAGCGCGGGTGCCTCGCGGCGATGCCGGCTCACCGTGCGCAGGTCGTCGGCTTGGATCAGGGTTCCGAGTGGCAGGTCGCGGCGGGCCTCGACCACGGCACGCACCGGCCCGAGGCTCCCGGCTCGGCGGTGGAGGGTGCCGAGATCGGTGGCGACGAGACGGATCGTGACGACTGCGAGGGCGGCGGCGAGCAGACGCAACGCCAGCACACGCGGGCTGCGGTGCAGCATGGAAACCTCCCGGGGGCGCGCGGAAGTACGGGTGCCGGGGAGGTGCCGGGGGAGGCGGCCGAACTGTACTGGCGCGCCCCGAAAACCCCAACCGACGTCATGAGGCGCGAATCGGCGATCGTCAATGCCGCGGTCTAGGGCAGTGCTCGGTCGGCCGCGCTCAGTCCGTGGGGAGTGTGCCGATCGGCCCGCCGCGAGCCGCGCACCCACACGACGAAGCGGCCGGGATTGCCGGAACGAGCCGCGCCAGCACCGCACGTACCCGGTCGATGTTTGCCTCGAAGCAAGCGAAGACCTGCTCCATAGTCACGGGTTCGACGACGGGATCGTCCTCGACCCCGCTGTCGTAGTCGGTGACGAGCGCGATCCCGCAGTAGCACATGCCGAGTTCGGCGGCGAGCGCGGCTTCGGGCATCTGTGTCATGTTGACGACGTCCCAGCCCTGCGACCGGTACCAGCGCGACTCCGCCCGGGTCGAGAACCGCGGACCCGGGATCACCACGACGGTGCCAGCTTCATGCACGGTGACCCCGCTGCTGCGCGCCGCGGCCGCAGCGACCAGACGCAACTCGGGGCAGTACGGATCGGCGAAGCCGAGGTGGAACGGCCCGCCGAGTGCACGATCGAAGAACGTGCTCGCCCGACCGGCGGTCCGGTCGACGATCTGGTCGAGGACCACGAAGTCGCCCGGGGCGAGTTCGGACCGCAGCGACCCCACCGTGCACGGGCCGATGACCCGCCGGACACCGAGCGTGTGGAGGGCGAACAGGTTCGCCCGCGCCGGCACTTCGTGGGGGAGGTGTTCGTGGTTCGTCCCGTGGCGGGGGATGAACGCGACGGACGTCGTGCCAATCGCACCGACCGTGATCGGCGCGCTCGTCGCGCCGAAAGGGGTGGGAACGACGACCTCGCGAGCGTCGTCGAGGAACGAGTAGAAGCCGGATCCGCCGAAGATCCCGACGGTCGCGCTGGGGAGCATCCGGCCCGTCGGTCTCAGGCCGACTTCTTGGCCTTGCCGGAACCGGACGCGCCCGGTGTCGATCCGCTGGAGCCGGTCGTGCCGCCGCTCGAGCCACTGCCGGAGCTTGGCGAACCGATCCCGCCGGTCGAGGTCTCCTTGCCGTTGGACCCGTTCGAGTTGCCGGTCGAGTCCGAGCCGCCTGACCCGGAGCCGCTACCAGACGAGCCCGAGTCGCCGCCCGACGAGCCCGAATCCGAACCCGCGGTCGCGTGGCTCCGCTGCTTCGAGCGCGACCGCGCCGAGTCGGTCGAGTCCGTCTTGTAGAAGCCCGAACCTTTGAGCACGATGCCCGCGGCCGACATGACCTTGGTGACCTTGCCGCCGCAACCCGGGTGCTTCTTCAGCGGTTCGTCGCTGAAGGACTGGTAGTACTCGAAGTCCTCGCCGCACTTGGTGCAGCGGAAGTCATAGGTCGGCATCGCGGAACTCCGGGTGCGTTCGGTGTGCGTTCGTTAGCACTCTCGATCGGCGAGTGCCAAGCGTACCTGAAGCCCCCGGTTGAAGCCATGGCGCCATCGACGATCCGGCCACCGTCTCGGCGGCGACCACGATCTGTTCGGCCGCGCACCGCGGTCCGCGCCGCCGGGCACGTGGCGGTGGGCCGACGCCTCCTGGCCCGGCGGTGTGATCCGTCGACGTCGTTGGTCAGGGCTGAGTCGGGGCTCGTGGCGCGAGCAGGTTGCAATCGGGACGTCGCGCGTGCCTCGACCGGCATACGCGACCGGCGCGTGTCGGTGCGACGCCGGAGGCGACACGGAGGCGACACCGAGGCGCGCAGCAGAGTGCCAAGATGGGCGGGTGACGGTGGTGCTGCTGCTCGTGCCCCTCGCCTACCTGCTCGGCACGTTTCCGAGCGCGGTCATCATCGCCCGCAGTCGCGGTGTCGACATCAACGCCGAGGGATCGGGCAACCCGGGGGCGAGCAACGTCATCCGCGTGCTCGGTTGGAAGGTCGGCGCTGTCGTGCTGCTCGCCGACTTCGTGAAGGGTGCGATCGCCGGCGGTGTGGGTCTGGCCGTCGGTGACCGGCCGGGCGCGTACACCCTCGGTGTGGCCGCGGTCGTCGGGCACACGTTCCCGATGTTGCGCAAGGGCGGCAAGGGCGTCGCCGCGGCCGGTGGGATGCTCGTCGTCCTCTTCCCCCTGTTGGTCGTCGGCCTCGCCGCCGTCTGGGGCGTGATCGCCAAGGGCCTCCGCAAGGCATCGATCGCGTCGCTCGTCATCACCGTGGCCTTCCCGGCCCTCGTCGGTGTCCTCGGGTACGACTGGTGGGAGACAGGTCTGCTCGCCGTCGTGGCGCTGCTGCTGATCGTGCGCCACGCCGGCAACATCCGCAGGCTGTTGCGCCACGAGGAGCACGACCTCGTCGCCGGGAGCCGCCCCCCGAGCCATCCACCCGGACAGACGGCCGCCTGACCCCGTCGCGCCAACCGTCGCGACCGAACGCCGCAGGCGACCGAACGCCGCAGGCGACCGAACGCAGCAGATGCGACGCAACTCGTCGCCACCGCCCCCGGCCGGGTGGGTGCCCGGGTGCGGGATGCGCCGGATGTGGCGCAATCGGTCGCCAGCGTCCCGCTCGGGTGGGTGCGGAATGCGCCGGATGTGGCGCAATCGGTCGCCACCGTCCCAGCCCCGGGTGGTTGTGGGGTGCGCGATGCGCCGGATGTGGCGCAACTCGTCGCCACCGTCCCGGCCGGGTGCCGGGTGTGGGGTGCGGGATGCGCCGGATGTGGCGCAATCGGTCGCCGCCGATCGGGCATCGAGTCGATCCGGAGGCCCGCGCGTTGCCCCCAAGATGGGGCCATTGTGGCCGATGAGGACGGAGCCGTAGCCTGGCCGTTCACCGTTCGGGCGCAATATCCCTCACCCGGACACCACCAACCGAGAACGATGAACCCTCACCCGGACACCACCAACCGCGACGATGAGCCTGATACGACGATGAGCCTGATACGACGATGAGCCCGACACGACGATGAGCCCGAAGACGATGAGCCCGACACGACGATGAGCCCGAAGACGATGAGCAAGGTCCGCAAGGCCGTCATTCCGGCCGCCGGGCTCGGCACCCGCTTCTTGCCGGCGACCAAGAGCCTGCCCAAGGAGATTCTGCCGGTCGTCGACAAGCCGGCGATCCAGTATGTCGTCGAAGAGGCTGTGGCTGCCGGCCTCACCGACATCCTGATCATCACCGGCCGCAACAAGCGGGCGATCGAGGACCACTTCGACCGCAACTTCGAACTCGAGTACTACCTCGACCGAGACGGCAAGCACGACGTGTTGAAGGAGGTCGAGGCGAGCAGCGAGTTGGCCGACATCCACTACGTCCGCCAGCGCGACCCGCTCGGGCTCGGCCACGCAGTGTCGGTCGCGCGGGAACACGTTGGGTCTGAGCCGTTCGCGGTGATGCTCCCCGACGACATCATGGTCGACGAGGCGCAGTTGCTCCGGTCGATGCTCGACACGCACGACCGCTACGGCCGGTCGGTGCTCGCCTTGCTCGAGGTCCCCGGCGACGAGATCAGCAGCTACGGCTGTGTCGAAGCGTTGCCGTTCCACGACGGGCTGGTCGAGGTGCGACGCATCATCGAGAAGCCGCCCGCCGACGAGGCGCCGTCGAACCTCGCGGTGTTCGGCCGGTACGTGTTCACCGCCGACATCTTCGACGCGCTCGATCGCATCGAGCCCGGGCGCGGCGGCGAGTTGCAGCTCACCGACGCGATCGCGTTGCTGCTCGATGATCAGAGCGTCTATGGCCAGAAGTTCGAGAGCGGCCGTCACGACATCGGCCAGAAGCTCGGGTTCCTCCGGGCCAACATCGAACTGGCGCTCGACCGCGACGACCTCGGCGACGCCGTCGCCGACATGCTGCGCGACATCGTGCAGTCCCGCCAGCTGAGCTGACCAGGGCCTCGGCCGCTGTCGCATTCCACGACCTGTCGGCGCACCCGTAGGATCGGTGGGTGATCGAACTCGCCGAGGCGCGGGCACGGGTGATGCGGTCGATCGCGCCGCTCGCCCCGGTCGAGGTCGCCGCGTCCGATGCGCTCGGGCTGGTGCTCGCCGTCGATCTCGTTGCCGGCGAAGCGGTACCTCCCTTCGCCAACACTGCGATGGACGGCTACGCGGTGCGCGCCGCCGACACGGTCGGTGCACCGGTCACGCTGCGCGTCGTCGGCGAGCTCCCGGCCGGTCGTGCTCCGACCGTCGCGGTCGGCGAAGGCCAGGCCATCCGCATCATGACGGGCGCGCCGGTGCCTCCGGGTGCGGACGCGATCGTGATGGTCGAACGCACTGAACGCCTCGGCGATGACGTCGTACGGATCGACGTGACCGCGACCAAGGGTGACCATGTGCGGCCCGCGGGTGGCGACATCGAAGCGGGCCAGCTTGTCTTTACCGCCGGGACGATCCTCCGTCCGGCGCACCTCGGCGTGCTCGCGAGCCTCGACGTGGCTGAGGTCTCGGTATTCCGGCGTCCGCGCGTCGGTGTGCTGAGCACCGGTGACGAACTCGTCGCCCGTGGACCGCTCGCCCCCGGCCAGATCCGTGACTCCAACCGACCGATGCTGCTGGGCCTGGTCGCCGCAGCCGGATGCGACGGTGTCGATCTCGGCCAGGCTCGCGACGACGAAGCGCTGATCACCGAACGTATCGAGCACGGACTCGACGCCTGCGACGTGCTACTCACGAGCGGCGCGGTGTCGGTGGGCGACTACGACTTCGTCAAGCTCGCGATCGAAAGGCTCGCCGCGGCGCGCGGCGGCGAGTACGTGTGGTCGCAGGTCGCGATCAAGCCGGCGAAACCGCTTGCGTTCGGTGTGATCGGCGGTGTGCCGGTGTTCGGCCTGCCCGGCAATCCGGTGAGTTCGAGCGTCAGCTTCGAGGTGTTCGCGCGCCCCGCGTTGCGGGTGCTCGCGGGCGATCCCGAGCCGCAGCGCCCGGTGGTCGAAGCGATCGCGGCAACCGCCTTCGCGCGGCGCCGTGACGGCAAGACCCACTTCGATCGGGCCGTCGTCACCATCGGACCGGACGGCCGTTATCGCTGTGTCCGGTCGGGTTTCCAGGCGAGCAACGTGCTCTCGGGCATGGCGAACGCCAACGCGCTGGCGATCCTCGCCGACGGCGACGGCGTCGGCGAGGGCGAGGCCGTGAGCGTGATGTTGTTGACCTGACCGTCCACACCAACCTGGGTCTTGAACCCACGACGCTTCGCAGTTCACGACACCGGAACGGGTCGAGCGTCGACGTGAAGGGCAACGGCCCGCAGATCACGTGGCAGCCGGGGTCGGGTTCGCTCTGGCTCGCCGTCGGCGCAGCGACCAACTTCTGCCGACGGGTCATCGCCTCCCCGGGTGCGCTCCACCGTCCCAGCCCGACAGCGGCGCACAGCCACGTTCTTGCCTCCCAGGTATGGGCGCCCGCGTCATTGGGGGCGCCCCTGGGGTCCGCCCGCCCGGGCGGAGACTTCCTGCGTTAGTTGTACCATTCTGAGTGGTTTGGGTATAGGGGCCGCTTGGCCCTAACTGCGGAGATTATATACCGGTGTAAAGCAGGTAACAGAGGTCGGCAGACCCATTGTCGGCTCTCTCGTGAGGCTCCACAATGCGTCCGTCAGTGGTCGCCCAGTGCCGAGCGAAGCTGGAGTGCGGGCGCCGGTACCCCCTTCCGGCGCCCGCCTACTTCTTTTTCAGTCCGCCCGTTCGCGAGAGCCCCTCGTTGCCTCCGAACGGGCGCGGTCACACCTTGCGGCGCGCCTCCGCGCGCCGGTGCGTTTGGTGCCTGCTCGGCCCGGCGAGCGGCGGGTTGCACCCGTTCCCTAGCCTGAGCCGATGGCGCGCCGACCGATCGCCGTCCCGCTCGTCGACCCGTACGCGCGCCGGGTCACCGATCTGCGCATCTCGATCACCGATCGCTGCAATTTCCGCTGCTCGTACTGCATGCCCGAAGAAGGGATGCAGTGGCTCGACCGGGCCGAACTGCTGAGCTACGAAGAACTTGCCCGCATCGCCCGGGTCTGCGTCGAGCGGTTTGGTTTCGAGGCGATCCGCATCACCGGTGGCGAGCCACTCGTACGGGCGCACGTGGTGCGCCTCGTCGAGTTGCTCGCGCCGCTCGGCGTCGACCTGGCCATGACCACCAACGGGGTGAAGCTCCCCGAGGTCGCCCACGACCTCGCCCGCGCCGGGCTCGACCGGGTCAACATCTCGCTCGACTCGCTGCGGCGCGCGACCTTCCTCGCCCTCACCCGCCGCGACGAACTCGACCGCGTCCTCGCGGGCATCGACGCCGCGCTCGACGCCGGGCTCACGCCGGTCAAGATCAACGCGGTCGTCATGCGCGGCATCAACGACGACGAGGTCGTCGACCTCGCAGCCTTCGCCCGCGCCAAGGGGCTGGGTATGCGCTTCATCGAGTTCATGCCCCTCGACGCCGACGATGCCTGGAGCCACGACAAGGTCGTCCCCGCACGCGAGATCCTCGATCGGATCCACGCGGTCTTTCCGCTGCGATCCGACCCGGTGCCGGGCAGCGGTCACACGCAACCGGCCGAGCGCTTCGAGTACGCCGACGGGCTCGGCGACGTCGGGGTGATCGCGAGCGTCACCGAGCCGTTCTGCGACAGCTGTGACCGCGTCCGCATCACCGCCGAGGGCAAGTTCCGCACCTGCCTGTTCGCGATCGAGGAGTTCGACCTGCGATCGGTGTTGCGACCGAGTGCCGACGGCGCGGCCGACCTCGACGAGCGGCTGGCGACCGAGATCGCGCGTGCGGTCGGCACCAAGTGGGCCGGGCACCGCATCGGCCAGGTCGACTTCGTGCGGCCGGAACGGTCGATGAGCCAGATCGGCGGCTGATCTGGCTCCTCTTCTCGGCCCGAGCGAGGTTCGAACGATCCGTCGGTTGCGCGCCCGCACCGACGCGATCAACGGCGCAGCGTTCCTCATGCCCTGGGCGTTCACCGGCTATCCGGGGATCGCGTGTTCACCTGCGGCCGCGACGATGGCTGCTCGCGTTGCCGCCTTGGGTCCGGTCCCGGCGCGGGTTGCTGCGGACGCGTGCCTTCCGATCGCGCCACAGGTCGCGGCGCGCCAGATCGCCGAGGGATTCGCGGCCGCCCCACCTGAGCTGTGGTTCGCGCGCCGCGGCGAAGGCGCTGCGGCGTTCATCCGTGGAGTCGCGGGCGCGGTCGACGGCCTCGCTCGGACCCTTGCGGAGGCCGGCGCGGTGCTGCACGGGGTACTGCGTGCGACATCAACCGACGGCGCGGCGCTCTTCGCAGCCCTGCGTGAACGATCGACACCCGCCGATCCGGTCGAGGGGCTGTTCCGGGCCTGCGAGATGCACCGCGAACGTCGCGGCGCGCAACACGTGACCGCGGCGACGGCTCACGGGCTCGATCCGTGCGAGCTGCTGGTGCTCACTGCAGCGGTTCGGGGCCCTGGCGTGCACACGGTGCTCGGCTCCTGGCCACAGCGTCGGCGCGACGAGGCGGGCGCCCGGCTCCGCGAACTCGGCTTCGTCGACCTCGAGGGCGCTGCCACCGATGCCGGGAGAGCGTGCCGTGAGGCGATCGAGCGAACGACTGACCTCGCCGACATGACGCTCGTCCAGCACCTGGGCGCCGACGCGGAGTCGATCGTCGAGGCGTTGACCCCGATCGCCGCCGCGGTCGTGCGGGGTGCTCCCACCTGAGGTGCGTCGCCCGCCCGGACGGTCGGGGCGTGCTCGATCCGAGGGCCGGGCCGCGCCGCTGCGAAGCGCCGCCCGAGCCCGAACCCGAAGCCCGGGCCGCTTTCGGTGCAGACGCCGAACAGTGCCGCAGCAGTTCGCACGAGCGTGGCCGGGCGAGGTCGCGTTGGCCCGTAGACTCGCCCAATGGCACCGTCGCACTTCACGCACCTCGACCCGCTCGGGCGCGCGCGCATGGTCGACGTCACCGCCAAAGACGCCACCCACCGCAGGGCGATCGCACGTTGCCGAGTCCACATGTCGCCCGAGACGAGTTCGGCGATCGCCTCGGGAGCGGTGCAGAAAGGCGACGTGCTCGCGGTCGCCCGCGTCGCCGGGATCCAGGCCGCCAAGCAGACCGCGAACCTGCTGCCACTCTGCCACCCGTTGCTCGTCGGTTCGGTGTATGTCAACTTCCGAATCGAGGACAGCTACGTCGAGATCGAGACCAACGTCGATACCGTCGACCGGACCGGGGTCGAGATGGAGGCGCTCACCGCGTGTGCCGTGGCGGCCCTCACGATCTACGACATGTGCAAGTCGATCGACCGCTCGATGATCGTGAGCGAACTCGCGCTCTGGGAGAAGACGGGCGGGCGTTCCGGCACCTGGCGGCGCGAACAGCCGGGCGACGACGACCTGCTCGCCTGCTTCGACCGCTGAGGGCCCACCAGCGGCCGCTTCGTACTCGCGCGACCTGAAATCTGCCACCCTTCGGCCGCGAAAGACCAGGTCAGGGCGCTTCAGCTTGCGGTGGGCGCAAGCCAGGTCCTAGACAGTGGGGGCGATCTCGAGGGTCCACCAATCGGTGCAGACCCTCCGTTAGCGTCCCCCAAGAAGGCGGTAAGGGGTTTGGGGCAAGGAGTATTGCCGCAAGTGATTCTCGTGATCCTCGGAGTGGCCTGGGCGATCTTCCTGGTGCCTCCGCTGCTCCGAGCCAGGGCCGAGAACGTCAGCCGTGACTCGATCCGCGACTTCTCCTTCAAGATCGGAGCGCTCGGCCGTGCCAACGCGCCCTACCGCCCGGCGCCCTTCCAGCCCCGCCAGGCGCGCGCGGCGCTGCCGCTGACCGGCGCACCCGCGCCTTCCGCTGCCCGCGTCGCGTCGGCGTCGGGACTACTCAACGACCGGGCCGCGATCCGGCGACGCCAGGTGTTCAGTGTCCTCGGCCTCGCGCTTGTCGTGGCGCTGATGTTGGCGATCAGCAGTGGCGGCGCTGCCTGGGTGGTGTTCACGCTCGCTGTGGTGTTGTTCGTCGCCTACGCCGGTCTCGTCGTGTACTTCCGGCCGGCAAGCCGGGTGCCGCTCGAGCGTCTCGCTCAGGTCCGGCCCTTCCCGACTGCCCCGGCACGTCCGCAGCATGGACCCGAATACTCCTACCGACGCACGGTCAACTCCTGATCCGCGTGGATCGCGGCGCCGAATTCACCGCGATCGGCGACATCGCCCGGCAGCGTTTCGAGGCCAAGCACCGAGCGCGCGAGGTCACCATCAGGGCCGCCCGGCGCGCGATCCAGTGTTGCGCCGCGTCGATCCGCTCGACGCACCGCGGCGAGTGGGTGAAAGCTGAAACGCTCGCGAGCGAAGCCGGGGAACACCTCCGCGCTGCGGACGAGGCGACCGCTCTGTTCCCCGAGGTGCGATCGAACGGGCCGCTTCACGACGCCAAGAAGGAACTCGCCGAGGCCTGGATCACGCTCGCGCTGGTTCGTGACGACCCGCTGCCGACACCCGAGTCGCTCGAGGTCGAGGTCGCGGCCTACCTCAACGGCATGGCCGAGGCTGCGAGCGAACTGCGACGAGAGATCCTCGACCTGTTGCGGCGGGGTGATCTGGCGCGCGCCGAGACGTTGATGGCCGCGATGGATGACGTCTATGCCGTGCTCGTTACCTTCGACTACCCCGACGGCGTGACCGGCGGACTGCGGCGCACCACCGACGCGTTGCGTGCCGTGCTCGAACGGACCCGCGGTGACCTCACCACCACGGTCGTCGCGACCCGCCTGCAGACCGCGATCGAGTCGTCGAACCGCGACAGGGCCTGACCACTCGCGTCCGTTCCCGCGTCGCAGGCGGCGGGTTGCGCCGGATGTGGTGCGTTCGGTCGCCTCCGAGATCCGCCGAAGGCTGGCAGGAACGCGCTTGGTAGGGTCATCGCCCCAACGGGGGTGTAGCTCAGCTGGTAGAGCGCTACGTTCGCAACGTAGAAGTCGCCGGTTCAAGTCCGGTCACCTCCAC